>Ga0070684_100000971_pt1 | contig 20444 bp, 16 predicted proteins | sample KBSC723LmetaG_FD_65653 | JGI IMG/M metagenome (GOLD analysis project Ga0070684, IMG submission 65653) | Corn rhizosphere microbial communities from Kellogg Biological Station, Michigan, USA - KBS C7.2-3L metaG | ecosystem: Host-associated > Plants > Roots > Rhizosphere ...
GCCCACGAGGGCGCGCACATCGTCACGGCCTACGCCGTTGGGGGCCACCCGACGATCGGCATCAACAAGGGTCGCCCGACCGTCTACTCCGGGATCTCGGCGCAGTTGGACCCACACAAACAGTTCCTCTTCTCGAGCATGGGGCTCAACCTCCAGGCGGCGATGGACGAGGCGATCCTCGACGTCCCCCACCATCGCGGCGCTCCATTCGAGCGGGGCGTGCTGGCCGGCGGCATCGCCACCGCCCTCTTCTATGTCACGATCGGGCGGACCGCCTCGGTGAGCGACGTGGACTTCATGGCGCGCACGTCGTCGCTCTCGAAGACGGACATCACGCTCATCTACGGTGGCGTCGCCGCGCTGCACGCGTTCCGGATCCATCGTGACGAGCGCTATGCCGACTTCTTCGTCCGGCCGGACGTGAGCGCGGGCAAGGGCCTCCGCGTCGGGGTCGACATCCAGTGATAGACCGGGCGAACGCACCGTCGGAGTAAAAAGAGGGTCGAATAAAAAGGGGGTCGGACACCGCGGTGTCCGACCCCCATCAGCTTTCGGTCAACCGGGTCGGACTCCTTGGTGTCTGACCCCGACCCTTGTCCCTTGGTGTCTGACCCCGACCCTTGTCCCGGCTCAAGTGCCCGGGCGGCCGCGTCGAGACTCCGACACGAGGTCGGGAAGCCACCCCAATCGGCTACTGCCTGCCAGCGCCACCAATGGTGACGCTTGCATGCAATTCTATGTGCCGAGCCCGCTTCCCGATCGTCCTTGCTGAGTACGGTAGCGCCGTCGCGGGCGTCGTATCCCGACGGTGTGCCCATCCCTCACCCGTCGGAACATGCATCTCGCCGCTCGAGCCCTCTGCCTTGCGCTCGTTCCTTCCATTGCGGCGGCGCAGGCTGAAACCCGATATCCCGCCACTCAGCAGGCCCAGCCCCGCCCAGCCGCCGCGGCCACAGCCGACGGAGCGCGGTACCTCGTCGTAGCCTGCCCCGCGTCCGATGACGCGTCCTCCGCGCTTCCCCGGCAGGTCGCCGACTCGGCGGCCCGAGCGCTCGTGGCGGCCCTCTGCGCCCGGGCGCAGTCTCCCACGGTCCGTCCGCTCTACGCCCCACTCGCCGGTATGCAGGGCATGCCGGATACCGAGTTGGACGTCGGCGCGCAGCCGTCCGAGCCTCCCGAACCCGCGCTCGCGCTCCTGATGCGTCTCGCCGAGGCGCCTGCCGGCGCGGATGCGACCGCGATGGCGCATCCGGCGCATCGCCCCGACGCCGGTCAGCACGCCGACCACGAGCAGCATGCGCACGACGGCCTGCGCTCCGCCGACGAGAAGGCGTCCGAAGACGACCCCGACGCCCCGTTCTCGCCCCAATTCCAGGTCCACCTGTTCGCCGACATGAAGTACGCGGCGGTCGACACGACCGGCAGCCGGAATGGCTTCTCCCTCGGCCAGTTCGATCTGTTCGGGCGCTCCGAGCTCTCCGACGCCGTCAACGTGATCGCCGAGGCCACACTCACCGCTCTGCCGCGCAACACGTTCAGCGCGCACCTCGAGCGGCTCATGCTGACCTACTCCCCCAGCGACGTCTTCTCCGCGTCGGTCGGCCGGTATCACACGGGCATCGGGTACTACAACACCGCCTATCACCACGGGACCTGGTTCCAGACGGCCACGGGGCGGCCCCTGATCTACGCGATCGACGGCGACATCGGGGTGATCCCGATCCACACGCTCGGCGTGTCGGCCACGGGCTCGATCCGCTCGGGATCGCTGGGGCTGCACTACCTCGCGGAGTTCGGGAGCGGGCGCGCCGGCCAGGCGTCGGCGGCTCCCGCGACGCAGCCGGCGCTCAACGACAACAACACCCCCTCGGTGAACGGTGCGCTCTGGATCCGCCCGGAAGCGCTCGATGGGCTGCAGCTCGGCGTCTCCGTCTATCGCGACCGGCTCACGCTCATCGACACCACCAAGGCACCGAACGACGAGACGATCGCCGCGGCGCACATCGTCTACAAGACCGACGCGCTCGAGCTGATGACCGAGGGGATGATCATGCGCCACGATCCGCTCGGCGGCGCGCCCGCGAGCGATTCGCGCGGTTATTACGCGCAGGCGTCGCGACGCTTCGGCACGACGCGCCCGTACGTGCGCATGGACTACCTCGACATCCCGACGACCGATCCCCTGTTCGCCTTCCTCGGCAAGCGCTATGGGCCCAGCGTCGGCGTGCGCTACGACTTCCAGCCGTTCGCCGCGCTCAAGCTGCAGACCAGCCATCTGAATCAGACCACGCGTCCGGACATGAGCCGGTTCGACGCCCAAGTCTCATTCATGTTCTGATGCGACGCGTGCAGCGGACGCTCGTCCACTGGATCCTGCCGGCGTTCGCGGTGGCGGCTCTCGTCGCGGCCGTGAAGCCGGCAGCGATGCCCGCGCAGGAGGCGGAGCCGCTGGCGATCGTCGTCAACCGCTCCAACCCGATGTCGGAGATCTCGCTCGCCGACCTGCGAAAGCTCTACCGCGGGCAGCGCAGCCGGTGGTCGAACGGCCGGCGTGTGACGCTCGTGATGCGCGATCCGGGTACGCCCGAGCGTGAGGCGATCCTCCAGACGCTCTACGGCGTGGACGAGGACGAATATCGTCGCGGGTTCCTCCAGGCCGTGTTCACCGGCGAGGCGATCGGTGCGCCGCGCGTGCTCGCGAGCCCGAATGGCGTGCTGCGCTTCGTCTTCAACGTGCCGGGCGCGATCGGCTACGTGCGAGTGAGCGAGGTGGATGCGACCGTGAAGACGCTGCGGGTGGACGGACGTCTGCCCGGCGAAGCCGGCTATCGATTGGAGGTGCCGGAGCAATGATCGAATGGGCGCGCGCCCTCGTGCGCCGGCGCAGCACCACGGCAATCCTCGTCTTCTTCGCACTGCTCAGCGCCGCCACCGGCGCGTTCAGTCTGTACCAGCTCCGCAGCGCGGCGCGCGATGCCCGCCAGCTCTCCGACGATCTGGTGAGCGGGCTCGATCTCATCGCGGCGCTGCAGTTCGACGTGCAGGAAGCGCGGCGGCGCATGCTCTACGCGCTCACCACCACCGACGCCAACCTGCAGGTCCAGTACGTCGACGAGTCGCGCGCCGCCGACGCACGCATCGCGCAGCGCGTCGCCGAGCACCTCCGCCGGCTCACGCTCCCGGCCGACCGCGCCGCGGCGCGCCAGTTCGCGCGCGACTGGGTGCAATATCTGAACGTACGCGACGAGGTCATCGCGTCGATCCTCGAGGGACAGACGCAGGTCGCCGTCGAGCGGGATCTGCACGTCGCGACGCCCGCGTTCGATCGCGCCCGCGCCGACCTGCTCGCGATGCAGAACCGGTACAAGACCGACGCCGTGCTGCGCCGCGACGACATCGAGTATGCGTCCAACCGCTCGTACGAGACGGTCGTCGTCGTCCTCCTCCTCACGCAGCTCCTCGCGATGGTCGGACTGCGCATGGCGCAGCGGGGCGAGCTCCTCACGCGCGAGCGGCGCTCGCAGGCGCGCCTGTTCGAGGTGATCGAGTCGATCGACGAGGGCATGTTCGTGCTGGGCCGCGAGGGCCAGGTGGTGATCTGGAACGCCGCCGCCGAGCGGCTGTCCGGCCGCCCGCGCGACAAGGTGCTCGGTCAACCGCTCTGGCTCGCCTGGCCACGCCTCGCGCGCACTGCGCTCGGAGGCACGCTCGCCAGCTCGCTCACCGAGCCCGGCACCGGCGCCACGCGACTCTCCGTACACCTCTCCGACCTCGAAGGCGAGCGCATCCTCGACGTGCGCACCTTCCCGTTCGAGGACGGCGTGACGGTGTTCTTCACCGACATCACGAACCTCACGCGCCGCACGGAGGATCTCTCGCGCACGGCGTCGCTCCTCGGCGCGACGCTCGAATCGACCGCCGACGGGATCCTCGCCGCCGACGGCATGGGGCACATCACGCTGTTCAATCGCCGCTTCGTCGAGCTGTGGCGGATCCCGAAGGACATCGCCGAGTCGCGCGACGACGATCGGGCCCTCGCCCACATGGTCAAGCAGCTGCGCGACCCCGAGAGCTTCCTGCGCAAGGTCCACGAGCTCTACGCCTCGCCCGAGGCGGAGAGCTTCGACGAGCTCGAGTTCCTCGACGGGCGTGTGTTCGAGCGCTACTCGGTGCCGCAGCGCGTGGACGGCGGCAGCGTGGGCCGCGTGTGGAGCTTCCGCGACGTGACCCAGCGGAAAGCCGCCGAGCGCCAGCTCCTGCACGACGCCTTCCACGACGCCCTCACCTTCCTGCCGAACCGCTCGCGCTTCACCGAGCTGCTGCGCCGCTCGATCGGGCGGGCGCGGCTCGACGACGGCTACGCGTTCGCGATGCTCTTCCTCGACCTGGATCGATTCAAGGTCGTGAACGACTCGCTCGGCCACGCCGTGGGTGACCAGCTGCTCGTCGCCGTGGCGCGGCGCCTCGAGCAGTGCGTGCGGCCCGGCGACACGGTCGCCCGCCTCGGCGGCGACGAGTTCACCGTGCTGATCGACAATGCGCACACGGTGATGGAGGTGACGCGCGTCGCCGAGCGCATCCTCGCCGAGCTCCAGCGGCCCTTCTACCTGCAGGGGCAGGACGTGTTCGTGAGCGCGAGCATCGGTATCGCGCTGTCCGGCTCGGGCTATCACATGCCCGACGACCTGCTGCGTGATGCCGACCTGGCGATGTACCGCGCGAAGGCGAACGGCAAGTCGCGCTACGAGGTGTTCGACCAGAAGATGCACGCGCACGCCGTCGCGCTGCTGCAGCTCGAGACGGATCTCCGCATGGCGCTCGAGCGCGACGAGTTCCGCATCCTCTACCAGCCCGTCATCTCGCTGCGCACCGGTCGCGTCGCGGGGGTCGAGGCGCTCGTGCGGTGGGAGCATCCGCAGCGCGGGCTCGTGTCGCCGGACGACTTCCTCACCATCGCGGAGGAGACCGGGCTCGTCGTCCCGATGGGGAACTGGGTGCTGCGGCAGGCATGCTGCCGTCTCGCCGAATGGCAGCGCGAGAATCCGAACGCGAGCGACGTCACGATCAGCGTCAACCTCTCGGCGCGCCAGTTCGCGCATCCCGATCTGGTGGAGCGCGTCACCGATGCGCTCCACGAGAGTGGCCTGCCGCCGCGCTGCCTCCGCCTCGAATTCACCGAGAGCGTGCTGATCGAGCGTGAGGAGCCGGTCATCCAGACCTTCGCGCGGCTGCACGCGCTCGGGATCCGGCTCGACCTGGACGATTTCGGGACGGGTTACTCCTCACTCGGCTACCTGCACCGCTTCGACCTCGACGGCCTCAAGATCGACCGCTCGTTCGTGAGCAACATCGGCGCGAACGGAGAGCGTGCGGAGATCGTCCGCACGATCGTCGCGCTGGCCAACAACCTGGGCATGGAGGTCATCGCGGAAGGCGTCGAGACGCCGGCGCAGCTGGCCGTGCTGCAGGGAGTCGAGTGCGACCTCGTGCAGGGCTACCTGTTCGGCGGCGCGCTCACCGCCGAGGAGATGGAAGAGCGACTGTCGGCGGGGGTGCTGGTGTAATGCCCGCGGGCGCCGGGCCGAACACGGCGCCATCGTGCAGTCGCGTGATCAGTCGAAGCCCCGGCACCTTCGCCAACGTATCCACGGGCACGTACTCGATGCCCGGCACGTCGAACGCGAGCACGCGCCCGTCGTGCGCGCGAAGCGAATCGGCGAACTGGCCGAGCTGCGCAGTCTCGTTCAGGCGGGGCACGTCGCGCGCCGGCCTCCCGAGATAGAAATAGGGCACGATCGGCCAGTTGCTGTACAGCGGATGCCCGTGCCCGTGAGCCCGCGCCCACGCGAGCAGCTCGCTGCGGTGCCACTGATCGCCGCCGAAGTCCGAGCCCCACGCCATCACGTAGCTCGCGTCGACCCACGTGGTCGACGCCGCGCCGAACCACCAGCCGAGCAGCGCACCACACAGCGCGATCTTCGGGAGCTCCGCACGCGTGCTGCGCCACCACAGCGCGATCCCGGTCGCGGCGATCGTCGTGCCGAGCACGATCACGGGCGAGAGGATCCGCTCGTCGAACGGGATGCCGGGATCGGCGATGAGTCGCGACACGATCAGGAGCGCGAGATAGCAGGCGACGAGGAGCGTGCTCGCCGCGAGGAGACGGAGCGCCGCCGTCGGATCCGACGCGTCGTCACCGGCTCCAGTGCGGCCGGTCCGGTGCCGCGGGAGCGCGCGCACCGTCCCCGTGAGCACGACCACGACCAGCAGCGCACCCGCGACGGCAGCGATCGCACGGCGGTGCGGCATCGCATCCGCCGGATCGAGCGCACCGTCGGCGTCGGGGACGAGCCATGACGTGAGCGTCGTCGCGCCTTCATGGATCGACTTGCCGAGGTTGCCGTACAGTGCGAGCTCGCGAATCGACGATGCCGAGGCGACGAGCTTCGTCCGCACGAACCAGAGACCCTGCAGCACGGCGGCCGGCAGCAGCGCCCACATCCCGCGGCGCGCTCGCTCCCCGATCGTGCCCCGCCGCGCGACGCTCCACAACGCCGCTGCACCGACCGCCGAGATGCCCGCGTAGCGGGTCAGCGCGGCGAGCGCCGCCCACAGGCCGGCGAGCCAGGGCTTTTCATCACGGCGGACCATGGCCGCGAGGGTGAGCGCGAGGAACGCGAGGAAGAGCGGCTCGCTCAACACGGAAACGTGGACCACGTACGTCGCCGACATCCCGAACAGCGCAGTCGCGAGCAGGATCCCGGCGAGCGGCGCCGTCGCCTCACCGACCAGGAAGGCGAGCGTCGCCACGGTCACGAACGCCGCCGTCGCCGACACGAGGCGCGAGCCCTGGACGGGATCCATCCCCATGCGCACGGGAACCGCCACGGCGATCGGGAGGCCGGGCGGGAAGTGAGAGAGCGCCGAGGTGCTGTCCCCACTGTCCCAGTGTGCGGTCGGGATGCGGAACTGCCCATGCCGGGCGAACGACTCCGCGCTCCCGACATACGCCAGCGCGTCGGGGTCGATGCCGGGTCCGGGGGGATCGGTGATCTCGAGGACGAGGGCGAAGGCGACGATGCCGAGGAGCGCCGGGGCGAGCCAGCGCGCGAGCGGGAAGCGCCAGTCGGCGTCGGGGGTGGTGTCGCTCAGGGAAGTGGGGTGCGAAGGGTCGGGCCCTGGCGGGCGGGGCGATGCTGGGGCTCGCCGCGCCACCTGTCAATCATGCACCGGGCCGGTTGCGCAAACATTTGAATTGACAGCGAGGGCCAGTGCAGATACTATCGCGGCATCCGGGCGCAGGGATAGAATCGTCGCAATGCGGGAATCTGCATCACACGAGTTCGGTTATGTGACGCACACTTCCCGAGCTGGATGACGCACGAGGCCGACTCCGACGACGGAGCGCGGCTCCCGCTCCCCACCAGGTACCAGTTCACCCGCGCCAGTGGCGCGCTCACCATGGGCGCGCCAGCCACCCTCCATTTTCTGGGGAATCCCAATGTCCCGCAGCCGCATCAGCATCACTGTAGTGGGTGCGCTCGCGCTCGCCGCGTGCACCGCGGATCGCATCGATCCGGTCAGCCCGCTCGCCGTATCACCGGCGCGCTCGGTGAGGAGCGTGGCGCCCACCCGCTACATCGTCCTGGCGAAGAACAGTGGCTTCAAGAGCGACTTCGCCACGCGCGTCGCCGCCCTCGGCGGCACAGTGGAGTCGCTCCACAAGAGCGCCGGCATCGCCGTGGTGAGCAACCTCAGCGCGGCCACCGCCTCGCAGGTCGGCGCGTTCTCGGAGGTGAGCGATCTGCAGTCCGACGCGGATGTCGCGCTCGATGCACCGGTCTCCGCGAACGTCTCGAACGTCGCGGACCCCTCGATCAACAGTGTCAGCAACCCCGCCACCGCGATTCTCTTCGCCTGGCAGTGGAACATGCGTCTCATCAACGCCCCCGCGGCGTGGGCGGCAGGGAAGCTGGGCGACGCAGGCGTCACCGTGGCGATCCTCGACACCGGAATCGACTACGACGCGCTCGACCTCAACGGACTGGTCGATCTGACGCGCTCGACCTCGTTCGTGGCCTCCGATGATGCCCTCGCCACGGCGCTGGTCCCGTCGCGCAACAAGATCAGCGACTTCAACGGCCATGGTACCAACGTCGCGACGCAGGTGAGCAGCAAGGCGGTCGCGTTGGCGGGCGTCACGTCCAAGACGAAGCTCATCGGCGTGAAGGTGCTGGGCGCCAGCGGCAGCGGCGCGCTGAGCGGCGTGCTGAATGGAGTGCTGTGGGCCGCCGATCATGGCGCCGACGTGGCCAACATGAGCCTCGGCAGCAGCTTCGCCAAGGCGGGGAATGGCCGCTTCGTCTCGCTCATCAACCGGGTGTTCAGCTACGCCGCCTCGAAGGGGACGCTCATCGTGGTGGCGGCGGGCAACGCCGGGGCGGATCTCGATCACAACGGCAACGTCGAGAACACGTACTGCGACGTCCCGCACGTGATCTGTGTCTCATCCGTCGGCCCGGCGCTCGCCACCGACAATCCGAGCATGGCGGCCCTCTACAGCAACTTCGGCCGCTCGGCGATCTCCGTCGCCGCTCCGGGCGGCAACGCCGACCTGGAGAACTTCACGGTCTCCAACTGGCCGTGGGGCCCGGACATCGCCTCGTGGGTCTGGTCGCTGTGCAGCAAGACCTACATCCCCGACCTGACGGCGCCCTCCTTCCCATGCGCGGCCGGCAACAGGCTCGTTGGCGAGATCGGCACCAGCCAGGCGAGCCCGCACGTTGCCGGTTTGGCCGCGCTGCTCGTCGCCGAGCAGGGCCACGGTCGTCCGTCGCAGATCAAGGCGGCGATCCTCAAGTCCGCCGTCGATCTCGGAGCGCCCGGCACGGATCCGAACTATGGCCGCGGGCTCATCGACGTCGCGAAGGCGCTCGGTCTCTGAGCAGTCGGCCCGAGCGAGGTAGAAACACGAAGGGGGAGCATCGCGTGATGCTCCCCCTTCGCACGTCGACGCTCTCGCTCGCTCAGTCTCCCGTCGCGGTGGGGGTGCGCATCTCGGACGTCTGGGTTCCGCGAATCGCCGCGCGCAGCTCGTCCTGGCTGACCGGCTTGGAGAGATAGGCGCTGGCACCGAGCGTCGTCGCCAGTCCGCGCTCGTCGGCCGCCGTCACGACGACGACGGGAATGCTCGCCAGCTCGAGCTTCGTCGTGATCGCCGTGAGGACGGCCCAGCCGTCCTGGTCGGGGAGCATCACGTCGAGCAGGATGACGTCCGGCTTGCGCTCGGTGGCGATGCGCAGCCCCTCCTGCCCCGTCGCGGCGTAGAGCATCTCCAGCCCGTCCTTCGTGATGAGGCGCTGGACGAGCTCCCGCGTCGCCGTGTCCTGATCGATCAGCAGCACCGTGCGCGTCGCGATGGCGACCATCGGCACGCTCGGGCGCGAGATGCGGTAGATCCCCGTCTGGCGATGAAGCTTCTCCTGCACCTCGGCGGGGAGCCGGACGGTGAACACGCTGCCCTCGCCCGCCTGGCTGGTCACGCCGATCGTGCCGTTCATCAGCTCACAGAATCGCTTCGTGATGCTGAGTCCCAGCCCGGTGCCGCCGTACTTCCGCGTCGTGGACGGATCGGCCTGCGTGAACGGCTGGAAGAGCCGCTCGCGCTGCGCGGGCGTCATGCCGATGCCGGTGTCGTGCACCTCGAACACGATCCAGTGGCGCCCGTCGTCCAGCTCGCGCGACGCGACGAGCGTGATCGTCCCCTTCTCGGTGAACTTGCTCGCGTTGCTGAGGAGATTGAGCAGGATCTGGCGCACCCGGGTGAGATCGGCGTGCATCGAGCCGAGGTCCGGGTCGATCGCGAGCCGCAGCGTGTTCGCGTTCTTCTCGATCAACGGCCGCACCATCGCGACGGCCGCCGACACCACCTCGCCGACGGCGAACGTCTCGAGGGAGATCTCCATCTTGCCCGCTTCGATCTTCGACAGGTCCAGCACGTCGTTGATCAGCCCGAGCAGATGCTTGCCCGAGGAGCGGATCTTCTCGAGGTCGGGGACGAGGTCCTGTGCCTCGAGCTCCTCCGCTTCCTCGATCAGGAGGTCGGAGTAGCCGATGATGGCGTTGAGCGGCGTGCGGAGCTCGTGGCTCATGTTGGCGAGGAACTGCGACTTGGAGCTGTTGGCCGCCTCCGCCGCGTCGCGCGCCAGCTCGAGCTGGTGGGTGCGCTCCTCGAGCAGGGCGCCGTTGCGCTGCAGATCGAGGCTCTGCGCCTCCATCTGCTTCGCCACCTTCACCATGCGCTGCGCCTGCCCGTACGACTGGTAGCTGAAGACCGTGACGTAGACGAAGATCACGGCGACGCCGAGTCCCTGGGCGAGCACGCTGCCGCCGAGCGGCTGGAAGCTCACGCCGTACATCGCGCCGGCGACGACCACGCCGAAGGCGATCGCGAGCGCGCTTCGCACCCCCATGCGCCATCCGCCGACGCTGATGCACCCCGAGAAGATGCCGAGCAGCGCGGCCGCGCAGGGACCGAGATTGAATTCGGCGAGCGGCAGGTAGCATCCGATGATCGCCGAGTCGATCATCAGGTTGGTGTATTCGGCGAGCTTCTGATTGCGTGCCCGCGACGCGATCGCCAGCGCCAGATGCGGCCACGCGAACAGGTGGAAGCTCAGCAGCACCCAGAAGAACGTCGTGTACCGGTCCGGGTACAGCGTGACGGCGAAGAGGATGAAGTACAGCGGATAGGTCGAGACGCGGACGAGATAGTCGAGCCGGACGATCGGGTGCAGCCGGCGTCCTCGCGGCACGAACAATCCCGTCAGCCCGCGGTGCACCTCGGGCACGTGCGTGGTGGTCATGGGATCCTCCGCGCCGCGAACATCGCGATGTCGTCGAACTGCGCGGCGTCGGCGATGAACGAGCCGAGCGCGGAATCCACGCGCTCGATGAGTCCCTGCGCCGTCGCGCCGCCATCGGCCAGCACCGCCATCAATCGATCCTCACCGTACGACTCCTCCGCGGGATTGCGCGCGTCGACCACGCCGTCCGTGTAGGCGACCAGCATCTCGCCGCGACCGATACACTCGCGCGCGACGCGGAACGGGAGGTCGGCCATGAGCCCCACGGCCGGGCCGGTCGGCGCGAGGCGCGCGCGAACGGCACCGTCGGCAGCGAGCAGGGACGGCAGCTCGTGCCCCGCGTTCACGTACTCGACGGCGCCGGTCGCCGGATCGAGCACGGCGAAGAAGACGGTGGCGAACATGTTCGCGCTGCCATGGGTGCGGGCGATGTAATCGTTGGTTGCCTGGACCGTCGCGCGCAGTCCCTCGCTCGGCTCCGACGCGGCGGCGAACTGCGGAGCGGCGAGTGCGCGGAACAGGCTGCGAAAGAGCGCCATGAACAGGGCAGCGCCGACGCCCTTGCCGCACACGTCGGCGAGGACGATCGCGACGCGACCGCCGGGAAGGGAGAACGCGTCGTAGAAGTCGCCCGCCACCTGACGCGCGGGCCGGAAGTGCGCGCGCAGCTCCCAGCCGTCGGGCGCGGGGATCTCGGCGGGGAGGAAGCCACGCTGGATCTCGCGGCCGATCTCGAGCTCGCGCTCGAGGCTCCGCGCGTGCCGCTGCTCGGCGTCATGCAGGCGCTTCCTGGCGAGCGACGATCCCACCCGCGCGCGCAGGATGGCCGGATTGAACGGCTTCGGCAGATGGTCGTCGGCGCCGAGGCCGAGGCAGCGCACGATCGAGTCCTCCTCCGTCGCCGCCGTGATCATCACGACGGGAATGTGCGCCAGCGCCGCGTCCCCCTTCATGATCTCGAGCACCTCGTAGCCGGTGAGCTCGGGCATCATGATGTCGAGCAGCACGAGATCGAACGGCTGCTCCGCCAGGCGGTCGAGCGCCGCGCGGCCGTGCTCGGCGACGATCACGGTGTGTCCGTCGCGCTTGAGGCGCCGCGACAGCAGGTCGCGATTCAGCTCGTTGTCGTCGACGACGAGGATGGTGCTCGCCGGCGCAGCGGTCGCGGCGTCGCCGCCCTTGATGCTCATTGCGCGCGTGCAGTCTCCGCCGACGGGACCGACGACTCGGGCTGCGCGAGCAGCTGCTTGAGATAGGGAAGCTGCTCCTCCGCCGCCCGCGCGCCGCAGGCGATGACGTGCGCGAACTTGTGCGTGTCGAACAGGTTCACCGGCTCGCCGAACTCCGGCACGATGGGGAGGATCTCGGCGTGGTGCGCCAGATTGTGGAACGAGTAGTTCGCGCGGAACAGGTTGTTGGTGTAGATGCTGTTGACGTGGAAGGCGTAGCTGGTGGCCGAGCGGATGCGCCGCGGATACGGACTCTCGAATCCCATCGCGAGGATGACGTCCGCGCCTTCCTTGATCGCCACGTCGACCGGCAGCGGCGCGGAGAGGCAGCCGTCGAGCATCAACTTGCCGTCCACTTCCCACGGCTCCCAGATGTACGGGATCGCGATGCTCGCGCGCACCGCGTCGACGATCTTCCCGGAAGCGAGCGTCGCCTGCTGCCCTGTCACGAGCTCGGTGGCGACGACGAAGAGCGGCATCACGGTATCGGCGAAGGTATGATCGCCGTATCCCTTTCTCAGCGCGGCGAGCACCTTGTCGCCGTGCACCATCCCGAAATGTCCGTGGAACCGGAACAGCTTCGGCAGGAACGCACCGAGCATCGAGGCATAGTCGCGGCGCTTCGTCACGTCGCGGTTCCACATCCCGAGCGTCATCGCCTCCACCTCGTCGGCATCGTAGCCGAGGGCCATGCACGCGGCGTAGATGCTGCCTCCACTGCAGCCGACGACGAGGTCGAGGGCGATGCCTTCGCGCTTCAGCACCTTCCACAGGCCGAGCGCGGCGGCGCACTTCACGCTGCCCGCGCCGATGACGAGGGCGACGCGCTTTCGCTGCGAGAGGGGAGCGCTCATGCCGGGAAGCTCGCGACGGCGAGCTCCACGTCCGGATAGAGCTTGAGGATCGTCGTGAAGCCGCTCATCTCGAGCACCTTGTGCACGGGGGGCATCACCGCGGCGAGCCGGAAGTCGCCGCCGGCCGAGCGCGCCTGCTTCACGGTGGCGAGCAGGGCGCGAAGGCCGGCGCTGCTCGTGTAGTGCACGCCGCTCAGATCGGCGATCAGCCGCGTGTTGCCGGCATCGATCTGCTGCTGCAGCGTCGCCATCAGCGTGTCGGCGGTGAGGCCGTCGACGCTGCCCGTGATGCGTACGACCGTGGTGGGGGTGCGCTGCTCGACGATGATGTCCATGCGTCCTCTGCGTGATGCGTTCAGCTCTGGTGAGGCAGCCGCTTGACGAGCGTCAGGCGGTTGCCGTGCGGGTGCCGTCGCTCGTGGCGCGTCTGGTCCATGAGCCGGGTGACGAAGTGCCAGCCGAGTCCACCGACCGAGCGCCGGTCGAGCGGCGCGTCGGGATCGGCCGGTCGGATCGAGGACGGATCGAACCAGGGTGCGTCGTCTTCCACCGTGACCACGATCTGGCGCCCATCGCGGCGGATGCGAAGGGTAATCGGCCCGGGCGTCATCCCCGCATATCCGTGCTCGATCACGTTCATCACCACCTCCTCGGTGGCGAGGCGGAGATCGAAGGTGGTGTTCGCGTCGAGCCCCGCACGGGCGCAGGCGCGATCGACGAACGCGAGCAGCTCGGCGAGCGACTCGCGCCGAGCCTCGCAGATGATCTCGTCGGCGTCGAGCTCGGGAGCGGCGTCCATCACGCGCCGGGCCGCTCGCCCAGCCACCGCTCCACCTTCTCGAGGAGGCGCGGCAGGTCCACGGGCTTGGTATCGAAGTCGTCGCAGCCCGCCTCGCGCGCCCGACGCTCGTCGCTCGCCATGGCGAGGGCGGTGAGCGCGATGATCGGGATGGCGCGCGTATCCGGGGCGGCCTTGAGCCGGCGCGTCGCTTCCCAGCCGTCGATCACCGGGAGACTCATGTCCATCAGAATGACGTCGGGGGTGCCCGTGCGCGCCGACTCCACGGCCTCGGCGCCGTCGACGGCGGTGAGGACCTCGTAGCCACGGCGGGTCAGGCGCCGCGACAGCATGTCGCGACTGAGCTCGTTGTCCTCGACGAGGAGGATGCGGGGGGGCGACATGATCGACGGAGGGGAACCGGCAGCGGCGCCGGTCGGGCGATCATGCAGGAGATGCGGGGGATTCCGCAAGACTCGGAATCGATCCCGCGGGTGGGGCCGTGGCCGTGTTCGCGGCCACGGCTCGGCAGGCCTACGCTGCCGCCGGGAGTGTGAACTCCGTGATGTCGTACGTGACGCTGCGGAAGTTGTAGAGGAACCCCGGTGGCGCGGACGTGTCGACGTCGAGCTCGACGACGGCGATCCCGCGGCCGTAGATCGAGAGATTGAACAGCTCGGGCTTGTCCTGGATCCCCTCCGGCCCATCCAGCCCCACGAGGTTGCCGGAGAGGGTGAACGGAGCGAGGACGATCGCCCGCGACTTCCTCGAATCCGAGGAGCCACGCGTGTCGGAGAGGGTGCCCTGCCCCACGAGGTGGAGCGAGCCCGCGTACGAGATCGTCTCGTAATACTGGTTGTGCACGATGCTCGGGCCGATCCCGAAGGTATTGTTCCCGGCGAACTGACTCTCGACCGAGAAGGCGCCCTTCTGACACGGGAGGCACTGCTGCGGGCGGCAGTTGCCGGCGTCGGCGCCCGATCCGGCGAGGAAGAAATGCTGGCCGAAGAAGTGGAACCGCGGGCCGCCATTCACTCCGTCGACGCGCAACCACCCGCCGGTCAACGCGTGCTCGTGCGCATGTCCGTGTCCGTGCGGCCCCGGTTCGCTGCTCGGTTCCGCTTTGCCGCCTGATCGCTTACTGCTCGCTTCCCCTCTGCTGGGCATGTGACACCTCCCTGTCGAGAAAACCGCTCGTCATGGCGGCGTCGTCATGAGCTGACCCCGGCTGCGATCGTTCCCGGGCCGTGCCGGGGTGGCGTCGAACATACGGGGGCAGGAGGTGACGGCAAGGCGCGAGCGTGCGCGCTCAGCCCTTCAGCACCCGCTCGTCGCTGCGCTCCGTCTGCAGCCTGGTGAGGAATCGCTGGCTCTCGGCGATCCGCTCGACCTCGATGGCGATGGCGTCGACCGCCTGCTCGATGCGGGCGAGGCGATCGTCGTCGTAGTGCGTCGCGTGGATCGGCGAATCCTTGCGCCGCATGCGCCGAAGGTAGGCGTGGATGCCGACGCCGATGGCGCTCAGCGACGCGAGCGACGCGATTCCGACGAAGGCGAATTCGGCGACGATCTCCGGGACGTTGGGATCCATGGGACGCGGGGCGGTGGGGCGGTGGGCGGCGGACCTACCGGGGCCTACGCGCCCTCGGCTGGGATGGTTTCCTCCGGTCGTGGCGTCTGCGTCGGGAGGGTTCTCGCACGTCGTGGCGTCTCTGTCGGAGGCGCCCTGAAGCTCACAGATTCCGCGCCCGGGATCGTTCGGGGAAGGTGGACACGATGCGCGTCGGACTTGGCAGCTGGCGGGTGACCGTGGTGGCGTCGGCCGTCTCGGCCATCGTTCTCCTCGACGGCTGCGGCGCGAAGCATCCGCGTGCCGACGACGGCGACGCGCGGGTGGTGAGCACCGGAACCCCGTTGGCGCGCGCGTGCGATCACGCGGACCAGGACACGAGCCACTACCTCCACACGCCGCTCTACCGCGCGTGTGCGGTGAGCGTGAAGGCGCGTGCGATCGCCAACGACGTCCGGCCGGACTACCGCCCGAGCGGGCGCGATCGTAGTTGCTTCTCCGCCATCATCCAGGTTGCCGTGGACACCGCGGGCTTGCCCGAGAGCCGGACGGCACGCGTCGTACGGGCGAGCGATCCCGGCTTCGCCGCCGCCGTGCTGGCCGTCGTTCCGGCAATGCGGTTCGAGCCGGCGCGACTCGGCGAGCACCGGGTGCGTCAGCTCTACGAGCTGCGCGAGGTGATGGTGATCCGGCAAGGGCGGGCGTACTTCGGGAGCGGAATGCGGCCGGCCGGCGGTGGTCGCGGGTTCGGCGGCGGAGGCGGAGGTCGCACTTCCAGCACGGCAGCCGGCGCATCATCCGGCTCGCAGCTCCCGAGCTCGACGAGCGTACCGATGTGCTGACGGTGCTCGGCCGCGTTCAGCGTGTGGCGGGCGCCACGATGTCGTAGAGCACATCGAGGGGCTCGACGAAGTTGGCCGTCGCGACGGCCTCGCCGGTGGCGACGACGACGAGATCCTTTCCGGGGACGACGAGGATCCACTGCCCCCCGCCTCCGCTGGCAGCGAGCACGTCTCCGCTATCCGCTGCGCCGCTGACCGGCGGGAGGATCCACAGCATGCGGCCGAAGTCGAGTGAATACGTCGACCACTTCCCGACGGCTGGCGAGATCCGCTGGCGCATCTGGTCGATCCACCCGTCCGCCACGATGGGTGTGTCGTGCCACCGGCCGTTGCGGAGCACGAGGTACCCGATCCGCGCCATGTCCGGCGGGGTGAGCGAGAGCCCGAGCCCCATGTGCGGCAGTCCGTTCGGCTGGCCGGTCGCCCACGCGAAGCGGCTGATCCCGAGCGGCGCGAAGAGCGCGCGGCGCGCATACGCGTCCGCCGGCTCCCCGGTCACGGCGTGGAGGATTCCGCCGAGGACGATCGCACTGGAGCTGCTGTAGCCCCATCGCTCTCCCGGTGCGTCGTGGACCCCGCTCTCGAAGATGAGGCGAAGCCAGTCGCTCGAGTACTCATTGAACGCGCCGAGCCTGCCGCTGTCGTCGTCGAAGCCCAGGCAGGATCGCATCGCCAGCAGATGGTCGACCCGGACGCCGTAGCCCGTCAGGCTCCGGAGATCGGCGTATTCGGGAAAGAATTGCGCGATGCCATCCTGTGGATCGACCATTCCCTCACGCGCCGCCACGCCGACGAGCATCCCCGTCACGGTGGCGCTCACCCCCTCGACCTGCTCGAGCGAATCGGGATGTGCACCTCGGAGATACTCGTTGAACACCAGGTAGCCGTGGTGCACGACGAGCAGGCTGCGGAGCGTGGGCCACCTATGTCGCCGCACGTCGCGGGAGAGCGTGGCCATGGCGGCGCTGTCCATCCCGACCTGGCCTGGCAGCGCGGTACGCCATCGCGTGTCCGGCCAGTAGGTCGTGCCGTCGTCGACGGTGGCGGCCGGCGTGATCTCCCACGGCGTGGGAGCCGACACGTCCTCCTCACCGGTCGGCGTGACGCACGCGACGCCAGCGAGGCACGAGGTCGCGAGCAGCGCAGCCCACGACCGGCGTGTGCGAGGAGTCCGCGCGGACCGTCGCGTGCCTTGCATCGGGCTAATGTACGCTCGTCCGTGGGCGGGCGTGATGCGACCTCGGGCCGCCGGCCTGCTCAGGGAGACATCGGTGCGAGATACCGATTCAGCCACCCGAACACCGCCTGGTGCCAGCGCCGGCTGTCCAGCGCGCCCAGCACCCAGTGCCCTTCGTTCTGGAACACGAGCCCTTCCGACGGCACCCCGTTGCGGCGCAGCGCGGTGAAGAGCTGCAGCCCCTGATCGAGCGGCACGCGGAAGTCCTGCTCGTTCGTGATCACGAAGGTCGGCGTCCGGATCCTGTTGACCGACAGGTGCGGCGAGCACCGCGCGAAGTTGCGGCGAGCGGTGGGACTCCATGCGGGCCCGCCGAACTCCCACTCCGGGAACCACAGCTCTTCGGTGGCGAGTGCCATGGACTCGACGTTGAACACGCCATCGTGCGTCACTGCCGCCTTGAAGCGGTTGGTGTGGCCGATGAGCCAGTCGACCGCATACCCGCCATAGCTGGCGCCGGCGACGCCGGCACGCGCGCGATCGACGTACGGCAGCGCCGACACGGCATCGAACACGGCGGCGAGGTCGGTCATCGGTTTGCCGCACCAGTCCTGCGAGATCTCGTCGACGAACTTCTGCCCGAATCCCGTCGAGCCGCGCGGGTTGGGCGCCGCCACCACCCATCCCTGCGCGGCCCAGAGGGAGGGATTCCAGCGCGTCGACCACGCGTCCTCCCAGCTGCCCTGCGGGCCGCCGTGGATGAGGAAGACCACGGGATACTTCTTCGTCGCGTCGAAGTGGGGCGGCTCGAGAAGCCAGTACTGCACGGGCGTGCCTCCCGCACCGGCCACGGTCAGGCTCGTGGGCTTCGGCAGATCCACGGCGGCCAGCCAGCCGGCATTCTCGTTGGTGAGCTGGCGTGTCGTGCCGTCGCTGGCGAGACGATACAGGTCGGGCGGCGCGACGAGCGACGACTTCGCGAACACGGCGAAACCGTTGCCAGGCTGGAACGCGCCGACCGCGCCGCCCTGGACGACCAGCTTCGGCGTGCCGCCGGCGGCCGGCATCGTGTAGAGGTTCCCCGTTCCATTGCGCACGGCGGTGAACCAGATCGTCTGTCCGTCGGGGGAGAACTTGAAGTCGTCGACCGACAGGTCGGGAGCGGTGAACAGTGTGTGCTTCGCGCCCGTCGCGCGATCGTACGCGTCGAGATACCAGCGGTCGGCCTCGAAGCCGGCGCGCCGCTGCGCACGGACGACGATCCACTTTCCATCGGGGGAGTACACGGGCGTCATGTCCGCCGCCGGGTTCGACGCCGTGAGCTTCTTCGCTGCACCGCCGGAGACGGGAACGGTCCAGACGTCGTGATTCGTCGTCCACATCTCCGAGTCCCTGGCGTCGCGCTTGGAGACGAAGGCGAGCTGACGCGAATCGGGGGAGAAGGCGATCGCGCCATCCTCGTAGAAGTGTGGCGGCGAATCGTAGTCGCCGGGGGTGAGATCGCGCGTCGCGCCGCTCTCGACGTCGGTGACGAACACGTGATGCCGCACCGATTCCCACCACTCGTTCCAGTGGCGATACGGCAGGCGTGTCAATGCGTGCACCTTGACGGGATCCTTCTCCACCGAGTCGCGCGTGCGCGCGTTGCACGCTTCGTCGCCGCAGCGCGGATAGACGTCGGAGACGAAGGCGACCAGGCGTCCGTCGGGGGAGACGACGATCGGCTCCTGCACGCCGGCGCCGAGGGTCGTGATGGCGCGGGCGTTCTTTCCTTCTCCATCGGCGACGTAGAGCTGCGCGGCGCCATCACGCGTCGAGGCGAACACGACGCGGCCGTTGGAGAGAAAGCGCGGTGAGCCATCGCTCTTCGGGCCTTCGATGAACGGCCGCGGGGGCGCGGAGCCGTCGGCGGGCACTGTCCAGATGTCGGCGTTGCGCTTGCCGGTGGCCGAGTCGGTGGTGGTGCGCACGAAGAGCACGCGTCGCCCATCTGGTGAGAGCTGCGGGTCGCTCACGCGCACCGCGGTGATGAGATCCTCCAGCGCCATGGGGCGCCGCGCCTGAGCACGTGCCGGCGCGGACGGGAGGAGGTTCAGAGCGAGGAGGCCGAGTGCGGCGACGATCGGGCGGCGAAGGGCGCGCGACATGGTCGTGGAGGGAGGAGTAGGCATTCGGGTGGTTGCGTAAGCTACGGCCGGATGCGGGGATGCGGGGATGGGGCGATTCGGGGGTGCGGCATGGCGCGTCGCGGGAAAATTCCTCCGGTTGCGTTTTCGGCTTTCGTTCGGTAAATAGAACCCCCCGCGGCGGGCTCGGGCGGAGACCCATTTCGCCCAGAGCTACGTGCTGTGTTTTCGGTATTTGTTCGGTGCAGGCCCGATACCTGCCTCTTTCCTCCGGCATGCCCCTGTCGATCGCCGAGCTGGTCAAGCTCCTCCCCCCGCCCCCGCCGCCGACCCCTGCGCTTCCCACCGGGGTTTCGGCGCTCGACGCGGTGCTGCTGGGGGGCGGGCTGCCACGCGGGCGGCTGACGGAGATCGCCGGTCCGGCGGGGAGTGGGAAGACCACGCTGGCGCGCGCGATCGTCGAGTCCACGGTGGCCGCCCACGGCTGGGTGGCGTACGTGGACGCGCAGCGCACGCTCGACGCGCGGGACTGGGTGCACCTGGGCGACGCGGAAGGGGTGTGGATCATCCGGCCGCGCGACGCGGGGCGGGCGGCGTGGTGCGCGGACGTGCTGCTGCGCAGCGGCGCGTTCGCGCTCGTCGTGCTCGACGGCGCGCCGATGCTGAGCAAGTCGGCGGCGGTGCGGCTGACGCGGCTCGCGCGCGAGGCGAACGCGGTGCTCATCCTGCTCGCCGACCGCACGGGCGCCGCGTCGCAGCTCGGCGGCGCGGTGCGACTGCTGGTCGAACGCACGACACCAGGGAAGCGACGACACCCACCACTCCCCACTCCCCACCCCCCACCGGTGGGGGGTGGGGAGTGGGGAGTGACCCGCACGATCGTCGTGCGCGTCGAAAAGGGAGGAACGCTTCGGACAGTGGAGGTGCGGTGTGCAATCGGAGTGGCGCGTCGCCTGTGTACGCATCCCGAGGTTCCCGATCGGCGCGGTGTGGCGCGCGGCCC
>Ga0070684_100000975_pt1 | contig 20408 bp, 16 predicted proteins | sample KBSC723LmetaG_FD_65653 | JGI IMG/M metagenome (GOLD analysis project Ga0070684, IMG submission 65653) | Corn rhizosphere microbial communities from Kellogg Biological Station, Michigan, USA - KBS C7.2-3L metaG | ecosystem: Host-associated > Plants > Roots > Rhizosphere ...
TTGCGCGCGCGGTCCCCGGTGAGCCGCGGGTACAACGAGCGGAGAAGCGCAGCATCCTGCCCGGTCACATAGCTCCGGCCCAATCCTCTGATCGCAACCGCCAGGACCTCGTCGGGCAAATCGGTGCGCTGCACGGTCTGTCGCAGATAATCACGGGCGCGCGGATCGCCGGATGATGCAAGCACCCTCATGCTCTCGGCGCCCACCCACGTGCCGAGCCTGGTACTCGCGAGCTGAATGAGCGGGGGGATCCCGGCCCCGCGATCGAGCCTGGCCAGGGCCGAGAGTGCGCTGGTGCGCACACCCTGCACATCGCTCTCGTCGGTAGCGACCTGCAGGAGCGCGGCACCGATGCGATCCAGCTGATTCGAATCGGTGCGCACCAGACCGCCAATTGCGGCACGTCTGGTCTCGAGCGGACGATTCCCGTCGCGCGCGATCTCGAGCAGCCGCGCGGTGGCGTCGACATTCTCGCCGAGGAGTGCAGCGAAGATGGCATCACGGCCCACCCGCCCGTCGGCACGCGACGCAAGGGTGAGGAGGTAATCGGCGGCTTCGGCCGCGGTAACCGTTCCGAGATTGGTGACCGCTGCATTCGCCGTCTGCACCGGCCCAACGTAAGTGTGAAGCGCGACCACGTTTCGGCCGGCGACATCGATCACGACGCGCGCCGGGCCCGGCTGACACTGATCCTGACCAGTCGAGTTGAACGTCCCGTAAAAGTTGCCCGCTCCCGTGGAGAAGTACGACCGGCCGTCACCGCAAACGCCCGGCCGGGTCGGATAACTGAACTGCACGGTGCGGTCACCGGCTGACGCAATTCGATTGGCGAGCGACTGTCCTGTTGCCGTCGATGCAACCGCGGTGAGCAGGGCTCCGAGCGCAACGCCCGTGAGTGTTTTCATCGGTCGATGATCTCCAGAAGAAGCTTCTTGGTGCGTGGATCATTCTTGCGAGAGAGCGCGGAGATGGCGTAGCGGCGCAGATCGGGGTCGGTGCCCGTCCGCGCGATGTCCATCAGCTTGTCGGTGGCCTCGGGCTCGGTGCGCTGAGCGTAGAGGCTGATCAGCTGCTCACGGAGCGGGCGGTCGCCGGCGACGTCGTACATCTTCGTCAGGTCGCCGATCGAGAGATTCGAGCGTCCGGCATAACGGAGCGCCATCGCCCGGACTTCGACCGGCTCGCTCTGATTGCGGACGATGCCGAGCAGCCATTGGTTGTCGTCGTTGCTGGCGGAGCGCGCGATCGAGCGGATTGCCGCGGCCTTGAGCCTTGGCGTCTCCAGTCGCGGATAGACGCTCCGCAAGTAAGCAGCGTTGTCCGGCGACTTGTCGGTGTCGATGCTGGAGAGCGCCGTCATGCGAAGGTCGGGATCGAGATCGGACTTCTCGACTATTGCGCGCAGGCTCTGCCGCGCGCGCGGCGAATCGCTGCGACCGAGTGCGGCGATGGCCGCGCGCTGGAGCTGCTCGTTACCGGGTGTGCGCGCGATCTCTTCGATGGTCGCAATCGCCTGATCGCCGGGCATCGCGGCCAGAAAGCGCAATGCCGCCGCGCGAACTGTGATGTCCGGATCGTTTTTCGCCGCGCCGAGGATCAAGTTCATCGCGTTGGCATCGGTGCGTCGCCCGAGCAGGTACAGGGCAGCACGCCGGAGGCTTGCCGAGCATTCATCGCGGCGCGCCAGAAGTCGCGCGAGAATCGGAGTCGTCGACTCGGGATCGGTCTGGCCGAGCGAGTTGAGGGCTTCGATTCTCACCGCGAGATCTTCGCGGTCGCAGGGCGCACCGGGCTGCGCAGCGGTCTTATTCACCGCCTTGATCGCGTCATCGTCGCCCTGAGCCGCAAGCGCGCCGCGGATGCGAGTCGCGAGCACCGGCGCGTCGGACTGCAGTGAAGCCTGTCTATAGTTGGTGCCGGTTGCCTCGAGCGAGGTCAATGCTTGCCGCAAATCGTTGGTGCCGCCGAGCCGATACAGGGCGAAGGCGCGCCAATACCGCGCATCCGATGCATATGCGGAGTTGGGGAATTTCTGGCTGATGTCTGAGAAGAGCTGCGCCGCGCGACGATACTCACCGCGATTTAGGGCCTCGCGCGCCAAGCGGTACAGAGAATCCGCGGGGTCGGATTGCGCCCACGACTGCGGCGGGTCCTTGGAAATCCCGCCGAATTGCCGCTCGAAGGGCGAAATGCCCTGGACTCTGGCGATGTCTGCGAGTGCCCGGGCGCGCGGCGCACTGGCTGCGGCTACGATTTCCGGCAGGTCCCTTATTACCCGAACGTCGGGCATCGGCGTCATCGGGAGCATGGGTGCCATTGGGACCATCGGCTCGATTGGGAGCATGGGCTCGACCGGTTCCATAGGAATCATCGGCTCCATCGGTTCCATCGGGAGCATCGGCGGCATCGGCGTCACGAGATCGAAATCCATCGCATCGATTCCGTCGAGAACACCGTTCAAGCCCATGACTGCTGGCGCGACATCGAAGTCGAAATCGACGCCGTTATCCAGCTCGAACGCTCTGACGGGCGGCATTGGAACGTCGATGTCGAGATCCAGGTCGCGAATTGCGTCGAGGCTGCTCTCGATCTCGCTCATGTCCGCGCCCTGCCACACGCGGGGCCGAACGCGACTCGCTTTGGGCGTCGCCGGCGTGGGCCTCGCTGGTTCAACGACCGGAGCGGGAGCGGTTGGCGGAGGCGTCGGCGCCGGATTCTGCGCCTGACTCGACACTGCGATCGCGAGAAGCGCGACCGCTGAGAAAGTGACTCTGATCATCCTTCCCTCATTCTGAGGATTGAGTGGTCGCAACTGCGGAATTGAGCCGTGAAATCACATCGCCCTGTTCGACTGCCTGGTGAATCAGATCGAGATCGCCCTTGTGCTTGTCGCCTTGCAGGCGCGCGATCTGGACGAGCACGAGCTCGAGATCCTCGAGGAGCGAGTGGAGCTTCACATCCTGGGCGGCGGCTGGTGAATCGATGAGAAGCCGGGTGGTGACGAGCAGATCGCTTGCCTTGACGGCGAACGCTGAGTCGGTCTTCGGGTTCGCGTCCTGTGCGGGCAGCGAGATGAGAAGCGCGGCCGCCTGACCGAGGTAGTGATTGGTCTGGTCGCGATATGCGTCGGCGACGGCGGAGGTTTCGGCGATCGGGGCAGTCGCAGCGGAGCCAAGCGCAGGCGTTGTTGTCGCGGGCCCGGAATTGGCCGGCAGGTAGCGGCCGATACCAACGCCGATTACCAGCGCGGCAGCGGCGGTGAGCCAGGTCGTGCGCGCCGCAAATGGCCGCGTGCGAATGATCCGGATCGGCGCATTGAAATGCGCGTCCTCGATCGCCGTCCACATCTCGTCGAACGGAGGCTCGGGCGGCGCATTGTAGCTGCGCGGCAAATCGCGAAGCACTTCCTCGAAGCTGTCCTCGTCCATCTCTACTCCTTGAATGCAGCCAGATCCTGTCTCAGCTGCGCTCGGGCCGCGGAGAGCCTGCTCTTGCAAGTCCCTTCCGGGACTCCAAGGATGGCAGCGATCTCAGCGTGGGTATATCCCTCAACGTCATGCAGTATCAGCGTCAACCGATACGGCTCGGAAAGTTTTTCCACCGCGCGCGCAATGCACTCCTTGAGATCGGGCTCCGCTTCCGGAACGCCGGCTTCGATCGAGCTCGCCTCGTCGAGTGCAACCTCGCGCGATGTTCGTACCTCACTCCGTCTCGCGTTCGATACTACGGTTACTACGATCCGGTGCAGCCACGTCGAAAATGCAGCATCCCCACGGAACTGCGACAACCGGGCGAAAGCCCGAATGAACGTGTCCTGCGTGAATTCCCTCGCCTTCTCGGCGTCCCCGCTCAATCGGTAAGCGAGCGAGTACACCCGGGGCGCGTGCGTGTCGTACAGCGTACGCCCGGCCAACCGATCTCCCGCTATGACCCGGGCGATGAGCTGTGATTCGTTCACGCGGAGAGTGGGTCCGCCGTCGCGATCATGGTTTGCTGATAACTTCGACACGGCCATTCGGGAAACCGTTCGGTCGGATTGATCTGGGCCTTAACTGCGATTGAAGGGTGCACTTTTAACGACAACGGAACGGGTGCCAGACGTCTGAACTGCAACGGAACGGGTGCCAGACGTCTGAACTGCAACGGAACGGGTGCCAGACGTCAGTGGCGTAGTGGCCAGACGTTAGTTCACTACGTCGGGACGTTATTGGCGTGTTTCAAAGCACCGGCAGCTGCTTGTGCCGTAAGGCGAGTAGAAAAGTCGGTGACGTTGTGAACTGAACACTGACATCTATGCCACTGACGTCTGGCACCCGTTCCGTTGCAGTTCCGAGTGCACCCGTTCAGTTGCTTTTGCTGTTCTTCCGCACCCCTCTCCGATCGACCAGCCCCGCCTCGATACCCATTCTCAAATCGTACGGCACCACGGGCACCGGGAAATCCGCGCTGCGATTCCAGCCGAGGGAGCGGGCGCGGACGCGGATCATGACTTCCTGCGCTTCGGCGGGATCGCCGAACGGAGTCTTCCGCCAGCGATAGGTGTCGCGCAGGATCTGCGATGTCATGCGCAGACTCGCCATCGATGCGTGCGTGGTCAGAGTGACGAGCGCGCCTCCACCCTCGCGCGATGCGCGCGAGAGCCGCACCGTCTCGGTACCCTCGGGCTCGATGCCTGCCACCACCACCAGAGCGAATCCCCCGCAGCGCAGCAGCTCCTCGGCTGCGCGCAGGCCGTGCTTTCTGGTGCGCGGCCGCACCAGGATCGGGCCTTCCTCCCAGAATGGACCGGCGACGGTTCCGAGTCCGTCGATCCACACCGCACGCTCGCCCTGGGCAACGGTGGTGTGACACGCCGCCCTCAGAATGGCGGACGCGCCACCCTGTGGCATCCATACCGTGAGTCGCCCGCGCGGCAAGCCGCGTCCGGGAAGAATCGCATCGAGCGCATCGATGCCCGTCGCCACCGGCTCCGCGGTCCGATGGATGACTGGAATCGCATCCGGGAACTGATTCTCGATGAGGGCGCGGATGGCGGCATTACGATCGGACATCAGCGAAGCGGGAAACGGGAAGCGCGAGATCTGGCGACTCTGCTAGAATAGCCCGAACATAACCCGAAAGCAAGAACGGTACCCCGCTGTGAATTCGCTACGAGGTAGTGCAGGCGGCGCTGAAATCGCGCGCCGTTTGAAAACGATCGGCGGGGGATTTCATCAGAGCTTTCTCGATCGCTCGAGCGACGCGCGGCGGAACGTCGGCGCGCAGATACTCCAAACGCGGAGGCGGCTGAGTCAGATTGGCGGCGAGGATGGCCTGGGTCGTCGCGCCGGTGAAGGGCGGTGAGCCGGAGATCATCTCGTGGCCGACGACTCCGAGCGCGTAGATGTCGGCGCGATGATCGACGTCGGCGTCGCCGAACGCCTGCTCGGGCGCCATGTAGCCGACCGTGCCGAGGGTCATGCCCGTACGCGTGATGCGCGAGTGGGCCGTCTCGCCAGGCATCGCGAGCGCCGCGGCGACGCCAAAGTCGGCAAGGATGGCGTTGTCGGTCTGGAGCAGGATGTTCTCCGGCTTGATGTCGCGGTGGATGATTCCCTGCTCGTGCGCATACGAGAGCGCCGCGGCGATGTCTGCGAGGATGCGGGTGCAGTCATCGATCGGCAACAGCTGCTCGCGATCGAGACGGTCGCGCAACGACTCGCCCGAGATGTAGGGCATCACGTAGTACATCAGCCCGTCTTTGACGCCAGTGGTGATCACCGTCAGGATGTTCTGATGCCGGAGGCGCGCGGTGACCCTCGTTTCGCGGCGAAAGCGGGCCGCCATCACATCACTGGTCAGCTCCGGCGGGAGGACCTTGATGACGACATCGCGATTGTCGGAGAGGTCGGTACCGCGGAACAGTCGGCTCATGCTGCCGCCCCTCAGCTCCTCGTCAAGGCGGTATTCGTCCGCAAAGCTCCTGCGCAGCCGTTCGATCAGTTCTTCCAAGCAGCGCTCCTGATTGCCGCAATCCGCACCAAGGATGGCGCATCGCGCACGAAGTGCGACAGTATCCGGGGCGAGATCACGAGCCTTCGCGCAAAACCACGGACATATTTCGCGAGAGTGGTGTAAAATCAATACGCTCGATTTTGCGGCCTGATTTATGAATTGTGTTATCGGGTCCCTCCGCGCGCCTCCCCGACAATCCGCTCAATCCACAAGCTGATGCATTCAACTTTGTTAGTTAGATATACGACCGTTGGCTCACTCGTTCTCGGCGCCGCGACCTGGATGGGCTGCGCGGCCAGCAGCGACGCGCGCCCCTCGGCGAAAGAGAATCAGATCCCGACCGAGGGAGTGATCACTACGGCTTCGACGACGCCAGCGGTTCAGCTGGCGGGCGTGTCCGACCCCGGGGTCGCGCCGGCCGGGGCCGCTACGGCGACTGCGTCCTCGCACGCCACGTCGAGCACTCCGTCCGGAAGCGCGAAGGATTCGGCCGCCGCGAAGGATCCGCCGATCACGGTTCCTACCGTAAAAGGCCGAACAAAAAAGGACAGCATCGCACTGGTGATGGCGGTGAAAGCCGGTCTCAAGAACAACGACTGGCCGGTGAAGACCGCGCCGCCGCTTCCGGGATCGATTCTGCCTGCGCACCGCATCGTCGCGTTCTACGGCAATCCGCTGTCGAAGAAGATGGGAATCCTCGGCGAGCTGCCCCCTGACCAGATGCTGGCGCGCTTCGATAAGGAGATCGATGCGTGGCGACGCGCGGACCCGACCCATCCGGTGCAGCCCGCGCTGCACCTGATCGCAGTCGTCGCGCAGGGCGCGCCCGGTCGCGATGGGAAATATCGGTTGCGGATGACGGACAGCCTGATCAACATGGTTTACTCGTGGGCGCAGAAGAAGAACGCACTGCTGTTCCTCGATGTGCAGGTCGGTCAGAGCACGGTGCAGGAAGAGCTGCCGCGACTCGTCCAGTTCCTGCAGCGTCCCAACGTGATGCTGGGAATCGATCCGGAGTTCTCGATGAAGGGTGGCGAGAAGCCGGGCACCAAGATCGGCACCATGAGCGCGTCAGACGTCAACTTCGCGATCAACCTTTTGTCCGGCCTGGTCAAGCAGTACAATCTGCCGCCGAAGGTTCTGATCGTGCACCGCTTCACGCGGCGCATGTTGACTAACGCGAAAGACATCAAGCTGGATCCGCGGGTGCAGGTGGTGATCAACATGGACGGCTGGGGCCAGCCGTGGCTCAAGTACGACAGCTACCGTGCATACGTCGAAGCAGAGCCGGTGCAGTTCACAGGATTCAAGCTGTTCTATCACAACGACACCAAGAAAGGCGATCCGCTGCTGACGCCGCCCGAGGTGCTGATGCTCAACCCGAAGCCACTCTACATCCAGTATCAGTAGAGACCGAGGCTCGCCGGTCGGGAATCGCGGTCATATTATAGAGCGGTCGCTCGAATCGAGCGGCCGCTCTTTTTTGTCGCGCGCCACCGGGGAGGGGAGATGACGACCAGACGCGAGTTCCTGTCGGGAATGGCTGCTGCTGGTTTTGCCGCGGCTCCGATTTTCCGCGACCACGCGATCCGCTCGCTGCTCCGCGCCAACGCAATCGCAGGCGACCGCGCCCCCGCTCTGCTCGCCGACGACGAGACCTACTGGGCGGAAATCCAGCGCGCGTTCGACTCCGACCGCACGATGATCAATCTCAACAACGGCGGCTGCAGCCCGACGCCGAGCCACGTGCTCGAGGCGATGATTCGCGACCTGCGGTTCTCGAACGAGCTGCCGGTCGAGCACATGTGGCGGGTGCTCGAGCCGCGCATCGAGAGCGTGCGGCGTGACCTCGCCACCGAGTTCGGCTGCGATACCGAGGAGATGGCGATCACCCGCAACGCGTCGGAAGCGAACGAGATCATGATTTTCGGTCTCGACTTGAAGCGCGGCGACGAAGTAGTGATCACCAACCAGAACTACGGCCGCATGATCACCGCCTGGGACCAGCGCGCGCGGCGCGAAGGCATCGTCATCAAGCAGATCTCGTTCAAGGTGCCGCCGCCATCGGACAAGTACCTCGTCGACCTGTTCCGTGCCGCCATCACTCCCCGCACGAAAGCAATCGAGGTCACCCACATCACCAATCTCACCGGCCAGATCATGCCGGTTCGGGAGATCGTGGAGCTGGCGCGACCGCTCGGGATTCAGGTCTTTGTCGATGGCGCCCACGCGTTCGCGCACTTCCCGTTCAAGCGCGACGATCTGCAGTGCGACTACTACGGAACGAGCCTGCACAAGTGGCTGCTGGCGCCGGTGGGAACCGGCTTTCTTTACGTTAGGAAAGACAAGCAGCCGCGACTTTGGCCGTTGATGGCGGCCGACAAGAAGCAGGACAACGACATCCGGAAGTACGAGGAGATTGGCACCCATCCAGCTGCGAACCACAACGCCATCTCGGCGGCGCTGGCGTTCCACCACGGCATCGGGATCGACAGGAAGTTCGCGCGGCTGCGCTACCTCAGAGATCGGTGGGCGAAGCGACTGCTGGCGGAGAGCCCGCGGGTTTCGGTGTTGACGCCGCTCGACGACAATCATGCGGGCGCGATCGCGCTGTTCCAGGTCGAGGGTATGGACAACATCAAGCTCGGCCAGTGGCTGTTCAACCAGCACCGCATCGTCAACACACCGATCGTTCACCCCGAGTTCAGGGGCATTCGGATCACGCCGAACGTCTACACGACAATCGACGAGATCGATCTCTTTGCCGACAAGGTGCTCGATGCCGTGAGAAAGGGGATTCCCGCGTAGCGTGTCAATCATCCATACAGCCGAGAGACTTTGAGCATTCTGCTGCTGGCGGTGTTTCTGGCCGTCGGCTCTTTCGGCGCGGGACTACTCGGCGCGCTCACCGGGCTGGGCGGCGGACTGGTGGTGGTGCCGATGATGACGCTGCTCTTTCACATCGATCTGCGCTACGCCATCGGCGCTTCGCTGGTGTCGGTGATCGCGACATCGTCGGGAGCGGCGGCCGCTTACGTACGGGAGGGATACACCAACGTTCGCGTCGGGATATTTCTCGAGGTCGCGACGACGGTGGGCGCGCTCACGGGCGCGGCGTTGGCTGGCTTCATTCCGACGAGCGCGCTGGCGGTGCTGTTCGGACTGGTGCTGCTGTACACGGCGTATCGTTCCTTCCGCTCGCCCGAAGACCATCCCACCGATCTGCCAGCCGATCCGCTGGCGCTACGACTGCGACTCAACTCGACCTATCCGACCTCGACCGGCCTCCGCGCCTACTCGGTCCAGGGAGTGAAGAGCGGATTCGGGTTGATGTTCGCGGCCGGAATTCTTTCCGCCCTGCTGGGCATCGGATCCGGCATCGTGAAAGTGCTGGCGATGGATCGGCGGATGAAGCTGCCGTTCAAGGTCTCGACGACGACCAGCAACTTCATGATCGGAGTCACGGCAGCCGCGAGCGCGGGCGTGTACCTGCATCGCGGCTACATCGAGCCGGCACTGGCGTTCCCGGTCATGCTCGGCGTGCTCTGTGGCGCGCTGCTCGGCGCGCGGATTCTAGCCGGCGCGAGAACGCTGTGGCTGCGTCGGATCTTTACAGTGGTCGTGGTGATCCTGGCGTTCGAGATGCTCTACAAGGGGCTGACGGGCGGATTATGACCGGTTCTCGCCAGGATCCATCTCATATGGTAGTGAGAGATGCGCGAGACCAGCGCGTCGAGCTGATAATCGGGAATTTGCTCCGGCTCGGGGTCCTGCTCGCCGCGTTGGTGGTTGTGATCGGAGGCACGCTGCTGCTCGCGCACTATGGCCACCTGCCGGCGAGCTTTCACGTGTTCGCGGCGGCGGATCCGGCGCTGCGCAGCATTGGCGGAATCATCGCCGCCGTCGCACATGGCGACAGCCGCGCGATCGTCCAGCTCGGACTGGTGTTGTTGATCCTCACGCCCGTCGCGCGCGTAGCGCTCACGCTCGGTGCGTTCATCATTCAGAGAGACCGGCTTTACATCCTGACGACTTCGATCGTCCTGGCCCTGCTGTTGTACGGATTGATCTGGGGTCGGGCCTGAGGGGACCGTCCGCCAGCGCTCCGCCAACTCTCTCCCATCAACCAATGGTTCTTCTCCGCACCGCGTCGCTGCTCATCATCTCCAACATCTTCATGACGTTCGCGTGGTACGGCCACCTCCGGTACCTGCACGACAAGAAGTGGTACATCGCGGTGGTCCTCAGCTGGGGAATCGCATTCTTCGAGTATCTGTTCATGATTCCCGCCAACCGCATCGGCGCGACAGAGCTTTCAATCGCTCAGCTCAAGATCGTGCAGGAAGCGGTGACGCTGATCGTCTTCGTGCCGTTCGCGATCCTCTTCATGCGCCAGCCGCCACGACTCGATTTCCTGTGGGCGGGGCTGTGCATCGTCGGGGCGGTGTTCTTCATGTTCAGGGGCGCACACGTCGGTTAGCATCCCGGCGATGCAGGGATCAACTGCAACTGAACGGGTGCGCTCGATGCTGCAACTGAACGGGTGCGCTCGATACTGCAACTGAACGGGTGCGCTTGATACTGCAACTGAACGGGTGCCAGAGGTCAGTAGCGTAGTGGCCAGACGTTAGTTCAGAACGTCGGGACGTGTCCTGCCGGATTCGAAACACAGTCAGTTGCTGGATGAACGCCGTCGAAACGTCCCGGCATTCTGAACTAACAGCTAACGACTGCGCTACCGACGACTGGCACCCGTTCAGTTGAAGTTATCCCACTACACTGCTTTAATCTCCGGGTACCTCCAGAACGCCCATAGCGCGTAGATCATCATCACCGCCCCGCCAAAGAAGATCGCCCACTCCACTCCGATGACATCCGCCATTGCGCCGGCGATGAAGGAGCCGATCGGGGTGAAGCCGACGTAGACGAAGACGTAGGTGGCCATCACGCGCCCGCGCAATTCGTCCGGCACCACGGACTGCAAAATCCCGTTCGCCAACGCGCCGTTGATCAACATCGTGAGGCCGAGGAAGAGCAGCACCGCCGCGGCGAGGTGGACCGAGCGCATCAGCGAGAACAGCATCGTGATTCCCGCGAACAGATACGCGCTGGCGTTGAACAAGCGGCCGCGACGGATTCGCGCGCCCAGTCCAGCCAGCGACAGTGCGCCCGTCAGCGCGCCGATGCCTACGAAGGTGAGGAGCAAGCCGTAGCCGGCCGCGCCGGTGTGCAGCACATCGCGAGCGACTACCGGCATCATCGACAGGAATTGAAAGCCGAATATCGAATAAACCGCGATCACTCCCATCAACCCTGACACGGAGCGAGAGCCGCGCATGTACTGAAGTCCCTGCTTCAGCTGCTCGAACGGTGAGACCAGGTTCTGAACCGGAGTCCAGCGCGGGAGCTTGATCTGGCTGAGACTGAGGAGCACCGCCAGGTAACTGAGCGCGTTGACTCCGAAGCACCACGCCAGTCCCCACTTGGCGAGAATGATCGCCGCAATCGATGGCCCCACGATTCGGGCGAGGTTGAATCCGCCCGAGTTGAGCGCGATCGCATCGACCAGGTCCTCTCGCGACACCAGCTCGACGATCATCGCCTGCCGTGCCGGAATCTCGAACGCGGATATGATGCCGCCGAAAGTGCTGATTATGAGCAGCGACTCGAAGCCGATCCGTCCGCTCCACGTAAACCACCACAGCGCCGCGGCTTCGCACAACAGCAGCGCCTGGCAGACGATCACGATGCGGAGCTTGCTGCGCCGGTCGGCGAGTACTCCACCATAGAGGGACAGCACCAAAACCGGAAAGCTGCCCGCCGCCGCCACGACTCCGACTAGGAACGCGCTGTTGGTGAGCTCGAGCGCCAACCATCCCCGTCCCACCGTCTGCATCCACGTCCCGATCAGTGAGACGGCCTGTCCGGTCCAGAACAACCGGAAGTTGCGGTGTACCTGAAGCGCCCTGAACGGGTTGATGGGGCGCTTCAGCGCGCGGGCCGGCGTCGGATGGGCCATTCAGCAAGAGATTATACACTCAATCGCGCCCAAGCTGTATGTTAGAGATATGCGCTTCCACACCTACTCGAAGTTCAGCCCGGAAGCTGCTGATGCGGTCGATCTTCAGGCGCTGCTGGACAAGCTCGCGGATTTTCTGCTGCAGTCGGGGTTCGCGGGCGGTCAGAGCTTTAACCCCTACTTCGACGATTTCGATTCCGAGCCCGACCGCTCGGTCGAAGCGCTGCGCCAGGCCATCCTCGACGCGCTGATCGAGAGCGGACAGTTCACTCCGGAGCTGCTCGAGGCACTTCGCGGCGATGGCAACAAGGAATCGCAGGAAAAGCTGAGCGAGCTGCTCGACAGCCTGATCCAGAAGTTGGCCGCGGAAGGCTACCTGAATCTCCAGGCGCCGCCGCAGATGCCCGCCGGACACCAGCCCGTTACCGGGAAAGGCAGTCTCGCCCAAGCCGCGTCCAAGAGCGTGCAGTTCAATCTCACCGACAAAGGCATCGACTTCCTCGGCTACAAGAGCCTGCGCCACATCCTGAGCTCACTTGGGAAATCGAGCTTCGGCTCGCACGACACACCGCACCTCGCGACGGGAATCGAGGCCGACGGCTACAGCAAGGCGTACGAGTTTGGCGACGTGCTCAACATGGACGTCAACGAGACCCTCAAGAATTCCCTGGCGCGCACCGGGTCGCTCGAAGTGCCGATGGATCTCGACTATCAGGATCTGATGGTGCGCCAGGCCGAGTACCGCTCGTCGTGCGCGACCGTACTGATGCTCGACACTTCACATTCGATGATTCTCTACGGCGAGGACCGTTTCACTCCCGCCAAGAAAGTCGCGCTCGCGCTCACCCATCTCATTCGCACGCAGTTCCCCGGCGACACTCTCAACGTCGTGCTCTTCCACGATTCGGCGGAAGAGATTCCGCTATCGACGCTGCCGCAGGCGCAGGTGGGGCCGTATCACACCAATACGGCAGAAGGGCTCAAGCTCGCGCGGCGATTGTTGATGGCGCAGAAGAAGGACATGCGCCAGATCGTGATGATCACCGACGGCAAGCCGAGCGCGATGACGATGCCCAACGGCCAGATCTACAAGAACTCGATGGGCCTCGACAGCACGGTGATCGCGACAACTCTGCGAGAAGTGGCGAATTGCCGGCGCGCGGGGATTCTGATCAACACCTTCATGCTCGCGCGCGACCGGGCGCTGGTGGAGTTCGTGAAGCGGGTGTCGGAGATCAGCCGCGGGAAAGCCTACTTCACGAACACCATGACCCTGGGGCAGTTTATCCTGATGGATTTTCTGAGGAAGAAGACGCAGAAGATCTCATAGTCTCTGATTCTGGGACCTGACTGCTGGCGGCTGGCCACTGTAGTCAAAAAGGTGGCAGGTGGGAGACGTGGTCAGAGGCACAGGTATCAGTTTATCCGGCGCATTCCAGCGTTGCGTGACGCAGCTAGAAAGCGAGTATAACAACTGTTAACCGTGCATCTCTGTGCTCCTCTCCCACCTGCCACCTTTGGGACTAGGGGGTGCAAGATCGCGGCGAGCGTTCGGCCCTGCCGATATCTTTTCGCCTCACCCTCTGAACACAAACCGCTAATGCCGCTCAGACGAGTAGCGTCCGTTCTCGCGATTGGGCTCACTGCCGCTTGCGCCTCCGCTCCGACACGCGGCACAGCCCCCGCCCGCTACGACATCCTCATCACCAACGCCCGCATCGTCGACGGGACGGGCAATCCCTGGTACCGCGGGAGCGTCGCGATCACCGGCGATCGAATCGCGTATGTCGGGCCGTCGATTCCGGGACTAACTGCCGCGCGGGTGATCGACGCACACGAGCAGGTGGTCGCGCCGGGATTCATCGACATGCTCGGCCACTCGGAGTTCGCGATTCTGCGCGCGCCGCACGCAGTCTCCAAGATCACCCAAGGCATCACCAGCGAGATCACCGGCGAAGTCTCCTCGGCGTGGCCGAACATCGCGTTGGGGCGGCAGCCCAATCCCCGCTACCCTTGGCGGTCACTTGGTGAGTACTTCGCGTTTCTCGAGAAAAGCGGGACGGCGATAAACCTCGGGACTTACGTCGGAACCAGCTCGGTGCGCGAAGCCGTCATGGGCGACGCGACGCGCCACCCCACCGACGCCGAGATGCGGCAAATGGGCGCGCTGATCGACTCGGCGATGAAGGACGGAGCGTTTGGAGTCGGCACCGGCCTGATCTACCTGCCGAGCACTTTCTTCTCGACCGACGAGCTGATCGCGCTCACCAGGTACGCGACACCATACAAGGGGGGGTACGCCGCGCACATCAGGAGCGAAGGCGCCGGCCTCATCGACGCCATCCGCGAGACCATCCGGATCGCCGCCGGCGCCGGGACCTGGGCGGAGATCCGACATCTCAAGTCACGATCGCTGGAGCAGATGCAGCAGGCCGTGGCGCTCATCGACTCGGCGCGCGGTGCCGGGATCGACATCACTGCCGATCAGTACCCGTACATCGCCAGCGGAACATCGTTGCAGGCGATGCTCAACACCTGGGTGCAGGAGGGAGGGGACGATTCGCTGATCAAGCGCTTGCACGATCCAGCGGTGCGCGCGCGGCTCAAGCAGGAGCTGGCGGCGGACAGTGCCGCCGGCATCAGAACTGCCGCGCGAACGATGGTCAACGAAGTCGGCGCCGATTCGCTCAAGATCTACCAGGGAAAGTTTCTCACCGACATCGGCAGGATGCGCAATCAGGATGCGTACGACGCCGCATTCGACATCCTGATCGCCGACAGCGCGCGCACCAGCGCGATCTACTTCTCCTTCAACGAGGACGCGCTGCGTCTCGCGATGAAGCAGCCGTGGGTGTCAGTCGGTCAGGATGCCGGCGCGGTGAGTCCTGATTCCACGGGCAAATTCCGCGATCGTGGACATCCGCGCGGATTCGGAACCTTTCCGCGCATCCTTGGCCGCTACGTACGGCAGGATTCGGTGATCACCCTGGAGTTCGCGATCCGCAAAATGACCTCGCTCGCCGCGCAACGTGTCGGCATCAACGATCGCGGATTGCTCAAGCCGGGGATGTATGCGGACATCACGGTCTTCGATCCAAACGCCGTCATCGACAACTCGACTTTCGAGAATCCGTCGCAGCTGGCCACGGGAATTACTTACGTGCTGGTGAACGGCGTGCCCGTGGTCGACGGCGGCAAGGTTACCGCTGCCCTGCCTGGCCGGGCGTTGCGAGGCCCCGGTTATCGGCAGTGAACGCTCGGCCAGCCTGCTGACCGGTATACTCCCCGTCGATTACCAGCTCGGTCCCCGTCACCGACTTGCCGCGCTTTCTGTTCACCGCGCGCGCTCGATTGCCTCCAGGACACTGGTAAGTCGATCCTTTTCATCCTCAACGAGCGGGCGGATCTCCTCGTTCTGCCGACCGACTTTACTACGGAATATCACGCCGATTGACTCGAGCGGCTGCTTTTTTTGCGGTCTAGCTGCCGTTGTTTCGACCGACTCACGAGATCGCGGTACGTTGGCCGTCCACAGGCTCATCGGGGTTTGCCTGACACTTGGCGCGGCGATTCTCCGATCCTGCAAGGGGGCCATCCGCCGCATCTTGGTGAACCCACAACTTCGAGGCATGCGTTGGCCGGTACGCCGGATCCCATCTATTCGTGGTTTCTTGGTCCGCAGGGCGAGAACGAACAGATCCTTCGGGAGCTGCTCGATTCCGCTCTCAGCTCGCATCTCGACTGGCGGCGCAGCTACTACCCCAACGATGCTTCGCCGATATCCACGCTCAAACACTCAGCGGCCGCTGTTCGCCAGCGCTCGGAGCTGAAGGCCGAGTTCGCCCGACTGCTGGAACAGCTGCGCGGCAGCGTGCCGTTCTTTCACGGACGCTATAACGGCCACATGATATCGGAGCAGAGCATCGCGTCGCAGGCGGCATACTTCGCGACGATGCTCTACAACCCGAACAACATCTCCGGCGAGGTCGCCCCGGTAACGACGCGCCTCGAGGCTGAAGTCGCCCAGCAGCTGGCGGAGATGATCGGCTACGACCCTGCAAAGTGCTGGGGCCACCTCACCTCGGGGGGCACCATCGCCAACTTCGAGGCGCTCTGGATTGCTCGCAACGTTCTTTACCATCCGGTTGCGGCGCGTCTCGCGGCCGCGACCCTCGGCATCGACATCTCCGTCTCCCTGCCCGACGATACGCGCGCAGCGCTGCGCGATCTCGACCTCTGGCAGCTCCTCAACATCCGGCCGACGGCGTCGATGGACTTGTGGGAGAAGCTTTGGCTGGCTGCGCCCGGCCCGGTCATAGAGAGCGCGCTCAGGGCGCGGTCGCTCGCCACCCTCGGGTACCAGGAATACAGCCGGCAGCTTGCCGCCGAATTCGGCGATCCGCTGGCGCCGGGAGTGGTAGTCGCCCCCGGAACGAGTCACTACTCGTGGCCGAAAATTGTCGCGGCGCTCGGCATCGGCACCAACCAGCTCCTGTTCGTCCCGATCGACTCGCGATGCCGGCTGGACCCCGACGCGCTCTGGGAGCAGGTCAAGCTGCTGGCCGCGAAGCGGGTGCCGATCATGGCGTGCGTCAGCGCCTGCGGGACGACCGAAGAAGGGGCGGTCGATGAGCTGCACCGCATCGTCGAAGTGCGTGCTCGCGCCGAGTGGGAGCTCGGAGTCACCTTCCACATCCACTCCGACGCCTGCTACGGAGGCTACGCGGCGTCGCTGACACGCAGGCCGGATGGCTCGCGGCATGGCGCCGCCGAGCTGCGCGATTTGTGCGGCGCGGACGCGTGGCCCTCGGACACCTGGCTCGCGTCGGTAACCGCCCTCGAGGACGCCGATTCCGTCAGCATCGATCCACACAAGCTCGGCTACGTTCCCTATCCCGCCGGCGCGTTTCTGCTCAGGGATCGTCGTGCGCGCGAGCTGGTTGCAACTGATCCGCCCTACCTCGCAGTCGCCGCGTCGCGAGAGGAGCAACAGCCCGTGATCGGACGCTTCATTTTCGAGGGGTCCAAACCGGGCGCGGCTGCGGCTGCGGTCTGGATGAGTCACCGCGCGATGCCGCTCAACAGCGACGGTCACGGCAGGATCGTGGCATCCACGATGTCCGCCGCTCACCATCTGCATGCTCTGCTCGGCACCGAAGATTTCAGTCCGTTCCGGATCGTGCGCCTGCCAGAGCCGGATCTCAACATATGCTGCTTTCTGGTTCACCATCCGTCGCTCACCGGGCTTACCGAGCTCAACGGCCTGAACGAGACGATCTACAGGGAGCTCAGCCCCGCCGAAGGTATGAAAGCGCCGTACATGGTGACGCGAACGAAGCTTACATCACCGGCTTACGACGGGGTGCTGGCGCGCTTGCTCGCAACTCTCAGCGATCGTGACTCGACTTACCTCGAGGACATCGCGGAAGGTCTTACAGTGCTGCGCGCGACGGTGATGAATCCTTTTGCCGAAGCAGACTCGAATCACCTGCACGGTCTGGTTGCCGCCGTACGCGCTGCAGCGACGCGCGCGATGGCGGCGTCGGATCCGACGGGTGTGCCGGCCTACTCGGACAGAAGTCCGATCTTCAGCGCGAAGTCGACGTAATCGCTGCGGTGGGTGAGCCCCAGCTTTTCGTTGATACGCTGCTTGTACGTGTCGACGGTCTTGGGGCTGATGAACAGTTTCTCGCCGATTTCGGGCGCGCTGTAACCGCGCGCGACGAATTTCAGAACGTTCTGCTCGCGGTCGGTGAGCTTCTCGAACTTGGTGCGCTCGTCGGCGTGCTCTGCCTGACGTTGAATGCGCTGTGCAAGCGCGCGAGCCGCCGACGGCTGCATGTACACATCGCCGTGCGCCACTGCTCGCACTGCGTCGATCAGCTCGCGATCGGCGGCGCTCTTCACGAGGTATCCCTTCGCTCCCGCCTCGAGCAGCGGCACCAGATACGAATCCTCGGCGTGCATGGTGAGGATGAGAACCTTGGACCGCGCGTGCTTGCCGGCGAGCGTCTTCGTCGCCTCCGCGCCATCCATCTCTCCCATCGACAGGTCCATCACGATCACGTCGGGATCGAGACGCTCCGCCAGCGAGATGGCATCTTTCCCGGTAGCTCCTTCCCCGATGACCTGGATGTCCTTGGCAGCGCCCAGTACCGCCTTAAGTCCCGCGCGAACGACTGCGTGGTCATCGACGAGCACCACGCTGATTACTCCATCTCTCAAGCCGCCTCCGTGCTGATGCCCACCCACGCTGTCACGCGCGTTCCCTTGTCCCGCGCACTATGAATATGCAGGTCGCCGCCGGCAAGCGAGAGGCGCTCGCGCAAAGCGGTGAAGGTGGAGCTGCCGCGCCTCTCGAGAGGAGCCTCGAAGCCACAGCCATCGTCGGAGACCTCCAGCTCGACGTATCCCGGGCGGGCACGCAGGGTGACGGTGGCCTCGCTGGCGTCTGCGTGGCGCTCGACGTTGCGCAGTGCCTCTTGCGCGACGCGATAAAGCGTCGCGGCGAGGGCGGAAGGGATCACTGTGCCCTTGATGTCGGCGTTGACACGTACGTCGACAAGAGAGCGCTGGCGGGTGGCATCCCCCAGAGCCTCGAGGGCGCTCGGAAGCCCCAGATCCGTAGTGACGCGCGGATGAAGCGACCGCGAGACGTTCCGGATCTCCTCAATGCTGGTGCGCAACAGCTCGCGGACTTCACCGAGACGCTCGGCCGCCTTGTGCTCGCCGATCTCGTGGATCGCGGCGGCGATCTGGAAGTTCGCAGCCGCCAGAGTCTGACCCACAGATTCATGCAGCTCGCGCGCAACCTGGGCGCGCTCGCGCTCCTCCGCGTACACGACCTCGGCGCCGAGCTTGCGCATGCGCTCGCGGCCGGCAGCGAGATTGTCGAGCATCTCGTTGAGGGTGTTGGCGAGCTGGGTCAGCTCGGGATCCGCGACAACCGAAGCGGGGACCCGCTCGGACAGCCTGCCCGCGGAGACGCGCCGCGCGACGCGCTCCAGGGTGTTGATGGGATGCAGCGCCAGCTTCATCAGCGCGAAGTTCACCACCGCGCCGATCGCAAGCGCACCCACGACGACCGACATGCTCGAGACGCGTCCCGGCTCGACGTGAACCGGTCCAAACAGCACGAGGGCTGCGATCCCGAGGATGATGAGATTCGCGCCGAGCAGCTTGAGCTCGAGCGGAATTCCAAGAATGCGCCGCACCCAACGCGGAAGCCGCGGCTCGGCGGTTTGCGAGTCGCGTCCCTGCGCAGGGGTTCGGGTGAGCTTCAGGGTCGTCATGGCCTGATCACTTCACTATGAGAGCAGTGACCATGCCGAACATGCCGTGATCGGATTCGGCGTGGGGCAAAATGTGGCAGTGAAACGCCCACGTTCCCGGATTATTGCAGTTCACGATCACGTCCCAGCGCTCGCCGGGCGCAATGTTGAGGGTGTCGCACTTCCACGCTGCCGGCAGCGCCCAGCCGTCCTTGGCGATGATGGTCATGTGCATCCCGTGCAGGTGCATGGGGTGGATCATCATGCCTTCGTTCATGAAGCGGATGCGGACCCTCTGGCCTTTCTTCGCGACAATGGGCTCGGTCGCCGGGAAGCTCTTGCCGTTGAATGTGTAGCCGTGCGCGCCGTCGTTGAGGACGAGCACATAGTCGACGTCGGCTCTCTCGATCGGTTGCGGATTCTGCGGCTCGATGATGAACGCGCCCAGAAGTCCGAGGCCGACCTGGGTCGCGGAGTTGTGGTGCGAGTGGTACATGTGGGAGCCGGGGTTCGGCGCGGTGAACTCGTAGGTCCAGGTCTGGCCCGGCTTCACCGGCGGCTGGGTGATAAACGGCACGCCGTCCTGATCGTTGGGCAGCTCGACACCGTGAAAATGGATGACGGTCGATTCAGTGAGCTCGTTCTTGAGGATCACGCGGACGCGATCCCCTTCCCTGACGCGGATCTGCGGCCCGGGAATCTGCTCGTTGTAAGCCCATGCTTCGACAGTTTGTCCCGGAGTCGTCTCCCATCGAATTTTCTTCGCCGTCAGCTCGAAGATCTTGACGCCGTTCCTGATCTTCGGCTCGAGGATCTGGTTGCCCTTGCCTGCCGTCTTCGCGGGAAACGCCTTGATGCCGGCTTCGTGCATCCTGTCCATCGCTTCCGCGGCTTCGGCTGGCGTCAGCGGAGCCGGATTCGGCGCCATCGTGCCGCCGCTGTGATCCGAGTCATGGACTTTTGCCTGCTGCGCTCCCGATTCATCTACCGAGCAGGCGGCGAGAACGCTGCCGGCAATCGCGGTCGCTGCGGTATTGCGAAGAAAGTCACGCCGCGAGCCCCTTTTGCCGAGCAGCGTCGCGGGCATCTTTAACTGGTCGTCATTCATCGTCGTTGAGCGGAAA
>Ga0070684_100000978_pt1 | contig 20375 bp, 15 predicted proteins | sample KBSC723LmetaG_FD_65653 | JGI IMG/M metagenome (GOLD analysis project Ga0070684, IMG submission 65653) | Corn rhizosphere microbial communities from Kellogg Biological Station, Michigan, USA - KBS C7.2-3L metaG | ecosystem: Host-associated > Plants > Roots > Rhizosphere ...
CCCTGGCCGTCGGGGCCGGCGTGGTTCATCTGGGTGCTGCTGGCGTTCGATGCGCTCGCGGCCCTGGTGTGGTCGATGGCGCCGGGCGCGATCAGGGGACTGGGCAAGGCGATCTATGCGTTGCGCTACCGGCCCGGTGTTGCCTTTGTCGCGTTCCTGGTGTTCTCGCTGATCGTATATGTGCCGATGCGCCTGTGGGTCGGCGACGCCGCCTGGTTCGAGCCCCATGGCTATCCGCTGCCGATCCAGACCAGCCGCATCTTCCTTTATTCCGGCTATTTCCTTGTCGGGGTCGGCATTGGCGCAATGGATGTGAATTCGGGCGTCTTCGCCGAAAACGGCGAGCTCGCCGTGCGCTGGAAGATCTGGCTTGCGGTCGCGCTGGTCTTCTATGGTGCGATCCTGTTCCTGGTCTATGCCCACCACAATTGGGTCGCGAACTTCGATTCGCCACCGCTGTCGTGGCGCGCCGGTTACGCCTTTGCGTTCGCCGTGTTCTCGGGCGCGATGGCGTTCGCGGAGCCCGGCTTCTTCCTGCACTATGCGAAGACGCCGCTGCGGCTCATGGATGCGATGCGTCCGTCGGCTTATGGCATCTTCCTGATGCACTACATCTTCATCATCTGGCTGCAATATGCGGTCTATGACCCGCCGCTGTCGCCTTTCCTCAAATTCGCGATCGTGTTTACTGGCACGCTCGCGGGGAGCTGGGTGACGGTTATCCTGCTGCGGAAGATTCCGGTGATCGGAAGGATGATTTAACCGTCATTGCGAGGAGCCAACGGGTCCGCGCGAAGCGCGGCCCGATGACAGGCTCCGCGACGAAGCAATCCATGGCGCCGCAAGTGGTAAGATGGATTGCTTCGCGGAGCCTGTCATCGGGCGCGCGTTCGCGCGACCCGTTGGCTCGCAATGACGATGTGGCTCGGCTCACGGCTTCAAGATCAGCTTCTGCACCCGCCAGTTCAAGAGTTCCGCGACGTAGAGCGTGTTCTCCGACGGGCACGCCATCGCATGGATCCATCCGAACTGTTTCAGCTGCTTGCCGGACTGGCCGAGCACACCAAGCACCTTGCCGTCGAGGGTGAGCTTGTAGATGCGGCCGGGCCAGGCGTCGGACGAATACAGCACCTGGTTCGGCGGCGGCGTGATGCAGATCGCCCAGGGCGAGCCCGGCGCGAACGTGCCGTTCGCGATCATCGCTTCGTCCGGCTTCTTGCCGATCGCGGGTCTTGCATCCGGCGGCACCGGCACGTTGATGGTGAACTGGCGCAGGAACTTGCCGTCGCCGTCGAACACCTGGATGCGATGATTGCCGCGGTCGGCGACATAGACATTGCCTTGCGCGTCGGTTGCGATCGAATGCGGCGTGTTGAACTGGCCGGGCTCCTTGCCGCGGTCGCCCCATGACTTGATCCAGTTGCCGTCCTTGTCGACTTTTGCAACGCGCGAATTGATGTAACCGTCGCTGATGAAGGTGTTGCCGGCCTTGTCCCAGGCAACATCCGTGACCTGGCGGAAGCGGCCGTCCTCGGCGGGCAGGGGAGGCTTCGGATGTTTCAGCGGGCCGGTGTCCTCATCGGAAGCTTCCTGCTTGCGGCCGAACACCATCAGCACCCGTCCCTCGGGATCGAACTTGATCACCATGTCCGAGCCCTTGTCGGTGACCCAGACATTGTCCTGCGGGTCAACCTTCACCGCGTGACCAAAGGACCATGCGTAAAGGTTCTTGCCCATCTCGCCGATGAAATTGCCCTTGGCGTCGAACTCCAGAAGCTGTGTCGCGGCTGCGGCATAGGCCGGGCCCGAGGTATTGCCGCGCGACAGCACGAAGATGTGTCCCTTGGAATTGAGGGCTACGCCCGACACCTCGCCGAAGTACATGTTGTGCGGCAGCTTGACCGGATTTGGCACCGAGTCGAAGGCGATGCTCGGCACGGTCTGCTGCGCCAGCGCCGGCGGAGCGGCGAGCAGCATCAATGCGATCAGCGCGCGCTTCATCTAGTTCCTCCCGAAATTCTTGTTGGCGTTTCTGCGAGCCGCGGATGCTAGTCGAAGGGCGGCGCGGCCGTCCATTGCCGCTGGCGCGCTGCCGTTCGTCGTTCGGCGCATGGCACGGGACGCGAACTCGCTTTATGAAGCGCTGCTTCTCCAGCGATGGCGGTCCCATGTTTTTCAGATTGAAGCCCAGGCAAATCCCGTTCGCTCTTGCAACATGCATGCTGTTGACGCTGCAAACCGGCGGAGCCATGGCCGCCTATCCGGACCGCATCATCAAGATCGTGGTGCCCTTTGCGCCGGGCGGCGGCACGGATATCGTGGCGCGCACACTGGCGCAGGAGATGGCCAAAGAGCTCGGCGTCTCCGTCATCGTCGAGAACAAGCCGGGAGCGGGGACCATCATCGGCACGCAATCGGTCGCGGCCAGCGAGTCGGATGGCTACACGCTCTTGATGGGCACCTTTGCCAATGCCGTCAATCCGAGCCTTTATGCCAAGCTGCCCTACGATCAGCACCGCGATCTCGCCGCCGTCGCGCTGATTGCGCGCTCCTTCAGCATTGTCGTGGTCAATCCGAAGTCGAAGATCAAGTCGATCAAGAATCTGATCGCGGCCGCCAAGGCCGAGCCGGAAAAGCTCTCCTACGGCACCTATGGCACCGGCACGTCGGCACATCTGGCCGGCGAGCTGTTCAAGCATATGGCAAACGTCAACCTGACCACGGTGCCCTACAAGGGCTCGGCGCCCGCGATCACCGACCTGATCGGCGGCCAGATCCAGGTGATGTTCACGACCGTGGCGAGCGCCGCCCCGCTGATCGAAGGCGGGCAATTGCGCGCGCTCGCGGTGACGTCGGCCGAGCGCTCGCCGGCCTTTCCGAACCTGCCGACGGTCTCCGAGGCCGGTGTGTCCGGCTATGATGCGGAAGCCTGGTACGGACTTTTTGTGCCCTCGAAGACGTCTCCCGAGATCATCGACCGCCTCAACAAGGCGGCAGCGAGCGCAGTGAAGGCCAACGCCTTCAAGAAGCTTGGCGTCAACGAGGGGCTGGTGATGGTCGCTGGGCCCCCGGCCGAGCTCGACCGCTATTTCCGCGAGGAAGAGGACCGCTGGCGCAAGGTGATCCAGGACGCGGGCATCAAGCCGGACTAGATTGCGCCGGCACGGCGCCGCGCCTCAACACATCGCGAGATCGAAAATTGATCGACCAGACCAATCCCTGGCAATGCCTCCATACCGAAATCGGATTCGACAACTCCTATTACAGCGCAAGGCGTGACACCGTTCGCCATCGCTCCGGCCGCGAGCATCCCTATGTCAGCGTTCGCACCAAATTCCGCGGCGTCGGCGTGCTGCCGATCGATGCGGAGGGCTGCACCACCATCATCGGCCAGTTTCGCTATGTGCTCGATCGCTTCACCTGGGAGACCGTCCGTGGCGGCATCCCGCTCGAAATTTCCGCGCTGGACGGTGCGAAGCAGGAGCTGGCGGAAGAAACCGGCCTGCGCGCCGATCACTGGCTGCATCTGTTCGATCTCAACGCGTCGCCCGGTCTGACCGATGAGATATGCCCGTGCTTCGTGGCGTGGGGGCTTCACGCCGGCGAAGTGCGGCCGGAACAGCATGAGACCATCACGCAACGGCGTTTGCCGTTTGCGGAAGCCGTAGCCATGGCGCTAGCCGGCGAAATCGCGGATGCGAGCAGCGTGGCGCTGATACTTGGCGTGCAGGCCCGGCTCGCTCGCGGCGAGCTTCCGCCTGGCCTGCTCGCACTGCTTGGATAGCAGATGGCGCGCGTTCCGATCGTGGCATAGCAGCAAAGACGAAATCCACTGGCACAAGGTGACCGCGCCTATATAGTTTCCGGTGATCAGCAGGCTCGACGGGGACAGCCAGCCTGCAACCGGAGGACGCCATGTGGGTTCTTTTGCTGATCCCGTTTATCGGCCTGTTGTGGGTGCCGTTCTATAACTTCACCGAGCCTTCGTTGTTCGGCTTTCCCTTCTTCTACTGGTATCAATTCGCCTGGGTGCCGATCACCTCGTTCCTGATCTGGCTGGTCTATCGCAGCCGCACGCCTGACGAGACGGAGTAGCGTCATGGCGCAGATCGAGTGGGAGGCGCTTTCGGTTTTCGTGTTCTTCTTCGCGCTCGTCACCGTGATGGGCTTTTTGGCCGCGCGCTGGAAGTCCGCCGGGGTCAGGGAGCATCTCGATGAATGGGGGCTGGGCGGCAGGCAATTCGGCACCTGGATCACCTGGTTTCTGATCGGTGGCGATTTCTACACCGCCTATACCGTGATCGCGGTGCCGGCGCTGGTCTATGCGGTCGGCGCCTACGGCTTCTTTGCGTTGCCCTACACCATCATCGTCTATCCGTTCGTGTTTGCCATCATGCCGATGCTGTGGAAGGTCGCGCACAAGAACGGCTATGTCACCGCCGCCGACGTGGTGCATGGAACCTATAGCTCCCGCGCGCTGGAGCTCGCCGTTGCGCTGACCGGTATGGTCGCGACCATGCCCTATATCGCACTGCAGCTGATCGGCATGGGCGTCGTGATCAAGGCGATGGGGCTGTCCGGCGATTGGCCGATCATCGCGGCCTTCATCATCCTCGCGCTCTATACCTATAGCTCCGGCCTGCGGGCGCCCGCGCTGATCGCCTTCGTCAAGGACACCATGATCTACATCGTGGTGCTGGTCGCGGTCATCGTGGTGCCCTACAAGCTCGGCGGTTACGGTGCCGTGTTCTCAGCGGCCAACGATGCGTTTGTCGCGAAGGGCGGCCAAACCGGCATCATCCTGAAGCCGGGACAATTGCTGCCCTTCGCGACGCTTGCGCTCGGCTCGGCGCTTGCCGCTTTCATGTATCCGCACACGCTGACCGGCGTGTTCGCCTCGAAATCCGCCGACACCATCCGCAAGAACGCGATCCTGCTGCCGGCCTATACGCTCCTGCTCGGGCTGATCGCCTTGATGGGCTATATGGCCCACGCCGCCAAGCTCAATCTGTCGTCGCCCAACGACGCGGTGCCAATGCTGTTTCAGACGCTATTCCCGTCCTGGTTCGCGGGCTTCGCCTTTGCCGCGATCGCGATCGGCGCCCTGGTGCCGGCGGCCGTCATGAGCATTGGCGCGGCGAACCTGTTCACCCGCAATGTCTGGAAATCCTATGTCAATCCCGGCATCACCCATGCCGGCGAGGCCTCGGTCGCCAAGGTCACCTCCCTGGTGGTGAAGGTCGGCGCGCTCGCCTTCATCCTGTTCCTGCCGGTGCAATTTGCCCTCGACCTGCAGCTGCTCGGCGGCTTGTGGATCCTGCAGACTTTTCCGGCCCTCGTGTTCTTGTTGTTCACGCGCTGGTTTCGCGCCGAGGGCCTCTTGCTCGGCTGGGCCGTCGGCATCGGCTGGGGTAGCTGGACGGCGTGGAGCAATGGCATGAAGCCGCTCGCAAGTCTCACACTCGGCGGCGAGAGCTACACCTTCTTCGTCGGGCTAGGCGCGCTGATCCTCAACATCGCCGTCGCCGCGGTCGCGACCCTGATCGTCAGGATGGTGCTGCCGAAAGGAACCGCTACTGCTCGATCTTGATGTTGGCCGATTTGGCGACATCGCCCCAGCGGGTGATGTCGTCCTGAAGGGTCTTGGTGAATTCCTCGGTCGAGGTGCCGACGGCGTCGACCCCGATCGCTTTCAGCCGCGAGGCGACTTCTGGCAGCTTCGCGATTTTCATGAACTCGCCTTCGAGCTTTTTGACGATCTGCGGCGGCGTGCCCTTGGGCGCAAACACACCGGTCCAGATGATGGCATCGACATCGGCGCCGGCCTCCTTCATGGTCGGCACGTCGGGGAATTCCGCCATCCGCCTCTGTGCCGTGACCGCGAGCGCGCGCACCGTGCCGGCTTTCACCTGAGGCGATACCGGGCCCGAATCCGCGATCGTCGTCGTCACCTGGCCCGAGACGACGGCGAGCACCATCTCGTTGGCGCTCTTGTAGGGGATGGCCTGCATCGGCGCCCCGGTCTTCTGCTTGAACAGCTCGGTGACGAGCTGGAAGGTCGCCGATGAGCTCGCGTAGTTCATCTTGTCGGCGTTCGCCTTGGCGTAGGCGACAAGCTCGGCAACTGACTTGATCGGCGAGCTCGCGTTCACGACCATGAGCAGCGGAAACGAGGCAAGCTCCGAGATCGCGACGAAGTCGCGGACGGAGTCGTAAGGCAGTTTGGAATAGAGCGACTGGTTGATCGCCATGCCGGTGGCGCCGACCAGCAGCGTATAGCCGTCGGGCGCGGCTCTCGAAACATATTCGGTCGCGACGATCGCGCCGGCGCCCGGCTTGTTCTCGACGATCACGGGCTGACCGAGGTCTTCCGACAATTTTTGCCCGTAGATGCGCGCGATGACGTCGTTGCCGCCGCCGGCGGCGAAGCCGACGACGATGTGGATCGGCCGGGTCGGATATCTGGAGGCGTCGTCCTGTGCGCGCGCCGTGCCGGCGGCGAACGCGAGCAAGAAGGCGCCAATGAGAGCGAAGCGGCCGGGCATCATCATCTCCTAGAGTCGCGTGACGTGGACATGCAGCACGGCGGCCTTGCCGTCGTCGAGGGCGGACAGGCAGCGGTCGATCGCGGCGGCGAGCTCGTCGGGCTCGCGCACGCATTCGCCATGGGCGCCGAATGCCTTGGCGACTTCCGAGAAATCCCGCCGCTCGCCCTGGCGTCCGGACATCAACCGCGACTGGAACTGGTCCGTGTCGGCCGCAATCCCCTTGGGATAGACCCGCTGGGTCGCGGACTTCACCGCCTGCCAGCCGCCATTGTCGACCACGATGGTGAAGATCGGGATCTGATATTGCTGCGCCACCGCATAGACGCTGTCGGGCGAGGAGAAATGGAATCCGCCGTCGCCGATCACCTGCACGACGCGCCGCCTCGGCTGCGCGAGCTTCAAGCCCAGCGCCATGCCGCCGGAAAACCCAAGCCCGCCACCGGCGAGCCCGACATAACTCTGCGGCTTGGTGCGCTTGAGGTGCTCCTGCAGGATCGGGCCATTGCGGATCGCTTCGTTGAGCACGATGTCGTCCTGCGAGAGCCTGTTGCTCAGCGTGGCGAACACGAAGGCCGGATTGAGCGCACCGGCAACGCCCTTGCTGGCGCTCGCGGCCGCGTGCTTCTTGGTGGCGCTTTCGCGCGCTTCCTTCCAGCTTTCCATCCTGGCGGCGACATGCTTGCGATACGAGTCATCGGCATGAGCCTCGACCACGTCCAGCACCTGTTGCAGGATGATGGCGCTGTCGCCCTGGATGCGCATGTCCGTCGCAAAGCCCCACATCGGGAAATCCGCCTTGAGCGGATCGATGTCGATCTGGATCCACTTCATCTCGCGTGCGCGTTTGGAGTGCTGCACGAAGGGCACATCGGTATCGAGCAGAAGGCCCAGATCCGCGGTCTCGAGCAGCGCGAGCGGATCGATGCCGGCGTAGCACGGTGAATCCCGGGGGATGTTGAGATCGATCGGGCTGAATTCGGCGACGCGGATGCCGCAGGCGCGTGTCAGCCTGTCAAGGGCGGCGACGGCCTCCGGCTTGCGGCCGAGATAGCCGGCAAACGCCACCGGATTTTCCGCCGCCATCAGCTCTCTCGCGATCGCTTCCGCCCGCGCCGGCTCAATGCCGCCGGCGCGCACACTGCCATAGCGCGAGGGAGGATACGCCGGCATCTCGGCCTCATCCCATTCCTCAGCCAGCGTCTCGCGCGGCAGCATCATGTAGACCGGCCCTGGCGGATCGCTGTGGGCAAAAGCGCTGGCGCGGGCGAGCGCTTCCTTCACGACCACGCCGGAGGGCAGGGAATATTCCCACCGCACATAGGGACGCACGATGCTCGCGATATCGAACGGGTCTTGCACGAAATGCACATAAGTGTCGCGCGACCCCTTGAGCTCGCCATGCAGCGTATGCGGCGCGCGACCGGCGAACAGCATCACCGGCAAGCGGTAGCGGAACAGGTTCTGAATCGCCATGCAGGCATTCGCCGTGCCGGCATCGACATGCACCAGCACGGCCTGGCTCTTGCCCGTCGCCAGCGCGTACCCGCCGGCCATGTGCACCGCGACGACTTCATGCGGGCACAGGATCATTTCGGGATGCTTGCGGCCCTGCTGGTCCCAGCGCGCCAGCTCCTCGATGATCGAGACATGATCGGTGCCGAGATTGGCGAAGATGAAGTCGACACCGAGATCGACCAGCCCTTCGAGGAAATAATGCGCGGCGGAATGGCGGCTCATCGCTTTTCCGCGACGAACTTGTTGCGCAAGGTGCCGATCCCCGTGATCTCGATCTCGACGACATCGCCGGCTTTCAGATCGGGCGAGGCGCCATCGGTGCCCATCCATATCACGTCGCCCGGCCACAGCGTGAAGTATTTGGTGAGCTCGACAATGAACGGCACGATGCCGAAGATCATCTCATTGGTGTGAAAGCGGCCAGTCTCCTTGCCGTTGACCTTGATGATGGTCTCGGCCTTGTCGAGATCGACATCGGTCTCGATCCAGGGTCCCATCGGCTTGAAGGTGTCGGTGTTCTTGGCGCGCCACAATCCGCGATCGGCCTTTTGCCAGGTGCGCTCGGACACGTCGTTGCCGATGGTGTAGCCGAGCACGCAGCTCATCGCGTCCTTCTCGGTGAGATGTTTTGCTTTCTTGCCGATGACGACGACGAGCTCGCCTTCGTAGTGAATTTTCTCCGTCGCGGTGGCCGGGATCACGACGTCCTCGTCATGCGCAATCAGCGCATTCTGCGCGCGATAGCCGATCTCCGGACGATCGGGGACGTTGGGAACGGTGCCGGCCTTGTCGGCGGCTTCCTTCAGGTGCTTGAGATAATTCAGCCCGACGCAATAGAAGGTGCGGGGGATCACCGGCAGCTCGATCTTGACGTCTCTCAGCGCATGGCTCTGCGACATCCGCTTGTGCTCGCCGAACGGATCGCCGCTGACGGTGATCACCTGGTCGCCTTCGACAATGCCCCAGGAAGCATTTTCCGCGGTCTGCCCGGCGGCAGTGAATTTCAGCCAACGCATATCTGTATTCCTCTATTCGGCCGCGGCACGCGGCCGGGTCTTCCAGGCACCGGCGACGGGACGCTTCAGCCCGAGATTTTCGCGCAGGGTCTTGCCGGCATAATCCTTGTGAAACAGCCCGCGGCGCTGCAGTTCCGGCACCACATGCTTGACGAAGTCGGCGTAGGAGCCCGGCACAATGGTGGCCGCGATGACGAAGCCGTCGCAGCCTCGTTCGACGAACATCTCCTCGAGCTTGTCGGCGATCTCCTTCGGTCCGCCGACGATCGCATCGTTCACCTGGCCACGGCCCGAGAAGGTGACGAAATCCCGCGCGCTCGGATTGGTCTTGCCCGAATTTTTGAGCACGCCGTCGCGGATGCCGAGTATGCCCTGCATGCTCTTGAGGTCTTCGGTAGTGAGCGGCTGGTCAAGCGGCTTAGCGGCGAAATCGAAATTCAGGGCTTCCGCAAGCAGCGACAGCGCGTCGATCTCGAGCGGCAGCTTGTTGATCACCGCCATCTTGTCCTCGGCTTCGGCCTTGGTGGCGGCACAGACCGGCGTCGTCAGATTGCAGAGGAACATCTGATCGGGATCGCGGCCGGCCTTGGCGGCTTCATTCCGCACGGCCGCATAGCCGTCCTTGGCCTGTGCTAGATTGCGCGCGGCGGTGAAGATCACTTCGCCCCAGCGCCCGGCAAAGCGCTGGCCGCGGCCGGAGGCGCCTGCCTGGATCACGACCGGGTGGCCCTGCGCCGAGCGCGGCACCGTGAAAGGTCCGCGTGACCTGAAGAACTCGCCCTTGTGATCGAGCCGTTTCACCTTGGTCGGATCGGCGAAGCGGCCGCTCGCCTTATCCTTGATCAGCGAGCCGTCTTCCCAGGTATCCCAGTGACCGAGCACCACTTCCATGAACTCGTCGGCGCGGTCGTAGCGGTAATCATGTTCGAGATGGGCATCCTTGCCCATGTTCTGCGCCTCGCCGTCGTTGAGCGAGGTGACAACGTTCCACGCCGCCCGGCCACCCGACATCAGATCGAGCGTGGCGAAGCGGCGGGCGACATCGAACGGCTCGAAATAGGTGGTCGAGGCGGTCGAGCCAAGTCCGAGCCTGGTCGTCGCCATGCCCATCGTGGTCAGCACCACGATCGGGTCCATCTTCACGCAGCGGATGCCATATTCGACAGTATGAGCATGATCGCTGCCGTAGCGGTCCGGCATTGCGAGGCGATCGTCGAAGAACGCCATGTGGAACTTGCCGGCTTCGAGAATGCGCGCGATCTCCTGGTAATAGTCCGCCGACATGGAATCGTCGCGCGATTCCGGATGCCGCCAGGAGCTCGGCAGGTTGGTGCAGTTCTGGGCCTGCAGGAAGCCGACCATCGCCATTTGTCGTGTCATGCTGTTCTCCTGTCACGCCAGATCGAGATTGGTCGCGAGCTTGTACTCGGCAGTGAGCGCACGCAGCTTCTCCCACGTCGCATCCTCGATCTCGATGCCCCTCTTGCGGCGCTCCTGCTCGCGGATGTATTCGACCTCGCCCGGATAGAACACGCCGGATGATCCTTCCGACGGCGGCGTTGATTTCAGGTAACGCGCGAACTCGGCGACCTCCTTCTTGAAATCCTGCAGCGGACGGAAGGCGGCGACATTGAATACCGCCATGAAGGTGCCGTCGTTATGCCGGCCGGTCGGCTCGACGCCGAAGCCCAGGCCGGTCAGCAATCCGCACAGCACCTCGACCATGGCGGCGAGGCCGCTGCCCTTGTAGCCTTCGGTGCCGCCGAGCGGCAGCAGCGCGCCGCCCTTGCGGTATTGCGTGGGATCGGTGGTGTGACGGCCTTCGGCATCGATGATCCACCCGGTTGGAATTTCCTCCTTGCGCGCTACCGCAAGCGCAATCTTCCCGGCCGCGACCGCCGAGGTCGCCATGTCGAGATAGAAGGGCGCTTCGAGATCGGATGGCACTGCGATCGAGATCGGATTGGTGCCAAGCCGCGGCTCGCGGCCGCCAAAGGGCGCGACAAGTTTCGGCGACCGGCCGGAATCGGCGGTGGCAAGGCCGATCATGCCTTCGCGTATCGCCATCATCGGATAGGCCGCAAGCCGCCCGACATGGCTCTGCCGGAACACGGTGCAGGCCGCGACATTGGCGGTCTTCGCCTTGGCAATGGTCAGTTCCATCGCCTTGGCGTTGACATGGAAGCCAAAACCCCAATGGCCGTCGATCACGGTCGTGGTCGGCGATTCCTGCACAATGGTCCATTTCGCGCCGGGCACGATATGGCCGGCCTTGATGCGGTCGATATAGGTCGGGATCGCGATGATGCCGTGGGAATCGTGGCCGGCGAGATTGGCGTTGACGCAGCCGACGGCGACCGCTCTTGCCTCTTCCTCCGACGCACCCGCGCCCTTCAGGAGCGCCGTGCCGATGCGTGTAAGACGGTCGGCCTGGATGATCGGCATGGGGTGTCCTTCAAAAATGCCCGCGCGGGACGCGGGTCTTGCTTGTTGTCGAGACCGTATCGTCTCAAACGCCTTGCGCGAGGGCAAGGCCAGAAAATCCTGACCGTCATGCCCTGTGCGCCTGCCAAGTCCTTGGATTCCATGGCGCGGAATGGGCCGTATGGCGATTGGAGCAGGAATCCGTCAACCTTAGCGCTCCGTTGCCGGCCCCAGAATTTCCCTCACGGGCTTTCGCGTGGCATTTACTTTGAATCGCAGTTTAAGGCCGTCCCTAACGCCGGTTTAGCCGTCCCGCCCGCATAAGCTCCCGAGGGCTTGGCCGTGTGGCCGCAGGGAGCAAGGAACTTGTCGACCGATCACGCGCGCACGTTTGCTGCGCTGAGCGCAACCAACGAAGCCATCCTGTACGCGAAATCGCCGGACGAGCTGTACGGCAAGGTTTGCGAGGCCGCCTTCTCCAGCGGCGACTTCCTGGCGACGGCCGTCTTCTTGCTGGAACAAGGCACCGGCCTCTTGCGCTGTGCGGCAGGCATCGGCGGAGACCTCGCGCGGCTCCGCAGCATCGATATCTCGATTGTCGAGGGCACGCCGGAAGGCTCCGGCGTTTGCGGCCAGGCCTTTCGCGACCGCGAGGTCGCAGTCAGCAACGATTTCCTCAACGACCAGCGCTCGCTCGCCTGGCGCAGTGGGGCCGAGAGGGGCCGGGTCGGCGCCGCCGCCGCGATCCCGCTGATCAGCAAGGGGCAGTGCGTCGGCGTGTTCCTGGTCACGCGCCGCGAGCAGGGTTCGCTTACCGACGATATCGTCACCATGCTGAAGCGCATGTCGGCGAACATTTCCTTCGCTCTCGACAATTTCGCCTTGGAAGGCGCGCGCAAGGAGGGCGAGCGCGCGCTGCGCCGGCTGAACCTCATGTTCGGCGCCATCAGCGCCACCAACGAGGCGATCCTTCGCGCCAAGACCGAACAGGATCTCTACCAGCGCGTCTGCGATGCCGCCGTGCACAGCGGCAAATCGATCGCAACCGTGGTCCTGCTCGCCGAGGAGGGCTCGATCTGGCTGAAGGCGGTCGCCGGAACCGGCGATAGCGTCGACTTGACCGCGCGAACAAGGTTCTCGATCGATCCGGACAATATCTACGGCACCGGCGTCTGCGGGCAGGCGTTCCGCACCCAGAAGCCGTGCATCAACGAGGATATTCTCAATTCGGTGCAGGGGCGGCCGTGGTGGCAGGCCGGCCGCGAGACCGGCGTGGTGGCTTGTGTCGCGCTGCCGCTGATCAAGGCTGGCACAAGCGTCGGCGTGCTGATGGTCTTTGTCGGCAGATCGTGGGCCGCGGACAAGGAAATCGTCGCGGTGCTGGCGCGGATGGCGGAGAACGTCTCTTTCGCGCTGGACAATTTCGAGCGCGCCGCGGAGAAGGCGAGGGCCGACGAGCAGAAGGAGCGCCTGTCGCGGATGTTCGCGGCGCTGTCCGCCACCAACGAAGCGATCATGCGCGCGAAGTCGCGCGCCGAGCTGTTCAACCTGGTGTGCGAGTCCGTCGCCAAGGGCGGCAAATTCACCTCCACCACGATCGCGCTGGCGCGGGAGGGCAGCGACTATCTCGACATGGTGGCGGTGGCAGGTCCGACCGCGGACAACACCAGGACGATCCGGCTCTCGCGGAATGCCGAGCATCCCGTAGGACGCGGCCTTTCCGGCAATGCCTTCCGCTCCCGCCAGGCCTGTATCAGCAACGACTATCTCAATGACCCGCGCGGGATCGCGTTCCATCCCGCGGTCCGCGCCGACGGTGCCAAGGCCGGTGCGGCGTTTCCGCTGATCGTGCACGGCGAAACCTTCGGCGTCATGCTGTTTCTCTCGACGGAGAAGCATGTCTTCACGCCTGAATTCGTCGAATTGCTGCAGCGGCTCGCCGACAACGTGTCGTTTGCCCTGGAGAATTTCGACCGCGCCGACGAGAAGCACAAGGCCGACGAGCGCATCGAATATCTCGCCTCGCACGACAGCCTGACCGGCCTGCCGAACCGGGAAATGTTCAACGGGATGTTGCGCGATGCGATCAACACCGCGCAGCGCAAGGCGCACGGCTTTGCGCTGTTGTTCATCGATCTCGACCGCTTCAAGGTCATCAACGATTCGCTCGGTCATGATGCTGGCGATACGCTGCTGGTGGAGGTTTCCCGCCGGCTGCGCCGAACACTGCGCGCCAACGACGTGGTGGCACGGCTCGGCGGCGACGAATTCGTCGTCGTTTTCGAAGATGCTTCCGACCGCAATGCCGTCGGGCGTGTCGCCGCCAACCTGCTCTCCGTTCTCGGCCAGCCCATGCAATTGAGCGGTCAGGAGTGTCACACCACGGCCTCGATCGGGATCGCGATGTATCCCGACGACGGCGCCGGCGCGCAGACGCTCACCAAGAGCGCCGATCTGGCCATGTATCTCGCCAAGGAGGACGGCAAGAACGGCTTCCGTTTCTTCAACGGCGAGATCAAGGCGCAATCGATCGAGCGGCTGGTCATGGAGAGCGAATTGCGCCGCGCGATCGAGCGCAACCAGTTCTCGCTGCACTACCAGCCCAAGGTCGATATGGAAAGCGGCCTCGTTACTGGTGTCGAGGCGCTGTTGCGCTGGACCCATCCCGAGCTTGGCCTGGTGCCGCCGGCGCAATTCATCCCGCTTGCGGAAGAGACCGGCCTGATCATCCCGATCGGCCGTTGGGTGCTGCGCGAAGCCTGCGCGCAGAACATGGCCTGGCAGCGCCGCGGTCTGCTGCCGGTGGCAATGGCGGTCAACTTGTCGCCGCGGCAGTTTGCCGACGAGCATCTGTTGCATGACATCGACCTGGCGCTGGCGGAAAGCGAGATGTCGCCGGTGCTGCTGCAACTCGAAGTGACCGAGAGCATGATGATGCGCAATGTCCCGCGCGCCGTGCGCGTGCTGCATGCGATCCAGAACCGCGGCATCCGGCTTGCGATCGACGATTTCGGCACCGGCTATTCATCGATGTCGCTGATGAAGCAGTTTCCGATCGACACCATCAAGATCGACCGCTCCTTTGTCCGCGACCTGCCGCGCGACTCCGAGGACCAGGCCATTGCCCAGGCGATCATCAGCATGGGCAAGGCGCTCGGCATGACCGTGGTGGCCGAGGGCGTCGAGACCGTCGAGCAGCAGGTCTTCCTGAAGCACCATGCCTGCGATGAGATGCAAGGATATCTGTTCAGCCGGCCGCTGCCGCCACGCGAACTCGCCGAGCTGCTTGGCTCCGCGCCGGTCACGTCCTCGCCGTCACTGCAGCCGTCCGACGATTCAGTTGCGCTGCCGAACCTGAGAAACGCGGCTGGCTGAGACGCCGCGAGCGGCCCGCTTACTTCTCTTCCGGGACCAGCGTCGACGTCGCCGGACCTTCGCCCATGATCAGGACACGGCGTCCTCGTCCTTGGCGCCGTCCCAGTGCACCTGCTTGCCGTAGTGGGTGACGAAGCTGCCGGCGGGCATCGGCACCGTGCCGTGCTCGGGATCGAATTTTGTCGCGGTGCAAGGCACCCACAAAGACCTGTTGCAATCGCCGGCGCGGGACGCAGTTGCAGCATGAAAAACTGCGTGCGCAAAGCCTTCGCGCTTTGCTAGCCTTGCTGCACAAACAAGAAACGGGAGGACCTGTGATGCGAGTTTCCCTCAAGACGATGGCGACCGGGCTCTTGATCGGCGCCGCCTTTTATGCCGGCGCGGCTTCGGGCCAAGACGGCTGGACCACGCTGCTTGATACCGGCAAGAAGGGCGACTGGAACGAGGTCGGCAAGGCCAATTGGGAGATGAAGGACGGAGTGCTGACCGCCGACAAGCTCGACGGCAAGGATCTGGCCTATCTCGTCAGCAAGGACGCCTACAAGGATTTCCAGATTCATGCCGAGTTCTGGGTCGACGGCGAAGCCAACAGCGGCATCTTCATCCGCTGCGAGAATCCGCAAAGCATCGGCGGCAAGACCTGCTACGAGGTCAACGTCTATGACAAGCGGCCGGACCCGACCTATGGCACCGGCGCAATCGTCGACACCGCCAAGGTCGATCCGATGCCCAAGGCGGGCGGCAAGTGGAACACGTTCGAGATCACCGCGCAGGGTCCGCATCTGGTCGTCGTTCTGAACGGGCAGAAGACCGCCGACGTGCAGGATTCGAAACATCTCGGCGCCGGGCCGATCGCGCTGCAATACGGATCAGGCGTGGTGAAATTCCGCAAGGTGCAAATCAAGCGGCTGTAACGTAGCGAAACGGCTCACGCCACCTTCGGGTGAGCCTTCTGGTGCCAGGCCCAGGCGGTGCGGATGATGGTCGCAAGATCCGAGTGCCGCGGCGTGAACTTCAGCACTTCGCGCGCGGCGGACGGATCGGCGACCAGATAGGTGGGGTCGCCGGTGCGGCGCGGCTTGATCACGTGCGGCACCTCGCGGCCCGCTTCAGAGGCGATCGCTTTCAGGATCTCGCGCACCGAATAGCCCTGGCCGGTGCCCAGGTTGAAGGCGCCGCCGGCATGGCCCTGCATCAGGAGTTTCAGCGCGGCGACATGGGCCGCGGCGAGATCGGTGACATGGATATAGTCGCGGATCGCGGTGCCGTCGGGCGTATCGTAATCGTCGCCGAACACGGCGAAGTCGGCGAGATGCCCCTGCAGCGTCATCATGGCGCGGGGAATGAGATGGGTCTCGTTGTCGCGCAATTCGCCGATGCCGCCCCGGGCATCGGCGCCGCTGGCGTTGAAATAGCGCAGGCAGAAGGCGCCGAAGCCGTAGGCGCTGCGGTAATCGGCGAGCATGCGCTCGATCATCCATTTCGTCGCGCCATAGGTGTTGATGGGCGCGCAAGGGTAGGTTTCCGGCAACGCCTTGCTGTCGGCATGGCCATAGACGGCGCCGGTTGACGAAAACACCAGACGTGTGCAGCCGGCCTCGCGCATGGCGCCGAGCAGCGACAGCGTGCCGCCGACATTGTTGACATAGTATTTCTGCGGGTCGGTCATGGATTCGCCGACGAGGCTCGCGGCGGCGAAATGCATCACGGCCTTGATGTCATACTGCGCAAAGGTGCGCGCCAGCACGGCCTTGTTGAGGAGGTCGCCGACCACCAGGGGGCCGCTGACGAAGCCTTTGTGGCCCGTGGAAAGATTGTCGTAGACGACAGGCTGATAGCCGGCGGCCTCGAGCGCGCGGCAGGCGTGCGAGCCGATATAGCCCGCGCCGCCGGTGACGAGGATAGCGGGAGGATTGCTCATCTCGTTCCAATAATGGATTTCGGTCTACTGCTGCTGGCGGTCAGTATCAGAAGGCTTGCTTCGGTTGAAGAGCAGATAGAGGGCGCGAGGATTCGTGGTGAAATAGCGCCAGAACAACCGGCGCGGCTCCAGCCAGATGCGCCAGGCCCATTCGAGTCCGACGACCTGCATCCAGGCGGGCGCACGAGGGCGGGTTCCCGACAGGAAATTGAACAACCCGCCCGACGTCTTGATGACGCCGACGTTGAAAAGCCGCGGCGTGAATTCCTCGACAAAGGCCTGCTCGTAGGGAACGCCAAGTGATACCCAGAGATAGTCCGGCGCCAGCGAATTGATTTCGTCGATCTTGGCACGAAGCGCCTCACCCCTGAGATAACCGTGGCAGTGTCCGACGATCTTGAGATTTGGGTGTCGCTTCCTGACACTTCTGACGGCGGCGGCGTTTTCCTTTTCATCCGCGCCGAACATATAGAAGGTGAGACCAGCGAGCGCGGCCTTGCGCGCGACGACGTCGAACAGGTCGGTGGTCGCGACGCGCTCCGGAAGTGGTGTCTTTGATTTCAGCCGCGACACCGTGACCAGCGGCTGACCGTCGGCGTTGATGAGGTCGGCGGCGCGGAACAGCCGTTCCGTCATGGGCTCGGTCGCGCAGCGCGCCAGCACTTCGCCGTTGGCCGAGGTTAGATAGAGCGGACGGCCGATCCGGCGATGCGGGAACGCCATCTCGATCATGAAATCCGCGGTCTGTTCGATGTCGAGCACGGCAAGCCGCAATCCGCCCAGCGTGATGCGGGGGATGCCGGCCGTTACGGCGCGTCCGACCTGGTTTTGGCGGCGGTCAAGCATATTGCCTGCCTCCCTGCCGTGCCGCTTGAGGCGACGTTAGTTCGTTGAGGATGACGCCGGCGAGCTTGCGCTGCGCCGGACCGAGCGAGGCGATGATGGCTTCCATTGCTTCGTTGATATCGAGATCCACCGGCAACACCGCGACGATGCCGTTGGCGATATCCAGCAGCTCGCGGTCGGCCGCGTTCCAGGGCAGCGGCGGGCCATCGAGGATCACGAGGTCGTAGCCGCCGGCGGCGCGCGCCTGCGCGATGCTCTGGCGGATCGCCTCGGTTGCCTTGGCATCGCTGCCCTTGACCGAAGGCAGGATGGAGATGCCGTTCGCGGTCTTGATCGCGCGCGACGCCTTGCTGCCGATCGAGAGCCAGCCCATCCGGCTCGGCTCGCCATGGCCGAGGCGCGCCACCTTGTTGGAGAGCTTGTGGCCCGTCGCGTCGGCGTCGATCATCAGAACCCTGGCGCCGTCGCGCGCGGCGGCCAGCGCGAAATTGAGCGCGGCGACGCAGCGATCGATGCATTCCTCCTCGCTGATCACGGCAATGACCGGCGTCGCCTCGGCCGGAGCGCGCCGACTGACGGCGTTGCGGATATCGCGCAAGGCGTTGAGGAAGGTCGTCAGCGGGAAGCCCGGCCGCAACGTCGGCCAGCCGAACCGCGTTACATCAGTAGCGTCGGCGCCACCCATGATGCCGCCGAGGGTGCGGATCACGTCGCTATCCTGCAGCCGCGCGATCACGGGCTTTTCGATCGCCGTGACCGGCGGCTCGCGCCGCTGCGGAGCCTCCGGCATCGTTTGCCGATTGGACGAGGAAGACCGTGAGCGCGGATCGGCCGGTTGCGGCTCCGGCGGCAGGCGGTCGATGACGATCGCCCAGCCCGACGCACCGAGCGCGCCGAGCATGAAGCCAATCATGGCCAAAAGGCTCATCGCCGGCGGGAAGGAGCGCCGCTGCGGCACGGTCGCTTCGCCGATGACGCGCGAGGCCGAGGTGTTGAGGCTTTCCTGCTCCTCGGTTTCGCGCGAGCGCTTCAGGAAGGACTGATAGACGTCGCGGTTGGCCTCGACGTCGCGTTCGAGCTCGCGCAGGCGCACCGAGGCCTGGCCGAGCGCAACACTCTGGCGCTTCTGCACATCGAGCGTCTTGTTGAGCGAGTTCTCGTAGTCGCGCGCGCGGATCAGGTCGTTCTTGGCCGACTGCGCAAAGCGGTCGACTTCTTCATTGATGGTGTGGCGTATGTCCTCGACCTGCTTTTGCATCTGCTTCAGCGCCGGATGCAGCGGGCCGAGCTCGGCGCTCAACTCCGCATATTTCTTGCGCGCTTCGGCATATTGCGCGCGCAGATTGGCGATGGTCGGCGACTGCAGCGCCTCGGGGATCGCGCCGACATCGGCCGAGGCGTTGCGGCTCTTCTCGATCTGGTCGAGTCTTGCCTGCGCATCGAGGGTGGCGGCATGGGCCGCCGCGAGGCGCTGGTTGGAAGCGGAAAGCCGCTGGTCGCTGAGCAGCGAGTCCTGGGTGCCGACGAAATCGTTCTGCGCCTTGTAGACGGCGAGCGCATTCTCGGCGTTGCGCAGCCGCTGCTGCAATTCCTTCAGGCGGCCGGACAGCTCGGTGGTGGCGCGCCGCGCGGCGGTCGCCTGCGTGTTCTTCGATTCCGCGAGATAGGTATTGGCAATGGTATTCGCGAGCATCGCGGCCTTGGCCGGATCGCGCGACCATACCTCGACATCGACCACGAAACTCCGCTCCGTCTTGCGGATGGTGATGTGACGGCTCAGCGCATCCAGCGCCGCGATGTGATCGGATTTCGACGGCTCGATCTGGCGCAGCTCCAGCCCCAACATGCCGAGCAGCGACGCGAGGGCGCCCTTGCTGTCGCCGCCGCCGAACTCCGGATCTTTCTCGAGATCGGTATTCTGGATCACCTGCAACAGGACGCTGTTCGAGGTGATGAGGCGCGCCTGGCTCTCGACCACCATCGACAAGCCCGAAACATCCTGGGCGCGCGGCGTCAGCTCGCGATCAACCAGCTGCAGCTCGCGGGGATCGACATAGAGCTCGGCGGTCGCGGTATATTTCGGGGTGAGGCTCTTGCCTGCGATCACCGCGGCACAAGCCATGATCAGCGCAGAGGCGATGATCAGGCCCTTGCGCCGCCACAACACGCTGAACAGCGCGAACAAGTCAAAGCCCGCGGGCGCGCGCGTCGCCGCACGCCTGCCGGGCCTCGCCCTGTTTATCGGCTGGTCATAGACAAGCATGATCCCCAGCTTCCATCAAACTGCCGCACGCATCGGCTGAGGGGTTACTCTTCGGGTTACGCCACGCGCCGAGCTCGGCGCCGAACCAACGCAACAGGAAAAATTAACCATACTCATTGAGGGACTATTCACCGAAATCGCAAACAAACCGTTTAAGCGCCTGCCATTTGCGGTGCCGTCGACCCCGTCTCCGCTGCCTCTTTCGGCTGAGCCGCCAGCAGACCTTAAAACTTTGTTGCCGCCATCGGACGAGCGCGACCACGCCGTTTTCCCCGGCGACGGGCTTAAGCCATCTCGTGGTGCGGGTGACGCTCATGGTTCAGCGCTTTCGCAGGATCAGGTGATAATCGCCGCGCCGTATGTCGGCGTTGCCGGGCAGCAGTCGGTTGGCGGCGGCGGCAAGCGCGTCGAGCAGCATCGCGAACAGCGGAGTGCGCTTGCGCATCTCAGGGAAACGCGGGCTCTCG
>Ga0070684_100000979_pt1 | contig 20363 bp, 18 predicted proteins | sample KBSC723LmetaG_FD_65653 | JGI IMG/M metagenome (GOLD analysis project Ga0070684, IMG submission 65653) | Corn rhizosphere microbial communities from Kellogg Biological Station, Michigan, USA - KBS C7.2-3L metaG | ecosystem: Host-associated > Plants > Roots > Rhizosphere ...
ATTTTAATGTTTTACATGAAATATCAGAATGCCAACAAGCAAAGGCCAAAGCATCAGGCATTACTCAGGTCAGATATTATGCTGCCAGCAATTGATATCATCACATCTTCCAGATAATACAGATACCACCAAGCTCATCGCTCGTAACTTATACTCTCAAACTCTAAAGCCCTCAGACTCTAAAGCCCTCAGATTCTCAGACTCTCCAACTCTAGAACAAAAAAGCTCTACAACAAAAAAAGCCCTGCATCAAGCAAGGCCATATTATATCAAAGTTTGTTTCTGTTAAACCTGAATTACACCCAGATTGAACTTTTCTGTAATAGGGGAATGATCTGCCGCTTCAATGCCCATGGAAATCCATTTACGGGTATCTATAGGATTGATGATGGCATCGGTCCATAAACGGGCCGCGGCGTAGGTAGCTTCAGTCTGCTTCTGGTATTTCTTTGAAATGGTATCAACAAGTTCCTTGTGATCTTCTTCGGAGATAACCTTGCCTTGCTTTTTAAGGGTAGATTCCTGGATCTGAGCCAGAACTTTAGCAGCCTGGGCACCGCCCATAACGGCCAGATCTGCCCACGGCCACGCCACAATCAGCCTCGGGTCATAAGCCTTTCCGCACATAGCGTAATTTCCGGCTCCATAAGAGTTCCCGGTAATGACCGTAAACTTAGGAACTACGGAATTAGCTACCGCATTCACCATCTTTGCACCGTCTTTAATGATCCCCCCGTGTTCGGATTTTGATCCTACCATAAATCCTGTTACATCCTGCAGGAATACCAAAGGAATCTTCCGCTGGTTACAGTTGGCGATAAACCGGGTTGCTTTATCTGCAGAATCGGAATAGATAACGCCTCCGAACTGCATTTCACCTTTACCGTTCTTCACCATCTTCCTCTGGTTAGCGATAATCCCTACGGACCATCCGTCTATTCTTGCAGTAGCACAGACAATGCTTTTTCCGTAATCCGGTTTGTATTCGTCATATTTTGACTGGTCTACAAGACATTTAATGATTTCATAGGTATCGTATTGTTCGGCGCGTGAAGCAGGCATGATACCGAAGATATTTTCTGGGTTTTCTTTAGGAGGGAAACTTTCCGTGCGGTCGAAACCGGCTTTTTCATAGCTTCCGATGGACTTCATGATTTTTTTGATCCTGTTTAGCGCATCCTGGTCATCTTTGGCTTTGTAATCCGTAACGCCGGATATAGAACAGTGGGTTGTCGCACCGCCTAAAGTCTCATTGTCAATACTTTCTCCGATTGCCGCTTTTACCAGGTAACTTCCCGCCAGGAAAATAGATCCTGTTTTATCAACAATCATTGCTTCATCGCTCATGATAGGAAGGTAGGCCCCTCCGGCAACACAGCTGCCCATTACGGCAGAGATCTGGATGATCCCCATAGAGCTCATCTTAGCATTATTCCTGAAGATCCTGCCGAAATGTTCCTTATCCGGAAAGATCTCATCCTGCATCGGCAGGTAAACGCCGGCTGAATCAACCAGGTAGATGATCGGCAGTTTATTTTCCATGGCGATTTCCTGTGCACGCAGGTTTTTCTTACCAGTAATCGGGAACCAGGCACCCGCTTTAACGGAGGCATCATTGGCCACAATAATGCACTGCTTTCCGGAAACATATCCCATCACCACGACAACGCCACCGCTAGGACAGCCACCGTGCTCTTCATACATTTCATACCCGGCAAAAGCACCGATCTCTATAGAATCTGAATTTTTATCAAGGAGATATTCAACCCGTTCACGCGCAGTCATTTTTCCTTCCTCACGCAGTTTCTGAAGTCTTTTTTCTCCGCCACCTTTCTTTATTTCGGAAAGCAGACGGTTGATTTCAGAAAGCTTTAACCTGTTCTGATCTTCCCTCTTGTTAAATTCAATGTCCATAAATTTCTATTTTGTTGCCTAAAGATACTATTTTTCAAAGAAAATAAGACGGAAATAAAACAGTTGTTTAATTTGTTGGTTATCAGAATTTTGTGAAATTTTTAACAAAATATTGTTTTTAGGTGAATGTTTTTTTTTCTAACTTTACATCAGAGGAAATAAGAGGTGATTCTCTTAGTACTCTAAGTTCCTAGTTTATTTTTTTAATAGTTTATTATTTGAAGGCCCTGAAAGTTGAACAAATTTTCAGGGTTTTTTATTGTTTTTTGGAAAGACTGGTATTTTTTTTCATTTTTGTGTTAAAGAACTCTACCATCAGAGAAAAGAAAATCGCAAAATAAAGATACCCTTTAGGAATAGTTCCCACTTCCTGTCCGAAAAGGCTGAAATGCCCCATGTGGGAAGCCTCGGCCAAGAGCATCACTCCAATGAGAATCAGAAATGAAAGACCGAGGATCTGTATCGTCGGATGACCATTGACAAACCTGCTGACCGGTCCTGAAAAAAGCATCATAATGGCAATGGAAATAATAACCGCTAAAATCATAATAACCAGCGCTCCAGTATTTCCGAACTCCTTGAAGCTGACAAGCCCGACTGCTGTAAGGATGCTGTCAAAAGAAAAAACAATATTGAGCAGTGCGATCTGTAAGACCGATCCCCAAAGTGAAGTTTTCTTTGTGGAAAGGTGCACTTCTTCATCACCTTCTATTTTATGATGGATTTCAGACACGGATTTATACAGGAGGAACAAGCCTCCCAGAAAAATAATAATGGACTGGCCGGTAATGTACCCGTGAAACCACGACCATTCTAAATTGATCAGAGGCCGGTTGAGCCCTACCACCCATTGGATGCCGAATAACAATGCAATTCTGAAAATCATAGCGAGGAAAAGACCGGTGTTGCGTACTTTACGCTGGTCTTTGGGATCAATCCTGTTGGAGACGATCGAGATAAATACAATATTATCTATCCCCAATACAATTTCCAGAAAAGTAAGTGTAAGCAGCGCAAACCATGCATTGGCGGATGAAAACACCTCTAAAAAATCCATAAAAATATTTATTTATAGTAAAGTTATGCTTTTTTTAAAGATTTATAAAAGCGATTCGTAAATTTGCATGTTAAAATTTAAAGAGGGGGTTTATGCATAAATTAGCACTTTTCAGGCTGCATTTAATTGTATTTTTATGGGGATTTACTGCCATTCTGGGAAAGCTTATTCATGCCAACGCCCAAAATCTGGTATTCTACCGCATGCTCTTTGCTGCTGTATTCCTGTTCGCTTTTATCAGGATCTATAAGAAAGAAAGTATTAAGGTGAGCAAAAAGCTGTTCTTTCAGCTGGCAGCCATTGGCTTATCAATGGCCATACACTGGTTCTGCTTTTTTCATTCTATCAAGGTATCTAATGTCTCGATTGCTTTAAGCTGCCTCTCTTTATCAACGTTGTTTGCTTCCATTCTGGAGCCCGTTATATTCAAGAGGAAGATCGATATTTCGGAGGTGATTATGGGAATTGTGATTGTAGCCTGCATCCTCCTGATTTTTAAAACTGAATTTCAATATAAAGAAGGGATCTTTTACGGTGTCCTCTGTGCCATTTTCGGGACGATATTTTCAGTGTTTAACGGTAAAATGTTTGGGAAGACCAGCTCAGGAAATATTATTTTTTACGAAATTTTCTGTGGTTGGGCTATATTATTGATATTTTATTCATTTTCCGGGCAAATTTTTCAGATCAATGAAATAAACTACCGTGATCTTGCGTTAATAGCCTTGTTGGCCAGTGTTTTCACTGCTTTTCCAATGCTTGAATCGGTAAACCTGATGAAATACATTTCGCCATTCACACTAATTTTAACAGTTAATTTAGAACCGGTTTACGGAATTATACTAGCTTTTTTTATCTTTGGCGAATCGGAGCATATGAGCTCCATATTTTATATTGCATCCGGAGTCATGATCCTTGCGATTGTCGTTAACGGATTTATTAAAGCTAAGAAACAGAGAACATTAATCAAGCATAAGCATCAATCTTAAGATGAAAAAATATTTACTACTTGTATTCTCCCTCTTATTTGGGATCTTTCAGTCCCAGATTATCAGGAAATATTCCAATGAATTCCTCAATATCGGTGCCGGAGCCAGGGGGTTAGCCATGGGTGGGGCAGTTATTTCCAATCAGGACGACGTCTACTCGCCGATGTGGAACCCGGCAGGAATGATGGCCATTGAAAGGGACTGGCAGGGGGCAGCCATGCACGCCGAGTACTTTGAGTCGATTGCCAAATATGACTACCTTGCTTATGCTAAAGTTCTTGAAACAGGCGTTTTCGGAGTTTCGGTCGTACGGCTTGGCGTAGATAATATCCTGAATACGACTCAGCTTATTGATACCGAAGGCAATATAGATTACGATAAAATCACTAAATTTTCCCAGTCAGACTATGCAGCAATTCTTTCTTACGCCTTTAATCCGGCCGGGAATCCAAAGCTAGATGTGGGGATCAATGCAAAAATCGTTTACCGTAATGTAGGTAAATTCGCCAGCGGTTATGGATTCGGGTTTGATGTAGGTGCCATTTATAAAGCAGACAACGGCTGGAGGTATGGAGGGATGCTCCGCGATGCCACTACGACCGTCAATTTCTGGAGCATCAACCAGAAAGAATTATCTACCGTGGTGAATGGGGAAGAATTCAACCCTGCTCCTAAAGATAAGATGGAACTTACCATGCCTAAGCTCAATGTGGGAGCAAGTAAGAAATTCGATTTCAGCAGCAATATCTATGTGCTTCCTGAAGCAGGTTTAAATATCGACTTTGCCAGGACAGCCGCTCTGGTATCGACAGATTTTGCCAGTATCACACCTTATGCAGGAGCTGAACTGGGCTATCAGAAAATGATTTTTGTGAGGCTGGGAGTCAACAGGTTTCAGTCGATCACGGATATAGAAGACCTGAAAAGGAAAGTCTCATTCCAGCCGAGTGCAGGGATCGGGATCAAATACAGAGGGCTTACCCTGGATTATGCCATTACCAACTCCGGGATTGGCGGCTCCAATTTTTACTCCAATTTCTTTTCCCTGAAGCTGGATATGGGTGAGTTCAGAAACGATTAATCAATCCAGACATCATGAAAAAGATTATACTCACCACAGTAACACTATGTTCTGTCCTGGTATTCGGGCAGAAAGTATCCGAGTTCAGGTATGTTTCAGTGCCTCAGAAATTCCAGACCTTCAAGAACAGTTTCGGACTGGAAGACCTGCTGACCAAGATACTGAAAGGAAAGAAATATGTAGTTCTTTCCGGTGATCAGAATTCCTGGCCGGCAGAGGTGAAAGCCAATCCATGCCAGGTGATCAATGCTGATGTCATCAATGATAAAAGCTTTCTGAGGAATAGGGTAATCCTTGATTTTAAGGACTGCAATGGGAAAACCGTCTTGCAATCAAAAGGGACTTCTATGATCAAAGAATTTGAGGAAGGATTTTCTGATGCTTTACAGCAGGCGGTAAAAGAGGTTGCCGTATCAAATCCGGTTGAACATATCAATGGAGTCAGCAGTGTCCAGCCAGAGAAGCCTGTTGCAGCAAGCAGTGTTTCTGAGCTTGTGAAAGCACAGTCCAATTCCGGAACAGGGAAATATACTAATGGTAAAGCAACCGTACAGAAAATACAGATCGATGAAAACCAGTTCATCCTTGCTGATCCGAACAGTTCTGTTCCTTATGCCACCTTCAGGACGACTACAAAAAATGATGTTTTCAGGGTGAAACTGCAGAATGGAAATTCAACAATAGGATATGTGGAAAACGGAAATATTGTAATAGAGATTCCGCAGTCGAACGGAGAATACGCTAAGGAAACATTTTCAATAAGATAGATAATTTATTGGTATATCCATTTATTTTTTTAAAAGAGTTTCAATCATTTTGTTTTGATTCTCTATTAATTTAGCAATCTGATCCTGTTGCTTCGAAATCTGATTTTGATTTTTAATTAAACTTTCTAACAGTTCAGGATTGATCATGTTTATTGTAGGATAATACTGTTGGCTAATACTTTGATCATTAAAAATTGGATTATTAATGATGGTTTGATCTTTTGAATCCAGTAATGAATATAGATCCAAATTATAAACTTCGGAAATTCTTAATAAATTTTCTGTAGTAGGCTTTGCTTGATCTGTCTCCCAAAGGTGATAGGCTGGTTGAGAAACCCTTAGCCAATCTGCAATTTCTGTTTGAGACCAGTCTTTCTCATATCTTAAATTTCTAAGTTTTACTCCTAAGCTCATGAATCTATTTTTTTCAAAAATACTAAACTTTTTAAAATTATAAGATCACTTATCGCTTTTATAATTAAACTTATCAGAAAGAGTATATAAGGTGTGTTATTTTTGAGAAAAGTTATCGCGAAATACTTTGGTGTAAAAAAAAATTATTAATTTTAAAAATCAAACATTGTGAAAAAATTAAAAAAACTTTCTATTGTTGAATTGAAAAATGTTAAAGGAGGATTATCAAACCTTCAACCGACGGGTGATTACGTTTGTTGTTGGATAGGTACAAACAATTGTAGTAATCCTGTCCATCATGATCATACAACTGGAAATGGAGGAGATTTAAGATGTGTACCTGGAGCTGAATTAAGACCAGTATAAATTAAAATAACAACAAAGGCAGTTCTAGGCTGCCTTTATTTTTTTACAATATGAAAAAAACGATCTACATATTTTTATTTTTTTATTCTTTCATTTCGAATGGGCAGGTAAAAAGATTCATTTACGAATATGAATTTATTTCCGATTCAACACAATCAAAAAATATTTCAAAGGAAATTATGTTTTTGGATATCATTGGAGATAAATCTGAATTTTATAGTTATCAAAAATTTCAAATAGATTCGACAATTGTTGCAGATACAAAAAAAGGATTGTTTAGTATGCCTCCAAACAAAGATTTTGTTGATTATAGAGTAAAAAAAAATATTACAGCTAATGATATAAATTTGATTGTGAAGATTGGCTCTTATCTTTACGATGTTTCAGATAAAAGGAAGCAAGACTGGAAAATATCTGATGAAACTGATAAAGTATTAGGATATTTTGTACAGAAAGCAGAACTAAATTTTGCTGGTCGAAAATGGACAGCGTGGTTTTCAAAAGATATACCACTTCACGATGGGCCATATAAATTTTATGGATTACCCGGACTTATTTTGAAAATTCAGGATTCAACAAAAAGCCATAGTTTTATTATCAAAGGAGTATTATCATTAAATGAAAATGAGATAACATACCCTCAAGGCAATAATAAGATCATCAAGATTAATGAAACAGATTATAAAAAATTATATACAGAATATAGAAATGATCCTGTAAAAAATTTAAGAGGAAGGATGCCTGATCAAACTGATGAAAATGGTAACTTTATCAGTGGAGAACAAGCTCTGAAGAGAAGTGAAGCGGCTTTTAAAAAAAGAATAAATGATGATAATAATGTTATTGAATTAGATTTATTGAAAAAATAGCTTCAATCTTTACTTGTTATCCGTTATTAAAAAATTCATAAACTACCTTAGCCTTACTTTTTCCTAAAATTTCCTCCAGGGTTTCCAGGTTGGATTCCTTGATCCTCTTGACCGATTTCAGTTTGGACAGGAGCAGCTCTATGGTCTTACTGCCTACACCCGGAATTTCTTCCAGTTCAGATTTTATGGTTGAATTCTTTCTCCGGGTCCTATGGTGCCTTACCCCAAAACGGTGGGCTTCATCCCGGACCTGCTGAAGAATCTTCAGCGTCTCCGATTTTTTATCTAAATACAAAGGAATAGGATCTTCAGGGAAGAAAATCTCTTCCAGCCTTTTGGCGATCCCTACAATGGTGATTTTTCCGTATAATCCTAACAGGCGCAAACTTTTAACGGCTGAAGAAAGCTGGCCTTTTCCACCGTCAATCAGGATCAGCTGTGGCAGGGTTTCACCCTCATCCAGCATCCTTCTGTAACGCCGGTAAATCACTTCTTCCATAGTGGCAAAGTCATTGGCTCCCTCAACGGTCCTGGGATGGAAGATCCTGTAGTCTGCCTTGCTGGGCTTGCCGTTCTTAAAAACCACACAGGCTGAAACCGGATTGGTCCCCTGGATGTTGGAGTTATCGAATCCCTCAATATGCCTGGGTTCTACAGGCATTCTCAGCAGCTTCTGCATTTCTGCCATAATCCTGTTGGTATGCCTTTCCGGATCGATGATCTGTACCTGTTTCAGTTTTTCTACACGGTATTCTTTCGCGTTTTTTTCCGAAAGCTCCACAATGCGTTTTTTGTCCCCGACTTTCGGTACGATCAGCTTTACATTCGGAATTTCGATCGGTAAATGGAACGGAAGTAACACTTCTTTGGAATTTGAATCAAACTTCTGCCGGATCTCAATCAGGGCTTCTTCCATAATCTCTTCGTCAGTCTCTTCCAGGATCTTCTTGATTTCTGTGGTAAAACTCTGGATGATATTCCCGTTCCTGATCTTGAAGAAATTCACATAGGCTGCCGTTTCATCACTCGTCATCCCGAAAACGTCCACATCATCGATATTCGGATTCACCACCGTATTCTTAGCTTGGTAATCCTCCAGGACATCCAGCCTTTCCTTGATGATCTGTGCATCTTCAAACTGCAGGTTAGAGGCGTATCGGATCATTCTGTCCGTCAGGTATTCTTTTGCTTTCCGGAAATCCCCTTTGATCATCCCACGGATCGCATCTATTTTTTCATCGTATTCTTCCTTACTTTCGAGAGCTTCGCAGGGCCCGCTGCAATTCTTGATATGGTATTCCAGGCATACTTTGTATTTGCCTTCTTCTATTTTAGACGGTGCCAGGTTCAGGTTGCAGGTCCTGAGTTTATAGATGTGCTTAATCGTATCCAGTAAAATCCTTGCGGGGCGCACTTTAGCATACGGCCCGTAATATTCCGAGCCGTCGCGGATCTTGGTTCTGGTCAGGAAGATTCTGGGAAAATTCTCATTTTTAATACAGATCCAGGGATAGGTTTTGTCATCCTTCAGCATGACATTATAGAAAGGCTGATGTTCTTTGATAAGATTGTTTTCCAGTAAAAGTGCGTCATACTCGCTGTTCACAATCGTGGTTTCCAGCCGCTGGATTTTGCTGACCATAATTCTGGTCCTGTATCCGGGAAGGTTTTTATTGAAATAAGACAGAACCCTTTTTTTAAGATTCTTCGCTTTCCCCACATATAAAAGCTGGTCGTTCTTATCGTAGTAACGATAGACGCCGGGTTCGGAAGGTAAAGTTTTCAGCTGTAATTCTAAGAAAGGATTCATATAACAAAATTACGTAATTTAAAAGCAAGAAAAAAGCCATAGAAATTCTATGGCCGCACAATATTATGTTAAAATTATACTTTATCCGTGGCTCATTTCCGTATATTCATGAACCAGGAAACTGAAATAATCCCATTCTACAGAATTCTTAGGATACTTTTTCATGAACTCAGCATTGTCTCCGAACAGGAAATCATACTCATCTTCAAAATCATCCTTATGCAACCACATCACCTTATTGCCTTTCTTCACATAATAGGATTTGATGACGCCTCCGCCAAGCTGAGGACCGCCACCGAAGGACACACCACCGGTCTCCTTTGCTCTGGGATCATGATATACTGAGATGATATCATCAAATTCAGGATTGATCACCTGCATCAGGAATTCCTGATCATCCTTTTTGTTTTTCAGGGATACCGTCTGGTTGACAAAATAGATCCTGTCATTGTTGGTTCTTTTGGATAACTTCTTGGTGCTGTAGTTTCTGATATTGCCCATGTAACGGGCCACTTTCGCAATTTTCTCAGCATTGCCGGGATATACATACATTTCAGCGATCTGATCGGAGTTGTAGAGTTCAGGCTTTTTCGTAATGCTGTCCTTGAGGGAGACCTCAAAGATCTGTCCCTTCCTGGTATCGATCTTATTGCAGAATCCTTTATGGATACTTCCATCCTTCAGGATTACCGTTGATGTTTTCTTAGGGGAGGGGATATTGAAGCCTTCGTTGAAAAGATATTGCTCCATTTTCTTGATTTCTTCCTTTTGGTATTTTACTTTTTGTGCAAAAGCAGACGTTGCAGCCAGCAACAGGGCAAGGGTAAATGTTTTAAGTTTCATAGTGTATTAATCTGATCTGAAAATCTGCGGTAAAAATAACAAATTATTCTTCTTATGATCAAAAAATGTATGGTATCTGAAATTCGTTTTCCCAGTTAGCCCTAAATGTGTAATTTTAAGACAAAATTTTGAGAATGATATACGGTGTAGATGTTTTAAGTTTCCACGATGTGCTGGAGATCTGCAAAATGCCCAATAAAGCAAAGCTGAATAAGACAGCGAAAGAACAGATTTTAAAATCCCAGAAAAATGTCCGGCAGATCGTTGAGTCAGACCGTTGTGTATATGGTATCAATACAGGGTTCGGACCGCTTTGCGATACTAAAATTTCCGCTGATGAGACTGCACTGTTACAGTATAACCTGATCATTTCCCATGCCGTGGGCGTAGGAAAGCCGATTGACAAAGAATTTTCAAAGATCATGATGATTGCCAAAGTTCATGCCCTGTCGAAAGGATTTTCAGGCGTTTCCCTGGAAGTGATTGAAAGGCTGATCCTGATGCTGGAAAAAGATATTATTCCGGTAGTTCCGGAACAGGGGTCTGTAGGGGCTTCCGGTGACCTGGCTCCGCTGGCTCATCTGGTTTTGCCGCTTCTTGGCCTCGGGAAAGTCTGGGTGGGCCAGGAAATATTTGAAACGGCTGATATTCTTGAACAGCATGATCTTGCGCCTTTGACTTTAGGTCCTAAAGAAGGATTAGGATTGATCAACGGAACACAGTTTATCCTGGCCCATGCCATCAAAGGGCTGGAAAAGTTTGAATACCTGCTGGACCTTGCCGATATGACGGCTGCTATGAGCCTTGAGGCGTACCGCGGTTCTGCCAGTCCGTTTAAAAAAGAGCTTCATGAAATCCGCCCTTTTGACGGCAGCAGGAAAGTGGCTGCAAGAATGCTGAAATTCCTGAAAAATTCCGATAACCTGAAATCCCACGAATACTGCGACAGGGTGCAGGATCCGTATTCCATGAGATGCGTACCGCAGGTACACGGAGCAAGCCGAAATGCTTTTGAGCACCTGAAAATGATGGCAGAAACCGAACTGAATTCAGTAACGGATAATCCCATTGTTTTAAGTGCCGAAGAATCTATTTCCGGAGGCAATTTCCACGGGCAGCTGATGGCTCTGCCGCTTGACTATGCTACTCTGGCTGCGGCAGAATTGGGAAATATTTCAGACCGGAGAAGTTATCTCCTGCTGGAAGGCAAATATGGTTTACCAAGATTATTAACCGAAAGCTCAGGACTGAATTCAGGATTCATGATCCCTCAGTATACATCTGCAGCTTTGGTAACGGAGAACAAAACGTTATGTTTCCCCGCTTCGGCAGACTCGATCCCGACAAGTTTAGGACAGGAAGACCACGTTTCCATGGGTAGCATTTCCGGAAGGAAATTCAACCAGGTTCTGGGTAACCTCGTTAATATTTTAGCGGTTGAGCTGATGTTTGCCGCTCAGGGCCTTGAATTCAGGAGACCCGCCAAATGTTCAAAAATTATTGAAGAGAACTTTGCCATCCTGCGTTCAAAAGTGGCCAAACTTGAAAATGACCGGTTGATTGGTGAAGACATGCTAACAATTGCGGAATTAATCAATGAAAGGAAATTCATCGTTAATTAATCTACATCGCATACATGAAAAAGATTATTCTGCTTGCTATGGTTTCTTTAGGGACATTGACCTATTCGCAGACCAAGCATGATAAAGTGAAAGAGCTCATTACCTTAAACGGAACGTTTCCACTGTCCAAAGAGGTGGAAAAACAGGTAATTTCCAACTATAAGAAAAAGTACGGCCATGTTCCTGAATCCGCCTGGGCGCCTATTGAGAAAAAAGTCAATATCGACACTCTTATTAACCAGGTCATTGATGTTTATGAAAAGAGATTCAGCGAGAAGGAGATTGATGATTTGCTGATCTTTTATAAGTCGGACCTGGGAAGAAAAGTGATCAGGAATTCACCCGAAATGATCAGTGAAATTCAAAAATCCTCAGCAGACTGGGCCATGAAGGTAACGGAAACCATTAACAATGACCTGGAGAAGATGGGGTACCTGCAGTCTCCGCCACCTGTGAAGTCAGAAGGTCCGCCACCGCCCATGCAGCAAAAAAAGTAAATAATATATCCAGAGCTCCTTATAACGGGAGCTTTGCTTTTAAATCAAGCCAGCATAAAATGAAAATTCAAAGAACAGATTCTGCCGACTCAGACTTTAAAGACCTGGTCCGGCTTCTGGATGCCGATCTGGCTGTCCGAAATGGTGACCACCATGCTTTTTTCAGCCAGTTCAATAAAATTGATATGATCCGTAACTGCATAGTCATGTATGTAGAAAATATTCCTGCAGCCTGTGGTGCTTTTAAAAAATGGGATGAGAGTACGGCAGAAATTAAAAGAATGTACACCCATCCGGATTTCCGGAAAAGAGGTCTGGCAACTGTGATCATAAGAGAACTTGAAACCTGGGCAAAGGAGCTGAATTATACATCAGCGATTCTGGAAACCTCTCTGGAGCAGAATGAAGCCATTTCCGTATATGAAAAGAGCGGATACCGGAGAATTCCCAACTATGGCCAGTATGTCGGGATCGATAAAAGTGTCTGCTATGAGAAGGTGTTTTAGCAGATGTCTGCAAACATTATAGAAGGTGCATTATTAAATTAAAAATAATTTTCATCTTAACAGGCTGTAGTTCATAGTAAAATGATATATTAGACCACTAATCCAAATTTTATTATGAAGAAAAACCTTTTTTATTTATTCATGCTGTGTTCGGCAGTTGCAGCCTGTAACAGAGACGATCTGCAAAACTCAGCAGCCAATATCGAGGTGGTACAGAAAGATCCGTTAACCTCAAGGCAGATCAATGAAAAAATTAACGAGACCATCCGTACCAAAGGAAGATTTTCCTGGAAAGAATCCTCGGACCATTTGGTCTGGAGTGCTGTTTTCCAGGGCAACAAAATTGCATCCATCGGTTTCGGGTCTTCTTTCGACAGAAGCCTCACGGCTGACAGTAAAGCTGTGGAAGAGGAAATCCTGAAGGTTATTCAGCAGTACGAAGGAAAAACCGACAGGGTTGTATTATCTTCTGATCCTTACCTGAACCAGATGGATGTGGTCATAGAAAAACAGGAAACGGTAATGGCCCTTCGCAGGATGGCAGGCATCCGTTACCTGGAACCGGCAGATTACCGGTATTTTGAGAACGAGCAGAAATTCGGCGGTGGTGCCGCTAAGTCAGGCAGTTCATCATCCGGTTGCGGACTGGAATCAATGGCTTTGAATGCTTCAGATTATACTACGGTTTCCCCTAATGCAAAAGCGCCCTGGTCATTTGCCCGGCATAATATTACCGGCGCATGGAATTACAGTACCGGCGCCGGTGTCACCATCGGGATTATAGACAGTGGCGTGTCTTCCGAACAGGCGCTTTTGGGAAGCAGCTTCAATAATGGTCTTTCATCCGGAAGAACGATTACTAAGAACGGCGTCTATGTAGATTCTGCATGGCCATGGAGCAGCGGCTATGACGGATCTGCCGATAAATGCGGCCATGGGACCAGCATGGCTTCAGCCGCCGCTGCGCCGAGGAACAACCAGGGACAGCCGGTAGGTGTGGCGTATAATGCAAGCCTGGTTACCTACAGGGCTGCCTCCAACGTAGTACTGGACGGTTACCACGAACAGAACGGGGTTAAAACTGCTTTTACTGAGCTCGGCAATAATACCAAGGTGAAAATCATCTCCATGTCTATGGGCCATATTTTTTCTGTCGGTAAGATTGAAGACGGTGTAAAATATGCCTATTCCAAAGGAAAGCTGATCTTCTGTGCCGGCGGGACTTCAACCAGCTTCACCAATTTTGCCGGTGTGATCTTTCCGGCGTGGATGCCTGAAACGCAGGCGATAACAGGCGTGAAAGAGAATACTTCCAATCAGAAATGTGATATCTGCCATTCCGGATCAGAGATCGACTTTACCTATCAGATGGAACGGGCTTCAGGAAGCAACATCCCGGTACTGAGTTATTATAACGGGCAGACTGATTATGTGGGCGGATCTTCTGTTGCCACAGCCTCCACAGCAGGGATTGCCGCTTTGGTATGGGCGAAAAACCCTTCCTGGACAAGGGATCAGGTCCTGACGAAAATGAGGCAGTCTTCAACCTATTACCCAAATCCCAATTCCGATTATGGATACGGGAACATCAATGTGCTGAAGGCTGTTCAGTAATCACGTAGTGAAGAGAAAATTCCACCACTGAATTTGAACCACGATTCAGAGGATATGATAAAGCGGAACATTGTGTTTCGCTTTTTTAGCTGTACCTAAAATAGGTACAGCTGGTTTTACATTGAATCATATAGGAATATACCCTTTATCTGCCGAACGGTAATTATACCTATGATCTAAATTAAGTATATCTACGCTATGGAAAACCTGCTATATGCACTAGCTTTGCTATGTGATCACAACAATACATTTGGGCACAGCCATAAAGCAGCAGCTAAGCTGGCCTAAAAGTATTCAGCTAATAACCGTGGAGACCAGAAACCATTTAAAACGGGGCGTATTCCGAAAAGCCATAAGAGTAGGAGGAAAAACATAACAACCATGTCAGAAACAGAACAATTAGTAGGAGGATGGACTAAATTCCACCCCCTTACAGCAGAAGATCAAAAAGTATTTGACGAAGCCATGCAAGGATTCGTAGGAGTAAAATACACTCCGCAGGAAGTATCCACACAATTGGTTAACGGAACCAATTACCGTTTCAAATGTGAGGCATCCATGCCTCCTGCAATGGTAATCTGGCAAGCTGTGGTCGAGATCTATCAGCCGATCAATGGCCAACCTCATGTAGTGGGTATTACCAGAATCTAATAACAATACATTGATGTATAATAACCGGGAGATCACTTCCGGTTATTTTTTTATACTGATTTATCCGATCTTTACACTCGTCATGCTCAGCGAGCCGCCAATCAGTTCATCATTAAATAAAGACAGGTTTTCTGAAGACTGTTTCAGGCCCAGGCTGTAGAGCAGCGGAAGATAATGATCCGGACTCGGAACCGCGTATTGCAAAGAAGTTCCCTGCTGATGATAGTTGATAATCGCATTGAAATTTCCTTCCAGCAACCATTGATTGGTTTTCTCCCGGGCTTCTATAGCCCAATCCCAGCCGGCGCCAACCGTATTAATGTTGCGCCAGTCGATCAGCCTCAGATTGTGGATGATATTTCCGCTTCCGATAATAAGGATTCCCTTTTCACGAAGCTTTTCCAGCCTTTTAGCCAGGTCAAAATGATACTGTGGCGGTTTTGTATAATCGATACTCATCTGGATAACCGGGATATCCGCATCCGGATACATATGCCGGATTACGGACCATGCTCCATGATCCAGTCCCCACTGATGGTCTTCTTCCACCACGACGGGAACTAAAAGATCTGCAGTCTCTTTGGCCAGCCCGGGATTTCCCGGAGCCGGATACTGTACATCGAACAATGCCTGTGGAAATCCCCCGAAATCATGGATAGTTTGCGGCAGATCCATAGCCGTTACCTTGGTTCCCGCAGTATACCAGTGGGCTGAAATACATAAAATGGCATTAGGCTTTGGTATTTCAGAAGCTGCTTTACGAAAGCCCTGTACAAATTGATTTTCTTCAATGGCATTCATGGGAGATCCGTGCCCCAGGAAAAGGACGGGCATTCTCTGTGTTGTATGGAAACCGCTGCTGAGGTTTTGAAGATCATTAAGGTTCATATCAGATGGAAAAGGTCCGGGAATTGGCTAATTCCCGGACCTTATTATTATGGTTGGAAAAATTATGCCTGTTTTACAAACTGCAGTTCACCTGCGATTTTCACATCATCACTTACCAAAACACCTCCTGCTTCCAGGGTGGCATTCCAGTTCAGACCGAAATCTTTTCTGCTGATTTTACCTTCAAAAGAAAATCCTGCCTTGGTATTTCCCCATGGGTCAACATTCACTCCTCCGAAATCTACATCTAAGGTCACCGGTTTTGTAATCCCGTTGATGGTAAGGTTTCCGGTAACCTCATCGCTCAAAGCCTGGGATTCAAAAGTAATCGTAGGATATTGTTCAGCATTGAAGAATTCCGCAGACTTAAGGTGGTTGTCACGGTCGGTATTATTGGTGAAAACAGAATCTGTCTTGATGGTTGCTGTTGTTTTAGCATTTTTAAAAGTATCGTCTTCCGCTTCAATCTGTGCGCTGAAATCGGTGAAGCTTCCTTTAACATTAGAAATCATCATGTGCTTTACTTTGAAAGTAATTTCACTATGCGTTGGGTCTAAATTCCATTGTGTTGCCATGTTTTTATATTTTTATGTTGTTAATAATGATACAAAGGTATCGTATCCGGTCACTACCATCCATTGATTTAAGATAAGAAATACTCAGTCAGGACTCTCAATTATTTATTGCCTATTACCTGTTAATCATTACCCATTATTCATTACTCATCAAGGCTTAGCCTCCTTTATTGGATATACTGTAATGGTAATCACTACAAGACATGTACCACACGCAGCATCTTTTATTTTAACATTTCTTAACGGATGGGTTTTATTTCTTATTTTTGAAGGATTCAATTTTATGCAATGAAGTTATATACGTTTTCTTTACTGATGCTGGCTTTGGGCGGTCCTGCAATGGCTCAGACCCAGAAATTTACGATGGCAGAAGCCGTAAACGGTTTAAGAACCAACCTTGCCGTGAAAAATATCTCACAGTTTTCATGGTCAGAAGATGGAAAATCCTATATTCAGACGGTTAAAGGCGGCTACCTGGTCACTGACCTGAAAACAAACCGGAGAGATACCCTGGTATCCCTTACCCAGCTCAATAAAAACCTTACAGATAAATTAAAGGCTGTTCCGCCAATCAGATTTACTGGCACTACCAAGGGATATTTCAGTTCCGGGGATCAGATGATGTGGGTAGAAAAATCCGGCAATGACTGGAAGGTAAAGAACATGGTTGCCATGGATAAAGAAGCTTCAAACCAGAAGATGTTCGGGGATCAGCAGACAATTGCTTTTACGGTAAAGAACAATTTATTTGTTCATAAAAACGGAAAAACCATTGCGGTAACCCATGATACCGACGAAAATATCCTCAACGGTGCGGCCAATGTCCACAGGAATGAATTCGGGATCGATACCGGGATTTTTCCGGCACCTAATTCTGAGCAGGTCGCATTCTACCGCATGGATCAGACCATGGTAGCCGATTACCCGATTATCGACTGGTCTGTAACGCCTGCCGTCAATCACAATATCAAATACCCGATGGCAGGACAGACCTCCCATCAGGTCACTCTTGGCGTTTTCAATATCAAAACCCAGTCAACGGTATTTCTGAAAACAGAAGGTGAAAAAGACCAGTACCTTACAGCCGTAACCTGGAGCCCGGATTCAAAGTATATCTTTGTAGGCGTGCTGAACAGAGGACAGAACCACCTCAAAATGAATCAGTACGATGCGGCAACAGGAAACTTTGTAAAAACACTGTTTGAGGAAACCAGTGATAAATATGTGGAACCTCAGCATCCGCTTACTTTCTTCCCGAACTCCAATACAGACTTTATCTGGCAGAGCCAGAGGACAGGATACAATCATCTGTTCCACTACAGCCTGGAAAAAGGCCTGGTTGCCCAGATTACAAAAGGTGACTGGCTGGTAACCGATATTCTGGGTTTCAATGAGAAGAAAAAAGAAATTTATTTCGCTTCCACTAAAGAAACGCCGCTGGAAAAGCACCTGTATAAAATCAACTGGACAAATTTCAAGATGCAGCGTCTTGACAATGCCCCGGGTGTGCACACAGGAATTTTGAGCAGTGACGGCAATTACCTGTACGATACCTACAGCAACGCTACTACGCCAAGAACAGTCAATATCATCAATACCGGAACACTGAAAACCGATAATATCCTGACCGCTGAAAATCCGTTGAAAAACTACCAGCGCCCGGAAATTAAAAATGTAGAATTAAAAGCTGATGACGGGACGCCTCTATATGGTAAGATCATCCTTCCGACCCATTTCGACCCGAATAAAAAATACCCGGTAATCGTATACCTGTATAATGGTCCGCACCTGCAACTGGTGACCAATACCTTCCCGGCTTCCGGAAACCTTTGGTATGAATACATGGCACAGAATGGATACATTATTTTTACCATGGACGGAAGAGGTTCTTCTAACCGCGGACTGAAATTTGAGCAGGCCGTTTTCAGGAATCTGGGAACCACTGAAATGAACGACCAGATGAAAGGAGTCAACTACCTGAAATCGCTTCCTTATGTGGATGGAGAACGGATGGGGATTCACGGCTGGAGTTTCGGAGGGTTTATGACGACCAGCTTCATGCTCCGCCATCCTGAAGTCTTTAAAGTAGGGGTTGCCGGTGGACCAGTGATCGACTGGAGCATGTATGAAATCATGTACGGAGAGAGGTATATGGACACGCCACAGGAAAACCCGCAGGGATATGCAACAGCCAACCTGCTGGATAAGGTGCAGAACCTGAAAGGAAAGTTATTGATGATCCACGGTGCGCAGGATGATGTAGTGGTTTGGCAGCATTCCGTCAAATTCATCAAATCGGCAGTGGATAATGGTGTTCAGCTGGACTATTTTGTATATCCGGGACATCCGCATAATGTCATTGGTAAAGACCGCGTACATCTGATGCAGAAAGTAACGGATTATTTTGATCTGTATCTTAAAAAATAAATAGTATCATCCGGGCCGCAGGTCCGGATTTTTTATGCTGTAGGGAATAAGGATGTAGTATTGGATAGCTCACCTGTAGATGGCCCGTTCTTATCAAAGATCAATGGATTTGATGGCAGGGAGTTGTAATTTTGGCTAATCTAAAATCTAAAATCTAAAATCTAAAATATGGAATTAGGAATAGGAATGTTCGGGGATCTGGCATGGGACCAGTCTACCGGGAAATACCGGGATCCGGGAGTGAAGATCCGTGAAATCCTGGAACAGGTGAAATACATGGATGAGGTGGGAATTGATGTTTTTGCCATGGGAGAGCACCACCGTCCGGATTACGCCGTTTCTTCCCCGGAAATAGTTCTGGCTGCTGCGGCCAGCATCACCAAAAATATAAAGCTGGCCAGTGGTGTAACTGTTTTAAGTTCTTCCGAGCCGGTAAAAGTATATGAAGATTTCGCAACGCTGGACCTGATTTCCGATGGCCGTGCCGAAATTTATGTGGGAAGAGGAAGTTTCATCGAGTCTTTCCCGTTATATGGATATTCCCTGAATGATTATGAGGAACTCTTCGAGGAAAAGTTAGGCTTATTGCTGAAAATAAACTCTGAAGAAAATGTTACCTGGTCAGGAAGGCTCCGTGCACCGATGAAAAGCCAGACCGTCTACCCGAGAGCTAAAAATGGCGGGAAACTTCCGATCTGGAGGGCTGTAGGCGGTACGCCGCAATCTGTTCAAAGTGCTGCTGAGCTTGGAATGCCGTTAGTGGTAGCCATTATCGGAGGCATGCCTGTACAGTTCAGGAACCTGATTGAGTTTTACAAGCAGGAATACAAGAGGGCCGGGCATGATGTGGCCGAAATGCAGATTGCCGTTCATTCGCATACTTTCGTCAGCGATGATCCGGCAGTGATTGATGGCTATTTCCATAATTACAAGTCCCAGATGGACAGGATCGGCTCTTCCCGGGGCTGGGCACCGTATACGAAAATGCAGTACGAAGGCGGAAGAAGCAAAGAGGGGGCTCTGTTCATCGGCAGTGCCAAAGAAGTAGCAGATAAAATCACCTATCTGAAAGATATTTTCGGGATTACGAGATTTATCGGACATATGGATGTCGGTGATCCGTCGCATGAGATCATGATGAAATCAATCGAATTGTTCGGTAAAGAAGTGAAACCACTGGTGAAAGACCTGTAAGATCAGAAATGATGGAGCAATCTGTCGATATGAACACATCCCTTTGCAGAGCAAGTCTCCAAAGGGATTTTTTAGCTACTTCTCTGTGAAAAAGATCGAACTGACGATGCCGCAATGTTTGTCATATATTGATTTCTGCTTTCGTCAGTTCGAGTACGAAACGAGGTGAAGTGTATCGAGAACTTTTTGAAAAGGATGACACTTTTGTCTGCTATTCACCGGTTCTCGATACATTTTTCTCCGCCTTGCTGCGAAAAAAACTCGAACTGACGATGCCGC
>Ga0070684_100000980_pt1 | contig 20361 bp, 21 predicted proteins | sample KBSC723LmetaG_FD_65653 | JGI IMG/M metagenome (GOLD analysis project Ga0070684, IMG submission 65653) | Corn rhizosphere microbial communities from Kellogg Biological Station, Michigan, USA - KBS C7.2-3L metaG | ecosystem: Host-associated > Plants > Roots > Rhizosphere ...
CGGGAGGCGAAATGTATGCTTGGTCCGCATGGCTCAGGTCAGAGGCCTAGACCGTCGTCGGGATCCATCGCGGCTTGACGCGCAAGGTTGGCCGCTTGCCTTCTCAAGGCGGTTGCGCGTTGCACCTCGTCATCGGGTTCTTCGTCGATGAATTCGAATTCAGCCTTCGCTGGAGCGGGCTCCGGTGCCACCTCTTCATGCTCAGGCAGCTCTGGTTCCCGCCGAATGCCGCTATTGGCGTGATCGTCAGCGGAATTGCCGCTCTGGGGACTGTCCGTTGTACGAACTTCTTTGGGCTTGGAGGTGACCGGATGGAGCCCGCTCCAGTCATTCCGCCTACCGCGAGGCTCGGCAACGCAGCCAAGTTTTGCCGGAGGCATCAGGCGTTCGCGAAAGCGTTCGTCCTCAAAATACCGCGCCTTCTTCGCCCGGATCGGCGAGCAACCGGCAATCAGGACCAATTCGTCGTCGGGTGGTAATTGCATGACTTCGCCTGGGGTAAGCAGAGGTCGGGCGGTTTCCTGCCTCGACACCATCAGATGCCCCAACCACGGGCTAAGCCTGTGACCGGCGTAGTTCTTCATGGCGCGTAGTTCTGTCGCCATTCCAAGCGCATCCGAAACGCGGCGTGCCGTCCTCTCGTCATTGGTCGCGAAGCAAACGCGGACGTGGCAATTATCGAGGATCGAGTTATTCGGACCGTAAGCCTTTTCGATCTGGTTGAGGGATTGGGCGATCAGGAAGCTTTTCAGGCCATAACCCGCCATAAACGCCAGCGCCGATTCGAAGAAGTCGAGCCTCCCCAGGGCGGGAAACTCGTCCAGCATCAATAGCAGCCGATGCCGGTGCTTTTGGGCATCGAGATCTTCCGTTAAGCGCCGCCCGATCTGGTTGAGGATCAGGCGTATCAGCGGCTTGGTCCGGCTGATGTCGGATGGCGGCACGACCAGATACAATGAGGCGGGCTGCCTGCCCTCGACAAGGTCACTGATCCGCCAATCACTCTGTCGCGTGACCTGCGCGATGACGGGATCGCGATAGAGGCCAAGGAACGACATTGCCGTCGACAATACGCCAGAGCGCTCGTTCTCGCTCTTGTTGAGGAGTTCGCGCGCGGCCGAAGCAATGACAGGATGTGGGCCGGAACGGCCAAGATGCGATGTCGTCATCATGGCGTCTAGGGTGACTTCGATTGTCCGCTTGGGGTCGGACAGAAAATTTGCGACGCCAGCGAGAGTCTTATCTTCCTCAGCGTAAAGCACGTGAAGAATAGCGCCTACCAGGAGCGAATGGCTCGTCTTTTCCCAGTGATTGCGCTTTTCTAAGGCGCCCTCGGGATCGACGAGCACGTCCGCGATGTTCTGGACGTCGCGCACCTCCCATTCCCCGCGGCGAACCTCCAGCAGCGGATTATAGGCGGCAGACCTTCGGTTGGTCGGGTCAAACACCAGCACGCGGCCATGCAGGGCGCGGAAGCCCGACGTCAGATTCCAGTTCTCCCCTTTGATGTCGTGAACGATACAGCTGCCCGGCCAGGTCAGAAGGGTCGGAACGACGAGGCCAACGCCCTTGCCAGACCGCGTCGGCGCAAAACAAAGCACATGCTCTGGTCCATTATGGCGCAGGTACGGGCGTCCGAATCTGCCGAGCACGACGCCGTCGGGACCCATCAGCTGCGCAGTCCGGACCTCAGACGCTGTAGCCCAACGCGCCGAGCCGTAGGTCGCAGCCGTCCGCGCCTCGCGCGCCCGCCAAATCGACATCACGAAGGCGACCAGCATTGAGAGAATGCCGCCCGACGCCGCGATGCAGGCGCCCTGCATGAATATTTTCGGCGCGTAGACGTCATAGACCAGCCACCACCAAAAAAAAGTTGGTGGATAGTAAACGGGTAGCCCACCGATCAGTACAAACCAGGGCGGCCCCAACTGCGGCTGAAATCCCAGCTTCCAGGCAACCCATTGCGTTGCCGCCCACATCGTGACGAGCACGATGCCGAGAGCAGCGCAAATTTGACCCCAAAGGACCCTGGTCGAGGACATAAGCGTAAGTTGCGGAGTCCTCGGCACGCTGCAAGACGGATTCGCTTGCGGTAGTAGAACATGTGGTCCTGGCGTAGAAATCGGACAAGCGTTCGCGGGCGATCAGCGACTAGGTGTCAAACAGGGAGCAAGACGATCTCATCATTGACGGCTATGAACCGCTAGACTGCTCGCATTTTTCAAAACCAGATTTACAGTCCCAACCCACGTTTCCTTCCGAAATCCCAATCGATGCCGCCGCTGTCTCGCTGAATGCCGCTCATAAATTGGCCGATGCGGTTTTCGAGAATGGGTTGCCAGGGCACAAGCCGGAAACCCAATCCATCTTCGATCATGGCAAAGCGTCCGCTGGCAAGAGAGGCAACACCGGTGAGGCGGCCACTGACATATTCGCCCGTTTTACTGGACGTGAAGGTCAAGCCTCGCTCGGAAGCCATTTCGCGACCGACGCGATCCACTTCCCGTTGCTCTAGATTTGCGACGGTATGGGACGGAATCCTTACCGTGCCCTCCCTGACGGTGGCATAGCCCATTTCAACGAGGCGCTCGGTGCGACGTTGGAGTGCGTTCCTGATGTCCCGGCCGAAGCCAGAATCAGCGATAACCCGAGGCTCGCGGGCCGTCAGCTCACGATCGAGCCAGGTGGCGCCCTCGGTTGCAATCTGTTGCTCGAGTTTTTCCGACGAAAGGATCTTAATCCTCGGCCCATCACCGCCTCTCGTGCGATCGTAGGCCTGACCACGTTCAAGGATATCTCCGGGGATTTTCCAATGGTCGTCGTCGATCCGTTCGACGTGTCCCGCGCGACGCAAGGCCTCCAACCTGCGCACATGCGAGCGGACAAACGACGCAGGATCCTTGAGCTCTCGTTCGAACTGCTGGCGGATGCGTTCCAAGTGCCGGCTCGGCCGGTAGATTCCATCGTTCTCGCCGGTGTTGAGCGCGATATTGCGATCGGCGGCTCGCGGTCCGGAGGCGGCCGGACTCACCTCGACGATCATGTCCCGTCCAGTATCCTTCAGATGCGAGCCGTCGGGAAATTCTACGTGATGGACACGGCCGTCGACCCCGTCGATTACTAAATAGGTCCGCTCGTCCATTTCATCGCCGGCCAACCCCTTGGCGAGGATCCGGCCTGTGATCTTCTCGCCCGGCCGAACACCATGGCGGACGTACTGTTCGATCCCGCGGTCTTCTTCCAGTCCGTGGCTTGTGAGCGCCCGATGCATGGTCTTGATGATATCGTTGCGATCTGAAAGCTCCTTCAAGGTGTCCTCGGCACGATCCGAGATCACCCATTGCCCGGTCTCAACCTCGTTCGACAAGCCATAACGTTGCAGGAATTTCACCCGACCGATCATGACCCCGCGGTTCTCGCGAAAAGCATAGGTCGCCCCTTCTCCCGGCCGCAGGTCAATCACTCCCCTCTCGTGCTGCTCGGTCGCGAGCATCTTGTCGAGCCGGGTCCAGCGCTCCGCCTCGACCTCCGTCCTCAACTTGGCCTGAAGTTCGAGTTCGCTCTGGTGTCCGAGTTCCAGGGTTACCAGCTCGGAAGCACGATAACGGATGCCATGGGCGATATAGTTTCCGGCGATGTTGAGGATACCACCCTCCTCCAGGACGCCGCGCACCACGATGTGGGTATGGGGATGGCCGGTGTTGTAATGATTGATCGCGATCCAGTCGAGGCGCGTCTCCAGGTCCTTGTCGACTTGGCGCATCAGGTCTCGCGTGAAGCTTCTCAGATCGGCCATTTCATTGGAGTCTTCGGGCGCCACAATAAAACGGAACTGATGCCGATCCTCACGTCCCCGCTCGACGAAAGCCTTGCCGTCGGCATCGTCCTCAACAGCCGAATACGCCTTCCCTCTTTGCCCGTCCCGATTGACACCATCGCGTTTGAGGTAGCGAAGATGGGCATCGACCGCTTTGCCCGCCATCTTGGTCTTCTCCGCGCCATGCAGCTGGTGTCCCCGCCCCTGGGGATTGAGCTTGAAGATCCTCGCCTTGACCGCGACGCGGCGTGCCCGGAAACGGCCGCTCGAATCCTGCTGCCACCCACCATCGTGACCCTCGCGACGAAACAAGGGGACGACTTTTGCGCCACGGCCCCGCGCATTGAACCGCCCGCTTAGCCCTCTCTCCCGCCCGCCACCGGGACCAGGTTCGCGGCCAATCCTTTTCGGGTCACCGCCAGCCCTCCTGACGGCCACCTGAACCTGCTTCAGGAACGACTGGGACCTGAGATTGCCGCGCGGGTTGATCCGGGTCCCGCGGCTACCTACCCGTCCGGGCCGCACATGAAAATCATCGCCTTGATCTTGCGCCATGAACTGACGATCCTCATCGGACGGGCCCCTCGCAAGAGCCGCGACGGGTCGATCGCATAAAATCGCAGCCACGCGCACGAGATCGAAATAAAATGTGGAGTCCCTCAAATCGAACTCCGCGAGCGCCATCTCGTGGCGCGTTGAGATTGTTCGAAAAGTTTGAACGGCGCCAGCCGCACTCATCTAAACGTCGTTTGAGCGCCAGTCGTCGCGTTGCTAAAAACCAATGTGCAGACAAAGGTTTCCCGATCGCCGATCGTCGGCGAGTTCGCGAACGCCAGTTCGCTTTATCTTGCCCTCCTCGCCCTCCTCGGTCGCTCGTCTCCTGCTCCCAATTCCCGAGTTGCAAGCTTCCAGGAATGAGCAGCGGATTGCGACACACTGCACTTTCGGTCATCGCTATAAATCCTCAGATGGTTGACGCATGAACGGGTCAGCGGAGAGTGGTTTCGGTGCAACGTTTCGGCATCGGGAATACAGACCAAGTCACGGTCGCCGCGCTTCCGAATGATCGACAAACAGCGGTGCTTCCCGCCAAGGAACTGCACGTCCGATGCGAATTGGCACGCGTTCGCTATGCTCGTCATCGAGCAATGGCGTGACGGCCGCAACGTAAGCTATGGTTTCTTGTGGAAGCGGTCGCCCCGTCGTGAGGTGCTGTTCGTACCGCGCTGGACCCGCGTGATAGGCTGCAAGGAAGCCTGCCGATCCGAAACGGTTGTGCATGTCTTTGAGGTAAGCGGCGCCCGCGATGATGTTGTCGTGAGCGTCAAATGGGTCGGCGCCGAGACCATAGCGAACGCTGAGTTCGACCCAGGTGCCGGGCATGAGCTGCATCAACCCCATGGCACCGCGAGACGAAATCGCATGCTCGTCCCCGCCACTCTCAACCCGCATCACAGCACGGATCCAGCCCGCCGGGGCGGCGAAGCGGCCAGACGCCTCGTCGATGAATTTGGCGAACCGATCGACCGCTTCAGAATGCGCCGCAGTTTGTGCGCGGGCACTCGATTCTAGGACCGGCGAGCCGGCGACCTCACACATAAACGGCGCGATGGCGGCGATGACACGCATCAGTGTGCGAAGCCTACCAAGCCATGCAATGGAGCTCACGGTTGCATGTGTACGACCCTTCCTCCGCGGATCGTTGGCAGGCTTTTCCATGAGTGAGCACGGCCGGGAAGGAAAAATCGGAGCCGGTTCGGGGGACCGGCCACCGACCGTGCGAGCGTGACGGTCGTGCATGATCACTCCTCGTCAGTCCACACAGGTACCGCTCTGCCGATAACCGCTGATGCAGGCAACGGTCCAAAGTATCGGCTGTCGAGCGAGTCCGCGGACTGCCAGTTCATGACAAAGACATCCCCATCCGCGATCACGCGGCATCCATGCCAGACTGGAAGTGGACGGTTTTGCCCGTCGCGGTCGCGGGCCTCGCCGACATCGACGCCATCGACGGCAATCTTTAAGCCATTCCTGCAAACCGTTTGTCCGGGCAGCGCCAATACGCGCTTGAGCATGGGCACGCCGATCGGCAAATAGCCGTTGAGGTCAAGAAACGCAGCGAGCAGATCAGGGGGCTGCACGGCGACGAGTTCAGTAACGGCCAAGCGTGTCGTAGCTTGAACACGATAAAGGCCGATCGGAACGCTGTTTGATGCGTTCCATATGTAATGCGGTGTCGTTCCCCCGATTGTGGAAAGGAGAAGACTTGTCGCAACAATTGCCGTGAAAAGTGCCGGACACCGGGCGTTCATGACGTCACCCTCCGGCGATGGAGCCAGGCTTGGTGGCGGGATCGCGTGTATGGCCGAGGTGTTTCGTTGACCGACAATCGGTTGTGAACGTGGTGCCAATAATCAGGCGCGGCGTCGGCAGGATCGATGCCGAGGGCCTCGACAACATCGATCATTTGCAGAGCACGTTCGACCTTGGGCCAGCCGGATAGTCGTAACAGGCTCTCACCGCCCGGCGTGATCCAGGGCAAAGTCGAGTACGGTTGCCCCGGTGTCACGGCGCGCAGGATATCGATTCGAGATAAGACGGTTCCGAAGTCGTTGGACGTCCAACGCACGAACGCGAAGACGCTGCCGGGGGAGAACGTCAGAACGCGCCGATTGCGGTCGAGAACCTTCTCTGAAACGGGTCGACCAAAGCGAACGCGGTTCTCGATGCGCTTTTCGAGCCAGAGAAGTTCAACCGTTGTAAGATCGCCAGCGCCGGCCTCGTTCGTTGAATGGCTGTTGGGAGCATGAGGTTGTGTCTTCATGGGTCAGCGCCGCTCCTTTCCCGCATAAGGAATGGGAGCGTGCCGCTTCGCCGGCAGCACTGTGCCGACGCCGGGATCGCTCGTCGAAGTTCTGGTGCCGCGGTCGGCCCATGCGTTCAGATCGGCAACCGAGTAGACGACGCGGGCTCCGATCTTCCGGTAAGCGGGGCCGGTCCCGTAAATTCGATGTTTTTCCAAAGTGCGAGGTGACAGGCCAAGGAATCGTGCCGCCTCCGCAGTCCGCAAGTACCGTGGCGGCAGACCGGCGTTTGGATCGGACATCTGAAGGTCTCCATGGTCGTCTGGTGAACCGGTGCAATCACCGGCGCGTCGGCGGACACCATGGAGGACGAAAGCCTCAAAGAGGGATGGCGAAGATTGGGGGGTGTATTTTCGCTACCCCCTGACGAGCGGATTTATCTTTTTCGGGAGAGCGGTCTCAGCAAAGCGCGGTAGCCGCCCTGCACCAAAGCGAATCCAGTCTTGACCAAGCGTTTGATCTGATCCCGCAGTTCGTGCGTTGGCCATTCCCGCTCGGAAATACGATGGGCGGGTAACAGCACTTCGGCGATTTCGCGGTAGGTAGCGCCGTCGGTGCCTGCATCCGACGCCCGCAAGGCGAGTGCTATTCGCCGCCGGCGATATGCCGAAATGGCGTGCGGAGGCGCGCCCTGCGGCCGGCCATTGAGCCCTTTCCACAAGCGAATACCAGCACCTGCCCTGAATTCGAAGTCGCGGTCGAGTGGCAATTCGACGGTGTAGGCAGCGGCGATGATCGGCTCTTCCTTGAACCAAATACGATGCTCTACGCCGCGCAAAGATAACACGGCGTGCCAACCATCCGGGCCTTGCCGAAATTGACTTTCGTTCAGCTCGCTGAGATCCAGCCTGACGTGTGTAGCCGGCTCGACAGGCGACGCCGGACGCACCGGCACAATCGTCGGCACGGCTTCGGGAGCCCAGAAGATCGTCTGTTCGAGGAAGGATCGATCGGGATCAGCTGCGAAAAACCAACCCCCAGTGCTGCCGGATTCGGCCGCTCAAAGCTCGATCTGATAATGAGATCGTCTGACAATCTCGTTCGAACGACGCGTTGCGGCGCAGGCATTCCCACGCGATTCCGGTCATTTCGGCTTGTTCGATGTGGTCGTAGTAGGTGTCGTCCAACGATCTCCAGTTGAACTTTGGCATGTACTCGTCCCCAAACCTGAGCTGCCGCGCCGGCGGTGGCATAATTCTAACAAGCTCTCGTTGAAGCTAGTCCCCAAGCGTGCATCACGCGATGCGGTGGAACGACACCAACGTCCGCGAGAAAATTATTCCACGACGTGTTCAGAGATTTGGATTTGATGCTCCGCCACGAAGCAAGTGGCGATATCCATGCTCCGTCATCCATTTTGCACGGGTCAGGTGGCTGTCGAACGCTCGTCTCGCGCGATCAGGCTCAAGCTCTGGATTGATGTGCAGCACGATTTGCGTCACTTCACGCCAGTCGGCCCCCTCCTTATCCGCATCGAGCATGCGCAAATAAGTAATGATGTGCTCTTCGTCGTAGACCGTGAGGACGGAATCCGTCGGCGCAAGATCGGCAACGTCTGGATCTCGTGGGGGTTTTTTCATGCGCGCGTCACAAAACGAATGACTCTCAGTTTCTGCCCAACCGCAACGATCCATCGGGCTTTCTTTAGCCCCATTTCAGTCGGCGCCGCCAGCAGCATTTAGGTGTAGCCAGAAGGCGCATGCCGGCCGCCGCGTATTATAACACGTAGCGCCAAAATACGCGATTCCTTCCTATCCTGCGGATGGACATTCGCAAGGTATTTGGAGCAAATGCACGTCGATTTCGCTTGGCGCTTAAGCTGAGCCAAGAGGCCGTGGCTGAACGAATGGGGGTTGATCGCGCCTTCATCAGCAGCATGGAGCGGGGAAAGCAAAATGCGACCCTGCTGACCATCTGGGAAACAGCCCAAGCACTTGAGGTCAGGCCAATGGAATTGCTCGAGGAGAAAGGGCCGAAGACACGGACCTAGACCTGCTAGCCGCAGCAAAGCGATGAAAGACGATTAACAGATACGATTTTTCGATCCATGATCGAACTCGGAGGAGTTCAGTGACGAAAAATGACCTTTCTAGGGTCTATCGAGACTACATTGCATGCCTGAACAAGCAGGATTGGCCGAACCTGGAAAAGTTTGTCCGGAAGAATGTTCGCTACAATGGCAAAAGCGTAGGCTTGGCAGGTTATCGCCAGATGCTCGAAGGGGACTTTCGTTCGATTCCGGACTTGCATTTTGAAATTGAGTTGCTGGTCACAGAGCCGCCTCATGTGGCAAGCCGATTACTTTTTAATTGCACACCTTTGGGAGTCCTCTTTGGCTTGCCAGTGAATGGCAAGAGGGTTCAATTCTCGGAAAACGTCTTCTATCAGTTCCATGATGGGCGAATTGAAAACGTTTGGTCCGTCATAGACAAAGCTTCAATTGAATCCCAGTTGTAAGCGAAGCCCCCGCGCAGCTTGAATGTTGCAACTGTCCTGCAGCGTGAGGTGAGAAGCCCCGCCCGATGTGTTCGAGCGGGGCTTAAGTCGTAGCGGACCCTTATTCGCCGTTCTTCCGCGGCCGCGACCACAGCAGCGTGTAGCCTTCGCCACCTTCGTCGTCGAACAGGTTAGCGTAGATCGGCGCGTTGAAGGAGGGATCATCGAGCTTGAGCGAAAGGTAGTCGCGGCCTTCCTCGGAGCGCTTCGACCAGGCTGCGCCGATCTCGGCTCGGCCCACAAAGACTCGGTGGCTCGGAGCTTTGTCGTTGGAGGGGTTGGATTCCGCGACGATGCGGACGCCTTTGGCCTGCAGGCTGAGGGTGACGATCTCGCCCTGGAAATCGTTGCCGACCTTCTTGAACGAACCGATGGTAGCCATCTCACTTCTCCTGTTTGTGTTTCGAGCCCGCGACCACCGCGGCCTCGATGGCGATCTACAGGCGGAAGACGATCGGCGACGCACCCGAAGGGCTGGAGCGCAGCGGAGGATGCTGTCGACGCTACTTTCTTGCCTCGCGAGGAATGGGCGTTAGCCCAGGGGAAGAAAGTCGCGTCGACAGCGTTGCGGCTCAGACGATCGAGGCGCAGCCGGTCTTCGGCCAGATCGAGCCATCACAGAGGCCACGTGTGTCCGCCTGCTGAACCACAAGTCCGGGAGAAGATGGCGGGTCTCAGTTCGGTCAGGCAAGAGGTCGGAACGGTTCGGCGTAGGAAAAGAAACGAAGGGAGGCAAAAGGCGATGTTGACGACGCGGCCACCATCCCGAGCGAACGGCTCTACCGGCGCATCTATGTGCACCGGACGCAATCACTGCCATCTCATCGAAGTGTTCCGAGGAAAGTCGCGACTACCTATCGCTCAGGCTCGCTGACCCACGCTCGGCGCGCCGCTCTAACCGATGATTCGGCAGGCAGATGGCGCAAGATCATTGCTTATGCGCCGCGGTCGAGAGAACCGGCCGAGGATCGCTCCCGATTGCCCCGTCCGTATCGAGCGGGCGACTCTCGGTGAAGACAGTCAACCTCGTCCACGCCGTGCCGCCAATAAAGACCGCACTGATGCAGGCGAAGATCTCGCGCCATACCAACGATGGCACGCCGATTTGCGACATCGCAAACACAACCTGATAGCCAGCAAGTGTCGCCGGGACAGCAAACAGGGCGGCAATGATGGCACGGACGATCACCGAGCGCGTCATCGCAAACGCAATTTGACCGATAGCAAGAGTGATCCCGCCGGCGGCAATGCCAAGAATAGGCGCACCCAGGACACCGGCCCCGCCATGTAACGCCAGCATGAAAACGTAGAGTCCGACAAAGAACGGCAAGGCGTATGCCGCCAGCGTGAAGATCAGCCAGCAGAACAAGCCAATGCCAGCAAAGTTCAGGAGAAGTCCGAGGACGAGCATGGTGGTGGCTCCGTATGCAAAGGGATTATGGTTGCGCCTTCCACCACCACCACGGCGCGGCTTTGGATATGTATTCGAAACGAGGCGGAGTTGCGGCGATGCAACTCCGCCTCGGTGGTGTGGAAGATGGCAGGTCGGCGCTCACAAAGCGCCGAATTTCCAAACGGCGATCCCGAGGCGCTTCGCCTTGTCGGCGAGGTTGTCCTGGATTCCCGTTCCCGGAAAATGCATCACGCCGATCGGCATGAGTTCGAGCATGGCGTCGTTGCGTCTGAACGGCGCCGCCTTGGCGTGCTTTGTCCAGTCCGGCTTGAACGCGATCTGCGGTACCTTGCGATTGGTCGCCCATTTGGAGGCGATCAGTTCGGCGCCCTTTGGCGAGCCGCCGTGGATGAGGACCATGTCGGGATGCTTGGCGTGGACCTTGTCGAGGCGATCCCAGATCAGGTGGTGGTCATTGAAGTCGAGGCCACCGGTAAGAGCGACCTTCGGTCCTGCCGGCAACATGACCTCTGTTTCGGCGCGGCGTTTGGCTGCGATAAATTCGCGAGAGTCGATCATTGCTGCGGTGAGCGTGCGATGGTTGACAAGTGACCCCGACCGAGGGCGCCAGGACGAGCCGGTATGAATGTCGAAGCGTTCGATGGCCTGATCGCGGAAGAATTCCAGGCAGTTTCGGCGTTCGATCAACGTGATGCCTTCGGCCGTCAAGCGCTCAAGTTCGACCGACTGCACCTCGGAACCGTTCTGCTCACGCTGGCTCTTGCGTTGCGCCTGTTCGTTGTCGTCGAGCTGGCGCCCGATGCGGTCGGCGGCACGATGGAACAGGTTGACGGTGGACCAAAGCAGATCCTCCAGGTCCGGCTCGAGCCGGGTGTTGTTCAGGGTGGCGACCAGGGCGTCGAAGATGTCGGCGATGGCGCCTGCGATGGCTTTGCCTTCGGGTAGCGGCCTCGGGTCAGGCTCGTCCTGGAAGGGACGGTGTCCATAGAGCTGAAGCTCGTTGAGCAGATGATCGGTCGGAGAAGAGTCGTGCGGTGGTTCGAGTTCGGTATCGTCGTGGTCGGTCGTCATGGCCCGAGGTCCTTTTGCCGGTCGGCCGCGCCCATCGCGGCCTTCGTGGCGATCACCAGGCGGCAGGCGGAACGGACCAGAACCCGGAGCAAAGCGCAGGGCCGGAGCGAAGCGGAGGATGGCGGAGGGGCGGCTATTTTGGTTCGCGATGCAAAGCGCGCCGTCGTCACATATATAACATAAGCGGCTTTCGGCGACGCGCGGCGGAAAATAGCCGCCCCGCAGCCATTGCCGGGCCGGCCCGCTTGCCGTCCGATCGCCCTCTAGAAGGCCGGGGGCGCGACTCTGGCCGGCAATGCCGGCCTCGGGCCGACCAGCGATGACGATATGCGATCGAAGCGGCCTCCGTCATGCCGTATCCGTCGTCGTCAAGGGTAAGAAGCGGACAATATCCTGCGGCAAAAGCTGCCTACGTAAGGTCGTCCGAAGATCCTCAATGCCTAGCGTGCGCAGGTCCTCATTGAAGTCGCCGAGCGTAGGCGACAGTGGAAACGCCTCGATGCCGCTTTCCCCTGCCCGGGACATCAAAGTCGCTGCCGCGCCCATTCCGGCTGGGTCCGCATCGCAAGCGATATAGAGGCGTCGGATCGTGAACGGCAGAAGTAGGGCCGCGAGATGGTTTGCGGAGAGTGCCGCCGCCACCGGCATAGTCGGAAGCATGCAACGGACCGAGAGCATGGTCTCGATGCCCTCTCCGGCAACGAGCACATCATTGGCCACTCCAAAGCGGACTGCATTGCCGAGTAGATCACCCATCGCGCGCCGTGGCGTGTCGATCGGCGCCTTACCGAGCCGGTAGGAATCAAAGCCCTCGGGATCCAGCCACGTGCGGTGCACGCCCGTGATCTTGCCGTCGAGATCCGTGACACAAGCGATCATCGCCGGCCAGATTTCGGGAGGCGAGTCTTCATCGGGCCCATGGTAATAGCAGCGTGGCTGATAACGGAGACTGCCACTGTGGTGCAGTTCGACAATACCGCGACGGCGCAAATAGAGCTCCACGAGAGTCCCCTCGGTCGGTCGCGAAATCGCAAAGAGGCGTCTGGCCGCCTCCCGCGATCCGCGCTGTACCGCTGGACGAAGGGATTTCTGGGAAAGTTCGGGCACCGGGCGAGGCAGATTCAGAAACCTCCTCGCCTCATCAGCAACATCGCGGAAGTCGCGGAAACCAAGGCGCGCGCGAATAATGTCGAGCAAGTCACCATGTTCTCCGGTCGCCGCATCGGTCTTATGTTCAGCTGCACATAAGACAGAATATGTTGCACCGAGAGTTATGTTGCGCATTTGCGATTGGGGGCTGTCTCACGGACGATTGGCAGCTTCTACGCAACATAACGCCAGCGCGCTGCGGGAGGTTGCGTGATGTCCCGCGACGCTTCCGAACTGGCGCGCCGGCTCGCCTGTGATACCGAGGCGGTCTGTCGCTATTACCTGTCCAACGGGCGGCGCCAGGGCCGCTACTGGATGGTGGGCGACGTTCGCAATTCGCCCGGCCGGTCGATGTTCGTCCGGCTCAGCGGACCGGAATCCGGTCCCGGCGCCGCCGGGCATTGGAGCGATGCCGCCTCGGCCGAATATGGCGATCTCCTCGACGTGATCCGCGAGAGCTGCGGTTTCATCGACTTTCGCGATGTCGCCGAGGAGGCACGACGTTTTCTGAGTCTGCCGCGCGCCGAACCGCGCCGCAGTCCAAAGCCCGTTCGCACACCTGTCCCCGCCGGATCGTCGGAAGCGGCGCAGCGGCTCTTCGCCATGTCGCAGCCGATCCGCCGGACGCTCGTCGCGACCTACCTGTGCAATCGCGGCATCAAGACTGTCCACGATGCGGGCGCGCTGCGGTTTCATCCGCGCTGCTACTATCGCCCGGATGATCACTCGCCGACTGAGATCTGGCCGGCGATGATCGCCGCCGTCACCGATCTTTCCGGCGCCATCACCGGCGCACATCGCACCTGGCTTGCGCCGGACGGCTTCGGCAAGGCGCCGGTCGACACGCCGCGACGGGCTATGGGCGGTCTCCTCGGTCATGCCGTCCGTTTTGGCGCGGCCGACGACGTCCTCGCTGTCGGCGAAGGCGTCGAGACGATGCTGTCGCTGCGCTGTGCGCTGCCTACCATGCCGATGGCCGCCGCGCTCTCGGCTAACCACCTTGCCGCCCTGCTGCTCCCGCCGGCGCTCTGTCGGCTCTACATCGCGCGCGACGCCGATGCCGCCGGTGACGCGGCGTTCGCGGCATTGACCGAACGCGCCGAAGCTGCGGGCATTGAGGCGCTTGCCCTGTCTCCGCAGACGGGCGACTTCAACGAGGACCTGAATGCATTCGGCCTCAGCGAGTTGCGGGCGGCACTGCGCATCCAACTCGCGCCACAGGATGCCGTTCGCTTCGTCCACCAGGGAATGGCCAGGACGCGGTGACAGATGGCAAGTCTGGGCCGTCCTTGCCGATGCCGGACAGAGCCGCGCCGGCCTTCAAGAGGGCGATAGCTGTGCCGCGTCTAGCAAGAGCAGGAGCGCTCCAGCGGACAACGCCGCAACACGACTTGACTCACAAGGATTTCAGAAAGGCCATGAGATCCTTGTCCTCCTTCCATGAGCGAGCGGGTCGTGGCTGACCAACTTCGCAAAGAGCTACGGCGTTGGCTTTCAGCGTGAAGTCTATTTCGGCATAGATGTTGGTGGTGCTGATCGAGACGTGGCCGAGCCAGGCGCGGATGGTATTGATGTCCACGCCGGCGAGAACCAGGTGGCAGGCCGTCGTGTGCCGGATCACATGCGGGGTTATCGTTCTGTCAGCCAGTTCCGGCACCCGGGCCGCGCATCGCTCGATGAGCCGATAGACTCCGAAGCGGGTGAACGGCGTGCCTAACCTGCTGACGAACACGGCGTCCTCTGCCGCGCGCCCGATGATCTCATCGGTGAGAACCCGTTCGGTCTCCGGCCACAGTGGGCACTGGCGCGTCTTGCCGCCCTTTCCGTGCAGAGTGGCGAGATCGTGGCCGCCCCTGCGGCGCCCGATTTGCAAATCCCCCACTTTCAGATGCGTGACCTCGGACACCCGTGCGCCGGTATTGTAAAGGAAGAGAAGCAGCGCGTATTCGCTTCGGCCCCGCTTGGTCTTGCGGTCGGGCACGGCGAGCATGGCCTCCATTTCCGCCCTGGTAAGCCATCCGACCATTGGCGGCATGGATTTCTTCGATGCGATCGCCCGGATATGGCCGCACCATTCGACATGGGCTGGATCCCGGCTGCCGATGAAGCGGGCAAATGCCCGGATGGCAGCAAGCCTCTGATTGCGGGTCCGGGCAGAGCATCCGCGATCCTCCTCGAGATGCGTAAGGAATTGCAGCACATGCCGAGAGGTGAGATCGCGAACGGCCAGCCGGTCCACGGGCTTGCGCAGCTTGCGGCTGACGAACGGTAACAGCAGGCTGAAGGTGTCACGATAACTCGTGCGAGTGTTCCGGGCCAGATTGCGTTCGGTGACGATATATTCGACCAGGAAGCGCCGGAGCCATGGGCCGAGAGTTACAAGTTCAGGCATTTTCACCCCCGCCCGCATAGCGCCCAAAACGCAGCGCCGCCTGCTGCAGAAGCTCCGGCGTCATCGACAGATAGACCTTAGTGCCCTCCAGATCGGAATGGCCGAGGTAGGTGGAGAGTACCGGCAGCAACCGTTGCACATCGACTCCCTGACGATACCAGGCAGTCAGGCTGTGAACCGCGAAGCTGTGCCGGAGATCGTGCAGGCGCGGGATCTGTCGCCCGCCTGCTGTGCCATGGACGCCAGCGATACGCCGCAGCGCGTCGAATGCTTCCTGAACGGTGCTGCTGGCCAGCCGCGTGCCGTCCCGGTTCGCCAGAAGGAAGGCAGTCTCGCCCTGCGCAAGCCCGCCGCGCCGCCGCAGGCGCATGTAGTTCGCCAGCACCGTTGCAAGCTGCGGTCCGATCGCAACCAGACGGTTCTTGTAGAACTTCGTGGCGCGTATGGTCAGAACGGCTTCCAGTAGATCCACATCCGCCAGCGTGAGCCGTGTCGCTTCGCTGAAGCGCAACGCAGCGCCGTATAACAGGAGAAGCAACGTCCGGAATGTCGCGGCGTCCAATTGAACCGCGCCCCGCCGGCTGATCTCCACATTCGTGGGATCAAAGAGCCGTCGCAACTCGTCGCGCGAGTAGATGTAAGGCGGCGCCCGGACAGGCGATTTCGGTTCGTTTTCCGGCAGCGGCGAGCAGCTGGCATGGCCGCGACTGATCGCATGGCGCCAGAAGCCGGCCAGGGCGTAATATTTATTCTCGCGATGACGGGTCAGCGGTCCTTTGCCCGCCAGAAAGGCCACAACTTGCGCTAGGGTGACTGCACTGCAGGCTGCATCCCCATCGGCGTATCCAAGGAATTGCCGCAGGAGGTTCGCCGCGGTCGTGAACTTCGCGCCATGGGCTCGCCGCCAGGCGATGTATTGCTCGATTGCCTCGCGCAGCGTCATGCTAGTCCCTCCAGATCGAGGGCCGCCACCTCGCGAAGCGCAGCGAGATTGACCTTGGCGTAGATCGCGGTGGAGGACGGGTCGCGGTGTCCAAGAAAATCGCCGATGACCTTCATCGACATGCCCTGGTCCAGAAGATGCTGGGCCGCTGCATGCCGCAGTGCATGCGTTCCCCGCTTCCCGGCGATAATGCCGAGGCTCGCCAAGCGGTCTTTGACAATTTTTCCCAAAGCGCGCCGGTCGAGCGGCCGGATTGGCGCGCGGATTGTGAAGAAGAGCGCGCGACCGAAGCCAGACGGCCGGACTTCACGGATGTAGCGAAGAATGGCGTCTCCTACCCCTCGGGATAAGGGATAGATGTGTGTCCGGCCCGGCTTGGGACAGCGGACCCGGAGTATCTCATTCTCCCAGCTGAGATCATCCAGACGCAAGCCGCCGACCTCGCCGGCTCGCAGGCCGTAAGCGATGAACAGCATCAGAATCGCGCGATCGCGCTTATCAACCGGCCGGTCGCCTTCCGTGGTGGCCAAGAGGCGCTGGACATCTGCCCGTTTCAGCCCCTTCGGCACACCCTCGTCCCGCATGAAACGTGGAGGCATGATGCCGTTGGCCACACCCCGCACGCACCAGCCTCGCGCCTCGGCAAACCGAAAGAACGCGCGAAGGCGCTGGGCGTAATCGTGTATCGTTCGACGATTCCAGGCTCCCCGCTTGTGCTCTTCTGCAATGACATCATCAATGTCGGTCATCCGGACGGCGCTCAGGGGAATACCCTTTCCAGCCAACCGGCAGAAGAAGTGATCGGTGGCACGGCAGTAGTCTTGTATGGTGGCCGCGGAAAGGCCGCGCTCTTGGCGCAGCCATTTCTCGAAGATCGCGACCTCTCCGTGATGCGGATGGTGCTCACGTTCGGGTTCGTCGAGCCAGCCCAAGAAGCGCAGCCATCGAACGGCATGAGTGACGAAGCGCGCTTTCGTTTTAGATGACGCTGACCGATGACACCTGCGCCCCTTCGGCTGCGACCAGATTGCGGTCACGGCCTTGATCTGCGAAACATGCACTCTTGCGCCATCCTTTAATTCCAGAAGGCGCACCAGGCTCAATTGATCGTTGGCGCATTTCCGCAAGGTCGGTCGTCTGGCGCCTGTCTCCCTGAGATGAACGAGATATCGCTCCCGCTGCTCAACAAGTGGCGCTGCTCGATATCTCTCAGCGGTTCGGGGAAAGAAGATTTCTTCAAACATGATCGTGCCTCCATATTGATGGAAACGCGATCTTGCCGACAGCTTCCCGTCGCGAGATTATGTGAACCGACGGCCATCCCCGCCATCCACACCAAATGACCGTGCTGCCCATCGCACAGAGGTTTTGACGAGTTGGCGGAACAAGATTGCTGGGAGTGGTGACAGTGGTCTGTTTTCGATGGACCGCATGGGACCACGGCCCTGCGTGACGACGACGTGATTTGATGGGCGCTGTACCTTAGATTAGATAGCTGCCGACTTGGCGCGGCGCCCAAGTCGGGAGTCCTGGGCCAAGCGTCCACGGGACGTGCGCGTTCCGCTAGGCGGCGGGCAACCCTGCGATCTCGAGCCCATCCCCGAGGCACGACATGAATCTCGGAGTAAATGGCCACGCCCGCCGAGCCATCGAGGCCGTCAAATTGGGCTCCTTCCGCAAGAGCTGCCGACCCATGCGGCGTGCTTCCGCACGGGCACCCGTCAAGGCAACGGCTGCCACGGCGATTCGTTGTGCCCAATAAGATTGCGGATAAGCCTCCACACCGCTCCGGACCCACACCGCTGCACGATCGTAGCGTTCGGTTGCAAAGTGAGCACAGCCAATGCCAATGCACGTGATGTGCCGCAGTGGCTCGAACGGCATCAGATGAAGCGCGATCCTAAGCTCGCGGAGTGCTCCATCGCCGTCCCCAACATAAGCGGACATCCAACCGCGACGAATCCAACCGTATGCCAACCAGGGATCAAGCGCCAATGCACGCTCCAGCCGCTGATCCGCCGCTTCAAGCTGATGGAGCAGCACGAGCGCGCCGCTGCTTAGCGTAAGGGTCAAGGCATCATCTGGGGCAAGGTCATAGGCTTCCGCGGCAAGCCGAGATGCATGATTGCGATCGGCAACGGGAGTTGCAGCGAAATTATGGGCCGCACGCTGTGCCCAACACCAACCGGCGACCGCCTTCGCCAATCCATAGCCGGGCGCCAGCTCTTGCGGACGGCACAGCCTTTCGAGGGCTAAGTTGCATTGCGTCCGTTCAACCGCGAACGCATATGGCAGGGCGTCCAATGTCAGGCGAATGGCCTCGTCGAGGTCGCAGTCAGAAGTCGCTGTCGACGAGCTTTTTGCACGTCGGATGGTCGCTGAAGGCAGTTCGCCAAACGCCTTACGATATTCGGCCGCAAATCGCCCAAGCTGACTGAAACCATTGCTAAGCGCAACGGCCGTAACGGTGGCGTTCGGCCCAAGACGGATGAATTCTTGGCGCGCCCGTGCTAGCCGCATTTGGCGCACCCAGCCAAGCGGCGTAGTGCCAAGAAACATCTTGAAATGTTTCTCCAAGGTCCGAGGACGGACGTCAGCAGCCTGGGCAAGCAGATCGAGTTGAACGGGATCGGAAAGGTGACTGCGAAGCCAGCCCAGAGCGCGCACGAGATCTGCCGGTAGGGCACGGGAGAATGCCTGCCCGTCCGAGGTTTCGTCGTCTGGATCAACTACTCCGGTCATTTGGATCGTTTGCCGATATCACGGCTATTCGCCGGCAGGACCATTTCGCACGGCACATGATACTGCGTTTTCGGCGATTTTTGAATATCGGCGCGCAAACTGAATAGCGCGGTTGCCGTGATCCACCGCAGTCTCCCCTGTACCCCCGATTTGCTTCCATCGCTACGATAATCGCAAAACGCCCGGAGACGCATCAATGGCACGCGATTGGCTCATTTCTCGACATGCGGCTTTAGTGTTCGTCGCCATCGTTGGCGTGGCACTGACACCATTCTCCGCCGCCGCACAGCAATTTGAAGTCAAGCCAATAGCGGAGAAAAAAATTCCGCAATTGCCTAGCGGTCAATTGTTCTGGCGCATCGACAATTTCCCTACGCTCGCCCAAGCGCAGGCGGTAGCCGGTCCGACTGCACTCGCAGCGGAAGCGGCGGGAAAGGCTTGGTTGTTCACCCTTGGTGCGAAGGGTGGATCGTCGCCTGGCGGCAATATGGTCGCCGAAGTAGGCCCGGTGCCACTCTTCCTCGCGCCTGAGTATTTATTGCGCATTAATAGCGCTGGCGGAGCACCAGGGACCAGCACGTCGGTGCACATGCATCCCGGATCTGAGAGCTTCTATGTGCTGACGGGAGAACTGAGCCAGAAGACGCCACACGGCGTTGGCCATGTCGCAGCCGGACAAGCCATGCCCGGCCATGGGCCCGGCATGCCCATGGAAGTGTCCAGTACCGGGACCAGCGATTTGAGTGCGCTTGTCATGTTCCTTGCCGATGCCACCAAGCCGTTCTCGTCACCAGCTAAGATGCCTTGAAAGTTGATGTCGCCTTAAGGACGCGCCCCTTCAGGAATGCGGCCTTGATTCCACTCGCGATCGCGCCACCGAGCGCCTTCAGTGGATGATTTAATACGCTTGTTTGGCGAAGCCTCTTGGATAGGCAGAAAATGCAAATGCGCCATTCAGCGGCCGTCACTATCGTTGCAGCCCAATTAGCGTTATGGCCCGCGATATCCCCCGCTACGGCCCAAACGGAGGTTAGAGCTGGGAGCGCCAGCGTTAATCTAGAGCTCGGCACCAGGACCACGCTCAAGGTTGCTAGACCATTTGGCCTCGTTCTAATTGGAGATCCCCGCGTGATCGATTTCCAGGCGCAAGGCAAGCGTTCGTTGCTGCTCAAGCCGGTAGGTCTCGGTACGACAAACCTGGTCATTGTCGACAAAGACGGGATCGTGATCACTAACCTGAGAATTGTTGTGCAAAACGCCGGACCAATTTGAACACTCGGTAATCGCGACGAAATGCAGGGAGTTAGGTCAGTCCGAGGAACGGAGCCGCGGCGAGTGAGACTAAATGAGGCTCCATCTCGATGTCTCCTATGGGTCCAGGCCGTGTGAAAACCCCATCGATGCTATGATTCCCTTGCTGAATCGCGGGGGGATGATGAAGGGTTTCGTTCAGGGGGCGGATCGACAGCAGAC
>Ga0070684_100000985_pt1 | contig 20350 bp, 17 predicted proteins | sample KBSC723LmetaG_FD_65653 | JGI IMG/M metagenome (GOLD analysis project Ga0070684, IMG submission 65653) | Corn rhizosphere microbial communities from Kellogg Biological Station, Michigan, USA - KBS C7.2-3L metaG | ecosystem: Host-associated > Plants > Roots > Rhizosphere ...
CTTTTTCGTCGGACCCGTAGCGCCGGGGACTCTCTCGAATCGTCTCCAGAATTCGCTCTGCGCACTGAACACGTCGGGATCGTCGGTGACGGGAACCGGGACGACTCTGACCGTCAACGCGAATCTCGTGTTCAAACAAGCTGGCGCCCGGAACATCTACATGCGCGCGATGAATCTCGGGCAGGCGGACACGGGCTGGGTCCAGCGCGGGACGTGGAATCATCTAACTGCCGCGGAGGGGACGATGTCGCTGACGCCGTCGACGGGAAGCGGCACGACGCAGACGTTCTCGCTGACCTATCCCGACCCGCCGGGCTTCGCCGGAGCGGCCTTCGGGTGGGTGCAGTTCCTCGTCGCGGCAGCCACGGACGGAGGCGGCCAGCCGTTCTGCTTCGTGCACTACGACCGCGGCGGAAACGGTCTGTGGATGTATTCGAGCGACGTCGGCTTCTTTCTCGGACCGGTGACGCCGGGTACCGCGTCGAATGCGCTATCGAGCAGCGCGTGTTCGGTCAATACGGCGGCGGCGACGGTGTCGAACACCGGCGGGAACCTCGTCGTGACGCTGCCGATCACCATGAAGGCGCCGATGTCCGGGGCGAAGAAGACGTTCCAACGGACCTTGGACGTGCTGAATCGCGACACCGGATGGCAGCAGACGGGGACCTGGACGGTGCAGTAACCGCAAAAACCACGGCTCTCTGTTCTATACTCGGCTCAAGATGAATAGACGCTTGGCTTTGCTCCTTTTCACCGCCGCGATCGCGTTCGCGCAGAACCCCGCGGCTGAGACTTCCGCCACCATCGGCGGCAAGAAGATCACGATCAAGTACCACGCCCCGTCGGTCCGCGGGCGGAAAATGTTCGGCGCCGGCGGCGTCATTTCCAACGACGCGCACTACCCCGTCTGGCGGCTGGGCGCCGAAGAAGCGACCGCCCTCCACACCGACACCACACTGACCATCGGGAGCCTGACGGTGCCCCCGGGCGACTACACTCTGTTCGTCGACACCGGCGCCACGCCGTGGCAGCTCGTCGTGAGCAAGGCGACCGGGGAGTGGGGCCTGGCCTACGACAAGGCGCAGGATCTCGGCCGCGTGCCGCTGACCGTCAGCAAGCCCGCCGCCCCGACCGAGACGCTGAAGATCACGTTGAGCAATACGGGCAACAAGGGCAAGTTCGAGTTCGCGTTCGAGAACGTCGTCGCGTCGACGAATTTCACCGCCAAGTAGCTACCAGCGCAGCTTGAGGTTCGCGGTGAGCTTCTCGTTGCGCTGGAGCATCTCGTCCCAGGTGACGGTTCCGCTCCGGTAGGCGGCGCTGCGGCCGAGGATCGCGGTCAACGTGCTCGTGACCGCGTCCTCCGTGTTGTTCAGCGGCTTGCCGGAGCGGATGCTCTCGACGAACGCCTTGGCGTTGTTGATCGCGCCTTGGCGGAACGTGTCGTCCTTGTCCGACCCCTTCCACGCATTCTCGCCCGTGATGCGGACCAGCCCGTTGTAATGCGCGTCGACAGAGCCCTTGATGCCGAAGCAGCGCACCGCGATGTCGTTGTACGAGTTGGTGAGTTGGTTCGACGCGAACTGCACCTGGACGTCCCCTGGATAGAAGTACGTGACCAGGAAGTGGTCATAGGCATCGCCAATCTCCCACTTCGTGCCCTTCCAATCGGTGCGTCCGCCGGTCCCGAACGCCTTCAGCGGATGCGCGCCCAGGAACCAGTTCACCACGTCGATGGTGTGGATGTTTTGCTCGACGATGATGTCGCCGCCAAGCACCTTGTCCATATAGAACGTCATGAGGCGCGTCTTGTCGGAGTCCGTGGGATCGGGCGTGCCGTTCCACGGACGGCCGGCGAAGTAAATGGCCTCGACGAACGCGATCTTCCCAATGTCTCCGCGCCGCGCTCGCTCGACGGCCTCCTGAAAGACGGGCTGTGCGCGCGTCTGAAAGTCGACGAAGAAGCTCGTCTTGCCGAGCGCCTTCTTCCCGGCCCCTTCGATCGTGTGACAGCCCGGCGGGTCGACGGCGACGGGTTTCGCCAAGTAGACGTGCTTGCCGGCGTTGACGGCAGCCATCGCGTGCTCCGGATGGTAGTACGGCGGCGTCTCGATGACGACGGCGTCGACCTTCGACTCCGAGAGCTCCGCAAAGGCCTGAGGGCCGTAGAAGGAGCGCGCGGCGGCGACGTTGAACTTCTCGCGCGTGGTGTCGAGATTCTTCTGGACCACGTCGGCGACGGCGGCGATGCGCGCGCCGGTGAACTCCTGGAACAACGGAGCGATCCAGTTGCCGCGCGAGCCGCAGCCGATCAGACCGAGTTCGACGGTCGAGTTGGCCTGGTAAGAAAAGGCGGTCTGCGGCTTGACCAGCAGCAGACCCGCAGCGGCGGCGCCGAGAAACTCGCGGCGAGGAGTGTCGGACATGCGCCTATCTTATTCCCTTGCGAGCCGGATGGGGACTACCGGGGCTCCTGAACGGCGGTCCCCGGCGGCGGAGCGACGGTGATGACGAGCCCCGTCTGCGTGCTCACGCCATTGACCGTGGCCAGGACCGCGTGATTGCCGGCTGCCAGGCCGGCCGGTACGATGACGTTCAACTGGTCAAGGCCGTTTCCCGTCAGACCGGCAAAGCTGACTGTGGCGCGCAGCCCACCGATGGTCACAAGGACCGTGTTGGATAGCGAGGCGGCGCCGCTGAGGATAACGCCCGCCGGAGCGGCTGGCGTCGTAGGTCCGAAGCCAGTACCGTAGATTTCAATAATTTCACCCGGGAGGGCCGGCGTGGACGGCAGACCGGGGATCAGACCGGAACTGAGAACAGCCACGCCGTTCAGATGGATGGCGGCGGGATAAGTCGCTGTCAGGGTGAAGAAGGCCGGCGATGCGGCGTTTTTTGTGACAGAAAACGTGTTGCTGGTCCCCAGCGAATTCCGGGCTACCACCTGCACGGCGCCGACGGTACTGTCGTCGGGTGCCAAGACATTCAGTTGGCCAGCACTGATGAAGTAGATGTACGCCGGAATGCCGTTGACGGTGACCGATACATCATCCAGTTTGGTTGGCAGGTTGTTGCCGGTGAAGTCCGCGCCAGTCCAAGTGCGGTTGGTAGAGGCGAGTTGCGATCCCTGGATCGTGATCCAGGTGGAAGCGGCGATGGTGGGGAGGAAACTGCCGCCGTTGACCACGCCGGTGATCTTGACCGGGCTGGCCGCGGCCGTCACGTTCAGGATGACGGGGATCGAAACGGGCACGCCGGACGAGGCAATCGTGACGGACCCGTTATACGACCCGGCAGCCAGAGATGCGGAGTGGACCACGACCTGGACGTCAGCGGCGCCGGTCCCGGCGGACGGAGCGACCGTCAACCAGGGACCGCCCGACGTGGTCGCGGCGGCTGCGCTCCAATTGAGGACGCTCCCCGCCGGGCCATTATTGCCGATGGAAAGCGTCTGCGGGGCCGGGTCCTGGCCGATGGGAGCGTTAAAGTTGAGGGTCTGGGCACTGACCGCGACGGTTCCCGGAACCGTAACCGTCAGCGTCACCGGAACGGTGAGCGAAGGCTGAAGAAAGCCGGGAGCACTGATGGTGACCGCGCCCAAATAGGCGCCGACCGCCAGGCCAGTGGGATTGGCAGTCAGTTGCAACTGAACAACTCCCGCCGTGGGGGTGGTTGCGGCGAACTGCAGCCATCCGCCATTCGCTTGCGCGGTGATTGCGACATTCGCCAGAAAGGCCGACCCGGCGGTGTTGGAGACCGTGAGGGTCGTCGAAACGGGAGTGGTTACTCCCGACGACGCCGCCAAAGTGACCGCGGCAGTGCTGAGGTTGAGGGCCGGCGCCGCGCTGACAGTGACCGGAACGGTTATAGCGCCGGGCAGGTGACTGACGCTATCGACAGCGGTGGCGCCGATGAGGTAGGCAGGTGTGCTCAAGACGCCGGGCCCGGTGACATCGGCGCAGGAACGTGCGTCGCCCGCGGTCGGCGCGAGGTGGAGCAGCGGAGCCGCCGTGGTTCCACGCAAGGATGCGAAACCGGGAGCGTTGACTAGCGACAAAGGGGCGGGTTTGCCCGACCCATCGGTCGCAGTGAGGGGAAGGTCAACGACACTCCCGGGCACGACGGTGAAATCGGGCAACAAGCCGATTTCCGGCGGTTGGCCCGTGGGCGCAGTCTTGCTGACCCAGACGCGCCCAAAATAGTGTCCGATTCCCAGTGTGTTGTAGTCGTTGATGCGAAAGTCGCCGAACGTCTGTTCATGTTTTTGGAAGACGGCGTCCGGGATGAAGAACGTCTGCCGCTTCCAGAGATTGGTGTTCTGAATCAGAACGCGGCTCGTGGCGGTGAAGGGTCCGGATCCGCCATCGTAGTCGATCCCCCAAGGCGCCTTGCCGCTATCCAGGTATTCCACCGTGACCCAGACTGGCGAGGGAGTGGACGAAAGGAAGCCTTCGTCCGTGGCGAAGTAGATGTAAGCGCATTCACGCTGCGGTCGGCATACATCGCGTCGCGGCCTCCGACACGCGTTGTCTGCCAGACGCCATCGGACTTTCCGAAGCCGTACACCGGCTGGAGTCCCGCCTGGTACGTATTCGGGCCGAGACTGGCCCAAGGCAAGGCAACCGTTGACGCGGACGGGGGAGTGGCTTTCCATCGCGCCGTTTCCTGGGCCGTGATATCGATGTAGCGGCGGCCGTACTCCAGGGAGGCGGAGATACCTTCGCCCTCCAAGAGCTCGTTCCAGTCTTCGACCACGACGAGCCGCGCGCCGTGCGCGATGACGCGCTCCCAACTATTTCTGTAATAGTCGCCGCAGTTGCGATCCACCAGATAGTGAGAGCCTTCCTCGGCAATACCGGCGTAATTATTTTCTCCGGGACTGACCGAAGCAACGTCGCCGCTGAAAGCGGAATTCTGCCAGGGCGGCCATCCCCGGTAAGCCGCATCGCTGCGAACGCCGCTGAAGGAGGAGTGACGAATCATGTAGGGCGTGACGCCGAAATCGGTTTGAAACTGCTGCGCGATGTAATCGAACGTAGATTGATCGTAGGAGCCGACTTCATTCGAAACATAGGTAGTGACGATGGGCCGGTTGTCGATCGTGGCCCAGAACCGCCGCGGAATCAAGCTGAAGAAGTTGTGAATGTCGGAATAAAGGACGCTTTTCCCGGCGGTGGTGGTGAGGTCCGGTTTGACGCCCTGATTGCGGACCGCCAGCGATGTCAGGTCGGCGAACATACCGATTTTGGGAGCTTTCTGGCCGGTTTGCTCCATCGTCTGCTGGGCCTGGACCATCACCTGAAGGCCTGGCACGCTCCAGAGGGAAACGCTGGCGGGATCGCCCCAGTAAACTGGCAACACCACATCAATCCCGGCCGCCGTCATGTCGCTCAACTCGCGCTGAAAGAAGACGCTGTCTTTGTAGCTGTAGGAGGCGGCGTACGCGGCTGGAGGGTGTAGTGATTGGCGATCCCGGCCGTCGGCGTAGTGGAGCGCTGAACCGGTATGGGAGTCGTACCAGTAAAAGAACTCGGTCAGTACGAGTTTGTCACTGCTGGTCCACGATGAGGATTGGGCGAACGCACCGGCGCTGAACAGGGTGAACAAGAGAATGCGCGAGTACAAGAGGGCTCCCGAAATTGAGATGGCCCATTATGTCACGGAGGGAGACCGCAGCTCTGACTGGGCGCCTATTTTGTGTCGAACGTGCTGCAGCCCGAGACTTCCCCGCCATCCAAACCCTGCCGGAACCACCGCATACGGTCCGCCGACGAGCCGTGCGTGAATGTTTCGGGACTGACGTGGCCGTTCGCCATCCGCTGCAGGCGGTCATCCCCGACCGCGGCGGCGGCCTTCAGACCGGCCGCAATATCGGACTGGTCGATGATCTTGCGCTGCTCGGTGGTGTGTCCCCAGACACCCGCCAGACAATCGGCCTGGAGTTCCAGTTTGACCGAGAGCGGATTCCGCGTGGACGGGTCGCGGTGCTGTAAATTGCTCACCTGCTGCTCGATGCCGAGAATTTTCTGGACGTGGTGGCCGACCTCGTGCGCGATGACGTACGCCTGCGCGAACTGTCCCGGGGCGCCGAAACGGTTCGACAACTCGTCGAAGAACGCCAGGTCGAGATACACCTTCTCATCCTCGGGACAGTAGAACGGGCCGGTCGCGGACTGGGCCGTCCCGCAGCCCGACTGCGTGTAATCGCGGAAGAGCACGAGTTTCGCGTGCCGGTAGTTCGGCAGCTTCTGCTCCCACGTCTTCTGCACGTCGTTAAAGACGAACTTGACGAATTCGAACTCCTGGCTGTCGCCCGCGTCGCGGTCGGCAGAGCCGGTTCCGTTGTCGGTGTAGCTCCTGGTGTCGGGCGTTCCCCCGCCACCGCCCGTGAAGACGGAGAAGAGGTTCTGGTGGAAGATCGCGCTCAGGATCAGCAGGAAGAGGACGCCTCCGATGCCGAGGTGCATGCCGCCGAAGCCGCCGCCTCCGAAGCCGAAACCACCGCCGCCGCCTTCGCCGCGCCGGTCTTCAATGTCCGAATTGCTACCGCCGGGTGTCCATTGCACGCCGTGGCGATTGCACGCCAGGGGCCAGTCTCAGGACTGGGACATCTCGGACAATGGCGAGGGGCCTGCCCCACCTGGAATCGATGAACGGCTCCGGTCCACAACTGGGGGAGGCGGCGGTGTTCCTCCTGCCTTCTCTCAAACTGAAGAAGCGGGTCGGCGGCGCTCCCGTCGAGGAGAAGGTGCATCGCTTCCTGCTCGAGACGTTTGGCGGCTACACCGCTGCCGCGGGGAACATCTTCGGGTATTGGGTCGACCAGCAAGGCAAGCAATCCTACGGAGAGCACCGGCAGTTTCTGGTCGCGGTCGATGGCGAGGAGAACACGATGCGGCTGACGAAGTTCCTTGCCGAGATCGGGCGGGAGTTGGAGGAGGAGTCGATCTTCCTCCAACTCGGAAACGTCGTGCGCCTGGTTTTGACCGCTACAAATAGCTGAGCCACCAATAGCGGCGCGTCGCCTTCCATGCCGCCCATTGCCGGCAGAGCGGATATAAGGCGAGAACGACGAAAATCCAAACGACGAAGACGGTCCAGAGCGGATAGCCATAGCCCGCCGGGAACAGTCCGCGAGGAGCGCCCATCGACGGCGGCGGATTCCAAATGAACGCCGACGCGGCCCTCCCATAGCGCAGGTACGCCAAGACGACCGAGATCGCGTGCGCCAGGTAGAAGTGCGCCACGAAGAAGAACAGCGGCGCGCGTCCAAAGGTGACGAGCACGACGGGCGCGCGGCCCTCGAAGATCGCGAGCACGATCAGCGCCGGGCCGAGCGTCATTAGCAGGAAATCGAGCGACGGCGGGTACTTGGTGACGTTCAGGAACGAGAGCGCAAAGCGCGGTCCGGACCAGTGGCTCGGATCGCCGTAGCCGTTGATCGCCCGGATCGCGAGGAAAGCGACGGTCGCCGCGGCGCCGATCTGAAGCAGGATGCGGCGGCGCCGATCGGGCTCGACGCGGTACAGGCGTCCGAAGCAAAAGCCGGCCGCGATCACGGCGAGCCATGGGACCACGGGATAGCCGAGGAACACCGTCGCGCCGCCGAGCCGGACGGCTCCCGGTTGGAACAGCAGCCGAGCCGGCCCCGTAAGCGCGATCGCGTTGTGCAGCGCGATGGTCGCGAGGCTCAGTCCCGCGAGCACCGGCAGCGGGAGATAGATGAGGACGGCGAGCGCGACCATCCCGGCGCCGAGCGACCAGAAGACCAGCAGCAGGATCGGGTAGCGGTTCGTCCAGTTGAAGTAGTAGGCGAAGCGCATCACGGTGAGTTCGAGCAGGATCAGCCAGACGCCGCGCGTGGCGAGGAAGCGGGAGAGTTGAGGCCGGGTGTGTCCGCGGTCGAGCCAGAACCACGCGCCCATACCAGCGGTAAACGCGAACGTCGGCGCGCAGAAGTGGGTGATCCAGCGGGTCAGGAAGACGGCGGCGGTGGCGCGGGTGAGGTCGGTGGGGGAGCCGGTCATCGCTCCCGCGTGGACGAAGTCGCGAATGTGGTCGATGGCCATCAGGACGATCGCGAGGCCGCGCAGGGCGTCAACCGCGACAATTCGGGAGGTTTTTCCGGCCATTCCCTCTATTTTGCCCCAGCCGGATAGCAGTACTCGAAAATCGACAGTTAGTAGAAGTTCGCTAACTTTATGGAGATGCGCCAGGACGCAGTCCACCCCAGAATAAGGGGATGGAACTGCTGCTTGTGTTTCTTTCGACGGCCATTGGGACTGTGGTCGGTGTCGTAGCCGCGATTCTGACGATGAACCGGCGGAATAAAGTGCCAGTGGGCGATGCTGCGCTGCGCACTCAACTTCAGAATACGGAGTGGGCGTTGACGTCGGCGGGACGGGACGTGGAGGAGTTGCGGAAGCAGCTTGCCGAGCGAGAGGGCGTCCGCGAGGAGCTGGAGCGCGCGCAACAGCAGTTGGAGCGCACGCAGCAGCAACTGGCGTCGGCGCTGGCGGACAACGAGAAACAGTCGGCGCAGCGGGCGGGCGCGGAACAGCGGGCTACGGAAGCGCACGAGGAAGCGATCGAGCTGCGGCAGCGGGTCGAGGTGTCGGCGGCGCACGAGGCGAGGGTCGGCGAACTCGAGACGGCCCTGGCGGCGGCGATCGAACGAACGGCGAACGCGGAGCGCGAAGCCGCGGAGCTGCGCGGCCAAGTCGATGCCGGGTCGGCGGAGCAGGGCGCGCGCGTCGCGGAGTTGGAAGCGGCATTGGCGGCGGCCGCGGAGGCCGCGGGCCAGGCGGAGCGCGAGCAGGGGGCGCGTGTCGCGGAGTTGGAAGCGGCGGTGACGGCGGCCGAGGCTCGGATGGCGGCAGCCGAGGAAGGCGCGTTGAACGCCATTCGCGAGGCCGCCGAGCTGCGCGAGCGGATTCAGGCCACCGAAACGGCGGCAGCCGCCCAGCAGGACGCCCGCATCGCGGAGCTCGAAACGGCGCTGGCGCGGGCGGAAGAGGGAGCGGCGAATGCCGGCCGTGAGGCCGAGACGCTGCGCGCGCGGGTCGACCAGCTCGTATCGGAGACGGCGGACCGCGAAGCTGCCCTCCGCAAAGAGCGGCAGTCGGCGATGGAAGTGATGGAGCTCCTCTCGCGAGCCCAGGAGCGCTTCAACGGCGCCGTCCCGGTATCGCAGTAGAGCGCCAATAGTTCCGCCGCCGATGAACGCAGATGAACGCCGATACGAAAAGTGTTATCGGCGTTCATCTGCGTTTATCGGCGGCTAAATTGTTGTCTCAACGTCCCGGCCGGAGCGCGCCCAACAGCCGCTTCGCAGAGAAGCCCGCGATCGCGAAGAACACCGCGAAACTGATGATCACGACCGTGAGCTGGCGGCGCGGCGAGATGGTCGTTGCCGTCGGGAAGTCCAGCGTGATGCGCACTCGCACCGACGCCGGCACGGCAGACCTGTTTTCGATCACGACTGCGTAATCGCCCGGCTCGCGGGTATGGCGGCGGAGCTGTCCCGATGTTGAGGCCGTCGTGGGGTCATAGTCCTCGAGACCTTCGCTGGAACGGAGTTTACGAAGCTCGTCCTTCGGCACCAGCGCGGCGCGGATCGCGGGGTTCCCGGCCAGAGCCTGATACTGCGCGGTGACTACCGCGGGCCGTTGATTGAGACTGATCTCGACCCAGCGCCAGTCGTTAGGCGGAAGCTGATAGACCTCGTCGGTGACTTCGACGTGGGGCACGGCCGCCAGCAGCAGGCACATCACCGGAATCGTCAACGGCATCCCGCTACAATAGTGCCATGAACGACAGTGCCGCGCCTAAAGCGGCGGAGCCGCGGCTGGCCGGACTCGACCTCCCCGGCTGGAAATCCGCCGTGAACTGGGCCGCCGCCGTTCTGCTGGCCGTGCTGTTCCTCAGTTCGGGAATCTGGAAGATCACCGACATCTCGACCTGGGCGGTGCGGCTGACGCAGGCGAAGGTGCCCGAGTCCTTGAGCGTCGCGGGCGCCCTGGTAGTCGGGATCGCCGAGACATTCGCCGGCGTGATGCTGCTCGTGCCGCGTTTGCGGCGCTGGGGCGCGGCGCTATGCGCCCTGCTGCTCGTCGTCTTTCTCGCCTACTTCGCGGCGAATTACAACGCGCTGCGCGGGCAGGATTGCAGTTGTTTTCCGTGGCTGAAACGGGCCGTCGGACCCGGATTCTTCATCGGCGATGGAGTGATGCTCCTGCTCGCCATCGCCGCCGGCCTGTGGGCGCGCCGGGCCGCGGGACTGCGCAACGCGGCGCTCATCCTCGGAGCGGTCGTCGTATTCGCGGGCGTGTCGTATGGCGTCGACCTGGAGCGGCACAGCGGCGCTCGCGCCCCCGCCACGGTCACAGTCGACGGCAAGCCGTTCGACCTCACCCACGGCAAAGTGTTCGTCTTTTTCTTCAATCCCGCCTGCACCCACTGCGGCGACGCGGCGCGTCGACTGGCTAAGCTCGATTGGGGAGACACACAGGTGGTCGTGACGCCGGTCGAGCTCGGGCAGTTCGCGGGACAATTCCTGGCTGAGACGGGATTGCGCGCGGTCGTCTCGCCCGACTTCGACAAGCTCAAGGGACCGCTGGGCTATACGGCGTACCCGTTCGGCGCACTCGTGGTCGATGGGCGGGAGCGCGCGACTGTAAACAAGTTCGAAGGCGACGAGCCTGCCGCGACCCTCCGCCGCGCGGGCCTCATCCGCTAGATCGCCGCTTACCCACGACACCCCGGCTGTGATAAGATTCCGTGACGAAAAAGGGGGTGCAGATGCGCGCGCTCGTAATCCTGACGATGATGTCCGTCGCGGCCTTCGGCCAGCGCCACAAGGCTCCGGAAGAGGTCAACGCGGAGAAGCCGGAAGGCAAGCTCATGCAGCAGTTTATGCAGGAGTCCGACCCTGCGAAGAAGATCACGCTCTACGAGCAGTTCGTCACCGACTTTCCCAAGGACGAGCACACTCCGTGGGTCCTCGAGCAGGTCCAGGCGTATTACGTGAAGGCGGGACAGACGGACCAAATCATCGCCTCCGGCGACAAGCTGCTGGCCATCGACCCCGACGATCCCGAAGCCGCACTGCAAGCGCTCAAGGCCGCCGAGACGAAGAAGGACCTCGCGCTCGTGCGCAAGTACTCCGACATCACGAACCGGAACGCCCGCAAGATGGTCGCGTCGCCGCAGCCGAAGGAAGCGGACGAGGTCGAGGGCTGGAAGAAAGAGGTCGAGTACGCGAAGTCGGTGGCGCAGTACTCGGACTACGCGCTCTTCCGCGGCGCGGTGGAGTCGCGCGACCCCAAGGTGACGATCGAGCTCGGCGAGGCGCTGCAGCAGCGCAGTCCCGAGAGCGAGTATGCCGGAAAGATGCGCGACCCGCTATTCCTGGCCTACCGGCAGGCCGGCGCCAACGATAAGGCGATCGCCTTCGCGGAGAAGACGCTCGCCACCGACCAGTCGAACGAAGATATGCTGCTCGTCGTCGCCGACAGCTACCTCAACCAGAAGAAGGAGCCGGAGAAGGTGCACGCCTACTCGGCGAAGATCGTCGAGATCATGGCCGCGAAGCCGAAGCCCGAAGGCGCGAGCGACGCCGACTGGACGACCCGGAAGAATACGATCACCGGCCTCGCGCACTACATGAGCGGCAAACAGTACTCCAACGAGGGCAAGCTTGCGCAGGCCGACCAGGAGCTGCGGAGGGCGCTGCCGCTGATTGAGACGACCCCCGCGCTCAAGCCGGAGACGCTCTTCATGCTCGGTCTGGCCAATTACAAACTGGCGGCGGGCAAGCCCGACCGCGCACAGGAAGCGGCCAACTATTTCCGGCAGTGCGCGGCCATGCCGGGCCCCATGCAGGCGCAGGCCGCGAAGAATCTGAAAAGCATCCAAACGGAGTATCGTGGAATCAAGTGAACCTACTGATTCCGAACCTTGGCTCCACTTCCCTGAAGTATCAAATCCTCGAAATGCCGTCCGAGAAGGTGCTCGGCAAAGGACGGCTGGAACGCGTCGCCGATTACCGGGACGCGATCCGCACCATCCGCACCGGCGACACGGCGGTCGACGCGGTGGCGTTGAAGGCGGTCCACGCCGGGCCGGAGTATCGCGGCACCTTCGTGGTGGACGACGGCGTGGTCGACGCGCTGCGGCAGTTCCTGCCCGCCGCGCCCGCGCATAACGCGATCTACCTGACGGCCATCGAAGCGTTCCGGGAGGCAATGCCGGGGACGCCGATCGTCGCCGCTTTCGAACCGGAATTCCACGCGACCATGCCGGAACACGCGCGCCTCTACGGCGTCCCGGCGCAGTGGCTGGCGGAGGGCGTCGCGAAGTACGGGTTCCACGGCGCGTCGCACCAGTACGTGGCGGAGCGGGTGACCGAAATGCTCGGGCGGCCAGGGCGGCTGGTGAGCTGCCACTTGGGCGGAAGCTCGTCGATGTGCGCGATCGATCGTGGACGCTCGGTGGATACGACGATGGGGTTCTCGCCGCAATCGGGCCTGGAGAACGCGACGCGCCACGGCGACCTCGACGTGTTCGCAGTCCTGTACATGATGGAGCGCCACGGCTGGAGCTGCGAGGAGGTCCGCAGCCAGTTGGCGAAGGGCGGCGGACTGGCCGGACTGTCGTGCGTCCCGGGCGGCGACCTGCGCGACATCGAGGCGGCCGCCGCGTCGGGAAGCCGGAGCGCGGAGCTGGCGCTGGCGGTGTTCGCCTACCAGGTGAAGAAGACGATCGGGGCCTATGCGGCGGCGATGGGCGGCCTCGACGCGGTGGCGTTCACCGGCGGGATCGGCGAGAACTCGGCGCGCCTGCGGACGGCATGCTGCGACGGCCTGGGCTTCCTGGGGATCGAGTTGGACGCCGTGAAGAACGAAGGCAGCGGGGATCGCGTCGTGTCATCGGGACGGGTCGCGGTGCTGGCGTTGGCCACGAACGAGGAGCTCGTCGTGGCGCGGCGGGCGTATCGGTGTTTGAAGCGGCCGGAGTAGTTTCCTCTCGCAAAGACGCCAAGCCGCAAAGGAACGTCAAAATCTTGGCGTTGAAGTTCCTTTGCGGCTTGGCGTCTTTGCGAGAGAAATTCTTCTCTACTGGTCGCGGCGTTTCAGGGTCGGACGTTCGTCGGAGTCGGTCTTCGGCTTCTTGCCGTCTTCGTCGGTGTCGACCGGACCGGTCCCACCGGGCGCGCGGCGCAACCGCGGACGGTTCGGGTCTTCCGCTCCATCGATCTTCCGCTTGTTGTGCATCATCGACAGCCGGGCCTTGACATCGTTGAACTCGGACGTGTTCACGACGTACTCGGGCTTCGGCGCCAGGATCGACTGAATCTCGTTCTGGGCCGCCTTGATGCGGTCGTCGTTCATCGGATGGGTCGCGAAGACCTTGGCCAGCGAGCCGGGCTTGCGCTTCTCCATCGACTGGAGTTTCTCGAAGAAGTCGACGAACGCGGTGGGGTCGTAGCCGGACTTGTACATGTACTGCAGACCCAGGTAGTCCGCTTCACGCTCCATAGCGCGGGAGAAGGTCAGGAAACCCATCGGGATCAGGATGTTGGCGCCCTGCATGGCTCCGTAGCCGGCCATCGTGTAAGGCACGAAGATGCTGGCGACGGTCATGCCGATCTGCGCGAGGTTGCCCTTGGTCGCCTGCTTGGTGCCATGACGGGCCGCGACGTGCGCGATCTCATGCGCCATGACGCCGGCGAGCTCGGATTCGGACTCGGCCTTCAGAATCAGGCCCGAATTCACGAAGAAGAAGCCGCCCGGCAGCGCGAACGCATTCACTTCCTCGCTATCCAGAACCTTGATCGTGAAGGGCACCTTCGCGTCGGAATTGCGGACGATGTTCTGGCCCACCCGGCTGACGTACTCCGCGATAATCGGATCGTCGATGATCTTCGCCTGCCGCTCGACTTCCTGGGACAACTGCTTTCCCATGGCGATTTCCTTCTCGAGCGAGTAGAAGTTGATGCCCTTGTCGACATCGCGATTCCCGATCTCGTCGGGGTCCTTCTTCTTATCGGAAGGCTTCTTTTCGGCGGGCTTCTTGGTCTTCTTGGACGCCTTGGCGTCCGGCTGGGCGGGTTGGTCCTTTTGATCCTGGGTCGGAGGCGTAGTGGCAGGGTCCTGAGCGGCAAACGCGCCGATCGACAGGAAACTGAGTGCCGCCACGACGGCCACGGGCGCTTGGAAACGGCGAAGCATCACGGGAAACTCCTGTAGCTACACTATACGCCTGGGCACGGCAGTCCGTGTAGCTCTTATCTGTTAAACGCCGCGGACCGCGCCGAGGTTTCTGATTCTTAATGGAAGGCGGTCAGTAGAGGCCGAGACTGATCACGTTGCCGCTGCCATCGACCAGAACGTCGAGCCGCCGGTTGACGTAGGAGTAAAAAGTTCGCCCTTTATTCGCCTGAGTGGACTGGACATTCGCCCCCCAGAGCTTCCGGCACTCCTGCCAACTCATCTTCCACGGGTACACGAAGACGGTGCGGAGCACGCCGGTGTCCTTCGCGAAATCCAGTTCAATTTCACGATATCGGCCGGTCGGGTCGGAGTACGCGAGGACACGGCCGTTCTCGACACCGTCGTCGTCGGCGACGGCGCGCTCGCGAAGCGGGTCGCCGTAGAGATTGTAGGCGTCGGGGACGGTCCAGGAGCCGATCATGCGTTGGGTGAAGACGGCGCTCTCGCGCTCGAACTCGGCAGGGAGAATGGGCTTGGGGGCGCGGCGTAGGACAGGACGGTGATCGGAATCGTCGTCGGGATCGGCCGGTGTGACGGGGGGCAGAGTCGTGGCGGCCTTCGGGGGCGCGCCCGGCAATGTGACGACCAGGCTATCGGGTGGCTCGACGGACTGTATTACGGGCGGGCGCGCGCCGCCGGAATTGCTCGCGACCAGACGGACCGCGGACGTGGTGTCCTGCGCAATCAACGGAATGGCCAAGGCGGCCGCGCCGATGAACGGATAGAGTTTCATCGCTGTCCTCGCGTTCCAAATGGTAGCGGAGGACGAGCGGCGTTCCGATGCTGAATTTGGTCAGCATCGGAACGCTGCCGGTGGTTAGAAGCCCCGGTCGCCGGCCGTGAGCGTCTTTTCGTCGCTTTGCGGCCAGTGGATCTGCTGGCCGGAGTGCGCCTGCAGATGCTCGCGCAGGGCGTCCGTGTAGACCTGGATGCCCTTGCGGGAGTACCGCAACAGACCCTTTTGGCGGAGCTGGTTCATCTGGAACGTCACGATTTCGCGCGACGTGCCGACGTACTCCGAAATCACCTGGTGGGTCAGCGGCGGAATCTTCACGGAGCCGTCTTCGGTGCGGGTCCCGAGACGCTCGGCGAAGCGCAGCAGCGAGCGCACGACGCGCTCGGGTGTCTTATCGAGCGCGAAGCTCTGCAGCCGCTCCTCGTAATCGAGGCCGCGCTTGACGAGCATTTGCAGGAGGGCGATGCCGAGGCGGGGTTGCCGCTCGACCTGCTCCTCGATCTCGGCCGCGGTCCACGACATGAGCGTGACGTTATCGAGCGCGAGGGCGCGCTCGGAGTATTGGCTGGCGCCCAAAAGGGAGCTCTCGCCGAAGAAGTCGTCGGTGGTAAAAATGTCGACGACTGTTTGGGTGCCGTCATCGAGGGGGATGGTGACTTTTACGCGGCCCTGCACCACGAGGTGCAGCCCCTTGGACGGCTGATGTTCATCGAAAATGACTTGGCCCTTGCGATGGTCGGTGACGCCCTTGCGGGGCAGGTACATCAAAGCATCTTCCATCTCGCGCGAAGGACTGAGCTTTGCGCCGTTCGGCATGTCGATACTCCCAGAGTGATCGTCGCTACAGGCCTCGGAGTGGCCTTTGAAGACGACGGTTGATGCGGCGCGCGGTGGGTGGATCGGCCGGAACCCAGAACCGGCTCGCTCCCGGCATGAACATGAGGAATGTGCCGTAGGAATCGGAGCGACTCAAACGTCTATTAACCATAGGGTACGCCGGGAGTCAGGAAAACGCACGGTTCCAAAACGGAAGGAAGTTCGATAATGAACAAAAGGTTAATGTGGGAGGGGTGGCGGAAGCCAGTGGGAGTCGAACCCACCTGCGACGCAGTGGCCGCACAGCGGGTTTGAAGCCCGCGCCCAGCGCCGGCCAAGATTGGCTTCCGGGACGATTGTAGCGTTGCAGGGGGGCGGTTGGAAAGGCTAGACTGAAAGAACCTCCTGATCCCCGGTCGTCTAATGGTAGGACAGCGGCCTTTGGAGCCGTGAATCGTGGTTCGAATCCATGCCGGGGAGCCACCTTTATTTTCAACCACTTAGCTGTTATCCTGTACGAGCCGTGTACGGATGCGCGCCAACACCGAAACCGGGGCGTGTGAGTACGATCCCGACGAAAGCGAAGGAACGACGTTCGCTTCGCGCCAGAGAATCGCACACCTAGCGATGTCGCGCCTGCGGACTACGTAGCGGGTGAACTTTTCGCGGACGATGCCGATGCAGATGTTCTTCCGATTGGCACTGAAGGAGGAATGGACGCCAGTTTGCGGGCAGCGATCGCGTGAAAACGCTGCTGCTGATCGGGCGAGAGTTGCTTCAGTCCCTCCCCGGCCTGTCCCTTTCGAAGAAACGACGAAGGCTCGACGCCCTGCTCCCAGAGGACTTCGTTGGTGTGGTCAAACTGAGCTTCGTGCTTCTTCATGAAGGCGAAAGCGGAACGTTCCAGAATGCGCGGCATCCGTTCGGGCGGGATTTCGATGCCGCAAAAGGCGCCGATCCGGCGTATGCTGCCTTCGAGGTCGCGGACGAGGTCTTCGTAAGTCAGGAAGAGGACGTTGGGGGCGTTGCGGCGCTTCCACCATTCGCCGACATGAATAAACCACGATCCGCCTTCCACCTTGCCGCGAAGGAACATCTCGAAGAACTCCGGAAAGGTCCCCTTGTAGCCGAAGTGGGAGCGATAGAAGTGATACAAAGAGACCGCCACATCTTCGCCGTTGCGGGCCACGTAGAGATGCCGCACCGGCTGGCGGGGCAGCAGGTAGGGGCGCAGGTGGGTCTTGAAAACTCGCGGGGAGGGCAGGAGTTCCAGGTCCCTGCCGGTCACAATCGACCTTTCGAACCAGGGGCAGACTTCCGAGATGTGCTGAAAGTTCATCTCGCCCTCCGAGGTCATCTGATATAGGATCATCTGCATCCACGTGGTGCCCGAACGTGGATACGTCGCGATGAAGATATCATCGGGACGAGGCCTAAAATCGATATACCGGAGTTTCAGGTAATCGATGATGGACTTAGTCAGGATCAGCACCTGAATCGTAATACCCGTCGCGATGCTGACGGCGCGCAATGGCAGGGAGAGCAAACGACGAAGGAGATGCCGCCCCCCTGCCTCAGAGACGTTCATGGCCTTAATCGGTTGCACCGGCCGTGCGGCTCTTCTCCATGGCTTCGATGAGGCTTTTGGGCCGCATGTCAGTCCAAGTTGCGTCGATCCAGCTCAGGCAATCCTGCCGCTTGCCGCGCGGACCAACGGCGGTCCAACCAGCAGGCGCTTCGCGAAAGGACGGCCAGAGGGAATATTGTCCCTCGTGGTTCACCAGCACGAGATACTCTCCATTTTCATCTTCGAAAGGGTTGGTCATTGCGATTCTCCTCCTTGTGAGTTCTCACATTATAATCCGAAATACCGATTCAGCACCCGGCCGGTTTCGGCCATCTGATCGGGCAAGGTGATGTCATTATGACGGCAGCGTAACTCGTGCAGGCGCACGTTCCCGGAGACATACCGCTGCCATTTCTCCGGAGCGGGGGCATAGGCTTCGGCGGCCGCGGCGAGCAGGATCATATCGCCTTCGAAACGGCCCGGGCGGAAGCGTCCGCTCATGAGGTAGTGACGCTTCCAGACCTCAAGCATGCGCCGCGCCTGGGCGGCGTCCACGGCGGCGGCGGTGCGCGATTCCGCGACTGCATCGAGGAGGTCGTCCTCGGGCGGCAATTCCTGGGGCGCATCGGCAACCGGCGGATAGCAATCGACCACAGTGAGCAGCCCCACTTCCGCGCCATCGCGTTGCAGGAGGCAGGCCATCGAGTGAGCTACCATGCCTCCGAAGGACGCGCCGAGGAGGTGGTATGGCCCTTCCGGCTGAATCTCACGAATGTCGCGGACGTATTCTTCGGCCATCGACTCGATATCGGCGGGTCCGGAAGAGTCGGAAGCGATTCCGGAGGCCTGGATCCCGTAGATCGGGCGACCGGCCGGAACTTCGCGCATGAGCGCGGAGTAGCACCAACTCAGTCCGCCACCCGGGTGGATGCAGAAGAGCGCCGGGAGCGAGCCGCGCTTGCGCAGGGGCAGGACGCGTTCGAACGACGCGGTGGGCGAAGTGCCGACATCCAAGCGGGCCGCGAGTTGGCCGACAGTGGGAGATTCGAACAGGGTAGAGACAGCGACGTCGACGCCGAGCACGGAGCGGATGCGGCTGACGAGGCGGGTGGCGAGGAGAGAGTGGCCGCCCAGATCGAAAAAGTTGTCGTCAATGCCGATTCGGCCGGCGCCCAGCATTTCAGCAAAGAGCAGGCAGAGGAGCTCTTCATGCGGCGTTCTCGGGGCGGACCAAGCCTCTGTCTGCCGCGTCTGGTGGCCAGGCTGCGGGAGCGCCCGCCGGTCGACCTTGCCGTTCGGGGTCAGCGGCCAGTGCGGAAGCGGGACGATCAGAGAAGGGACCATGTAGTCGGGCAGCGACCGGCGCAGAAAGTCCTGCAACGCAAGACCGAGTTCCCGATCGGCTAAAGACCGCGACGGGGCATTGGCGAAGCGGTGGTAGTCTGTGCGGCAGAGCGGCGGCGCGGCTTCCCATGCGGGCCGAAAGATGACGTCGTAGGTGGCGTCGGGCGCAAACCCGGACCAGCAGATTTCGACGCCGAGCTCCCTGGCGAAGCGCACGATTGCGTCGGGATCTTCGCCACCAGCCGCAGCCGCGGTGGAGCGCACCTGCTCCGCCGACCGCAGCGAAGGCATGGGCACTTTGAGCAGCCGGACCGCTTCAGCGGCGGGTGCGGCGCGGCGGTCGCGCAGGCCGCTCAGACGGACCGGAACGTTGGCGGCTTCGGAAATGCCCTGACGCACGGAATCGCGCCATACTCCCGCTTCGTCCCACGCGACGATAAGGCCCGCTTCACTGAGCTTCTCTCCGGAGTCGCCTACGTGCAGCATCACATCGTAGCGGAAGCGGCTCAATTCGTTGTCATAGGCGCCGGCCTTGAGGTATTTGACCGTCCGCGCGAATCCGGCGCCACCTAACACGAGTTCATCGAAGAAGGCGGGATCGAGCACGAGCTCTTCTTCATTTCGCCGAGACTGCTCGACACGGCGGCGGAGTTCCGCAACGAGTGTGGCGGAGTCGGCTTTGTGCAATTCAACCGAAGCATGGTAGGCGTCGAGCAGGGGGAGGCTGCGGACATCGCCGAAAAAGATGCGCCCGCCCGGCGCGGCGATCCGACGGCATTCCTCGAGGACGCGGTCGAGATAGTCGACATCGGGAAAGTACTGAACGATGGAATTGAGGATCACGAGATCGACGGAGGCGCTCTCGATGAACGACAGCTCATGCGCGAGACCGTGCTTGAGCTCGACGTGGCTGAAATCGGGCCGCTGGGAAACGTAACCTCCCAAGCGGGCCAGAACCTCGGCCGAGAAATCGACGCCGACATAGCGCGCGGCGGCGGGCGCGAGACGGGTGAGCAGCAGGCCCGTGCCACAGCCGACTTCGACCACGCGGGAGGCCGTGACGCTGCCAATCCGGGCGAGGGTCTCCTCCAGCCAGATCTTCATTTCCTCGGGCGGAATCGGCAGGCCGGTGTAGCTGCTGCGCCAGCCGGTGATGTCGAAGTCCCCGGTCCCACCGCCGCTGCCTGCGTAGGTGGAGTCGTAGAGTTCCCGCCAATGGCCGATGATGGCGGATTCCGCCTCGGGATTCGGGGTAGTGTCGTTCACGATGACGTAGCCACGCAATTCGCGGCGATCGCCTTCGCCGTTGGCGCAGACGATTGCGTCATGAACGCGAGGATGTTGCTTCAGCACGGCTTCGATTTCACCGGGCTCGATGCGGAAGCCGCGCAGCTTCACCTGCTGATCGGCGCGCCCGAGGAATTCCAGCACACCGTCCGCGCGCCGTCGCACCATGTCCCCGGTCCGGTACATGCGATCGCCAGGCGCGCCGTACGGATTCGCCACGAACCGGTCGGCCGTGGCCCCGCCCTGGTTCACATATCCTCGGGCCAGCCCTTCGCCTCCCACGTACAACTCGCCCCTCACCCCCACCGCCACCGGCTCCAGCCCTCC
>Ga0070684_100000990_pt1 | contig 20293 bp, 17 predicted proteins | sample KBSC723LmetaG_FD_65653 | JGI IMG/M metagenome (GOLD analysis project Ga0070684, IMG submission 65653) | Corn rhizosphere microbial communities from Kellogg Biological Station, Michigan, USA - KBS C7.2-3L metaG | ecosystem: Host-associated > Plants > Roots > Rhizosphere ...
ATATAACCACCTTGCGTACGGTATGGAAATCGCAGCGTGCGAGCAAGCAGCAATATCAAGTAAACAATACACCACCGGTATTTATCTTACCGCTCAATTCTTAATTGATAATAAATTTATCGTAAAGGGCACTCCGATTACCACTACCGTCAGACACATGGTAAAAGGCCACCACGAAGTTAATCCTAACGGGCACGACGACAACCCAGGCATTGTAATGGACCAAGTACGCGCGCTCCTCATTAAGCTACTTGTCGAAGACGGCTACACGGCCTAACCGTTTTTTATTCGCTCGGCCGCGATATATGGCCACACAACTTTGGCTTTGGCCTCACCGATTGTCGCCGCTAGCTGTGCGCGTGATGCATTCTTAACACTACGCAAACTTCCAAACGATTGAATGAGTTTTTTGCGCGTTGCCGGGCCGATGCCAGCGATTTCTTCCAACTCACTTGCCGTTTGGCGTTGACGTTTGAGCACGGTGTGATAACTAACAGCAAAACGGTGCGACTCGTCGCGGATCCGCTGCAATAGTTTGACAATGTGCGAGTCTTTTGGAAGCAAGACAACATAAAAATCTTCGTTTTCGGTAATAAACGCTTCTGGATATGCAGTTTTATTAAGCGTAACGCCTGAGCGTTCTTTATAAACAACAATTTCCTCAAGCCGTTTAGCTAGGCCGATTGCCGGGATGCGTACGCCACGCTCATTAAGAGCGTCGAGCGCCGCACCAAGCTGGCCCTTACCGCCGTCAATCAAAAGCAAATCTGGCTTAGGCCAATCCAAATGATTGCCGCTAAAACGTCGGCCAATAACCTCGTTCATATGAGCAAAATCATTATTACCAGGAATGCGCATTTTAAACTTACGATACTCGGCCTTATCGGCGAGCCCGTTTGTGGCAACCACCATGCTCGCTACGTTGTTCGTGCCAGACATATGGCTAATATCGTAGCCCTCAATACGCCGCGGTATGCCAATGCCTAGCAGTTTACTCAAGCCGCTTAGTGCTTGATCTTTGCTGATATCCATAAATTCGCGATCACTAAATAATATCTGTTTTTGCAGCTCGCGGAGGTTGTACGTTTGGTTGCGCAACTTGGCCGCCAGCTCAAATTGATGTTTTTTGCTTGCGGCGTTCATTTCGGACTCGAGCTGCTGGATAAGCTTTACACGCTCACCTTTTAAATACATTATGAGTTTACGCAGCGTCTTTTTATATTCGATTGATGTTATTTTTTGCTCTTCAACACCCGGGCACAAACCTAAATGATACTGCAAACAAACGCGCGTTGGCATAACAACATGCGTTGAATATGGGAACACTTTGCGCAAATAACGCAGCGCTTTTTTAACCGCAAAGCCATTGTAGTATGGGCCAAAATAGTCAGCGCCATCGTCAAGCGGCTGACGAGTAAAACTAATCGCCGGATATGCCTCGTTCATTGGGATGCGTACAAAAAGCTGCGATTTATCATCTTGTAGCAAAATATTGTAGCGCGGCTTGTAGCGCTTGACCATTTCGCTTTCTAAAAACAATGCGTCGATTTCTGATTCGGTTGTAATCCAGTCGGTGTCAGCGATTTCATTTACGAGCACGTCTGTTTTCGCGTCGCGCGTCCGGCTCTCCTGAAAGTACTGGCGCACACGATTTTTAAGTACCGCCGCCTTACCAACGTAAATAATCTCGCTCTTAGCGTTTTTATGAAAATACACGCCGGGCGAGTTAGGTAACGTTTTTAATTTATCCTGGAGGCTCATATTACGTATATTATAGCTTACGACCAATTGAGAACCTGGCATCCTCTGAAAAAACTGGGTTGCTAGCGCCACAGATGAGCTTTAGCTCAATCTGTAGAGCGCACAGTTTTTTCAGAGGATGCCAGGTTCTCAAATGGTCGTACACAAAAATTGCGTGATTAACGCTCTCAATTATATAATTTATTTACCCAAGGACGAACGGAGGTAGTAGCATATGTTACTCCTGGGTAAGCTTCGACGATTCGAAGCTAAGATCAAGGCGCAAACCGCTACGGTGCTTCAGCTCAAGCTGGCCGGCCTGCTGTGGATCGCCATGGCAGATGCTGCCGAAATCGCGCCCCGACGCAAGAACTGGCGAATCCGGCGGCTCAACTACCTCGACAAAGCCGAGGAGCGACTACGTCAAGCGCGCGAACAGCTGCTTGCGGACAGTCTCATAGGAATCAACATCGACTGCGACATCGCCATGGTCTACGCGCGGCGCTGCAACAACGCCACTTCACTCGCCGCAGCCGATGACATCCTACAAACTGCGCGCGAAGCGCTCCAACAGCTGCTCGACACTACACAGCAAGGGCACGATGTCATCCGCCATCAGCTGGCAATCTGTTACGACTTTCTGTCGCGGCTTCACCCCAACAACGGGTACGACGACGTCGCACATGTGACTTTTGTCAACGAGAATCGGGAAGGAAGCACTGACGCTCAATGTGCATACCGCTCGTTCTTACTAGCAAAAGCGCTGCGTTCGAGTGGCTACATGCAGTGGGACTACGCTGAAACGGCGCTGCTGTCGGCACAAGTATGCCACCACTTCGCGCAAGCTCTTCGGGCTCGCGTAATCATGTGGTTTGGCATGCGCGGCGAACAAACCCTGCGCAAGTTGCGCCATCCGCTCGCGTAATAGCCCTGGCTACGTAAATCGTTTTCGCTGTTACGCAGCTCATCAGCATGATGAAAATCATGGAACGATAGAGTAAGACAGGATCTCTGTGGGCCGGACATAGTGCCGGCCCACAGAGCTCAAAACTACATTCGGCGTATAGAGTCCCACGCGAAGAAAAACTCAAAAAGCTTTTGTTCGACAGGGTACGACAGCTCGTACCCTTCGTCGGAAACGAAGCCGAGTACACAGTGACCTGCCGCAAAGCCATCACCTGGGCGATCGATTTTCACAATCGTACCCCTGCAATCGACACTTCGCAGCAGCGCGTTGAACGCCGCCAGCTCGGCATCGCTGACGGGCTTAGGGCCCTCACGGAGCGAACCCACTTTTTGCGGGTATGCAGTTGACATATCAAATCCCGTCATGCTCACAAGTGTCGAGAGATCGACACTTCTTAATCACATTATAAAATAATTATGCAGATAATACCAGGTTACACTCATCAGAACATGCAGTCATTTTAGACGCACAAGCCTCACACATCAGCACGAGATTGTTACATGCCTGATTTGCGCAGTTCACAAAGTTGCTTGTTTTAGCGTCGCAGTGGATGCAATGGCCGATATCTTTTGCCTTATCGCTAAACGCCGTAACCAAGCGGCGGTCAAATACGTAGAGCTTGCCTTCCCATAAGCCGCCGTCTTTGTAGGTTTCGCCATATTTGGCAATGCCGCCATCTATTTGATACACCTCTTTAAACCCACGATTTTTCATGAGCGCGCTAAGCACCTCACAGCGAACACCACCCGTGCAATACGTTACCACTGGTTTATTTTTAATATCTTTATACTTATCGCTCGATAAATCCTGTAAAAAATCACGTGTTGTACGCGTTTCGGGCACCACGGCGTTTTTAAACTTGCCAACTTGCGCTTCGTAGGCGTTGCGGCCATCAAAAAATACCACGTCACCACGTTCTTCTACTAATGCATGTACCTGAGCTGGCGATAAATGTTTGCCGCCATTTACTACGCCGTTTTCATCTACGTGTAATTCGTCGGCTACACCAAACGTAACAATCTCGGGCCGAACTTTTACACTAAGACGCGGAAAATCCTCGCGAGAGCCTTCAGACCACTTAAACGATATACCCTTGAGCGCGCCGTAAGCTTTTGTTGCTTTTACATACGCTTTTAAATCTTCGATTTCCCCACCAACCGTACCATTAATACCATGTTTGGAAAGTAAAATACGGCCCCTCAAGTTAAGGCTTTCACAAAGCGTTCTTTGCCATAGTTTTACTGCTTCTGAGTCACTGAGCGGCGCAAATTTATAATAAAGCAAGATTTTTTGCATATTTCAGCCTAATATTATAACACAAAAGTGTTGCACTCCTTAAGCTTAATCGTGTACACTATTAATCAATACGACTGGACGAGCCAGTCCGCTGTTCTTTTGGCTGGAGGGTAAGGTGTGTACAAGTTAACCTTATTCGTCAATCGCTTTATCAATATCAATCAAAAAATAAACACTTTAAAAGCTCGTTTTAACAATCCGCTTAAAGGAGATTGTATGGGAACCACACAAAAAAGTTTGGCTATTTTTTGGCGTGCAAACGCTAAGTATCCTGGGCTATTTTTTGGCGCGTTGACTTCGTGGGGCGTGGGATTAACGCTTCAAAAAATTGTTGCTCCAATCATTACTGCACGAGCGATCAATCAGCTCATCGGAGTTTACGGCCACAGCAATGTTGATTACTGGCACATTTTTGCGCCCTATATTTTGGCGCTCATTGTTCTTTTAGTTGTCGCGCAAATTTTGAATGACTCAAGTTTGTACCTCCTTTCCAAGGTCGAAACACGTGCGCGCCCTGCGCTCCAAATGAGTGTTTTTGAGGTACTCACCAACCAAAGCCTCAACTTTCATGCCAACAACTTTAGCGGCTCATTAGTAAGCCAAACTAACAAATTTACCAACGCCTACATGATGTTGACCGACACGCTCGCAATAAATGTGGTTATGACACTCGTTACAAGTGTAGTTGCAATTAGTGTTGTGGCATTTTACTTGCCGATTATGGCGCTTGTCATGGCTCTATGGACAATATTTTTTGTATGGCTCAATATTTGGCTCACCCGCAAACGAATCAAACTCTCTAAAGCAGCGGCTGCAGCCGACAGTGTGCTCACCGCCCACCTCGCTGACGCCGTTGGCAACGTCTCAGCCATTAAAGCCTTTGGGCGCGAAACCGACGAGGCCGCAACTCACCATTTTAAAGCCCACGACCGAGCCGCCAAAAAGTATCTAGCCTGGATGGCCGGCATGCGCAACGACTTTGTGTTTGGGCTAATGATGGCTGCGCTGCAAATTGCGGTTTTGGTTCTATCTATCTACGCCGTAAACCAAGGAGTTATACAGATTGGCACACTTCTGCTGGTGCAGGTGTATGTAACCCAGCTAATTGGGCAATTGTGGGGGCTGAGCGGCATGTCACGCAATATTGAGCAAGCGATTGCCGACGCCGCCGAAATGACCGAAATCCTTGGCACCGCTATTGAGGTAAAAGACCCTGCCAAGCCAGAAAAGATGCACGCAACCAAGGGCGCGATCGCCTTCAACAACGTCACATTTACGCACGACGGTAGTAGCGGCGCCTTGTTTAACAATTTTAGCCTGCATATAAAACCAGGCGAAAAAATTGGATTAGTAGGACATTCTGGGTCGGGCAAAACATCGCTGACTCGCCTTTTGCTGCGATTTGTTGATATCGATGGCGGCACGATTAGTATCGACGAGCAGGATATCAGCAAAGTCGCACAGTCCGATTTACGCAGCGCCATCGCATATGTGCCGCAAGAACCGCTTTTGTTTCACCGCACGCTGCGCGAAAACATCGCCTATGGCAAGCCAAACGCCACCGATGCCGAGGTAGAGCGCGCCGCCAAACTCGCCCACGCCGATGATTTCATAAAAAGCCTGCCAAAAGGCTACGACACAATGGTTGGTGAGCGCGGAGTAAAACTCTCGGGTGGACAGCGCCAACGTGTGGCGATCGCCCGGGCCATCATAAAAGACGCACCAATTATCGTTTTGGATGAAGCCACCAGCGCACTCGACAGCGAGAGCGAAAAGCTCATCCAAGACGCACTTAAAAAATTAATGGAAGGCCGCACCACGATTGTAATCGCCCACCGCCTCAGTACTATTCAGCACATGAACCGTATTGTAGTGCTAGAAGAAGGCGCGATCGTCGAGGAAGGCTCGCACGCCCAACTTGTTAAAAAAGCGGGTGGAACATACGCCGAGTTGTGGAAACACCAATCGGGCGGCTTCCTGGAAGATTAATATGACTAAGACTAAAGATATTCTAAAACTCTACTGGCACCACGCCTGGCGCTATCCGTACCATGTAATTTTTGGGGCGTTTATTTCCATGCCACTTGCGATGCTAACCAACTCGTTTTTGCCGCCTCTGATTGCATCTACGGTGCTGCAACGGTTGGCATCGGGCGATTTTAAAAGTGGTGATCCGTGGGGCAGTTTTGGTAGCGACATAATTCTCTACGTTATCATTGCGTTTACTGGTGCCGTTGTACTATGGCGCATCACAAGCTACTTTATTTGGAAGCTCGAGATGCACGTAGTGCAGGATTTGCACAACCGTATGTTTAGCCACCTCATGAACATGGACGCTAACTTTCACGCCAACAATTTTGGTGGTTCGCTGGTGAGCCAAGTAAATAAAGCGGCAAATGCGTATATAAATGTTCAGGATGTATACGTGTTCGAGATTGGGCCGCTCGTGCTTTCCATTTTGTTTGCGAGCATCATTCTTTTACCTAAAGCGCCTCTGTACGTGGCCGCACTGCTAATCTTCTCGCTTTTGTTTGTGGTAAGCGCGATTATCATATCCCGCCTTGTCCGCAAATACAGCGAGGCCGAGGCTGCTGCTGGCAACAAATTAACCGGCTTTTTGGCAGACGCCATCACCAACATCGCCGCCATAAAGAGTTTTGCCGCACACAAATACGAAGAAAAACGCTACGCTGGCGCCGTCCAAAACTGGCGGACTACCGAAAACGCCGTAATGACATCCACTATGGTGCGACAATCGTTCTTTGCAACCATCACCACTCTGCTCAGCACGGTGTCTTTGGCGCTAGCGGTTGTGAGCGTGGTGCTGTACAAAGCTGACGTTTCGACGATCTTTTTGGTGGTGAGCTACACAGCTGCAGTTGGCCAGGGTTTGTGGGAGTTTAGCTCGCAAACCATGCGCACCTACAACCGCGCACTGGGCGACGCCAAAGCAATGGTTGAAATCCTCAATACGGCGCCAGTGGTTGTTGACAGCAGCAACCCTGATAAATCGCACATGTCTAAAGGTGCGATTCGCTTTAACGCCGTTACCTTTACCCACAACGAGACAAAAGAAGACGATATATTGTTTAATAATCTCAACCTTGCTATTGCGGCAGGTAAAAAAATTGGCCTTGTGGGACACTCTGGTTCGGGTAAAACTACCCTGACTCGCTTGCTCCTGCGCTTTTCGGATATCCAAGATGGGTCAATCACCATTGATGGCCAGAATATAGCCCATGTTGCTCAGGATGATCTGCGCAAAGCCATTGCATATGTGCCGCAAGAACCGCTTTTGTTCCACCGCTCACTGCGCGAGAACATTGCCTACGGTAAACCGGGAGCAACCGATGCCGAAGTACAAGCCGCCGCTCGCAAAGCAAACGCCGCTGAGTTTATCCAAAAACTCCCCCGCGGCTACGATACAGAGGTGGGTGAGCGCGGCGTAAAACTCTCTGGCGGTCAGCGCCAACGCATCGCGATTGCTCGCGCCATTCTTAAAGACGCGCCAATTTTAGTACTCGACGAAGCCACCAGCGCACTCGACAGCGAAAGCGAAAAGCTCATACAGGCTGCTCTGTGGGAACTCATGAAGGGTCGCACGGCGATTGTTATCGCCCACCGCCTCAGCACCATCCAACGTATGGACGAGATTGTAGTGCTCGAAAATGGCGCGATAATTGAGCAAGGCTCGCATAATGACCTGTTAAAACGCGGCGGACATTATGCCGAATTATGGGCGCACCAATCGGGTGGGTTTATCGAGGAATAAATAAGGCTCGGGTAGCAGCGCTACTTACTTTTTTCATCGGACTTTTCTGCAGACTCCTCACCTTCTGCAGATGTCTCTGCGCCGTTCTCGGCATCAACCTCGCTTACATCTGTTGCCTCACCCGCAGCCGCGTCATTTGCAGCAGCAAGTGCGCTTGGTTCATAAACCGTTACAATGAGCTGCTCAGGCTCAGAGAGTATCTCGACGCCTGCCGGCACAACAATATCTGCAATCGTTAAATGGTCGCCAGCTTCAACTAGTTTGTCGCCTGGCACTTCTACAAAGTCTGGCAGGTTTGCTGGCAGCGCCGAGACCTGCGCGGTTTCGATCGCCTGCAAAATAACTAAACCGGCTTTTTCGGCGGGAGTCTCGCCCTCGCCCGTTACGCGAATCGGTACTTCTGTTTCAACCTTTTCATTCTGCTTAACAATGTTGAGACTTAAGTGGCGCAACTTGTGTTTAACGGGTTCGATATCGGCGGATTTTATCATAGCCAGGCGCTTTTTGCCGTCTAACGTGAGCTCAATAACGTGGTGCTTGCCAGCACTGCGCCACACCTTCAACGCCTCAACAGCCGGGGCTTCTACAGCAACAGACGCCACGTCGTGCCCATAAATAATACCCGGCACTATACCAGCCTTGCGGAGCTGTTTAACCTTCTTACCTAATACTTTACGCTCTTCAACGGTCAGCGAAATTTTATCACCCATAACACTCCTTAATCCACCAAAAACTGTATATGTTTATTATAGCAAACCTTGGAGCTCATGGTAGAATGGTGTCATGTTGTTTGGCATGGATTTATCAGAGGTGATACGTGCGATTGGCGTCCTGGGGATCGCTGCAATTGTTTTTGCCGAATCGGGCATGATGGTTGGTTTTTTCTTGCCAGGCGATACACTGCTGTTTACGGCAGGCTTCCTGGCCCACCAAGGTACACTAGGTATCAACATACACCTACTGGTGTTAATTTTGTTCGTCGCAGCCGTTTTAGGCGATAATATTGGCTACTTCTTTGGCCACAAAGTCGGGCGCAAACTGTTCCGGAAGCCAGATTCGGTACTCTTTCACAAAGACAACCTCGATAAAGCCGAGCGCTTTTACAAACGTTGGGGCGCCGCAACCGTCATTGTTGCCCGTTTTGTACCAGTGGTGCGCACCTTCGCACCAGTTGTCGCGGGCGTCAGTAGTATGCCGTATAAAATATTTTTGGCGTTCGATATTGTCGGCGGCGCCCTTTGGACCGCCAGCGTCACTTACACCGGTTATTTTGGCGGCGCCTTTTTGGAGTCGCGCGGTATAAACGTGGAATTACTCGTCTTACCGGTTATCGTAGCTGTCGTGTTATTTAGCGCAGCATCCCCATTAATCCATATATTGAGGGACGCAAAAAGTCGTAAGATGTTCCTGCAAAAATTTAAAGTTGGCAAAAACTCCAACAAAAACCCCGATTAAGGATTATTCGATTTATCAATTTCTTTAGAAACAAGATCGCGCAAAATCTCTGCCTTCGTTTTACCCGTCTTATAAGCCGCCCACCGGAGATAATTATAGATCGGGCGATCGATGAAGAAGTTGAAGCGCATGTCTTTGGTTTCGATACGGTTGTCTTCGAGGAATTTATTTAGAATAACCGATAAATCATCTTCGGTATACTCAGCATGCTGCACCCAACCATCTTCGACACCTGTCACAAAAGCATTTTTATCAGCTGCCTTGTGGCGCAGGAGTAATACGGGTTTCTTTTGTTGTACAGCGACGGCCACCTGATAGCCTACCCCGAAATTCTCATAACTCGTCTCAGCAATTACTAGATCCGCACCCGCAATATCTTCGAGGTTCCTTTTATAAAGTTTCGCCCAGTCGGCAAGTTCCGGATCAGTACCGGTAAGGCGCCTGTATGCTGAATCTATCCAATCAGAAGCCAAAACACACTTCTGATCATGAATGAGAGCTATAATCTTGCGCAATGTATGAATATCGTTCTTGAGGGTTGGACGCGATGTTATTAAATGAACTTTCATTATCTCGCTTTCTGATATACTATAGTCATCTGAATAATCTGAATTATATATCAAGAGTAAGTGGATGTCCAAGTCGCCTTTCACTATTCATAACTTCTGCTTACTAGCTATAGAGATCTAAATGTGTTCTGAACAAAATCGCGAGACGATCGAAGCTTACAACTCTGAGCTTGGGCGTTATATTTCACACACGCCACAAGATTACAACAAAAGCCACGTCCCACTTTTGAGGTGGCTCAATGCTGCAATGGACATGATACCAACTCACGGAACAAGGATACTCGAAATCGGGAGTGGGACAGGAAGAGACGCTATGTTCATGAAGGGCCATGGATATACAGTCGATTGCAGCGACGCGGCAAGTTCTTTCGTCGATTACCTAAGGCAACAAGATATTCCCGCATTTCAATTAGATATTTTAAGAGATAGCATCGAAAAAAAATACGAAATGATTATCGCCAATGCGGTTGTGCCGCACTTCACGGATCAAGACCTAAGGGTCGCCCTCGGCAACATTCGAGGCGCGCTCACCGACCAAGGCCTATTCGCACTCAGCGCTAAACAAGGTAAGGGTGAAACTTGGACGCAAGAAAAACTAGGAAAAAAACGTTATATCCGCTACTGGAAGCCACAAATGCTCCGTGAGATGCTGGGCAGCTATGGCTTTGAAATAGTTTATATAGAAACTGACACTCGCGGCGATTTGAACACGCACATATGGACCCATATCATCGCGCGTAAAGCGTGACACCCCACTCACTAGTCTTTATCTTTCATATCTTTATCAAGAAGGTCCCTAACAACTTCAGCTTTTGTCTTCCTAGTTTTGTATGACTTCCATCGTAGATAATGATACAGCCGCCTATCAATTACAAAATTAAACCGCAGGTCTTTGGTACTGATTTCATTTTCAGCTAAGAAGTCGTGAACTAACTTTTCGAGATTATTATCTTCATACTCTTTAACCGTTAGCAGGGCGTGCCTTAGTCCACTTGAGTATGACATAGGGCTTGTCCCTTTTTTGTTGAGCGCAAGAACAGGCTTCTTCTGCTGAAGCCCCAGGGCGACTTCATACCCTACCCCAAAAGCACTCCCGTCAGATGTCTCTGCAATCAGTACGTCCGCATTCTGAATACTAAGCTCCACTTCGCGCACAATACTTTCGATGTCCCAGGGTCGCCCTCCGCCGTTCTCAACGGGCGTTGAATCCCGCAACCACTGCGTTTCCACCCAGTCGTTATGGAGAGCATGACCATCAAGCCGGATGGCATTCGTTATTCTGCGATATGTCGATAAATCTTCCTTAAGATTTCGCGAAGAACCAGAAAAAAACACAATCATCGCAAAAACCGCCTTTTTACACTTGTACTCGTCTTCATAATATATATAAAACCATCACTCCCCCTAAATATCAATATTGTAACCTTGGGCACAGTTTCCTATACATAAGCCATGCGCATATGCGCAATACCAACACAACTAATGATATAAGGAGTTAAATGTATGATCAAGGTGTTTGTCCGGGCGATTGTACCAAAAGATGGGCACTATGTCTTGATGGGCGAGACCGATAGAAATGGAGAGGAAACGTGGGATTTACCGGGTGGCGAGTTACGGCCAGGAGTTGACGTAAAGGATTTTCTGCGTCAGCTCGTACTCGAAAATACCGGCTACTCTATTCACCACTTGCAGTTTTTCGAAATTATTTGCCGCGTACGGCCACGCGCACGAGGCATCGACCCGGCAACAATTATCGATTTTGTCTTTACGAGTCGTGTTGAGCCTGCCGAGCATACAGAGGGCACCAAGCTTGTTGAGCTGCTTCCTTACGAAAAATTTGAATGGCTCGACTCTGGTGGACATTTCCGCGAGAATAAGGTTATGTCGCTTCTCAACAAATTTCACCGTTCCTTCCAGCGCACCGAAGAAATGCGCAAGCAGGAAGAAGAAGCGCGTGTCATGGCCGCCAATAAAGAGGCCTAGCACTACACCACGCGCTACAAAGCGATATCGTGGCCCACAAAGCCTTACAACAACTTTTTTAAGTAATCACCTGTAAACGACGCTTTATTGCTTGCAATCGCCTCTGGCGTGCCCACAGCAACAATATTGCCACCGTTTTCGCCACCCGCCGGACCCATATCAATGAGATGGTCGGCACTTTTTATAACATCAAGGTTATGTTCGATAATTACCATACTGTTGCCTGCCTCTACAAGCGCCTGCAATACATGTAACAATTTTTTAACATCGGCACTGTGCAAACCTGTTGTGGGCTCGTCCAAAATATAGAGTGTGCGCCCAGTCGGGCGACGGCTCAGCTCGCTCGCTAGCTTTATGCGCTGTGCCTCACCACCACTTAAGGTGGTCGCCGGCTGACCCAGCTTAATATAACCTAGGCCAACTTCGTTGAGAGTTAACATCTTGCGGGCGATGGTAGGGATATTTTCAAAAAACTCCACGGCCTGCTCTACGGTCATCTCTAGTACGTCGGCGATAGTTTTGCCCTTGTAGTGTATCTCGAGCGCTTCGCGGTTGTAGCGCTGACCCTTACATACTTCGCAGGTTACGTATACATCTGGCAAAAAATGCATTTCTATCTTAATCACACCGTCGCCCTGGCAGTTTTCGCAGCGGCCACCTTTTACATTAAAGCTAAACCGGCCAGCTTTGTAGCCGCGGATGTTTGCCTCCGGCGTGCTAGCAAACAGTTCACGGATTGGCGTAAAAACACCCGTATATGTTGCCGGATTGCTGCGCGGAGTTCGGCCAATTGCCGATTGATCAATCACAATGACTTTATCAAGCGCATCCATGCCATCTATGGCGTCGTGCTTGCCCGGCGCGGTATTTGCGCGGTGCAGCCGATGCGCCAATTCTTTGGCCAGAATATCGTTAACAAGCGTTGACTTGCCCGACCCAGACACGCCCGACACAACAATCATCTCGCCCAGCGGGAACGTTACATCGATATTTTTTAAGTTGTGCTCGCGGGCTCCACGCACGACAAGTTCTTTACCATTACCTTTGCGACGCTTTTTAGGTACAGCGATTTTTTCGACGCCACTCAAATATTTGCCGGTAAGACTATTTGGGTTTTTGATAACCTCATCTGGGGTGCCCTGTGCGACAACTTTACCGCCATGCACGCCAGCGCCAGGACCAATATCGATCAGATAATCAGCAGCACGGATGGTATCTTCGTCGTGTTCCACCACAATAACCGTATTCCCAAGATCTTTAAGATGTCGGAGTGTCGCAATAAGCCGGTCGTTATCCTTTTGATGCAGCCCGATACTTGGCTCGTCGAGCACATACAAGACTCCTTGCAAGCCAGATCCAATTTGGGTAGCCAACCGAATACGCTGCGCTTCACCACCGCTTAAGGTGTTGGCGGCGCGTGCGAGCTCGATATAGCTCAGGCCGACGTCATCCAAAAAAGTCAGACGTGCCTTAACTTCGCGCAAAATTTGCTTAGCAATAAATAGTTCTTGTTCGTTAAATTGCAAGCCCTTGGCGAATAATTCGAGTGCATCTCCAACACTCAAACCACAAATGTCCATAATGTTGAAGTTTTGGATGGTTACCGCCAAAGCCTCAGGTTTAAGCCGCTGTCCTTTACACGTTGTGCAGGCGCGCTCGCGCATAAAACGCTCGATATCGCGGCGGATAAAATCACTCTCGGTTTCGCGGTGGCGTCGCTCGAGATTAGGAATAACTCCTTCAAACGTCGTTTCAAAGCTCCGTCCACCACTAAGCGGCACGCGGTATTTTTGCGCGCCAGTGCCGTATAAAACCTTCTGGATTTGATCGGGGGCAAGGTCCTTCATGGGTGTTTGGATGGAAAACCCCTGCGCTTCGGTCATTGCCGCAACCTGTTTCATGTACCATGTATCGATCCGAATGCGATTCCAGGGACGGATCGCGCCTTCGGCAATGGTTAAACTTGGGTTGATGATAAGCTCTGGGTCAACCTCTAAACGGTTACCCAATCCGGTACAAACCGGGCAAGCACCGTGTGGCGAGTTAAAGCTAAATAAACGCGGCGCGAGCTCGGGGATTTCGATATCAGGATGATCAATACATGCAAAACGCTCGCTGTACACCTTTTCGCTGTTATCGTCGGCATTTACGAGACGCACAACCCCTTCGGCAATCTCCAGCGCCTGTTCGGCACCCTGCGCAATACGACCCCTGTTATCTGCATTATTAACGACACGATCAACAACAACCTCGATCGTGTGCTTTTTTTGTTTGTCGAGCTGGGGAAACTCCTCGAGCGCATAAATAATACCATCCACTCGCACGCGCGCAAAACCAGCGCGTTGGTACTGTTCGGGGATGTGCTGGAACTCACCTTTTTTATCAACGACAACCGGCGCAAGCAAAATAAGCCTGGCGCCTTCTGGCTGGCTGATAATTTCATCCACAATTTGCTGCGGAGCGCGGCGCGTCACCTCTTTACCGCAAATTGGGCAGTGCGGTACGCCGATACGGGCGTACAGCAGGCGGAGGTAATCATAAAGTTCGGTAACAGTTGCGACAGTAGAGCGGGGGTTGCGGCTGGTCGATTTTTGATCGATGCTAATTGCCGGGCTCAAGCCGTCGATCTGATCGACGTCCGGCTTCTCCATAAGTCCCAAGAACTGGCGAGCATACGAACTAAGCGACTCGACATAACGACGTTGGCCCTCGGCATAAATTGTGTCGAACGCAAGCGAAGATTTGCCGGAACCCGAAAGGCCGGTTATCACCACAAGCTGATCACGCGGGATTGTTACATCTATGTCCTTGAGATTATGCTCGCGGGCTCCACGCACGACAATTGCATCTGCCATAACGGTTTACAATTATACAACAAACGCTGTCTTTTTTATAGTAGTCGTATCTCAACCGCAACAGGTGGTTGACTTACAAAAAGGTCTGTGGTCTCATGTTACAGTACTCTCGCTTAAGGAGGTGTCTGGTGTCTGTGAGCCATATAACGTACGACGAAACGGTCAAACGTTTTTACGCCCACTTCACCCACGAACCAAATGGCAGGATGGTAGCTAACGCACTCGTAAAAATTGGTTTCAAAAAACATATCGTCAGTTGGGCTTCGCCAGCAGTAATAAACGGGCGCCAAGCAATTGAGTTCGTATTGCTCGCTGACTGTGTGGCCCCAGCGGCGATACAAGAAATACGCACAGCCCTCAAACTGCTGTTGCCCTACACGCTCAACAGCATCACGGTTAAGGTTGCATTCAAGCGCTGCAAGAAACATTCGGTGGTGAGTGTCCGGATATTTGACACCGAGGAGCTTGGGCCGCCCATTAACCTTGGCATCTGCGAGACGTTAATCTCTTGCATAAACAACATGCCTGAGCTGGCAAGCGTTACGACATCCACCGCCCTGGCCACGATGATTCAGCCAATCACTCAGCTCGCGAATGTCTTCGGATGCTACGTAGGCCAAATAAGAATGCAACGTGTGTATATCCATGCCTACTGCGATGTCTGCGCGCGGTACAACTAGCGTCGTGCGGGGTCGTTTTGGCCCCGCACTGCGCAATTATTTTAGGTCAATATAGTAACTTGAAAATAAGTCAATAAAATGTTAGCATTAATTATTAATGATACGCCGCATACTTTTCATTGGCATCGCCATCTCCGCAGTGGTTATCGCCACCTCTAGCAGTGTCCAGGACGCACTGCTTCTCTTTCTAGCCGCCGGCGTTATTCCGGGCACGAATATTGTTGTTGCACCCATCGATATGCTGGCGGGCACGCTCGCTATTTTAGTGCTCTGCATACTCTGGGCTCACCGCGAAGCACGTGACATCGCACTCCAGGCACAATCAGTCACCAAGCGGAGCAATACTTTCGGCCCAAAGCTGCAGCTCTTGCAACAAAAATCTATCGCGATCTCCGGTCGCGGCCTTCGCAAGGCGCTGCAACTCCTTCGTAAACTTTGGCAGGTCGGCCTGCAAACGTTCCGCGCGATACGTTTCCCAGTCATTACGTTCCGTATCACTCAAGCTTTGCGGAAAATTACGACCCTTGTAGCGAAGAAGAAGTCGGTTTAAGCGCTCATCACTAAAATCAGGGTGAAAATCTACGAGCTCTTTGATACCAGCCGCACGTACTGATGTCATCTTAAATTTATCGCCATCGCCTACAAAGCCATCGTACAATTGAGCGTCGACGTCGGTATTTTTAGCGAATTCGCGGTCACCCGCAAACACCTCTTGTAGTTTATATGTAAGATCAGATGCGCGGAATTTAGCAAGGTTATCCTGCACGGTCTGTATATCGAGCACAATGCGATCTTGCGCAGCCTCATCGAGTACGCCAAGTGGCGCAACCGCCGGACATCTGTTATAGGCGAGTTCTTTTGCGGGCAGCGGCAAAAAGCCTTCTGTTTGACGCAGCTCATATGGTGCAAAGCGTATCTCTTTTAACTCATGAGTGCTCATTTTAGCCCACTCTGTTGGGTCGTGACGCAAATCATACACCACAACCGTGCCGGGCCGACCACCAGGCGCGACCGGCAGCGCGACCGTCGTGTGCAGCGTACCTTTTGGATAACGGCCAGAGGCATACACAAACGGTTGAGGATCGTCAAGATTAACGAGCCTCGCAACTTCCTGTTTTGAGCGAGTTTTAAGAAGAAAATCAAAAAGTTTTGGCTGCTTATCTTTAATAAGTTTAGCAACCGCAATCAATGCCTCTACGTCGCTGAGGGCGTCATGCGCAGCAAAATGGTCAATACCGTTCTCGCGTGTGATGAGCTCTAGCCTGTTGGTTGGTTGACCTGCGTCGTCCACGGGCCACTCAATACCATCGGGGCGAAGCGCGCGTGTCATACGTACGACATCAAGCAGGTCCCAGCGCGAACGGTTATCTTTCCATTGCCACTCGTATGGATCATAAAAATTGCGATATAGCGCGTAGCGCATATATTCGTCATCAAACCGCACACTATTAAAACCCGTCACAATTGTGCCGGGCGTAAAAACACTCTCTTGCAATAATCTCAGGAAATCAGCCTCGTTATAACCTTCATCACGTGTTTTTTGCGGAGTAATGCCTGTCACCATAATTGCTGTTGGGTCAGGCAGGACGTCGTCGGCCAGTGTAACAAGCACGTTAACAGGGTCGTCAATGGGCTCAAGATGCATATTGGTACGCTGGCCAGCAAATTGCATGATCCGTTGGCGTTTAGGGTCAAGGCCGGAGGTCTCGAGGTCGTAAAAGAAGAAAGTCTGATTCACCACTCTAGTGTAGCACCGGTTCCTTGGTACAAAAGCCTAAAAATAAAAAAGAGCCCCTTGAGGGGGCGTAAGGCAAAATAAATAACAGGTAGACAACGTTCAAGGTCGCTGGGTGGGACGCCGGGTTACGACGCCCCACCCATATAGGGTGGGCAAGATTACACTACGATCCCCACCGCATGGTTTTACACGAAAGATCGCGCAAACCATGAGGCAGTTCGCTGCTTGTCCTGCTCATCCTATACACCCGGCATACGACTATGCTATGCACTCGAGCGGTATTTCATTGTCGACTCGACGAATACTGTCGCACTCGTGTCACAGTCTCCCGCTTCTTCTAAGTAACATAGCACTCGTACCAAAGGTGACGACCAGCTTGTGGATACTTGCCGTGTAACGCGTTCGGCCACAAAGGGGCTTGAGGCGTCACACACCGTAGCTGCGCTGAGAGCTTTTGCCATGACCCCCGTAAGGGTTTCTGGCGCTCTCAGTGAGTCGTCGAGCGAAGGATGTTAATCCTTTCTCGTCTTGGATGTCTCGCTTGCCGGCCGGCATACGACAACTCCGCAGCATACGTAGGATGGCACATACTCTCGTAATTACAAGAATATATGTCATCCTACCGACGCCGGGAGGTCTGTCGCGCAACTGGCTAAACGTTGTCTACACTGTTAAAGTGCATCTTTTTATGATGCTGTAAGGATTATACAACCTAGCTGTAATATTGTCAATACTTTTTTTATGCTGATGCTAAGTCGCGTACTTACGACTTAGCATCAGCCGCTAGGGATGTGTGCTTTCCGCCTCGGGACTAATTCTGACCAGTTTTGATGGCCATAAGCGCTTCACGAACAGCTGCAAGCTTCTCGAAGTTAAGTGTCAGGTAGCGCTCCCTACCACACTTCTCAGAGTTTACCAGGCCTACAGCCTTCAAGCGATTTACGTGATGCGAGACGACAGGCTGCGACAGCCCAAGCGGACGCCTAAAATCTGCCGCTCGGACCGTCTCGCCTGACTTAGAGTGCATCGCCAAGTGCGAAAGAATGATGATACGTGCTGGGTCACCCAACACTGCCATCAGTTGGGCGAATTCATCGCCACTGATATCGGCAAGCTGAATGTCACTTACATCTAGCATATAGCAGCTCCCCTTGCGTGCGCCTCAGCCCGGTGCCGAGGACGGCTCTATAATTTACACTCAGTATTGGCCGTAAGTCAAACGATGGCCACCGTGCTTGCCAATAACGATTGTGTCGCCAGATTTGATACCTTGACGCTCGAGTTCATGCGTAATGCCCATGCGGCGCATAATGTCGCGAAGGCGACGCCGGCCAGGTTCGCTGGTAAAGTTAGTGCGCCCTGCAAACTTCTCTATTTTTGAACCACTCACCACAAACATGCCTTCTTTTTGCTGTACGCGCCAAGAAAGTGCCTCTTGTTCGGCATTGAGGCCAATAACCGGTACGTCTGATTCTTTTTTGTCTTTAATCACCTTTTTGCGTGCAGCAACAACCATCTTAAGCGCCGCGCGGAGTAAGTCTTGCACCCCAATGTGAGCTTGCGACGAAATCGCAAAAATAGGCGTTCGCGCAGGAACAACTCTTTTGAGACTCGCGATCTGCTGAGCGATGCCGTCTTCGGGCAGTCCCTCTATCTTGGTTAATGCCACGATTTGCGGGCGTTTACTAAGGCTCTTACTGTGAGCCGCAAGCTCAGCACTAATTGTTTGATATGCCTGAGCCACATCCTTCTCGTAGATGTCGATAAGGTGCACTAAAACGGCCGTGCGTTCAACGTGACGCAAAAATGCATCACCAAGACCTTTGCCTTCGCTGGCGCCCTCGATAAGCCCTGGGATATCAGCAATGAGCATGCTTGTATCATCGATATCGGCAACACCTAAATTTGGTGTGAGGGTAGTAAACGGGTAGTCGGCAATTTCGGGCTTGGCATTGCTTACAACCGATAAGAATGTCGACTTGCCGGCATTTGGGAAACCGACGAGGCCTACGTCGGCCAGAAGTTTAAGCTCGAGTGTTAGTTCTTTTTCTTCGCCCGTCTCGCCTACTTCGGCAACTCGCGGCGTTTGACGGACAGAGGATTTAAAATGCGCATTACCAAAACCTCCGTCGCCACCGCGAGCAACAATGTTTTTTTGACCGACTGCCAAAAAATCAGCGATCAGTTCGCCATCTTCGAATACTTGCGTCCCGACCGGGACTTTTACAAGAATATCTTCGCCGTTTTTGCCGTGTTGGCGCCTATGAAAGCCAGCCACACCATTTTGAGCAGCAAGCTCTTGCTTATATCTAAAACTAAGCAACGTGTTTTCGTTTGCATCCGCCACAAAAACGACACTGCCGCCTTTGCCGCCGTCGCCACCATCTGGGCCACCATGTTCAACAAACTTTTCTTTTCTAAAGCTAACAGAGCCGTCGCCACCGCGGCCTGCCTTAACTACAACTGTTACCTTATCAACGAACATTGTAGTTATTATAACAGATTTTGGAAGGCTTGGATCTAGTGAATGTAATTGTAAGAGCCAACCTGATCACGACTAATAGTGCGGTTAGATATAACGTTCCAACCGGCGTAGTTCATCTCGGACACAAAGATACTGCCGTCATCGTTTACACGTTCAACAATACCAACGTGACCCAAGCCGCCCCAACCACCACCAACCTGGAATACGTCACCAGCCCGAGGATTTTTATCGACAGCAAAGCCGTCCTGCGCTGCATAGCGAGCCCAGGTTACCGCATTACCCCAGTTACCACCGATAGGGTGGCCGAGCTGAGCGCGGCGATTGTACGCATAATATGTACAATATCCGTAAGCGTATCCGTTACCACTGTACGATCCAATACGGCTAGAACTGACTGTGTAGCCACTATAACTTGACACGGCACGATAGCCGGGGCGTTCGTTATCCGGCAGGATACCATCAGGAATAACAATTTTCTGCCCCGCCTGCAATCCGGTGACCTCAAGGTCGTTGTAACTGATAATGCGATCGGCGTCGGCTTTATATTTGGATGCGAGCCCAGGCGCGTCATCGCCAGTTTTAACAGTATAAATAACCCCTGTTACACCCGGCAATTGCAAGACTTTACCAATGGCAATGGCGTCGCCTGTCAGGTTGTTTGCCCAACGCACGCTATCTTCAGAAATACCAAATTTAGTGGCCACGCTTTTGGCGCCATCACCGGGCACTGTTGTATATGCAAAAATGCCTTTG
>Ga0070684_100000991_pt1 | contig 20273 bp, 20 predicted proteins | sample KBSC723LmetaG_FD_65653 | JGI IMG/M metagenome (GOLD analysis project Ga0070684, IMG submission 65653) | Corn rhizosphere microbial communities from Kellogg Biological Station, Michigan, USA - KBS C7.2-3L metaG | ecosystem: Host-associated > Plants > Roots > Rhizosphere ...
GCTCGCGCGCGAGAGATGGGGTTTGGGAGCGCGCTTCGTCGTCGTGTGGACGACGCGGTAAATGCGACCGAGTCCCACGGGCTGCTCGAGCCCGCGCGACTTGATCTGCGTCTCGAGGTAGCCGGTGATGAAGGTGCGGTGCTGGATGATGCCGCGGTACATGTCGACGACGTAGAGGGTGCCGTCGGGTGCGGTGGTGGTGAAGACGGGTCGCGAGCGCGTGTCGGTGGCGGCGAGGAAGCTGGGGCGCTCGGGGCCACTGGTCGCGGTGAGCATGCCGTCCGGTGTCGTGCTCACGACGAAGCGGCCGACGAGATTGCCGGCGGGCTCGGTGACGAAGACGTTGTCGCGCAGCTCGGCGGGGAGCCGGTCGCCGACGTACGCCGTCGGGCTCGACGCGGAGGTGTAGCGCTGGAGGGAGCTGTCGGCACGCAGGACCTGCGGCTGATAGCCGCGGTTCACGGCGGGGGTCGCGTGCGCGGGCCACACGTAGGTGTTCGGCGTCAGCTCTTCATAGAGACCGCGAATCGTCGTCGCACTCGCCGACGTCGCACTGCGTGCGGCGTAGTGCTCGCTCACGAGGTCGACGTGGAGGGGATCCTCGTTGCTGTTCCTATAGAAGCGGCCGCGCGAATCCATCGAGAGGCCCCACTGTCCCTCGGCGGGTGCTTTCCGGAACTCGATCTTCCCGCCGCGGACGCGGAACTGGCCCTCGTAGTTGGCGTTGTGGATCCAGTTGTCCATCCCCCACACGAGCCCATTCGCGTTGTGCTCGGGGTTGGCGTGCTCCTGGCCGTAGTCGTCGCGCACGAGCTCCTTGCTGTCGGCCTTGAGGTCGCCGTTGGTGTCTTTGGCGAGCCAGAGATTCGGCGGCGCGGCAACGAGGACGCCGTTCGTCAGCACCTTCACGCTGCGCGGCAGAACCAGACTGTCGAGGAACACGGTGCTCTTGTCCATCTTCCCGTCGTCGTTCGTGTCCTCGAGGACGACGATGCGACCGACGGGCTGCAGCTCGCCGGTACCGGCGAGGTTGGGCATGAAGCCGCGCATCTCGACGACCCACATGCGTCCATCGGCGTCGAAGTCGACCGACACGGGGTCCTGCACGAGCGGCTCGGCCGCGACCAGCTCGAGCTTGTAGCCGGGGGGCAGCCTGTAGCTCGCCATGGTCTGCGCCGGCGTGAGGACGGGCGTCTCGTCGCTGCGCTCGTGGCCGAGTGCGGCGACGAGCGGCGTGGACGCGAGGAGCACGGCGGCGATTGCCGTCTGGCGTCGGGCAAAGCGCATGGGTCCGAAGCTGATGAGAAGGCGCGAAGTGGTGCCGAGAATGTAGGGTCCGACCCTACCGTATGGGGTCTGACCCCATAGGGTCTGACCCCGACAGGTTTGTGAGCGTGCCCTGGGGTCAGGCGAGCAGGGTCGAGAGCGCGCGGTAGCTGGTCGCGGCGGCGGCGAGGGAGTCGCCGCTCGCCGGGGCGCTGTCCTGCTCGACGAAGAAGTACTTGAGGCCCGCCGCGGAAGCCTGGGCGAAGATGGACTTGTAGTCGATCTCCCCCTGGCCGATGGGGACGATCTGCGCGGCGCGCTGGCGCTCGCTCATCGACTTCCCCTCGAGCGCGGCGAGGCCGGTCATGTCCTTCACGTGCCAGACCTCGAACCGACCGGGGGCCTGCTTGAACAGCGCGAAGGGGTCCGCGCCGGCGACCTTCGCCCACCCGACATCGAGCTCCATGGCGACGAGGCTCGGGTCGGTCTCGGCGAGGAGCACGTCGTAGGGACGCTGCGTGCTGTCGGCGAGGGGACCGAACTCCACGGTGTGGTTGTGGACGATGACCTTGATGCCGTGCTTCTGGGTGATCCGGCCGGCGTCGTTGAGCGCCTGGGCGGTGCGCTTGACGGAGTCGATGGTCTGCGGCGGCGCGGGGGGACGCTGGGTTGGCGGCCCGGCGGGCGCCGTCGCTGGCGCCGAGGACGCGGAGGTCGGCGCGGAGGCCGCGGAGGCAGGCCGCCCCCCTCGGCCGCGCCCTTCGCCGCCCACGTTCACCGTCGTGTACTTGTGCCCGATCATGGCGTAGTCGTCGAGCGTCTTCTCGAAGTCGGCGCCGTTCGGCGGGCTGACGTGGGTCGCCGGAGCGGTGAGGCCGTTCTGGTCGAGGATGGCCTTCACTTCCGCCGGGGTCTTGCCCGCGTAGCTCATCGTCGGCTGGACCTGCTTGAACCCGATCTTCGCCACGGCCTCGAGGGTTCCGGCGTAGTCGGTCGGGAACTTGTCGCGGACGGTGAAGAGCTGGAGCCCGATCTGATCGCGCCATGCCTGCGGCAGCAGAAGGCCACCAGCGCGACTCTCGAGCGATTCGGCCCAGGCGGGGATGGCGTACGCTGACGCGAGCGCGGCGCCGCCGATGCCGGCGAGCCCGCGGAGGAACGTGCGGCGATCCTGTGGGGAGGTGGGGCTCATGGGACCTCGATTGGGAGTCTGGGGAGCGAGCTCGTATGGACGGTTACGAGAGGCTCGGGGGAAGTGTTGGGAGGGGGCGTTGGACGCATCAACGAGTCTGACCCTCTTGAACGAAATGCTGCTGTTCTGACATAGGCTGTTGCTGTCGTGGTTGCTCCGGTATCCGCTGCATCCGTCTCATCCGATCAGCCCCCTCCGTCCCTGATGCCAGTGGTGCGACCGACAACGCATCTCGCGGCCCCCCGCGGCCCCTCTTCCCCCGACATATCCGCGCTTATTTATTGGCGCGCGATCGCCGCGGGTCGTAGCGTTTTTCAAGGAATCTGACCCCCTTGCACGACGAGGCTCATGACACGAAGCGTCGTGGTCCGCGCTGCACTCCTGCTCGCCACCGGAGGCTCACTCGCACGGGCGCAGTCGAGTGGGTCGGTCCCCGCCCCCTCGCTTGCGGCCTACGAGGGAGAGTTCGCCTATCACGGCAGCTCGCGCATCATGCTCGTCGCGCGCGACTCGACCCTCTTCGCCGTGCTCGACGACGCGCGGTATCCGCTGCGCTTCCTCGGCGGCGACCGCTTCCTCAATGCCGGGGGCGACACGATCCCGTTCCGGCGCGCGGCTGACGGACAGGTGAGCGGGTTCGTCGAGCGCGGCGCGTTCTTCCCGCGGATCTCGGCGCGCGTCGATCCGGTGGTCGTCACCGCGGTGCGGGCGAACCCGCGACCGCTCGGGGCGGACGGACGTCCGGAGCCATACATCTATAGAAGGCCAGCGGAGCTGGGGGACGGGCTCCGGGTCGCCGACCTCGGGTACGCGCGGCTCGATTCGGGAACGATCGGGCGTGTCGTCGCCGGGGTGGTCGACGGGAAATACCCCGACCTGCACTCGCTGCTCGTCTGGCGCCGAGGGCGGCTGGTGGCCGAGGAATACTTCTATGAGTATGACAGCCAGCGTTCGCATCAGATGCGCTCGGCGACGAAGAGTGTGGTGTCGGCGCTGGTCGGGATCGCGATCGATCGCGGGCTGCTGGCGAGCGACACGGAGCGGGTGACGCCGCTGCTGCCGTACGACGCGTACGCGAACCCCGACGCGCGGAAGGCGAGCCTCACGCTGCGCGATCTGTTGACGATGCGCTCCGGGCTCGCGTGCGACGACTGGAATGGCGACTCACCGGGGAACGAGTCGAAGATGTATCAGTCGGCGGACTGGCCGAAGTTCGTGCTCGACCTGCCGATGATCGCCGACCCGGGGACGAAGGGGAGCTACTGCTCGGGGAACGTCGCGGTGGCGGGACGGATCGTCGAGCGCGCGGCGAAAATGCCGCTCCGGTCGTTCGCGCAGGCGAACCTCTTCGCCCCACTCGGCATCCGCGACGTGCGGTGGAACTACGCGCTCACGTCGTCGAACGCGGCGACGTTCGCGCAGGTGTACCTCCGTCCGCGCGACATGCTCAAGCTCGGGATCCTCTTCCACCAGCACGGCGTGTGGGAAGGGCGACAGGTGATCTCGCGCGCGTGGGTGGAGCGTTCGACGGCGAAGTGGTCACACGTGGGCGACCAGGACTACGGCTACTTCTGGTGGCACCAGTGGATCGACGTGGCGACGCCGAGCGGGACGAAGCGGGTGGACATGGTCGCCGCGTCGGGGAATGGGGGGCAGAAGATCTACCTGATCCCGTCGCTCGACGCCGTCGTCGTGACGACCGGCGGCAACTACAACAGCAATTCGCCGTCGACGGCGATCATGCGATCAGTGTTGTTGCCAGCGATGTTGGGGCGATGAGCGGGGCACGTCTGCTCTTGGTGCGCCAGGCGGGAGCGGGCACGTCGACCCTTGGGGCGCCAGGCGGTCGCGGGCATTCCTTCCGTCGTCGCTCCGCGCTTACACGCGGCGAGCCTCGCGCCAACTACCGCGCGAGTCTCTTGCTACGCGCGAGGCTCCTCCTCCAGGAACGCCCGCTCCCTAGGGCTCACGTCCGGTCCACGCGCCTTGCTTGCCCGAGCGGCGCCGCAGAGCGTCGGACGCCGCCCTCCGCGGACGCCCGGTCCCTCCCACCACGGTCCGCTCGCCCGCGCGGGCATCGCGGCGTGCGCTTCCGGCGTCGCGCGCCACCGACAGATGCGTCGTGCCCTCTCTCACACGCGCGAAAAACGTCGACCATTCGCGGCTCGTGATCGGGACGATGCCGTAGACGCGTACGCAGTCGACGACGGTCGGTCGTCAACGCCCTCTTAGACGCGCCTACGGAATCCTCCCGTCCGAGAACCGAGAACGGTCGACGTTTTTAGACCAAAAAAGGGGGGTGACCGCCAACTCTCCTGGGCGCGCAAGCGCGGTGAGACAGTGCGTGAATGCAGCGTTTGGAGCGGTGCGGCGGGAGCGCGCGTCCACGCAGGCGGGGTCCGACGGCTGCTGCGCGGCCGCAGGCCGCGCCAGCCGGGTCTCCCCGCCGAAGTGGATGCTCGCGACCGCCCGTACACGGAGTCCCGAGCACAGCGCGCGAAGTGCAGATCCCTCGACTCGCTGACGCTCGCTCGGGATGACACGGGCGCTGCGCTCGCTCGGGATGCCACTAGCCGCCAAGGGGTCAGACACCTTCGGTATCTGACCCCAACATCACGCACTCACATGAGCCTCGATCCACTCGATGATATCCCCGAGCACTTCCTCGTGGCCGATGTCGTTGAGCAGATCGTGATAGTGTCCCTGGTACAGCTCGATCGTTTTGTCCGTCGAGCCGGCCGAGTCGTAGAAGATCTGGCTGCCGCCCGCTTTCGCGGCCTTGTCGGCCGTGCCGTGCAGGACCAGCAGCGGCAGCGTGATCGACGGGAACTCCGTGCGGAGGCGCTCGTCGGCGCGCGCGAGCTCGGCGACCGTGCGCGTCGGTTGCGTCTCGTTGGCAATCAGCGGGTCGTCGTTCATCGCCTTCACCATCGCCGGATCGCGGGAGAAGTCCTCGTTGTGGAGCTTGAGGACGTGCGCGTGCGGCGCGAGGTGGCTCAGCCCCTTGAGCGCCGCGATGGCGAAGTCCGGCGCGGGGACCTGGAAGGCGAAGCTCTCGCAGATGAACCCCGCGAGCTCGTCCTGGTGCTCGAGCACATACAGGCACGACACCACGCCACCGGCGCTGTGGCCGAGGAGGAAGGTCGGGAGGCCGGGATGCCGGAGCTTGGCGAGCGACACGACCGTCGCGACGTCCTGCACGAACTCCGACATCGAGTCGATGTAGAACCGGTCGCCGTCGGAACGGCCGCGGCCGCGCAGGTCGAGCGCGTAGGCGGCGAAGCCACGCGCCGCGAGTGCTTCCCCGGTGCGGATGTAGTACCCGCTGTGCGAGTTGAAGCCGTGCACGAGCACGACGACGGCGCGTGCGTCGCCCGGCGTCCACGACCGAACGAAGATGCCGCGATCGCCGCTCTTGACCGTTTCCTCTCGCACAGCGCCTGCGCGTTCTGCCGACATTGCCGAGCTCCTTGCTGGTCGTGCCGATGGAGGGGTGCTACACCTCCTGCAAGCTATAGCCGTGCACGACACTATCCACCGCTTCCTCGATGGTGCTCACGACGGCCTCCGGGTGTGACAGGAACGCGACGTGGCTGGCGTCGACCTCCGTCGTCTTCGCACCCATCCGTTTGGCGAAGAACCGCTCGAGATCGGGGTTGATGACCCGATCGTTCTTCGCGACGATGAACCAGGTGGGCACGTTCTTCCACGCGGCGACGGTCGGCGTTGCCTCGAACACGGATCCGTGCAGGGGCTTCTGCGTCACCGCCATGACCTTCGCCTCGACCTCGGGAACGTCCTGGCAGAAGACGTCGGGGAACGTCGCGCGATCGAGGTAGATGAAGCCGGCGGCATCCGGACGGAATGACTCGCCGACTTTGTTGGGATACTTCTCGAGGAGCGGTCCGAGGGTCTCGCCGACGTCGGGGGCGAAGGCGGCGACGTAGACGAGCGCCTTGACATTCGGGTTGTTCGCCGCGCCGCTCATCACGGCGCCACCGTACGAGTGGGCGACGACCACCGTTGGCCGCTGCTGCGCGTCGATCAGCCGCTTCGTCGTCGCGACGTCGTCGGCGTACGAGCTGAGTGGATTCTCCACCGCGCTGACATCGTAGCCCTTCTTCTGCAGCGCGCGGATGACGTCGGCCCATCCCGATGCGTTCGCGAATGCACCGTGTACGAGGACGATTGCGGGCTTCGTCGTTGGCATTCATTCCTCCATTGTGGTGACGAGTGGGGTCTCGATCCCGAGCCACTCCTCCGCGTCGTGGATGTCGCGGAAGACGTGGACGTTCTGTGAGGCGTACTGCGCGAACTCGGCGTAGATGCGCGCCAGCTCGTAGTGGTCGGCCGAGGACACGACGATCGCGCGCCGCGCGCTGCTGCTGAACAGGCGCTCGAGTGCACGGCGGCGGATGAATGGCTTCGACACCTCGGCTCGATCGACGTGCCGCAGGTCGGCGAGCTGCGAGAACGTCGGCTGGAAGGCGGGATCCGCGGCGAGCGTGGTGAAGTGGCCGAGCAGATCCTGCTCGGTGAACACGCCCCACCCACGAGTGAGCACGAGACGTCTCGCTGCGTCGATCCAATACGTTGCCGGCATCATCGCCTCCCGCGCGCGATCAGACTGGCAACCTGCGGCACTCGGTGCCGAACCCGGATGCGACCATCGTCCAATGGCAACACTGCGGGCAGTTGGAGAGACTGCGCGGCTCTATCGCCTATCGCTCGATGGCTCGGCAACTACGGATAGGGACTTCGCATGTCCGAGCTCGACCGCCGTCACTTTCTCGCCGTCGCCGCCGCCACGTTGGCGAGCCGCGCGTTCGATCACGCCGCCATTCAGCGGAGGGTGGATGTCATGACTGGAACGCTCACCGACGTCGTTCACGACACCGACACGCACGAGCCCGAGATCCGGCCGTTTCACGTGCACGTGCCCGACGCCGAGGTCGCCGATCTGAACCGGCGCGTCAAGACGACGCGCTGGCCCGACAAGGAGACCGTGAACGACGATACGCAGGGCGTCCAGTTCGCGACGATGCAGCAGCTCGCCCGCTACTGGGCCAGCGACTACGACTGGCGCAAGGTCGAAGCGCGGATCAATGCGCTCCCGAACTTCATCACGAACATCGACGGGCTCGACATTCACTTCATCCAGGTGAAGTCGAAGGAGGCGAACGCGCTGCCGATGATCATCACGCACGGCTGGCCGGGCTCGATCATCGAGCAGATGAAGGTCATCGGCCCGCTCACGGATCCGGTCGCGTACGGCGGCAAGGCCTCCGATGCGTTCGACGTCGTCGTCCCGTCGCTGCCGGGCTACGGCTTCTCGGGGAAGCCGACGTCGGGCGGGTGGAACCCGGTGCGCATCGCCAAGGCGTGGGCGACGCTGATGCAGCGGCTCGGTTACACGCGCTACGTCGCCCAGGGGGGCGATTGGGGGAACGCGGTGTCGGAGACGATGGCGCTGCAGACGCCGCCGGGACTGCTCGCGATCTCCACCAACATGGCAGCAACAGTCCCTCGCGAGATCAGCCAGCTTCTCCAGTCAGGAGGGAAACCACCAGCTACGTTGACGGCCGACGAGCTCAACGCTTGGAAACAGCTCGACTTGTTCTACAAGAAGGGGCTGGGCTACGCGAACGAGATGAACCTCAGGCCGCAGACGCTGTACGCGCTCGAGGATTCACCGGTCGGGCTCGCGGCGTGGATGCTCGACCACGATATCCGGAGCTACGAGCTCATCGCGCGCGTATTCGACGGGCAGAAGGAAGGGCTCACGCGCGACGACATCCTCGACAACGTGTCGCTCTACTGGTTCACCAAGACGGCGATCTCCTCGGCGCGGCTCTACTGGGAGACGGCGCAGGTGTCGACGTCGGGCTTCTTCGACCCGCGGAACGTGCAGCTCCCGGTGGCGGTGACCGTGTTCCCGGACGAGATCTACGCCGCGCCGAAGAGCTGGGCCGAGCGGGCGTACCCGAAGCTGATCTACTTCAGCAAGGTGGGGAAAGGAGGACACTTCGCGGCGTGGGAGCAGCCGGAGGCGTTCGTGGCGGAGCAGCGCGCGGCGTTCCGGACGCTGCGCTGATCACAAGCACCACTTCGCTCGACGCTTTCACAGCGGTGTCGCGCGAGGCTTGCATCTGTCGTCCGGATCGCGTCGGCTTGCCGGTACGTCTACCGGCAAGGCCGGCGATCCCGTTCGAGCCGAGGAGCGAAGACATGTCCGAGAAGACGAAGCAGATCACCCCCGATCGCATGGAGCAATACTTCGCCGGTTTCAGCAAGCGCTTCCTTCAGAAGGAGAACAGGACAGCCGACGTGGAAGTGCTCAGCATGGATCTCGGCGATCAGGTCGAGAGCGAGGGTATTCGGCTGATCGGCATCACGTACGAGCCGAAGACGAAGGAGCTCGAGGTCGAGCTCGAGACGGGCGACCTGCGCTCCTACAAGCCGAAGGAAGTGTGGGCGGTGGAGGAGGACGACGGATTCATCCGCGCGCTCGAGATCGTGCGCGACGACGACACGAAGGAGATCGTGCGCGTGCGACGTCAGGCGATCCGTCGCGCCGACTGATGCACTGAACCCTTCCTTGCGCACGCTTCCACCGCATTCGTGGTGGAAGTGTGCGGGCGCGCGGCGCGCAAGTCGACGAACGGACGACGGCGCGCCCAGGTCGTCGTGAGCGATCATGTCCGGTGCGGTGGAACCCAGGCGCGAGCCGCGCCCGGGACCGACCTCATCGAACGATCGACCACGGAGCCGACGACCATGACGATGGCAATGCCGCGTGTCACCCAACAGCTCACCAGCAACTGGTGGGCGCTCGCCCTGCGCGGGGTCCTGGGGATCCTGCTCGGTCTGGTCGCGCTGACGCGCCCAGGCATCACGCTCGCCGCGATCATCGCCCTCGTCGGCGCCTACATGTTCGTGGACGGCGTCGTCGCGATCATGGCGTCGCTGCGCGGCATGCGCGCGGGCGACCGGTGGGGCTGGATGCTCGTCGAGGGCATCATCGGCATCGTCGCCGGCATCGTCGTGTTCCGCACACCGGCGACGGCGGCGATCGTGCTCGTCTGGCTCGTCGCCCTCTGGGCGATCATGCACGGCGCGGCCGAGATCGGCGCGGGGATCCGGCTGCGCAAGTTCATCGAGAACGAGTGGCTGCTGATCCTCGCCGGCGTGCTGTCGGTCGCGCTCGGGATCTTCGTCCTGATGCGGCCGGGGCTCGGCGTGCTGCTGCTGGTGACGTGGATCGGCGTGTACGCGCTGTTCGCCGGGATCGTGACGCTGATGTTGTCGTTCCGCGTCCGGAAGTGGTCGCACGAGCACCCGTGAGGGAGGATCGGACGATGACGATGACCATGCCGCACGTCTCCGAGCTCACGACGAGCAACTGGTGGGCGCTCGCGCTGCGCGGAGCCGTTGCCATCCTGCTCGGTCTGGTGGCGTTCACGATGCCAGGCCTGACGATCGTGGCGCTGGTGACGATCTTCGGGGTGTACGCTTTCGTCCAGGGCGTCCTGGCGATCATGGCGGCGGTGCGCGGGATCCGCGAGCACGACCGCTGGGGCTGGATGCTCGTCGAAGGGATCGTCTGCATCGTCGCCGCTCTGGTCGCCTTCTTCACGCCTGGCGTGGGCGCGCTGGCGATCGTGTGGCTCGTCGCCGCGTGGGCGGTGGTGACCGGCGTGCTCGAGATCGCGGCCGGCGTCCGGCTGCGCAAGGTGATCGAGGGGGAGTGGATGCTGATCCTGGCCGGCGTGCTGGCGCTCATGCTCGGCTTCTTCATCATGTCGCGTCCCGGGCTCGGCGTCGTGCTGCTGGCGACGTGGCTCGGCGCGTACGCGATCTTCGCCGGGATCGTCACCCTGCTGCTCGCGTTCCGGATCCGGAACTGGTCTCATGAGCACGCATAGCGACGCCAAGCTGGTGGACGTCGCGGGGATCGTGCTCGGCTTCCTCGACGTCCATGGCGACCGGGTGCGACACGAGCTGAGCGACGCGGACTTCGCGCAGGCGATGCTCGCCGTGGAAGAGGCGCGGCACCCGTGGCGGGCGGAGCGCGTGCGGGTCCGGGAGGCGCTGGGCAATCGGGCGGACCGTCCGATGCGCGCGCACTAGGATACCGCGCCGCTAGCTCGCCCGGGTCCCGGCGCGCGTCGCGAAGCCGCTCAGCGGAACCGTAGGCGTGCTCGACGCGGGACAGGGCAGCTCCAGCTCGAACGTCGAGCCCTCGTCGGGAACCGAGCTGCGCACGCGCACGTCGCCACCCAGGAGCTGCGCGAGGCGGCGCGACACGGTGAGGCCAAGCCCCGTGCCGCCGACGACGCGCGAGTGCGTCTGGTCGGCCTGCGCGAACGGCTCGAAGATCCGCTCGAGCTGCACCGCGGGGATGCCGCGGCCCGTGTCGCGCACGCGCAAGACGGCGCGATCGCCGCGGCGGCGGACGGAGAGCTCCACCCATCCTCGCTCGGTGAACTTGAGCGCGTTGCCCGCCAGGTTGAGGATGATCTGCCGGACCTTGCCCGCGTCGGAGTCGAGCTCCACGGGATGGTCGGGGGAGCGGACGCGCAGCGCGAGCCCGCGCGATGCGGCGGAGGGCTCGAGCAGCTCGGCGCTCTCGCGCACCAGCTGCGCGAGGTCGAGTCGTGTACGTACCACCGTCTCCTTCCCTGCTTCGATGCGCGAGAAGCTGAGGATCTCGTCGATGATCGACACGAGGTGCCACGCGCCCGCCTTGATGCGCGCGAGCTGGCCGATCTGCGACTCGGAGAGCGGACCGGCGATCTGCGAGCCGAGCAGGTCGGCGTGGCCGATGATGCCACTCAGCGGCGTGCGCAGCTCGTGCGACATCACGGCGAGGAACTGGCTCTTGGCGTGGCTCGCCGCCTCGGCGCGCTCCATCGCCTCGCGCAGCGCTTCGGTCTGGGCGCGTCGTGCCTCCTCGGCGCGATCGCGCTCGATGGCGATCGCCGCGGTGCGCACGAGCACCTCGACGACGGAGCGCTCGTCGGGCGTCGGCTCGCGGCACTCGCGGAAGTAGGTGCCGAAGGTGCCCAGCACCGCACCGTCGTGCGCGACGATCGGCATGCTCCACGCGCCGCGCAGACCGAGGGCGAGCGGAAGGTGCGCCAGGCCCGTCCAGCTCAAGGCGTTGGCGAAGTCGCAGGTGACGACCGGCTCGCCGAGCGCGGCCGCGGCCGCACAGGTGCCGACATCGGGGTTGGCCGGGATGCCGTCGATCGCCGCGAGGTAGTCGGCGGGGAGGCTGGGTGCGGCGCCGTTGCGCAGGCGTCGCTGCTCGTCGAGGAGCATGATCGAGGCGACGACGTCGCCGTTCGCCTGCTCCTCGACGGTGCGGACGAGATGACAGAGCACGTCGGCGAGCGGCGCACCGCTGACGACGAGCTCGAGCGACTGCTTCTGGGCGGCGAGGAGGGCCTGAGAGCGGGCGGACTCCTGGGAGTGCGACGACATACAGCGACTGCGAGGGGTCCGGGATCAGGCCAGGCGGCGAACATGTAACATACCGAGCGAGGCCCGGCTCGCCACCGACGACGCACGTTGCGCGCCGCTCCCGAAGGAAGCTGCCGCTGCGACTCTCAGCGCCCGGAGAGCGACGGCGCCTGCGCGACAGACATTCGCCTTCCACATTCCCGTATTCCCATCCTCATCCGGGCACGCGCGATGCGGGAGCCCATCGACCCTACCAACGGCAGAGTACCACACCATGCTTCCGCCTCGCCCCCTCCAGGCGCGCCTGCTCCACTCACTGCTGCCGCTCGCCCTCGCCCTCGCGGCGTGTCACACTGGCGCAGCTCCGGGCGCCGGAGGGTCGCGCCATGCGAGCGCGACGCTCGTCGATGCCGGTGGCCGCAACGTCGGCACGGTGCAGCTCGCGGAGCGACCGGGGAGCGTCGCGTTGACGGGCACGCTGCACGACCTGCCACCCGGTTCTCACGGCATCCACTTCCATGCGGTCGGGCAGTGCGATGGGGCCGCGGCGTTCGCCAGCGCGGGCGCGCACTTCAATCCGGGGGCTCGCAAACACGGCCTCGACTCACCGGAAGGACCGCATGCGGGCGATCTACCCATCGTCGTCGTGGCTGCGGACGGACGCGCGACGCTCGACATGTCGACGGACCGTGTCACGCTCGGCGACGGGCCGACGTCGCTGTTCGACGCCGACGGCAGCGCCCTCGTGCTGCATGCCGCCGCCGACGATCAGCGCACCGATCCGAGCGGCAACAGCGGCGCCCGCATCGCCTGCGGCGTCGTGAAGCGGGAGCGGTGACGAGCGCCGACCAGGCACCTCAACGATCGGATGCCACGCTCGCCCGCCGGCTCAGTAACGCGTCGACCGAGTACGGGCCCGCGCCGGCGAAGGCCATGTAGAGGAAGACGAAGCAGAGCAGCACCGCCGGCTCGCCACGGTTGACGACGGGGAAGAGCGCCACCGGTGCGTGGACGAGGAAGTAGGCGAACGCCATCAGCCCGGAGAGCACGAAGGCCGTCGGGCGCGTGAAGAGTCCGAGGATGATCAGCGTGCCCCCGATCAGCTCGAGCCACGACGCGACCCAGAGGCGCGAGAAGAGGGGCGGCGCACCGGTGAACGGCTTGGCGGGATTGTTCGGGATGCCGAACGCCTGCGCCGTCGCGTGCTCGAACAGCACGAGCGCGGAGACGATTCGAAGTGCGAGCAGCGTGAGGCCGGTGAGCGTGATGCGCCAGCGCGGCTCGTTGTCGATCACTCGATTCTCCGCGTTCGGTGGTGCGTGCAGCTTGCGCGGCGGTGCGTCGACCGGTCAAGTGGCCGTGGCCGAGCTCGTTGCGGCAGCCGGTGCTCGGTGAGCACCGGCGCCCGGGCCGCTCATTTCCCGCCGTTGATCGCGAGCACGAGGGCGTTGCAGAGTGCCTCCCCATCGAGCTGGTGGCGCTGGACGACCGCCTCCACCGGGTGCCCGCCCCCGCAGCAGGTGTCGATCCCCCATGCGGTGAAGACGGCGAGCGTTTCGGGATGGCGCGAGACGATCTCGTTGACGGTCTGCGAACAATCGATGGTCGGGATGGCAGCAATGGACATGAAATCTCCTGATGATCGGTGAAGACGAGGCGATGAATGCGTGAACGGATGGTGTCGTCGGCCTGGCGTCAGCGACGCTCGATCTGAACGCGCCACACCTCGGGCCCCTCGGCGAGGTACGTCCACTCGAAGCCGTTCGGGCGCTCGGCCGCGAGCTGGTAGCGGAGCGGGCGCGGATCGTGGTCGTTGACGAGGATCAGCGACTCGCCGCGCTGCAGCGCGTCGAAGGTCCGGAAGATGGTCGGGTGCTTGTCGCGCGGCGGGATGACGCGGACATCGAGCTCCTTCGGCTGGCTGGTCTGCTGGCTCACTGTGCTCTCCGGGTGATGAGCGAGGCGGCGTGCGACGTCCCGGTGTTGGGTCGTGCACCGTACGGATCGCAAGCTGGCGAGGGCGCTGCCGCGATCGCGTGACGGTTGTCGCAGAGCCGCCCCTCCCCTCCCCCGTTCCCGCGACGTAACCTGCATCGTCCCCGCAGGCCCCACCGCGCCGCCGCCGTGTCGTCCTCCGCGCTTCACACCGAGCGTCCACCGTACGAGCACGTTCGACCGAGCGTGCTCCTCGTGGACGACCACCCCGAGAACCTCTTCGCGCTCGAGGCGATCCTCGAGCCGCTCGACGTGCGGATGGTGCGCGCGGGGTCGGCGGAAGAGGCGTTGCGCGAAGTCGCGGCGAACGACTTCGCCGTGATCGTGCTCGACGTGCAGATGCCCGGCATGGACGGCTACGAGGTGGCGCGACGCATCAAGCGCATGGCGCCGCCCAAGCTCGCGCCGATCATCTTCGTCACCGCGCTGGATCGCGATCGGCGGCAGGTGCACACCGGCTACGCCTCCGGCGCCGTCGACTATCTGTTCAAGCCGCTGGACCCGGACGTCGTGCGCGAGAAGGTCGCCGCGTTCGTGCGGCTCTGGACGGAGCGCGAGGCCGAAGCGATACGGCAGCGCCAGCGCTACGCCGACCTCACCGAGGACGCGCGCGAGAGCGAAGCGCGCTACCGCACGCTGTTCGAGTCGCTCGACGAAGGGTTCTGCATCTGCGAGATGGTGTACGAGGACGATCAGGCGGTCGACTATCGCTTCCTCGAGATCAACCCGGCGTTCGTGCGGCAGTCGGGGCTCGCCGACGCGGTGGGACGCACGGCGCGCCAGATGATCCCCGGGCTCGAATCGTCGTGGATCGAGCGCTACGGCGACGTCGCCCTCACCGGCGAAGCGGTGCGCTTCGAGAGCGAGGCCGCGGCGATGCAGCGCTGGTTCGACGTGTTCGCCTTCCGGATCGGCCGCCCGGAAGATCGGCGCGTCGCGATGCTGTTCACCGACATCACCGCCAAGCGCGAGGGAGAGCTCGAGCGCGAGAAGCTGCTCCGCGCGCTCGACCTGGAGCGCACGCGACTCGAGGACGTCTTCCAGCAGGCACCCGTCGCGGTGGCCGTGCTGCGCGGCCGCTCGGCGCGCGAGCTGGTGTACGAGCTCGTGAACCCGCGCTACGTCGAGATGACGCCTCGGCGCCGCTCACCGGTCGGGAAGCGACTCGGCGACGTCATCCCCGAGGCGCGCGACGCGCTGTTCTCGGCGCTGCAGCAGGTGCTCGACACGGGGACACCCTTCGAGGCGAAGGACTTTCTCGTCCCCCTCGACCGCGATCACGACGGCGTGCCGGAGGAATACTTCTTCAACTTCGTCTACCACCCGCTGCGTGAAGCGGATGGCACGGTGTCCGGGATCGTCGACATCGGCACCGAGGTGACGGAGAGCGTGCGCGCGCGCCGCGTGGCCGAGCGACTGCAGCACGTGGCCGAGGCGGCGGAGCGCCGGCTCGCCTTCCTCGCCGAAGCGAGCGTGCGGCTCGCCAGCTCGCTCGACGTGGAGGCGACGCTGGCGACGATCGCCGAGCTGGCGGTACCCACGCTCGCCGACTGGTGCTTCGTCGAAGTGCTGGAGGAGGGACGCGTGCGCCCCGTGGCGATCGCGCACGTGCGGCCCGAGATGGTGCAGCTCGCGCGCGCGTCGCTGGCGCGCAACCCGGTCGACATGAACGCGGAGTGGGGCACCCCGCAGGTGCTGCGCACGGGCGAGCCGCTGCTCGTGCCGGAGATCCCCGACGAGGCGTGGGTCTCCGTGGCGCAGGACGAGGAGCATCTCGCCCTGCTCCGCTCGGTCGCCATGCGCTCGCTGATCATGGTGCCGCTCAAGGATCCGAGCGGCCGCGCCGCCGCGGTGCTGTCGCTCGTGTCGAGCGGCCCGGAGCGCACCTACGGCGAGGCGGATCTCTCGATGGCGATGGAGGTGGCGCGTCGAGCGGGTGCCGCGCTGGCGAACGCGCGTCTCGTCGAGGCCGAGCGTGCCGCACGCGCCGAGGCGGAGTCGGCGAGCCGCACGAAGAGCCAGTTCCTGGCGAACATGAGCCACGAGCTGCGCACGCCGCTGAACGCGATCGCCGGCCACGTACAGCTCATCGACATGGGGATCTACGGTCCGGTGAGCGAGGCGCAGCACGACGCGCTGGCGCGCGTGGAGCGCGCGCAGCGTCACCTGCTCGGCCTCATCAACGACGTGCTGAACTACGCGCGCATCGAAGCGGGACGCGTGGAGTACGACCTCTCCCCCGTGCCCGTCCACGAGCTGCTGATGGACGTGCTGCCGATGGTGGAGTCGCAGGTGGCGTCGAAGTCACTGACGCTCGAGACGGCGCTCCCCGACGTGCGCGAGACGGAACCGGTGTACGCGTGGGCCGACCGCGACAAGCTGGCGCAGGTGCTGCTCAACGTGCTGTCGAACGCGATCAAGTTCACCCCCGAAGGAGGGCGGATCACGACGTCGCTCGCCACGGACGGGTCGTCGCACGTGATCGTGCGCATCAGCGACACCGGCGTCGGCATCCCGGGGGACAAGCTGGACGCCGTGTTCGAGCCGTTCGTGCAGGTACGCTCCGACCTCACGCGCACCACGGAAGGGACCGGGCTCGGCCTCGCGATCAGCCGCGACCTCGCGCGCGGCATGGGCGGCGACCTCCGCGCCACGAGCGAGCTCGGTGTGGGCTCGACCTTCGAGCTCGTGCTCCGCCGCGTGTTGGAGGTGGGCGGCGAAGCGATGGAGCGTCGCTCACGCCCGGAGCGACGCCGCGCCGACCGGCGCAGCGGAGAGGAGAGACGAAGCTCGGAGTAGCTTCACTCGCTCGGAGGATCCTCAGCCTGAAGCAGCGGAAAACTCGGCGGTGTGTAATTGTTCACGACCCGCTCGATCCCTTCCTTCGTCGTCTCGCAGCCGAAGTTGAGCAGCAGCCCGACCTGCAGGTTCGAAAAGACGCAGGTAGGTGAGCAATTGCTTCGCGTGCGCCCGTGCGCGGCGCTCCACCGACTTGATCTCGACGATGACGCGATCCTCGACGAGAAGGTCGGCGCGGAACGCTCCCTCCTCTTCCAGGCCGTCGTGCGAAATAGTGATGAGGCGCTGACGTTCCACGCGTAACCCGCGTCTCCGCAGCTCTGCCGCCAGGACCACTCGATGCCGACCCCCAATCTCCTTCAGTGCGTTAATTGACGAGGAGTCATAGGCCAATCGAGATCTCGCGCGACAAGCAGTTCTCCGCGTGCCCTCCGCGGCCTCCGCGTGCGCCGCGTGAAATCACAGCCGAACCGGAGCGTAGGTGCCGACCCGGCGCGAGAAGTTCGACCCGCTCGTCAATCATTCCCTGCAAGAGCGCCTCGGGCGCCGGCGCCGCGGGTGAGCGCAGCAGCCGCGCCGATCGCGAGCGCAATGATGAGGACGACGACTGCCCCCACGGCACCCGGCTTCACCACCATGACGAAGACGACGCCGAGTCCGAGCGCGAAGCGCGTCGCTGCGGAGAGCCGCAGGATGGGATCCTCGATCCGCTCGCGCAGCGATGATGGGACGGAACCGTCGGTCGCGGAGATCGCCCGTCCGATGGCCACGAATCGTGGTCGGCCGACCCCGGCGCCGAGCACGGCCATCGCCACCATGCCGGCGATGCCCGCGGCCACCCAGGCGTGATGGCCGGCGCCGTGGCCCATCATGTAACCTCCACTCACCAGGATGGCGAGCGCAGCGGGTCCGTCGATGCGGCGGCGGCCGCGCATCAGGGTCATCCACTCGCGCACCTGCGCGACCGATCGGGCGTTCCGGAGCTGGCGCAGGCCGATCTGCTCGAGACCGATGCCGGCGAAGAGGGCAAGGACACCGACGAGATGGAGGAAGAGCGCGATGGAGTACGCGGACATGGCATCACTCGGGAAGTGGGATGAGGCAGCAGGGCCCGCCCGGTCCATGGCAGGCCCTTACCTCTCTGACCGGATGGCGCCGCCCCGCGTGACAGGGCGCGCTGTCACATTCGAGCAGGCTGCGCTGTCTAGGGTGCAATGAGCTCACTCGACGAACGCGCCGCGGTCTTCACGGAGACGCGGCCCCTGCTCTTCTCGATCGCCTACCGCATGCTCGGCAGCGTGGCCGACGCGGAGGACATCGTGCAGGACGCGTATCTGCGCTGGCAGCGCACCTCCGATCTCGAGGTGCGCGAGCCGCGCGCCTACCTCACCACGGTCGTGACGCGGCTGGCGATCAACCAGCTCCAGTCGGCGCGCGCCCAGCGCGAGACGTACGTGGGACCCTGGCTTCCGGAGCCGCTCGTGACGGAACATGTCCCTGATTCCTCGGCCGCGGTCGAGCTCGCGGAATCGCTCTCGATGGCGTTCCTCGTCATGCTCGAGCGGCTGTCGCCGATCGAGCGCGCGGTGCTGTTGCTGCACGACGTGTTCGACTTCGACCACGCCGAGATCGCGCGGATCGTCGACAAATCAGAGGCGAACTGCCGGCAGCTGCTCTCCCGCGCGAAGAAGCACGTCGTCGCCGACGAGGCGCGGTTCGACGCGGATCGTGAGCTGGCGGCGCGCCTGGCGGAGCGGTTCACCGATGCGGCTCGCGCGGGCGACCTCGACGCGATGCTCGCCGTGCTCGCCGAGGACATCACCCTGTGGGCTGACGGGGGCGGCAAGGTGCCCGGCGCGGCGCTGCAGCCGATCCACGGCGCGGGTGCGGTGGCGCGATTCATCATCGATCGGACGGAGCGCACTGCGTCGCCCGGCCGCGCGACTCGCGCCGTGCAGTTCAACGGGCAGCCGGGCTTCGTGATCTACATGAGCGGCCGGCCGTTGACCGCGCTCATCTTCCACGTGCGCGACGCCCGCATTCGCACCCTCTACGCCGTGGGCAATCCTGACAAGCTGCGCAATGTCGCCGAGCTGAGGGAAGGCTGAGCCAGTGTCACGTAGTTGCTTCGAAGCGCGAGGGGTGGAGGGTTATCATTGAAGCAGGGTGCGGCGCTCGACGCCGAGCCCAACGACACCCTCAGCGGTCACCGCCATGTCGCCAATCCAGCATCCCGTCAATGGCCCTGCGGTCCTCTTCGACCTCGGCGAAGAGTTGGACATCGTGCACACGCAGCTCGTGAAGAGCTCGCGCGCCGCGCGCACACTCGTGAAGAACGGCTCCCTGCGCTCGACCCTCATCGGCCTCGCCGCCGGCGGGGAGCTCGCCACGCATTCGGCGGACGGGCCGATCACCGTCATCGTGCTCGAGGGGGCGCTCGACTTCGGCGTCGAAGACAAGACGTGGTCGCTGCGCAGGGGCTCCCTCCTCGCGGTCGATGCCGGCGTCGAGCACAGCGCCCGCTCGACGGGAGGCGCCATCTTCCTCCTCACCGTGTCCCTCTCGACGAAGCAGGACGGCGCGTGAGCGATGGGCACGACCTGCGGGACGAGGACCTGCTCGCGCTGTTGACGGACTTCTACGCGCGCGTGGAGCGCGACGAGCTCCTCGCTCCGTACTTCGCCGCCGTCGACATGACCGAGCACATGCCGGTGATCGTCGACTTCTGGTCGACGATGGTCTTCCACACGGGGCGCTACAGCGGCAACGCCTTCCGCCCGCACCTCGCCATGCCCGGCCTCACCGCGGCGCACTTCGCGCGCTGGCTCGCGACGATGGAAGCGACGGTGGACGCGCACGCCGCCGGACCGGCCGCGTCGCACATGAAGATGCTGGCCCATCGGGTCGCGTTCAACATGCAGATGCGGCTCGGCATCGCACCGCCCGCAGCATAGCGCGCACGCTATTCGAGAATAGCGTGCGCACCGCCTGCTCCCTTCGTCTGGCGGACGAGGAGCAGCAGCGGGATCAACAACAGGATGATGAGCGCGGCGAGGACGTAGATCTTTCCGTACGCGATCACGCTCGCCTGCCCCATCAGCTGGTGGTCGAGCAGGGCGAGCGCGCGCCGCCGCGCCGTGAGGAAGTCCGCCCCCTGCGCCATCATGCCGCGCGTCAGCATCTCGACCCGCGTCACCGTGCTCGCGCCGTAGTTCGACACGTGCTCGACGAGCATCGCGCGCGTCTGCGCCGTGTAGCGCGTCACGAGCGTCGAGATGCCGGCGATCCCGAACGAGCCGCCGAGCTGGCGGAAGAAGTTGTAGAGCCCCGTCCCCTGCGCCAGCTCGGTCGTCGACAGCTCGGCCAGCGTGATCGTCGTCAGCGGCACGAACATGAGGCCGAGTCCGAGCCCGCGCAGGATCAGCGGCCAGAAGAAGTCGTGCGTGCCGCTCTCGCCGGTGATGAGCGACAGCTTCCACGCCGCGAGCGCGAAGATCAACGCGCCCGCCGTGATGAGCAGTCGCGGATCGATGCGGTTCGTCAGCCGTCCGACGAT
>Ga0070684_100000993_pt1 | contig 20241 bp, 17 predicted proteins | sample KBSC723LmetaG_FD_65653 | JGI IMG/M metagenome (GOLD analysis project Ga0070684, IMG submission 65653) | Corn rhizosphere microbial communities from Kellogg Biological Station, Michigan, USA - KBS C7.2-3L metaG | ecosystem: Host-associated > Plants > Roots > Rhizosphere ...
CCGACGCCGAGCTCCTCGAGGAAGATCTCGGACATCTCGCGGTCGTAGTGCTGGCCCGTATGCACGAGCACGTGCTCGAAGTCGTCGGCGCGCCGCGCGAGCTCGGCCGCGATCGGCGCGATCTTCATCATGTTCGGGCGCGTCCCGACCACGGACAGGACTCTGCGACGCGAGGCCATGGCTTCTAGTAGGCGCCCCGGGCGCCGAGCACCGCGGGGAGCGTCTTCAGGAGGATCGAGATGTCGAGCCAGATCGACCAGTGCTCGAGGTAGTAGAAGTCGAGCCGGACGAGGTCGTCGAAGCCGAGGCTCGAGCGGCCGGCCACCTGCCACAGGCCAGTCAGCCCGGGCAGCACGAGGTAGCGCTTCCGGTGCCACGGCTCGAGCAGCTCGTAGTCGCGGACGGGCAGCGGGCGAGGCCCGACGAGGCTCATCTCTCCGCGGAGCACGTTCAGCAGCTGCGGGAACTCGTCGATCGAGAAGCGGCGGAGCAGTCGACCGACCCGGGTGACGCGCGGGTCGTCTCGGATCTTGAAGAGCGCGCCCTCTGCCTCGTTCTCCTCCTCGAGCTGGGCTTGCAGCGCCTCCGCGTCCGCGCGCATCGTGCGGAACTTGAGCATGTCGAACTCCCGCTCGTTGAGGCCAACGCGGCGGTCGCGATAGAGCACCGGCCCGGACGACTCGAGCTTGATCGCGACCGCGATCAGGAGCCAGAGGGGCAGCCCGATGATGAGGATCAATGCGCTCACGATCAGGTCGAACCCGCGCTTGACGACCCAGTCTGCGCCGACGAAGACCGGCGGACGGAGCTCGAAGAGCGGGATTCCCTGACCGGGGACGTACTCGCCGCGGCGCTCGATCAGGAGCTCGGTCGCGCGCGGCGCCACGCGCACCTTCACGCCTCGCCGGTGCGCCTGCTCGACGATCTCCACGAGCCCCCGGTCGTCGAAGTCGGAATCCGTGACGATCAGCTCGTCGACGTCATGGGTCGCGAGCACCGTGGAGAGGGACGAGAGCCCACCGAGCGGAGGCAGGCCCGCGGAGTCCTCGGAGGTCGAGATCGCTCCCACGAAGTCGTAGTCGATCCCGGCCCGGCTCGCACCGAGCGAGCGCCTCAACCGTGCGATGCTCTCGCCGGTTCCGACGAAGATCGCGCGCCGGCGGACGCCTGCGAACTTGAGCAGGTCACCCGTGACGATGTCGTAGCTCCCGCGCAGCAGGCCGATGAAGATCGCGCCGAGAACGACCGCCGTTGGGGCGAGCCCGTAGGACTTGAAGCGGTGCCCCGTGCCGATCGCGAACGTGAGCGTGATCACCCCGACCAGCGCGAGTGACGCCAGGATGCGGCCGAACCCCGCGCGTCGCTCGCGCTCTGCGTACAGCCCGGCCTGCCAGAAGACGAGCACCGTGATCACGGTCAGGAACGGAAGCCAGTCCGTCTCGACCTTCCAGCGCAGTCCCCACTGGTCGACGTCGTTGCCGTAGACGAATGCGCGCAGGGTCAGCGCGGCGTAGACGCCCAGCACGAGCCCGACCAGGTCGAGCCCGACGAGCGCGGCGACGCTGGCCACCCGCCGAACGACACCCTGCAGCGGGAAGTACGGCGTCGTGGAGCGGATGTCGCCGATGCGTGGGGTTTCAACGATCCCGTCGCGCCGGCGCCGGGCTTCTTTCGGCGGTTGCGCCGGGGGCGGCGCTTGTTCGGTAGCCACGGGCCGTTCCATGATACGGCCCAGACTGGCTACTTCGGCATCGTGCGGAACACCTGGAAGCTCGGCTTTCGGCGGCCCGCCGCGGTGTAGAACCCGGACTGCCAGCCGTTGCCGATCCGCGCCTCGTCCCGGGTGAGGAACCAGATCATCATGTCGATCCGCGGGTTCCTCCGTGCAATCCCGAATGCCTCCTTGACGTACCGGGCCTGCTTGATCCAGGAGACTCCGAAGCTGCGGTCGGGCGGGTTCGTCTGGTAGCCGTACTCGGTGATCCAGAGGTGCTTGGGGCCGTACAGGCGGGTGAGCTCACGGATCAGCTCGTTGATGTTGCCGAGCGTGACCGCGCGCGGGCCCGGCGGCGGCTTGCTGGGTGACTCGTTCGGGTGCTGGTAGTACGGGTGGTGCGCGTAGACGTCGAAGCGCGCGTGGGCCCGCTTCAGGCCGCGCAGGAAGATGAGCGGCGACACGGACGGACGCGGCTGCGTTCCCGTGTTGTTGCCGCGCGGCGCAGTCACGCCGCAGGCCACCTTCTCGCCGGGGAGGCCCGTCAGGTGCACGCCGGACATGATCGCGTTGCACATCCCGGCGTAGATCCGCGGGCTCGCGAGCAGGTACTTGCGCGGACCGATCCTCTGGAACTGCGGCTTCAGGAAGACCGGATTGTTCGGCTCGTTCCACGCCAGCCAATAACGGACGGCCGGGAGCGCGGGGCCGTTCGGGTCGGGATGGAAGCTGCCGCTGTAGCGCTTGGCCGCGGCGAAGGCAAAGTTGCGGAGGTCGATCGTGCGGCGCGGGGCCATGTTCTTCGCGGGCCCTGCCCACGAGGGCGTCCACAGGATCGAGAAGACCGGCTTGATGCGGTTCTCGGCCGCGCGCTTGACGAACGCGTCATAGACCGTCCAGTCGTAGGCGGGGTCGGCCGGGTTGCGCGCGTTCGTCGGACGCTTCTTGTGCGCGACGCCGCTCGGGCCGCCCCAGTAGAGGTTCACACGGAGCGCCTCGACGCCGAGCGTCTTGTACTGCGGGAAGGCCCAATCGGCGTTGCCGAGCGTCTGGGACTCGTCGAAGATTCCGACGATCAGCGCACGCGACTGGGACGACTTCTGCGAGGGGCGCGCGCCCGACGGTGCGATCAGTCCTGCCACGAGAGCCGCAAGTGCCGCCAGGACGCCCAGGGCTGCGTACCTACGCATGGACCTGCTCCAGGGTCGAAAGCATTCGGCGCAGGCCTTCTTCGAGCTCGACCTCGGGCTCCCAGCCGAGGAGCTGCTTGGCGCGCGTGATATCGGGCTGGCGGATCTGCGGGTCGTCAACGGGAAGCGCCTCGTAAACGAGCTCGCTCGCGGAGTCGGTGACGCGGATCACGGTCTCGGCGAGCTCGAGAATGGTGAACTCCCGGGGGTTGCCGAGGTTGACGGGGAGATGCTCGCCGCTCGCCGCGAGGAGGTGAATCCCGCGAATGAGGTCGTCGACGTAGCAGAAGCTCCGGGTTTGTCCGCCCTGGCCGAAGACGGTGAGCGGTTTGTTCTGGAGCGCCTGCCGCATGAAGGTCGGGATCGCCCGGCCGTCATGAGCGCGCATGCGGGGTCCGTATGTGTTGAAGATCCGGACGATCGAGGTGTTCACGCCCTGCTGGCGGTGGTACGCCATGGTCAGCGCTTCTGCGTAGCGCTTCGCCTCGTCGTAGACCCCGCGCGGGCCGATCGGATTCACGTGGCCCCAGTACGTCTCGGGCTGCGGGTGGACTTGAGGGTCGCCGTAAATCTCGCTCGTCGAGGCGAGGAGGAATCGGGCGCGCTTCCATTTTGCGAGGCCGAGTGCGTGGTGGGTGCCGTACGACCCCGTCTTGAGGGAATGGAGCGGCTGCCGCATGTAATCGATCGGGCTGGCGAGCGCGGCGAGGTGGAAGACGAAGTCGACCGGCTCGTCGAGCTCGATCGGCTCGATCACGTCGTGGTTGAGGAACGTGAACGCGTCGTCGCGCAGGTGGTCGATGTTTTCGAGGCTGCTCGACTCGAGGTTGTCGACGCAGATAACGCGAAGCCCCTCGTCGAGCAGGTGCTCGCAGAGATGAGAGCCGAGGAACCCGGCTCCGCCGGTGACGACTGCGCTGGCCATCGAGGTGCGCAGGATAGCCAGGGCGCCGGAGGAGGCCCTCGATTCTTACGAAGCCTTAACGGCGGCTTCGGCTACCGCAGCTCGCGATTGGACTCCATGTCGAAAAGCATGGCGAACAGCGTGAACAGAAGGCCCGCAATGAGGAGCAGTGCGACCAGGACGACCGTCCCGATCGCGAGGTCGTTGCCGGCGAGACGAAGGATCGTAACCGCGGTCCCGAGCACGAATCCGAGAAGAAGGAACAGGATTCCGAAGACCCAGAAGAAGACGAGCGGATGGAAGTCGCGGATCACGTACTTCTCGCGCATCCGCCAGAAGAACGCCTTCGTCAGCAGCCAGGAGATCGCAGGGATCACCCTCCCGAGCCGGATGCCCGAGGTCTCGCCGACGCCGTACACCGGGCGCGACGGCACGTCCCGCACGCGCGCGTTGATCACGTTCAGGTGCACGAGCATGTCGTTGGGGAACCCGTAGCGCGGATAGATGCGATCGAGGTCCAGGAGCTCGAGGGTCTTGAGCGAGACCGCCGTGTAGCCCGACTGGGAGTCCGCGACGTGCCAGTACCCCGACGCGATCTTCGTCAGCAGCGAGAGGACCGCGTTGCCGAGATAACGGTTGCGTGGGATCAGCTCCCAGGCGCGGCCCGTGAACAGCCGATTCGCCTTCGCGTACTCGACGTCGCCGCGGGCGACCGGGCCGGCGATCGCCTCGAGGTCGTCGGGATCCATCTGGTTGTCGCCGGCCATGACGCAGGTGACGTCGATCCCCTCCTCGAGCGCTCGCTTGTAGCCGGTGACGATTGCGGCCCCGACTCCCCGGTTCTTGTCATGCGTGATCACCTCGACGCGTTCGTCGCCCGTCCCCGCAGCGGCAGGGGTCGTCCCGTCGCGCGACGCGTCGTCGACCACGATCACCCGGTCGACGAACTCGGGGATGCTCGCGAGAGTGGTGACGATCAGCTTTTCCTCGTCGAACGCCGGCACGACGACGGCGACTCGCTTGCCCTCGAGCATCAGGCTTGCTGGCGGCCGGTACGCGCCGCGACCGGGTCCCAGAAGAGCGCGGCCAGGAAGCCGACGATGAGCCCGATCAAGCCGGCGATCGCGATCGAGTTGCGCGAGCTGCGCGCGGTCGCCTTCAGGGCGGAACCGCGGTCGAGGACCTGTGGAAGCTCGACCTGCTCGGCCAGGGCGAGCAGCTGGCGCGCCTGGAGCCGGTCCTGTTCGAGGGTGCCTCGCCGCTGCTCCATCGTCAGGAGGAGCGTCCCGAGCGTGAGGCGCTCGGTCTGCGACGCGCCGTCGAACTGCTGCTGAACCTGCTGCGCCTGCCTTTCGATCGCGTCCAGCTGCCTTTGGTCGGACGCGATCTGCGTCTTGAACGTGTTCACCTTGAGCCTCGCGTAGCCGCCGGTGACGGCGACGATCTTCTCGGCGATCGCCTGGGCCGCGGCGTTGACCTCCCCGCGCTTCGGGCCCTCGACGGTGACCGCGTAGTACTGGTTCGGCGCGGTCTTCGGGGCGCCGCTCTTGATCGCCCGCGTCGAGACGCCTGCGCGTAGCTGACGCACGGTCATGCCGGATTTCTGGGCGACTTCCTGGAGCGTCTGCTGACCTCGCGCGACCCGCGTCACCGTGTTCGGGTTCGTCGAGAGGCTCTGGAGCGGGTTCGTCCCATTCGGGCTAAAGGGTGTGCCCACGTAGACGGTGGCCTCGGCGCGATAGACGTCCTTGCCGCCGAGCGCGAGCAGGTAGCCGATCACGACGCCGATCACGAGGCCGAGAACGGGCAACCACCAGCGCGCGACGAGCGCGTCGAGGTAGCGGCCGAGGTCGACCTCCCGCTCCGCGTCGAGATCGGGTTCCCGTCGAGTGCTCATGCCTCGCCCGGCTCAGGGGCGACCGGCTCAGGGACCTCCTCGGCGACCGGCTCCAGCGTGCCGTCCTCGCTCTCGGTCAGGACGAGGTGCGAGAAGAAGCGCGTCATGAGCATGCCCTCTTTGAAGTCGCCGACGGTCGGCTCGGGCTGCTCTCCGTTTGCGAGTGCGAGGGCCAGCTCGGGGTAGCGGCTGCCGGCGGTGTGGGGGAGCGGGAACGCGCCGCCGAAGCGCGGGTTGACGTCGGTGACGAGGAGCGAGCCGTCCGCCTCCCGGAAGCACTGGATGTTCGCCGGGCCCCAGATGGGAAGCGCCTCCGCGACGCGACGGCCGTGCTCGATCAGCTCGTAGTCCCTGATCGTGACGCCCTTGATCGACTCGCCGCCCTTGGACTCGATCATCGTCCTGGGGATCGCATTCAGGCAGCGCCCTTCGAAGTCGCAGAAGACGTCGATCGAGAACTCCTCGCCCTGGCAGTACGTCTGGACGAAGGAGGCGACCGGCGTACGCGCCAGATAGAAGTCGAGCTCTTCGCGATCGGTTGCCCGGTAGATATGGCGCGATCCGAAGCCTTCGCGGGCCTTCACGATGAGTGGGAAGTCGATGTTCTCGGGGAGAAGCTCAGGCAGCCAGCTGGGCGGGGACGGGATGCCGAGGCGCTCGAAGGTCTCGTGTGCGACGTACTTGTCGCCCATCTGGGCGACGACCTCGCCCGGTGGTAGGAGGACGGCCGTGCCCAGGTCCTGGCGGTTCTGCGCGAGGATGAACTGGTCGAGATCGGTGAGCGGGACGACGAGGTCGACATCGTGCTCGACGACGAGGCGGGCGAGCTCCGACACGTACTCCGGGTCGCCGACGCGCGAGACGAGCTCGTACTCATCCGCGTGGTAGAGCGCCGGCGCCAGGCGGTTGATGTCGGTTGCGATCGTGGTCGCGCCGGCTCGGCTGAAGGCGGACACGATGTCGACGCGCTGCCCGGCGCAGGTGAAAAGGACGGTCGTCACGGCGAAAGAGCGTAACGACTTGGCCGAAAACGCCCTTGCGTGAACGTCACGCTTTTGGCGCGGTCTGGATTCAGACGTGGCACGAGATTCTCATTACGATTGCGACGGGGAGGAGGTGGAGCGTGCCTTCTTTAAGGAGTTTTCGGCGGCTCCGCGCCACGCCAGCCGCCGCTCTTGCCCTTGTACGTCCCGCCGAACAGCGCGAACGGCGTGCGGGCGAGGATCTTCGCGTCGAGCCACGGCGAGCGGTGCTCCACGTACCAGACGTCGAGCTCGATGCGCTCCTCCCAGGGAAGCGACGCACGCCCCTGTACCTGCGCCCACCCCGTGATGCCCGGCCGCACGTCGAGCCGCCGGCGCTGGCGCGGTGTGTACTGCTCGACCTGGTAGGCAAGCGTCGGCCGCGGCCCGATCAGGCTCATCTCGCCTCGCACGACGTTCCAGAGCTGCGGCAGCTCGTCCAGCGAGAGCCGACGGAGCGCGCGGCCGGCGCGAGTGATCCGCGGATCGCCACGGTTGACCGCCCAGCCCGCACCCTGCCGCTCCGCGCCGACGACCATCGTCCGCAGCTTCAGCAGCTCGAACTCGCGACCGTCCCTCCCCACCCTCCGCTGCCGGTAGAGCACGGGGCCGCCGTCGTCCAGCTTGATGGCAAGCGCCGCCGCGCCGAGAAACGGGCTCGCCACCGCGAGGCCGATCGCAGCGCCGGCGACGTCGAGCGCCCGGTTCACCGGGTCCCCTCGATGCGCTCCCAGAGCAGCGGCGGCCCGAAGCGCACGTAGCGGGCGAGCCCCTCCAACGTCGCCCACGTCACCACGAGGTAGTAGTAGGCGAGGCCCGCTCCCGGGATCGGAACGCGGAAGCGGCCGGCCGTAGCCAGGAGCAGCCACACGAGCTGCAACCCCAACGCGGCCTGATAGACCCAGCCCTCGCCGACGAGCGCGGCGCTCGACACGAGCAGCAGCACGTGGAGGATCCCGCTTCCGTAGCGCAGCAGCCGGTGCGAGACGAGCTCGACGAAGTACACCGGCCCCACGCGCCGAAGCATCCCGCGGAAGACGTGCACCCAGGCGCCGCGCAGCATCCGCACCTTGCGCCGGTACTCGTCCTCGATGTCCTTCGACGGCTTCTCGACCGAGACCGCGTCGGCGTCGTAGACCGCACGCCGCCCGCGCTGCACCATCAGGTAGGGGAGCCCGAGATCGTGGCCGCACCACGGCTCCTGGTCGAACCAGTCGGCCCGCCGCACGGCGTAGATGGGCCCGTTGCCGCCTGTGACCGAGCCCAGGCGCGATTCTTGGGCCCGGAGCCAGAGCTCGAAGCGCCAGTACGCCCCTTCGCGGTTCGTCCCGTCGGGGGCCTCGTACGAGGCGCGGCCGGTGACGTAGCCGACGGCCGGGTCGGCGAAGCTGCGTACGAGCCGCCGGAGGGCGTCGCGTTGCCATACCGCGTTCGCGTCCGAGAAGGCGACGATCTCACCGCTCGACCCGGCGACGCCGCGATTCTGCGCGGCAACCTTGCCGCCGCGCGGGCAGCGGACGAGACGGACGCGACGGTCCGACCCGGCGAGTCGCTCGACGATCGCCTCGGTCTCGTCGGTCGAGGCGTCCGACGCGACCACGACCTCGATCCGATCGGCCGGATAGTCGAGCTCGAGCAGGTTGCGGACCCGCCGCTCGATCACGTCGGCCTCGTTGTGGGCCGCGACGATCACGCTGACGCTCGGCTCGATCTCCGAGCTCGCCACGCGGCGGCGCCGTAGGCGGGAGGTCAGCGCAGCCGCGATCGGGTACCCGACATGGGTCCAGACGAGCAGTCCGAGCGATGCCCAGAAGACGATCTTCACCGCGAGCATGGGGCTTCGAGCCTAGTGGAGCGCGTCGTCGTAGGCCCGCAGGGTTTCGTCCGCAAAGCGCTCCCAGGTGAAGCGCTCGGCGATCCGCGCCCGCCCCGCTTCGCCGTAGCGCCGTCGCAGATCGGCATCCTCGAGCAGGCGCCGGAGCGCGTCCCGCAACGCACCCACGTCGCCCGGTGGAACGAGTAGGCCGGTCTCCTCGTGCACGACCAGATCGCGCAACCCGCCCACGTCGCCGGCGACGACGGGCCGCCCGTACGCCATGGCCTCCGCGCACACCACGCCGAACCCCTCCCGATGCGACGGGCACGCGACGACGGCCGCCCGTTCGAAGCGGCGCTCCAGCTCTTCGTGCGGGAGAAAGCCAAGGGCACCGGGAACCTCCCCACGGAGAGGACCGTCCCCGACGACGACGAGCGGCATCCCGTTCGCCGCGGCGACCAGCTCGCGGACGCCCTTTTCGGGCGAAAGCCGCCCCGCGTACAGGATCTCCGGTGGATCGGCAGGGTCGCGCACCTCCACCGGCAGGTCGACGCCGCTCGGGATCGTCCGCACATCAGTCGCCCCCAACCGGAGAGCCTCGTCGGCGAGCGCGCTCGACGGCGCGATCACGAGCCGCGCCCTTCGCAGAACGCGCCGCGCGAGCGCCGGCGCACGACGCGCGAGCTCGACGTCCGTCCCCCACACCTGCACGACGAACGGCTTGCCCGTCGCCATCGCGACGAGGCCCGCCGGAAGCCAGTGGGCATGGACGAGATCCGCGCCCGCGGAAGCCCGTCGCGCCGCCCGCGCGAACCCGGTCAGCATCAGCGGCAGCGCCGCCGCCAGGTACGGCTTGCGCCGCAGGTTCCCGGCCACACCGGCGCCGTAGGCGATCCCGTAGTGCCGGAAGCTCGCTGGCGACACGACCTCCACCTCCACGCCGCGCGCACGCAGGTGCTCGACCTGGTCGGCGACGAAGAGACCGGCGACGTCGCCCGGCTTGCGCGGGTACGACGTCGTCAGGACGACGATCTTCAAGGCTCGAGTCGGCGGGCGAACACGACAGGAGTCGCCAGGGCCATCAAGGCCAGCGCGTAGAAGTAATAGAACTGCATCGTCAGGTAGAACGCGTTCGCGGCGATCGTCCCCACGAGTGCAGCGGTCAGCCCCCACGCAACCGGCCGCACCCGCGCCGCAACCGGGTCTCCGGCGGCGGCGAGCGCGCGACCGATCCGCCTCGCCGCGCCGAGCCTCCGGAACAGGTAGACGACGAACAGCCCGAACACGATCGTCCCCACGAGCCCCGTCTCGACCACGGTCGCCACGTAGTAGGAGTGCGCCCCCCACTTCGTCCGGCCCGTGACGAACTCGAAGTAGACCGAGAACGTGTTCAGCCCGAACCCGAACAGCGGGTGCGCGTGGATCGTCTGCGGGATGAAGTCGTAGACCTGGAAGTGGAGCGTCGACGACGAGTCGTTCGTCTGCAGGCGCGCGTGCAAGACGTTCGAGAAGTAGTCGAGCCGTCGCGTGACGATGAAGGCGAGCACGGCGCCCACCGCGGCCAGCGGGATGAGCATCGCGCGCGACAGCAAAAGCCGCCGGTAGACGATCGCGAGCACGAGCCCGCCTGCAGCGAGTCCGAGGAGCCCGCTCCGCGAGAGCGTGGCCAGCTCGACGAGGAGCAGGAAGCCGAGCAGGACCGCGAGCGGCACCCGCAGCCGGTGCCCCGGCTCGAGCCGCAGGTACACGGGGGTCAGGAGCAGCAGCGGGACGACGAGCATCACGCCGAGGTGGTTCGCGTCGCCCGTCAGCGCGTTCACGCGATACACGCTCGACTGTCCGACCGCTCCCCAGATGTTGATCGACGAAGCGCCGCCCGTGATCGGATTCAGGACGAGCGCGTCGAGGTTCCGTCCACCGAGCGTCGCGACGAGCTGGAGCACGCCGTACGCAGCGTTGGCGGCGAACCCGGCGGCGAACCAGCCGAGCGTTCGCCAGTAGAACCGTTCCGAGCGCCGTGCGAGGTACGCCACGCCCGCGGCGAGGAACGCGAAGTGGATCGCGAACTTCGTCAGGCCCTTCTCCCAGAGCGAGAGCGCCTGCTTCGTCTCGACGTTGAAAAAGCCGATCAGATACGCGATCAGAAGGGCGGCGGCGAAGCAGAGCACCACGAGCGTCGTCGCGGGCACGAGCCGGTCGCGGTCGCGGATCCGCGCGGCGACGAACGCGATCAGGAACATCAGCGCGAGGATGTCGGCCAGGTTCACGCGCCCGGCGACGTTCCAGTAGACGTTCTGGAACGAGACCGAGAAGATCGTCGCCAGGAAGAAGAAGGTCGTCAGGCGGTCCGCGACTTTCGGGCGGTTCACAGGCGACGTCGGGCTCACCGCGCTCATGGCGCGGCTCGCTTTTGCGCGTGGCCGCGCAAAAGATCCGCGACTTTCAATCTGCGACCTCCTCGAGCAGCTCGGCGAACTCCCGGGAGCGCGTGCGCCGAGAGAGCCGCTCCTTCAGCTCCGGCGGAAGGCTTCCGTTCTCGAGCGCGCCGCGCCGCCAGCGGGTGTGCAGTCCGTCGATCGCCGCTTTCATGGCGGCCACGTCGTCGGGGGCGACGACCACGCCCGCGTGAGCGCTGCGCACGAGCTCGGCCGCGACACCGTCCGTCGGCACGACCGCGAGGATCGGCCGCTCGGCGGCGAGGTACTCGTAGATCTTTCCCGACGGCACGGTGCGCCCACGGCCGCCGGCGTCCGGAAGCAGGAGCAGCAGAGCCTCCGAGTCGCGCTGCAGCTCGAGCGCCAAGCGCCGCGGGACGTGCTCGATCTCCTCGACACGCTCGCCGAGCCCCAGGCGGTCCGCGAACTCACGGTCGCTCGAGCGCAGCCCGCCGACGAAGCGCGCGACGACGTCCTCGTGCGTCTCGGACAGCGCGGTCAGGAACGGACGCGGATCACGGTGCCCGAAGAACGTGCCGGTATGCGTGATCCGAAAGCGATCGCCCGAGTGGTACTCGAGCCCCTCGAAGTCCTCGAAATCGCAGCCGTTCGGGATCGTCTCGACGCGCTTCGCGCCGAGCTCGCGCATCTCCGCCGAGATCGCCTGGGACACGGTGACCACCGCGTCGGCGTGGCTCGCGACGAGCCGCGCGACGAGCGCCTGGGCCTGCTCCTTGATCCGCACGGCAAGCCGGTCGGTGCGCCGGTCCGGGTTCGCGGCCACGGAATCGCGCAGGTCGGCGACCCACGGGACGCCCGTCGCCTGGGTGACCGCTGCTCCGATCAGATTGACGGACGCGGGCGGCGAGGTTGTCACGAGCACGTCGATGTCCTCGTCGAGGACGATCCGCCGCGCGGCCGGAATCGCGGTCAGTGCCCAGCTGACGAACTCGTCCGGGACGAGCACTCGGCGCGAGAAGAGCGCGGCCTGCCGCAGCAGGCGGTCGAAGCCCTCGAGCCCGTGCAGCTCCTCCGCGGGCAACCGCCCGCGCGGGCCCACGTACTTCGCCCGATGGACGTGCGCCTGTGGCGGGATCGCCGCCTCCTCGTCGCGGTAGAGCCACTTCGAGTCGTCAGGCGCGAGCACGTGCATCTCGACACCCAGCTCCGGCAGATGCGTGGCGAGCTTCGTCGGGCGAGCGACGCCGCCACCGCCCGCGGGCGGGAAGTACATCGTCACGAGCAGCACCCTCACCGGGTGCAGAGGCTAGCTAGCGGCGCCCGACGGTCAGGGAGATGCGGCTCCCTGCAGGACGTCGGGCTCCGGCTCGTGGGCGCTGTGCGATCACTCGGCCGACCCGCCGGGAATGTACTCGCCGCACGCGCCCAGTCCTGCAGTGCGCGTGCTGGATACGACGCCGCGCGTCCGCAAGCCGACGCCCGAGGACATTTGGGACACGACACTGGCTCGGAGGCGGAGGCGGAGGCGGAGGTGGAGGCGGAGGCGGAGGCGGAAGCGGAGGCGGAGGCGGAGGCGGCGGTGCGAGCGGGATCGGCTGCCAGCTCGGCTCGACATCGTCGCGAAAGCTTTGCGTCACGTTGTGGACATCGGTCCCGTCGGCGTTCATGGCGAAGATGTCCTTGAAGTCGTCGAACGCGATCTTGGTCCCGTCGGGCGACCAGGCCGGACGTACCGCGACCGGACCGGCAGGCAACTGCCTGACGTTCGAACCGTCGGGATTCATCAGGAAGATGTGCTCGAGCCCGTTGCGGTCGCTGTCGAAGGCGATCGAGCTCCCATCCGGCGACCAGGCGGGGTCACCGTCCCAGCCCAGATGCGACGTGAGCCGATCGACTTCGCCGGTCGTCGTGTCCAAGACGTAGATCTCCGGATCGAGGTCCGCGCGGTCGCTCGCGAACGCGATCCATCGCCCGTCCGGAGACCACGCGGGCGCGTAGTCCGAGGCCGGATCGGTCGTTAGCCGCCTGACGTTCGATCCATCGGCGTTCATCACGAACAGGTCGTGACTCCCATACCGATCGCTCTCGAAGGCGATCTCGCCGTCCGGAGACCAGGCGGGATCGAACTCGAGACTGTCGGACGAGTTCGTGAGATTCGTCCGATTGCGCCCGTCCGCGTCGACGACGAAGATGTCGAACGACGAGCCGGCGGAGGCATGGAACGCAATCCGAGTTCCCCCCGGCGACCAAGCGGGGCCGAGGGCGAACGGCTCTTGCAGCGTGGTCAGCTGTACGAAGTCCGTTCCGTCGGCATTGATCGTATGGATGTCCCAGCGCCGTGGTGGAGGAGGCGGAGGAGGCGGAGGCCCGTGCGGCCGCATTCCCGGCTTCGCCTGGATACCACGATCGCTCGAGAAGGCAATCTTGCCGTTCGCCGCCGCTTGCGGCGACTCCCCGCCCCGGGCCACGAGGGCGCAGGCGAGGGCGGCGACAATAGAAGCAGCCGCGACCCCGCAAATCCTGGCGCGCACGGATCCAAGGATCGCGCACCTCCACCGATCGTGTCAATGAGCGCTAGGGCAGCGGCCTGGTTCGGCGACCTACGACCGTGAACTGCGGGTTTCGTCGCCCTGAGAAGCGCTGCACGTGGTAGCTCACCTTCGTGTCCTCGAAGCCGAGGATGCCGAGCATCTGCTTGATCGCGGCCGGCGTGAAGTGCCACCACGACTCGCGTGGCTGGACGCGCTCGTAGTTCGGCAGAAACGCGATGTTCGGCTTGAGCAGGCTCGCGGCCATCTGGGGCAGCGAGTAGCGAAGCGACGGATTCTCGGTGACGATCGCGGTCTCGGTCGTCAGCCGCAGACCGCGCTCGAGCGCGAGGAACGGATCGCGGAAGTGGCGCAGGACGTTGCCGTACGTCGCGACCTGGACTCGCCCGATCTCCTCGGGGATCTCGTAGACCGTCCCGTAGACGACGTTGGCCGACGACTCGAACGCGGCGTGTGCGAGCCACCAGCTGTTGTTCAGCTTGCGAAGGTGCTCACGCCGCTCGGAGTCGAACGCCGCATGGTCGTACTGCGCGTACGGCACGACGTCCCAGGACTGCTGGTCGGACAGGTCGTAGGCGACCACGTCCGCGCCGCGGCCCTCCATCGTGTAGCAGAGGAACCCGCTCGCGGTGCCGACCTCGAGCACACGTTTGCCGTTCAGGTCGACGTTTCCGAGGTAGTCGTCGACGCCTCCCCGGATGTCCCACGGGCCTTCGACGAGCCCGTAACCAGGGATCTCCATCGAGTGGTAGAAGTAGCACTCGTCGAGATCGGTGACGGTGCGCGGCTTGGCGTAGATCGACGTCTCGCTCGGCGCCTCGGCTGTCTCCTGCCCGGCCATGAAGCGGCACCCTAACGAACCTCGTTGCTACAACTTCCGCGTGCGGCGCGCGCTTCCCACCCTGCTCTTGATCGCGGTCTTTGCGCTCCTCGTCCCCGCGGCGGCTTCCGCATACGGCTGGCCGATCAAGCCGTTCTACCAGCAGCATGCGATCCGCGGGTACTTCAACGACCCGCGCCTGTCTGGCCCTGAGACGGGATTCCATTTCGGCGTCGACATCTCGGCCCCCGACGGCACACCGGTCTACTCGATCGAGCCAGGGCGAATCCGCGTGCGCGGGATGAGCGTGTCGGTCTTCCCCAGGCGAGGCGGACATCTCCTCTCGTACTGGCACGTGATCCCGGTGGTGGCCAAGAACCAGCGGGTCCGGCGCCACCAGCTGCTGGGCCACGTCGCGCCCGGAGCGGCGCACGTGCACCTCGCCGAGTACAAGGACGGGACGTACGTCAACCCGCTTCGCCTCGGCGGGCTCGCGCCCTACATCGACGACACGCCCCCGCAAATCCCGAGCCTGACCTTCTCCGCGTTCGGGAGCGCACTCCCGCCCGAGAACGTGAGCGGCACGGTCGACATCACGGCCGAGGCGTTCGACACGTCGCCGATCCCGATCTCCGTGCCCTGGAACCAGGCGATCATGACGCCGAGCCTCATCCGTTGGCGGATCGTCCGGGGGCAGAACACAGTCCGGCAGTGGGAGACAGCCGTCGACTTCCGGACGTTCCTGCTCCCCATCAACCTGTTCGACTTCGTCTACGCGCCGGGGACGTTCCAGAACAAGGCCGGTCGCCGCGGCCGCTACGAGTTCTATCTCGCCCACGCGTTCGACACGCGCGCGCTCCCGAACGGTTCCTACGTCCTGCAGATCGACGCGCTCGACGAGCAGGAGAACATGGGTCAGGCTTCGTTCGCGTTCACGATCACGAACGTTTCGTGACTCGATAGAGATCGAAGCGCGTGTCGGAGTAGACCTTCGGCAGGTCCGGGTGGAGGTCGAAGCGGCGCTTGGCGACGACGATCCAGTCCGCGTGGTAGCGGCGCGGAATGGCCACGCTCCCGCTGTGCAGGAACTTGATGACGTCCTCGCGGCGCCCGTACGGGTAGTTGTCCTTCGTATCGGCCACGTGCGCGGGCGGCGCGGCCGAGACGTAGACGGGCGCGTACGCCTCGATCCGGTAGCTCGTCTCCAGGTCTGAGAAGACCACGTCCTTCTCGGGCACCTTCGTCCGGAGGGCGTGGACGAGCCCCGGGGTGAGGCTCAGGCGGTCGGGGTCATCGCGCTCGACGTACGCGAGCCCGGCCAGCCCGACCGGCGCGACGAGGGCGAGCGCGACCGCGGCCGTCCAGATCGGCTCCGCCTCGGGAACACCGCGGCGCACGATCGCAGCAGCGACGAGCCCCACCCCAGCTCCGGCGAGCGCGAGCCAGACCGGCCAGGGCGGCCCGCCGACGACGAGGAAGTACGAGAACTCTCCCGGGTAGACGAGCTGCAGGAGCCCGCCGGCGCCGAACGCGGCCAGACAGCCGGCGAGGCGGTAGCGGCCGAGAACGCTCGCCGCGCCCGCCACGGCGAACGGAATCGGTAGGAAGATCGCGAGCCGCCGCGCCTGCGAGACCGAGACTGCGTCGGAGAGGTGGTCGAACGCCCAGGGCAAGAGCACGAGGACGAGCACGGCGAGCGATGCCCCGAGGACGTATGCGGCCCAGCGCCGCGTGCCTGCGAGGGCCGCCGCGGGGATTGCGATCAGCCCGGCCACCGCCACCGCCCCACCTCGGGAGATCGTCTCCGGCGCGAGCCGGAGCAGGCCGTGGATGACGTCGATCTGCTGCCCGTAGTGGGCGATCGCCCGCCGGCGCTCGGCCGCGTCAGGACGGTGCGAGACGGTCTCGTCCACGATCGGCTTCAGCCACAGGGCGTACAGCCCTGCCGGAATGAGAACTGCCGGGATCGAGGCAGCGATCCGCAGGTTTTCGCGCCACAGCTTCGGCGCAAGCACGGCGCGCGCAAGGAGAAAGCCGACGAGCGGAACCGCGGCGAAGAACGCGTAGGTCGGGTGCACGAGCGCGAGGGCGATCGACGCGGCGGAGATCGACAGCACCTGCCGGCGCCTCCCCCCCGCCGCGAGCGAGAAGACGAGCGCAAGCAAGGCCGGGATGATCAGGGCCCTGGCCACCGTCGGCGGTAGCGCGAGGAAGTCGAACGACCCCGTGCCGGCGCGGGAGAATCCGATCAGCCCGACTTGGGCAGCGGCGACCGCGACTCCGCCGCCGTAGGAGCGGAAGAGCGCGGCTCCGGCCGCATAGGCGAGCACGACGGCGAGCGGCGTCAGGATCGCCGGGAGGTGCAGCATCGCGGTCGAAGGATCGACGTCCGCGAGCCGCGCCACGAGCGCGACCGCCGAATGCCAGACCGGAAACGCATAGCCCGGATGCAGCCCGCCGTTCTTGAATTCGTTGACGACACTCAGCGACGTGAGGTCGAACGACTCGAGCTTCCGCACGCGGCCGAGATGGAAGAGCGCGTCGCCGTAGATCGTGTTCGACGTCCACCAGACAGCGCCCCCGAACAGGGCCGCGGCGCCGGCAACCCCGGCGATCGTCACGCGCTCGCTCCGCTCCGAGGCGACCGGCGCTCGGAGGAGAGCCGGCACGAGGCAGACGCCCGAAAACCCCGCCAGCAGCCAGACCGTCGTCTCGATCGTCCCGTCGACCGCGAACGTCAGCGCGAGCGCGCCCGCGAGCGCCGCAAGGCTCCACGCGAACGAGGCGGCGATCGCCACACCGAAGGTGTGCGGCCGACCGAGTGCCCGCACGAAGATCCCGCCGGGAACGAGCACGATGCAGGCGGTCGCGGCGGCAAGCCGAAGGACGAGGCCGAGGCCATGCGCGGGAAACGCCCGGCCGAGGACCAGGCCCGCCGGCGCGGCGAGCACGAGCGCGAGGAAGAGCGCGGACGAGCCGACCCGTCCCGCACCGACGCGGTAGATCTGCACGGGTTGGCTCACGACAGCCACGCGCGCGCCTCCTCCGCGAGCGCGCCCGCCCGCAGACAGGCGCCGCCGCGCGAACGGACTCCCTCCAGCACGCGCCGGTAGAGGCGGTCCCAGCCCGGCAGCAGGGCCGAGTCGTACTGCTCCGAGTGCCAGAGGACGGCGAAGCCGCCCCCGTGCAGTGCCGCCCAGTCCAGCAGCGACATCAGGCGCTTCTCCGCCTCGTCGACGCCCAGGTCGAGGTACCGCTCGGCGGAGAGCGTCACGTCCATCGCGGCCAGCGGCACCTCGACGAGCTCGCGCGGCGCGTCGCGTGCGAAGTCCCAGGGCCGGAACGGATGCGCGATCCCGGCTCGGAAGCCGACTGCGTCACCGAAGCCGAGCGACGAGTCGTACGCGAACCCGGCGGCCTCGAGCGCACCGAGATTGCGGTGCGGGTCGACACGGAGATAGTGGTAGCGCTGCCCCTGGATGGGGCCTGACAGCTCCTCGAGCCGCTCCTTCTCGCGCGCGATCCGCCCGGCGTCGTCGGCGGCCGAGTAGCTCCCGTGCAGCCCGACCTCGGCCTCCGCGTCCTGAAGCGTCTCCACGAGCCGCGGCCGCAGCCGCTCGTACGACTCGACCGCCGCGCCGTCGTACTCGTGCGCGTGGTCGGCGAGCAGGAAGAAGGTCGAGGACGCTCCGCAGCGGCGCTCGTCCTCGAGAATGCGGTCGAAGCTCCAGTAGGGGTCGGTGCCGGTCGCCTTGTGCACGGCGGCGCCGGCCAGCCCACGCAGCTCGCGCATCCCCGCGTGCATGCGCCCGTTCACCAGGTCGCTCTTGGCCCGCGCGGCAGCTCCCTTGACGCCTGTGCGCGTCCACTTCCAGGGAACGTCGACGTCATGCGTCAGTGCGACGGCGAAAGGAGCGCCGCCCCAGCGGGGCGGCTCCACGCTCAGCTTCCGGCGCAGGCGCTCCAGCGGAGGGTCGAGCGGGTCGAGACAGGACGACGCCGCCCGGAAGCGGTCGTGCTCGTCACGCGCACCGTTCCGCTCCTCGACGCGCGCGAGATGGAAGAACGCCTCGGCGAGATCATCTCCGGCCGGCCGCTCGCCGCGGTCGACCGCTTCCCACGCCTCGGCCCGATACGGGACGTCGTCGCCGAAGCCGACCTCCCGCGCGCCGATCGTGTCGAGCACCCAGCGCGCCCGCCGCTCGACCGCCTCGGGAATCACCGGAAGATGCCTCGCACGACCCGCGCGGTGTGGACGAGCCCGGGCCTGAGGTCGTCGCGCGCGAAGACGGCGTCCACGTATGGGAGGCGCGGAACCTCCGGGCGCTCGCCGGGCATGACCGCGATCGACCAGGTGCGGCGCGCGCCGTTCATCGACACCGGCTCGACCTGCTCGCCGGTGAGGTCGCGATACGCGATCAGCGGGAGATCGACACCGCACGCCGCGGCGAGCCCGTGCCATTGCCAGAGCCGCGGGTTGACCTCCATCAGCTTGTAGCGGCCGTCGCGCGGGTCCCGCTTGAGCTCGACCTGCGAGATGCCGTGGAACCCGAGCGCCCGCAGGAGCCGCAGGCCCGCGTCGACCACGTCCTGAACCCAGACCGCCTCGCCCACCCGGCACGTGCCGATCAGCGGCGGCACCTGCTTCAGCTTGCGCCCCGAGAAGAGACCGAGCGCCTCGCCGTCCGCGTTCAGGTACGAGCCGAGGCTGTAGAGCTCGTCGTCGCCACCGGGCACGAGCTCCTGGACCATCGGCCCGAACGGCTCGGCTTGCCGGTAGGCGTTGTCCAGTTCGGCAACGGTCTCGCAGCGAAAGGCCTGCCTGCCGAAGAGCTTCTTGAAGCGGTCCGGATGCTGCGGCTTGACGAGCACCGGGAGGCCGATCTCCTCGGCGGCGGAGCGGGCCTCGACGGCGGTCCCCGGATAGGCCGTCTCCGGAATGTCGACGCCTGTCGAGCGCGCAGTCTCCAGCTGGTGGCGCTTGTCCTGGATCGCCTCCAGCACCGACCAGTCCGGGAACGGGAAGAGGAAGCCGTCGAGCCGCCCTCGGTTGCGGGCGAGCGCGTTCAGCGGCGGGTCGTGGGTCGGAAAGACGACTCCCGGCCCGGCCTCTGCGACCGCGGAGACGAAACCGGCCTCGTCCTCGGCAGGATCGGGAACGCGAACCGGCCTCGCGTAGCGCGAGCGAAAGCCGAGCGGGCTCTGCCGGTAATCGAGCGCGAGCACCTCGATCCCCGCGCGCCCGAGCGAGCGAATCGCGGCCAGGCCGTTCACCCAGCCGACGTCGACGACGAGGGCCTTCACCGGGTCGATTCTAGGAGCGCCGCCGTGTTGCCCGACCCGAGCCACCGCGCCGACTCCCGGTATGCACGGCCGCGCTCACCCCGAAAGACGAGCCCGCGCGCGCGCAGCCCCCAGAGCATCACTCGCCGCGCCCGTTCGGCTTCCCGCTCCCCACGGTGCTTGCGCAGGAACTGCAGGTGGCCGCGAACGATCGCGTGGAACTGCCGCGGGTTGAGCGAGGCGCCGACGACGTGGAACACCTCGGCGCCCGGATAAAAGAGCACCTTCCAGCCCGCCTCGCGGAACCGGTAGCACCAGTCGACCTCCTCGCTCATCAGGAAGAAGTCCTCGTCGAACCCGCCGACCTCGTCGACCGCCTCCCGACGAACGAGCAGGCACGCGCCGAAGAGGTACTCGGCTTCGCGCACCGACTCGTGGTCGAACTGCTCGCCGAAGAACGCGTTCAGCGCGTGCGTTCTCGGGCCGAGCTTGCGCAGGAAGAAGTACTCGGTCGCGATCCGCCACGGGCTCGGGTAGCCGCGCACCGAGCGCTGCAGCGAGCCGTCGGGGTTGAGCAGTCGCGGGCCGACGACCGCCGCATCGGGATGCTCGTCGGCGAAGGCCACGAGCTTGTCGAGCGCGCCCTCGGT
>Ga0070684_100000998_pt1 | contig 20154 bp, 18 predicted proteins | sample KBSC723LmetaG_FD_65653 | JGI IMG/M metagenome (GOLD analysis project Ga0070684, IMG submission 65653) | Corn rhizosphere microbial communities from Kellogg Biological Station, Michigan, USA - KBS C7.2-3L metaG | ecosystem: Host-associated > Plants > Roots > Rhizosphere ...
CCCCTCCATCAGCGCCTGCACGCCGGTGACCAGCAGGGCGGCCGCGGGGATCGCGTGATTCGCCTTCTGCAGAATCTGGGCGCGTTCGAATCGCCGCGACAGCAGTGGAACAACGACTGAATCCATGGGGTTCGAAGTCTAACAAGGTTGTCAAGACCTCTCATCGATTCAGATGAGCGCCGGGCGCCGTCTCGCATCGCCAGGACAGGGTCTCGATCTTGCTAATATTGGAGTACCCACGGCACCATGCGCTCCGTCCTCGTCGCGCTCGTCGTCAGTTGCCTCACCACGCTGGTGTTCGCGCAGAATCCGGCACCGCAAGGCGACCAGGTTTTCAGAAGCGGTTCGAAGACCGTTGCCGTGTACGTGACCGTCTCGGATGAACAGGGCCGGCTCGTTCCGAACCTGACGGAGGACGATTTCGAGGTCTACGACAACGGAAAGAAGCAAACGCTTACGTTATTTGAAAACGGCATTCAGCCAATCACGCTGGTGATGATGCTGGACCGGAGTGGCAGCATGGTCGGAAATTTCGGCCTCGTGCGGTCCGCGGCCGAGCAGTTCGTCGGGCAGCTGCTGCCGGGCGATAGGGCGCGCATCGGCAGCTTTGCGAACCGCATCCAGGTTGATCCGCGAGACTTCACCAGCAGCCAGCACGACCTCCTGCAAATCCTTCGCACCGAATTGCAGGAGCCCGGACCCACGCCGCTCTGGAACGCTGTCAACGTGGGCATCACGTCATTGCTCCATCAAGAAGGCCGACGCGTGGTCCTCGTTTTCACCGACGGCATCGACCGCCCCATGGGCAGCAACAACATCAGCTATCGCGACGTCGAGAAGAACGCCGAACAGGAAGACGTCATGATCTTCGCGGTCGGTCTGGCGAGCCGCGAGTTTGGCGGCGGTGGGCGGAGAGGCGGTCGCGGCCCGGGTGGCATGGGGGGAGTGGGACCGTCGATTCGACTGCCACCCGAGGAGCCAAAGGTGGATGCCGGTCTCCCGAAGATTGCGGCGGCCACCGGCGGCGGCTACTTCGAGCTGACCTCAGCCAATAATCTCGGAGCGACCTTCCGACGGATCGCGGACGAGCTTCATCGCCAGTATGCGCTTGCGTTCACGCCGGCGAAACTCGACGGCAAGACGCACAAGCTGGAAGTGCACATCAAGAAACCGAACCTGGTGCCCCGCGCGCGCAAGACGTATATTGCGAAGAAAGACATGTGATCGTTCTCGCGGTTCGCGTCCGCCTTCGCCGCTGCGCGGCTTCGGCGCGACAACCTTCGCCTGACTTGCGAGCGAAGGTTGGCTGGAACTGGAAACTGGTAACTGGAAACTGAGATCATGTGCCGCAACATCAAACCGCTCTTCAACTTCGAACCGCCAGCCTCAGATGATGAGGTCCGGGCGTCGGCGCTGCAGTTCGTCCGCAAGGTCAGTGGCTACAACAAACCCTCCAAGGTGAATGAAGAGGCGTTCAACGACGCCGTCAGCGAAGTGACCGAAGCCGCGCGAAAGCTGATCCAGTCGCTCGTGACGGCCGCGCCTCCGCGGGATCGCGAGGAGGAAGCGGTGAAGGCGCGCGAGCGCGCTGCGGTCCGGTACGGGCGCTGATGCGCCGACGCCGCCGGACGGCCGGCCATCGGCCGGTATAATTGACGCCGAGGCGGCGTTGAAACCCATTTGCGACACGATTCTGGATGCCATCGGCGATACGCCGATGGTGCGCATCAACCGCATCACGCGCGGGGTCGTTGCCGCGACCGTGCTCGCGAAACTTGAACCCTTCAATCCGGGGAATTCGATCAAGGACCGCATGGCGGTCCGGATGATTGAGGACGCCGAAAAGAAGGGCCTGCTCAAGCCCGGCGGCACCATCATCGAAGGCACATCCGGCAACACCGGCATGGGGCTCGCGATTGCCGCGGTCGTCAAGGGCTACAAGTGCATCTTCACCACGACCGACAAGCAGTCCAAAGAGAAGATCGACGCGCTCAAGGCGTTCGGCGCCGAAGTGATCGTCTGTCCGACCAACGTCGATCCGGAAGATTCGCGATCGTATTACTCGGTGTCATCGCGGCTCGAGAAGGAAATCCCCAACGCCTGGAAAGCCAACCAGTACGACAATCTGTCGAATACGGCCGCTCATTACGAGGAGACGGGGCCGGAGATCTGGGAGCAGACGGGCGGCCGCGTTACGCACGTCGTTGTCGGCGTCGGCACCGGCGGGACGATCAGCGGCGTCGGCCGCTACCTCAAGGAACGCAACCCGCGCGTGAAGGTCTGGGGCATTGACACGTACGGCTCGGTGTTCAAGAAATACAAGGAAACGGGCATCTTCGATAAGAACGAGATCTATCCATACATCACTGAGGGAATCGGCGAGGACTTTCTACCCGCCAACGTCGATTTCTCCGTGATCGATCACTTCGAGAAGGTCACCGACAAGGACGCGGCGGTCATGACGCGGCGGATCGCTCGGGAAGAGGGAATCTTTGCCGGGAACTCTGCCGGGTCCGCGATGGCCGGGCTGCTGCAGTTGAAGGACCACTTCACCAAGGATGATGTCGTCGTCGTCATCTTCCACGATCACGGATCGCGCTACCTCGGGAAGATGTACAACGACGAATGGATGCGCGAGAAGGGGTTCCTCGAGAAGTCGGGCATGACCGCGCGCGACCTCGTGGCTGCGGGTGTGCCCGGCGAACTGCTGGCCATCGAGGGGACCGAACCGGTCGAAGTGGCGGTCCGGCTGATGGGGGAGCACGACTTCTCCCAGATCTCGATCACCCGCGACAAGCGCCTGGTCGGATCCCTGAACGAGACCCACCTGTACTCGCAGCTCGTTGCCGAGCCGGGCGTCAAGTCGCAGCCGGTCGAGCTGATCATGCAGCCGGCGTTTCCCTTCGTCGACGTCTCGACGCCGGTCGAGTTGCTGGCGACGATGATCACTCCAGCGAACCCGGCCGTGCTGGTGCGCGATTTCAAGACCGATAAGACATTCATCATCACCCGTTCCGACGTCATTCGCGTGCTGTGCTGACATGAAGCTACAGGAATTGACCCCGCTCCTGCGCACAACCGACCTGAAGGGATCCATTGAGTTCTACACCACTGTGCTCGGGTTCGAGGTCGATGGCTCGAGTGAAGAAGGGGGATGGGCCTCGGTCAGACGCGACAGCGTGGCCATCATGTTCGCGTTGCCCAACGAGCACGAGCCATTTGATGGCCCGGTGTTCACCGGCTCGCTCTACATCAACCCGGACGATGTCGATGCGATGTGGGAACGTGTGAAAGACAGGGCGCGCGTGTGTTATCCGATCGAGGACTTCGACTACGGGATGCGCGAATTCGCGATCTACGACAACAACGGATACCTTCTGCAATTCGGCCACGAGACGCCTGCGGCGATGCAGGCGGCCGAAGGCGCCTGACGGATTGATGCGCGTCGTTCGCAGCCTTGCCGCCATCATTCTCGGTCTGGGTTTCATGGCCGCTACGACGACCGTTGGCACGCTGGTCGCCTCCGTCGCATTTGGCGAGACGCGGAAGGGCATCACGCCGCCGACGCCGCCGACCGGCTATTTCTACGTGAGCCTGATCGTGCTTGGAATGGGCTCCGTTGTTGGCGGATGGCTGGCTGCGCGGATGGCGTCGTTTGCCCCATACGGTCACGCGGCGGCGATGGCCGCGATCGTTGCTGTGCTGTCAATCGAAGTAGCGACAGGCACACCATCGCCCGGCCAGCCCGGATGGTATCCGTCTGCGACGGGGTTGGTGGCCGTTGTCGGTATCCTTCTGGGCGGCAAGCTGCGGGCCGCCGCCAATGCGCCAGCAGAGAACCGTGTGCGATCCTGAGGTTCGACAGTGTCAAAAGGTGAAAAAGCAATGAGGACTGTTTTCGCGGCCGGTCGGCTTCTTGGCGTTCTCGTCTGTGGCCTGGCGTTCGTGCCGCCTGCTGCGGCGCAGGACGCGGACATCCTCGGGAACTGGAACGTCACCGTCACGATGGGTCAGGGGGCGGAGACATCGGCGCCTCTGGTGCTGAAAAAGGACGGAGATCAGATTGTCGGCACGTTCTCGAGTCCGCAGGGGGATCAAAGCGTCGAAGCGACCGTGAAGGACAAGGCGGTTACGATCTGGCTGAGCGTGCGCACGCAGAACGGACCGATCAGCGTCACGATGAACGGCATCGCCGACGGCGACACCATGAAGGGTTCGATGGACTTTGGCGGCCGCGGGCAAGGGCAGTGGCTGGCGAAGCGCGCGATCACGACACGAACGCCGGTCCAGGGCGGCGAATCGAAGCTCGATGTGACCGGCACCTGGTCATTCCAGGTCGAAACCGCTGCCGGCTCGGGTACACCGACGATGACATTCAAGCAGGAAGGCGAGAAGCTGACTGGCCATTACAGCGGGCAGCTTGGCGAGGCTCCGCTGACCGGAACCGTCAAGGGCAACGACATAGAGTTCGCGATTGACGTCGACGTCCAGGGCACCGCCCTTCATATCGTCTACTCCGGAAAGGCGGAGAAGGACTCGATGAAGGGCACCGTCAAGCTCGGCGATATCGGCGACGGGACGTTTACCGCGAAGAAGAAATGAAAAGGAGGCTGGCACTTTCCCACGAAAGTGCCAGCCTCCTTTCCTGTCAGCTTTTACAGCGAAAAATGAGCTAACACCATTCCTGTGTTATGCTTAAGGGTGCGGCGCGATGGCTTTCCGGCGCCGTTTTTTGATGCCTTCGTCTCCGTCTGAATTCGCGCTCGAACTGACTCCTCGAGCCCGCGTCGATGTCTTCGACGTGCGCCGCGAGGTTTCATCGCGCTACGGCGATGCGCTCGCCCCCTACTCGCGCGCTCTTTGCTGCTCCTTCCATACGACCGCCGGATATCTCGACCGGAGCGTCGCGTCGCGCCTCAATCAGAATCCCGACGGCGTCATGCCCTACATCGACGTCTTTCGCACGATGTTTCCGGAGGGGGCCGGGTACGAGCACGACAAGATCGAGCGGCGCACCGAGCTTTCGGCCGACCAGCGGCCACAGGAACCGCTGAACGCCGACTCCCATCTCGCGTTCATGGCGGGCGCACTCAGAACCTGCGTCTCGTATCTGAATCGTCCGGGCGAACCGATGTCGTTCATCGATCTCGATGGCGTGCATGCCGGTCGTCCCCGCACCCGGCATACCAGCGTCATCGGCTACTCCGCCGAAGAGACCGTCGCGACGGCGCGGATCGTCGTGCCGTTGTCGGGTCACAGCGTCGAGTCGGTCAACCTGAAAGATCCGCATCTCGGCGTCTACCGGCAATGCGCCGAACTGGTGCGTCAGCACGGGGTCGCCAAGGGACGTATTCGCCTGTCGCTCGCCCCCGGCGAGCGTCACGCAGGCTTGACGGTGAACGAGTACGAGACGCTCCTGATGCGTCATGACCTCTCGGAAGTGCTGCGGGATCCGCTGCGATTCATGGCGGAGAAAGCCGGGCACATGCTTGGAAATCCACGCGCGATCCCGGCACGGACGCTCGATTACGCGAAGTACGATCTGGTGCGCGTGTTCAACCGGCTCGTTGACGCGGTGGGGCTGGGGCAGTCGCGCGTCGAGAACGTTCTGTCGCGCGCGATTGCAATGCCGGCCTCACGCTTCCTGAGAATGAAGCGGTCCGTCAGTCTGCTCGTCTCCGATCGCGGCGAGACCGATCAGGGCCGCATCGTCGAAGGCACCTACCAGAGTCCGATCCTTGTGCAGTGGGACCGCGGTCTGCGCCGTGCGCGCACGCTCGACGTCACCCTCACGAGATTCATTTAAGCTGCGGTATAGCTTTCAACTTTTAACTTTTAACTTAGTATTTCCACGCCCTGGCCGCTCCTGCCGGCGCGCCCCTTTCCACCTGCGCCTCCAGCTTCTGCATCAGTTCGGGCCCTCTCGGTCCCCAGCAGTGTGGGGCACGACGCTGGAAGACCAGTTCGCCCGTGAACTTCGGGTTGCTCACTTCCGACAGGAACTCGTTGAGCCTCTCGACCGCGTTGTTCAGGTAATACGAGTCCATGTCTCCGATGTAGAAGTGCAACTTGTCGGCGACCTTCGGGCCCAGCGTCGACCAGTTGGTGCGAAGAATATTGAGCAGATCGTACTTCTTCCACTGCTCGGCGACTGATTTGTCGATGACGCCCGTCGTTTTGTTCCAGAGCCGCTTCGGATAGCCGTCCGTGCCGACTGGAGAATAAGTCGCTTCCCAGATGTCCCACTGTCCTCCGGATCGGGATTTGTCGCCGACGACGAGCTCGAACCAGTTCTCGTCCTTCATCATGCCCTCGATGTTGCCGTCAGGGCGCCGCTCGCTGGGCCGCTCGACTTTCGTCCAGCCTTTGTCGACCCAGTAGGCGTTGGGGTCTCGGTAAATGTCGACGATCTGGTGATACTCGAAGTCCACCGAATCGGGACACAGGGCAAACGATCCGCCGTAGAAGTCCGGATAGAACACCTGATGAGCGGCAGCAATCCATCCGCCCGTCGAGCCTCCTGACAGCATCCGGGCCCACGGTTCCCGGATCACGCGGAACTTTTCTTCGACGGCCGGGATGAGCTCCTTCAGGATGGCGTCGCCGTATGGGCCGTTGTTCTCGGAATTCACACCGTACGAGTCGTCGTAGTACGGCGAAGGGTGTTGCAGCGTGACGTAGAGGAAGCGGGGCGTGTCGGCGGCCATCCAGAAGCGATCGAACTCGCCGCCGCGGCCGAAGCCGCCTGGAGCGGCGAGCGAGAAATGATCCTGGATGTAGTTGATCGGATAGCGCACGTCGGGGTGCTGGTCGTAGTCTTTCGGCAGCAGCACCGTCGCGCCGAGATAGATCGGCTGTCCCCACCATTTGCTGAGAATCGCGCTTTGAAACCGGATGTGTTTGACCATCGCGGTGTCGGCTGGCGGCTGGATCGGGGGAATCGCCTTCGTGGCCACGAGCCGGATGGGCGCGGTCGACTTCGGATCGAAGGCGACCTTGACCGGATCGCCGAGGAGGTTTCCCGGCGATCGTTTCCAGTTCTGGCCTTCCCATTGATCGTTGTGCAGCCAGACGGTGTGTCCGTCGGCGCGTGAGAAGCGTGTGTAGACGTTGACGAAGGGCTGCATCCAGTATTCGCCTGCCGGCAGATCGCGGAGGCTCTGCACCGGGTGACCTCTGTCGACCGCGGTAATCGCCGCAGCAGTTCCCGGAGCCAGTCCTTCGACGTATCGCGAAAACAGTGGGACGCCCGTCGGCGACGTCTGTTCGATCGGCGATCGAGCGTTGTCGCGGCTGATTGCCACGTAGACCATGCCCGTCACTGGCTCCGACCGGGCTTCCTGCGCAAAGACAATCTCGATGCGGGGTCCCTCGGAACGAGTCTGTTGCGCGAGCAGCAGGCGCTCGAGCGTGACGGCGCCGGTTATGGCGAGCGCCAACGCAATCGTGAACCGCGAGAATGAGGGCATAATGCTTCATCCTATCGCATGGAGTCAGAGCGCCGTTTGCGTCGGGGCCGCTTCGTCCTGGCAATTGCCGTATCGGCGGCGCTGGTGCTGTCGGCGCCGTTCATCGGCTTCGTCCGCAGCTGGATTCGAGCGACGTTTCCCGGCCAGTACGTGCGGATCATCGGCGGCGCGATCGCGTTGATCGCGTTCGGCGCCGTGATCGCTGCGCTCTGGCGGATTCGATCCCACCGCGTTCTGCGCTACAGCGCGATCGCCGCATCGCTCGCCTTCGCCACCTGGTACTCGCTGGCTGACTCCACCGGCAACCCTGACGCCGACGTCGTTCAGCGTTTTCACTTCGTGGAGTACGGCATCATCGCATTCCTGTTCTACCGCGCATGGCGGCCGCTCGCGGACCCCGCGATTCTCGTGCTGCCGATGCTGGCCGGGCTGCTCGTCGGCACCGCGGACGAATGGTTGCAATGGTTCATTCCGAATCGCGTCGGCGAGATTGCCGACGTCCTGCTGAATGCCATCGCCCTGGGATGCGGATTGCTGTTCAGCCTCGGGGCGGATCCGCCAGACAGGTTTTCTTCACGGCTGCGCCCCGGCTCGCTCTCGCGCATCGGGCGACTCGGCGCGGCGACGACACTGGCGATCGCGGCGTTCTTTCACATTGTCCATCTCGGCTACGACATTCGCCGCGATGAAACGGGGACCTTCAAGTCGCGCTGGTCGAACGACACTCTCGAACAACTGTCCGCCGCGAAACGCGACGAGTGGCGAACTCACCCGCCCCCGCTCGTGCTGCAGCGTGTGTCGCGCGAAGACCAATACATGACCGAAGGTGTGACGCACGTCCAGAAGCGCAACGAACTGCTCGCCGCCAGTGATCCGCGGAGCGCCTGGATGGAGAATCAGATTCTCGAGAAGTACTTCGCGCCGGTTCTCGACACACCATCGTATGTGTCTCGCACGGGGCACCGCTGGTCACCGGAACAGCGGCAGTCGGTCGAGGCGCAGGCGGCTGGAGGCAATCCCGGCTATGTCAGCCGGGCGAATCCCTACCCGATTTACGCCTGGTCGCGTGCGCTTTTCTGGCTCGTCTCAATCTGCATCGCGGGTGTCATCTGGATCGGCGCGTCGACAGTCGAACGCTCGAGACGCGTCGGCTGACGCCACCGCCCTTTCAAGCGCGCACCAGCTCGGTGCGTCGCCGTGCCCGCCTGTGGCGCGTGCGCCATGCGCTGACGACGACGAATAAAGCGGCGCAAATCTCGATGTACACCTTTTCACCATCGATGTAGTCAATCGCGCGGCCGGTGACCGTTGGATCCGCGATGAGGCCGTGGACGAAGAAGGTCAAAGCCGCCGCGTAGGTCGCGTAGTGGATCGTCCGCCAGAGATGGCGTCCCAGTGCGCGTCGAAAATACGAGGTCGCAACCACGATGATCACGAAGTAGAGAGAGAAGGCGCCGAGCACGTTCGAGACGGGTTGGACCGGCGACCACACCGGCACGATCAAATCGATGATCCTGAATGGAGGAGAACTGGAGAACAGCAGGATCGCGGGATGGATGAGCGCGGCCGTGAGCGCAATGTAGCCCGTCCAGTTGTGCAGCCGGAAGAGCTTTATCGAACGGTTCGGCCAGTGCCGTGCGGGGTTGAACCCGGCAGCCATCAGCAATCCAAGCGTGAGGTTCGCGGTGAGCAGGCCAACCGCGACCAGGGCAACGTATGCGGATAATTCAACGGCCGATGGCATCGCGTAATCTTACGACGCCTTGCCCGTGTCCTTCTTCCTTGTCATCATCTCTTCCTGCTCGCGGGGCCCCAATCCGCTCGCTCTCGCTCGGCGCCTTCGCGCCTCGCTTGGGCCGCAGGCGCTTTCCCTTGCTATGATCGTGCACATGATTCGCGAGTCGCGAGCGCGCATCGACGGTCGAACGATTCGCTATCTCGACTCGGGCAGCGGCTGGCCGGTCGTGCTGCTTCACGCGTTTCCGCTGAACGCGGACATGTGGCGGCCGCAGCTGGAACGCGTGCCTGAAGGCTGGTGGTTCATTGCGCCGGACATGCGTGGCTTCGGACCGGACGCCGTCGATCAAGCGGCGCAGGCGACGCTCGATCAGCTGGCTGCAGACGTCGGCGCGCTGCTCGATCGCCTCGAGATCGAGGCGGCGGTGATTGGCGGGCTCTCGATGGGCGGCTATGTCACGTTCGCGCTCTTCCGGCAGCAGCCAGCCAGATTCAGCGGCATGATCCTCGCCGACACGAAGGCGCAGCAGGATACACCCGCGGGGCTCGAAGGGCGACGGCAGATGATCGATCTTGCGCGGACGCGGGGAGCGGCTGCGGTGGCCGATTCGATGCTGCCGAAACTGCTCGGCGCAAGCGCTGCCGCACGGCGCCCGCGTCTCGCGGACCGAGTGCGAGCCATGATCGAGACCGCCCCGGTCCCGGCAATCATCGGCGCTATCGAGGCGATGATCGGACGGCCGGACTCGCGCCCGGATCTCTCGCGCATCGCCTGTCCGACGCTGGTGATCGTCGGCGAAGAGGATGTGCCGACGCCGGTGGGCGATGCCGCTGACATGCAGAATCAGATTGGACGCTCGCGACTGGTCATCCTGCCGGAGGTGGGACATCTGTCCAACCTCGAGGCTCCGGATGGCTTTGCGCTCGCGATCTCCGATTTTCTAGCCTCCAATCTCTGATCCGGCCCCCCACACGCTCTCTCGCGAGCCGCTTCGCCGGCTCGCTCCGTTCGCGTGGCTCGGTTCGCTACGCTCGGTCGCGTCTTTCTGCGCGCAGCCTTGCATCGAAGACTCTTGTTGCCCACAACCCGGATTCATCGCCCGGGTTGACCAAGGATCAGGACGTGCGACGAACTCTGAATTAAGATCGGCGGATGGGTTCCTTCAGACTTTGGACAACGACAGTACTTCTCGCGGTGGTCGTCGCCATTCCGGCTGCGCGCGTCGACACGGCGGCTCAGAGCGCGCCTGCCACTGAGGCGCTGCACCGACCGCTGGATCAAATTCTCGACCTCAACGTTCGCGATGGCCTCGTCTACTACCGCGCGCTTCGATCGGATCGCGCGCGCCTCGATAAGTACATCGCCTCGCTCAACGTCGGTTCTGACGTGTATGAACGCTGGTCGCCCGAGCAGAAGATGGCGTTCTGGGTCAACGCCTACAATGCCTTCGTCCTCCAGACGGTGATCGATCACTATCCGATCAGGGGATCGAGCAAGAGTTATCCGGCCAACAGCATCCGACAGATTCCAGGCGCGTTCGAGCAGGCGAAGCACCGGGCCGCCGGCCGCAGCGTCACGCTCGATGAAATCGAGAAGAACGTGCTCCCCGAGTTCAAGGAGCCGCGGCTGTATTTGGCGCTCGGTCGTGGCGCGGTCGGCAGCGGCCGCCTTCGAAGCGAAGCGTATTCCGGCGACCGGTTGAAGCAGCAGCTCGACGATCTCCAGCAGGAATTCGTGGAAGAGGAAACCATGATCAAGATTGATCGAGCAGCGAACCTGGTGTCCGTGACGTCGATCATGAGCTGGCGGAGCGCCGAGTTTATCGCCGCCTACGATTCTGGCGCCACCGGCGCCATGGCCCAGCGGTCGCCGATTGAACGCGCCATCGTCGCGTTCGTCCTGCCGCACCTGTTGCCGCTGGAGAAGGAACTTCTGCAAAAAAACGAATTCAAGCTGACGTACCATCCATTCGACTGGCGGCTCAACGACCTCACCGGCGGGTCGCCACAGTAATGGATCTCCAACTCACCGACAAGGTAGCCATCGTCACCGGCTCGAGCCGCGGCCTCGGGCTGGCGAGTGCGCGCTCGCTCGTCGCCGAAGGATGCCGTGTGTGTCTGTGCGCCCGCGGATCCGAGCAGCTCGCCGCGGCGGCGGTGGAAGTCGAGGCAGTCGCCCGGCGGCCGAACATGATCATGACCGTCCAGGCGGACGTCTCGACCGCTGACGGGATCGCACTCGTGGTCGATCGAACCGTGGAGCGTTTCGGCGGCCTCGATATTCTCGTGAACAATGTCGGACGAGCAGCCGGAACCGACCTGCTGGATACGACCGACGCCGAGTGGCAGGCCGCGTTCGACGAAACGCTCTTCCCGGCGATTCGTGCGTCGCGCCTTGCCGTTCCACACATGAAGCGCCGTGGCGGCGGCGCCATTATCATGATCGCGTCGATCTGGGGACGAGAGTCTGGCGGCCGTATGACCTACAACTCCGTGAAGGCGGCCGAAATCAGCCTGGCGAAATCGCTGGCGCAGCAGCTGGCGCCGCTGAACATCCGCGTCAACAGCGTGGCTCCGGGATCCATCCTGTTTCCGGGCGGTTCATGGCACAAACGGCAGCAGGCCGATCCACAGGGAATTGCCGAATTCATCAAGCGCGAGTTGCCGTTTGGCCGCATGGGCCGCGCCGACGAAGTGGGATCGGTCGTCGCCTTTCTCGTCTCACCGAAAGCGAGCTGGGTGAGCGGCGCGTCCATCACGGTCGATGGCTGTCAATCGAGATCCAATATTTGAGACCCTTTCACGTACAGCTCGACAAAACACTCGCGAGAAAGGACGCGAGCGAGCGCAGCGAAGCGAGCCACGCGAACGGAGCGCGCCGGCGAAGCGGCGCGCGAGAGAGCGTGTGGGGGAGTCCGAGGGGCGAAGCCCATCGGAGTGATTGATGCTTTCGGACCGTATTCAATCGCTTGCCGACGGCCTCTTCATGCCATGGGTGGTGGCCGTGCTCCTCGTCGCCGGCCTCTTCCTGACGCTGCGAACCCGTGTCGTCCAGGTGCGCCGGTTCGGCGAGGCATGGGGCGCCGCTTTTCCGCAGCGGAGCAGTAGCGGATCCGGCGTGCTGACGCCGTTCCAGGCATTCATGACGGCGCTTGGCGCGTCGATTGGCACCGGCAATATCGCCGGCGTTGCGACCGCGATTGTCTCCGGCGGTCCGGGCGCGCTCTTCTGGATCTGGGTCTACGGATTCGTCGCGATGGCCATCAAGTTCGCCGAAGCCGTTCTCGGCATCACCTTTCGCGAAGCGGTGGGGTCGCGCGTTCTGTCCGGTCCTATGTACTACCTTCGCGACGGACTGCGGTCGCCGTTCCTCGCCTGGCTGTTCGCGCTGGTGGCGGCCGTTGCCGCGTTGACGACGACGCCGTTCACGCAACCGAACTCAATGGCGCTCGTGCTGAACACGGTCGTTGGCATTCCGAAGCTCGTCTCGGGAATCACGATCGCGGTTCTGACGTGGCTGGTGATCATCGGCGGGATCAAATCGATTGGCCGCGCCGCAGAGAAGCTGTCGCCACTGAAGGTGGGGCTTTATCTGGTCGGTGGGCTGATTGTGATCCTGTTCAACGCGTCGCGCATTCCCTCCGTCTTCACGCTCATCTTCCACCGCGCGTTTTCGATGCAGGCGGCCGCGGGGGGAGGACTTGGGATGTTGATCGCGATGCGCTACGGAATTGCGCGCGGGATCTACGCAAACGAAGCGGGATACGGGACGGCCGCCGTCGCCTACGGGACAGCGCAAAGCGCGCAGCCGGCGCAGCAGGGTCTGAATGCGGTCATTGAAGTCTTCATTGTGTCGTTCGTGACCTCGACGATCAGCGCGCTCACCATCCTTCTGACCGGCGTCTGGGAATCAGGCCTCACAAGCACCGCCGCCGTTGCCGCCGGCTTCGACTCGGTCATGCCGGTTGCGGGCGGTTACATCGTCGCCTTCTGCGCATTCCTCTTCGGTTACACGACGCTCATCGGCTGGGCCTATTACGGTGAGCAGTTCTTCGAATACATCCTTGGCCGGCGCGTGACCATGCCTTACCGCTGGATCTATTGCCTGTTGATTCCATTTGGAGCCGTCTCCAAAGTGACAACGGTCTGGGCGTGGGGCGATCTGATGAACGCGCTCCAGGTGTTTCCGAATCTCATCGGCCTCATCGGCCTGAGCGCCATCGTCGCTCGAGTCTCGCGCGAGCAGCTCAGCGATTCACGGATCCAAGGATGAAGGATGCAGGGAGGGATTCACGATCAGTGATTAGTGATTAGGGATTCTTTCGCCTCTTGATCGCCCGCGCGGCGCCTGCTACGATGTCTCCGCAATTCCAACTGTCTCAACAGTTTCCATGGCGCACTCGACCCTCCCTGTCGTTTCCGGCGACAAAGACCGTTCACTGCAGGACGTCCTCACACGGCTGACGGCATCACCTGCGCCGCTTGGGCGCGAGGCCGACCCCATTGTGACGGCGGCGCATCGACTTCCCGCCATTCCGGCCTCATTTGCGCCGTATCCGGACGGAACGGACGAACGGTTGATTGCCGCCCTGGCGGGGCGAGGAGTCGACCAGCTCTACACGCATCAGTCGCAGGCATTCGAACACGTGCTCGGCGGTCGGAACGTCGTCACGGTCACTCCGACCGCGTCAGGCAAAACGCTGTGCTACAACGGGCCTGTCCTGAACGCCATTCTTCAGGATTCGGCAACCCGCGCGCTCTACATCTTCCCGACGAAGGCGCTTGCGCAGGATCAGCTCGCGGAGCTGCACTCGTTATCCGAGCTCGTGATGCACGGTTCGGATCTGCAGATTGGTGTCTTTACCTACGACGGCGATACCCCTGCCGATGCCAGGCGTGCGATTCGCGGCAAAGCACACGTCGTCCTCAGCAATCCGGATATGGTGCACTCGGGCATCCTGCCGCATCACCCGCGCTGGGCGAAGCTGTTCGAGAATCTCCGTTTCGTGGTCATCGACGAGCTGCACGCGTACCGCGGAGTGTTTGGGAGCCATCTCGCCAATATCGTTCGGCGACTGCACCGCGTGTGCCGGCACTACGGATCCAACCCTGTGTTCATCTGCTCGTCGGCGACCATCGCCAATCCTCGCGAGCTTGCCGAAGGGCTGACTGGACTTCCGTTCGAGCTCGTCGAAAAGAGCGGGGCACCTCGCGGCGAGAAGTTCTTCCTGTTCGTGAATCCGCCGGTCGTCAACGCGTCGCTTGGCATTCGACGGTCGTATCTCGCTGAAGCCAGGCGAGTGGCGCTGGAATTCCTCCGGCACAATCTGCAGCTGATTCTCTTCGGCCAGAGCCGACTGGCCGTCGAGATCCTGACGACCTATTTGAAGGACGCGTTCCAGGGACCGCCGGGGGCCGCTGATGTCATTCGCGGCTATCGAGGCGGTTATCTCCCGAACAGGCGACGCGAGATCGAGCGGGGATTGCGCGAGGGTCAGGTGCGGGCGGTGGTATCGACCAATGCGCTGGAGCTTGGTATCGACATCGGCGCGCTCGATGTGTCGGTGATGGCTGGTTACCCCGGCACGATCGCCGCGACCTGGCAGCGCGCCGGACGAGCAGGACGGCGAACGACGAGATCAGCGGCGGTGCTGGTCGCGAGCAGCGCGCCGATCGACCAGTTCATCATTCGCAATCCGTCCTACTTCTTCGACGCCTCGCCCGAGCACGCGCTCATCAATCCTGACAACCTGCACATCCTGCTCGACCACGTGAAGTGCAGCGCATTCGAGCTGCCCTTCCGGAGCGATGAGCAGTTCGGCGGCGACGTCGATCTTCAGGCGATCTTGTCGGTTCTGTCCGAGGAGGGATTCGTCCACCTTGCTGATGGTCAGTGGAACTGGACGAACGAGTCATATCCCGCCGACGCGGTCAGCCTGCGGTCGGTCTCGTCGGACAACTTCGTCATCGTCGACTGCACGAATGGCGAACGGGTCATCGGCGAAACCGATTTCACGAGCGGGCCGGCCACGCTTCATGAAAAGGCGATCTACATTCTCGAAGGTCAGCTCTTTCAGGTCGAGCGGTTCGATTTCGACGGCCGCAAGGCCTACCTTCGCAGCGTCGAGTGCGACTACTACACGAACGCGATCACGTATACGAAGGTGACGATACTGGATACGTTCGAATCAGCTTCCAGCTCCCAGCTCCCAGCTTCCAGCGATGCCTCGACTGAGATCGACCGGATCCCGGATCCCGGATCCCGGACCACGGATGCTGCCGGATTCGCTATGCGCTCTCATGGCGAGGTTCACGTCGTCTCCCGAGTCGTCGGCTTCAAGAAGGTCAAGTTCTACACCAACGAGAACGTGGGTTCCGGCGAGCTCGACATGCCCGAGCAGCAGATGCACACGTCGTCGTACTGGTTGACGATTCCAGCGGCGGTGATGGCTTCGCTGCCATTTGCCGGCGATGATCGGCGGGACGGCGTCGTCGGGCTGGCGTTTGCGATGAAGAACATCGCCCAGCTGCTGCTGATGTGCGATGGGCACGATATTGGTCTGTCGATCGACGGCGGGTCGCTCGACAGGACGACGAGAACGGGTGGACTGGGAGGCGTGCCGGAGTCGCTGGCGACCGAGCCGAACGTATTCATCTACGACAACTATCCGGGCGGCATTGGTTTCAGCCGGCCGCTGTACGACATGCACACGGCGTTGCTCGAGCGAACGCGTGACCTGATCGTCGGATGTCCTTGCGAATCAGGATGCCCGTCTTGTGTGGGTCCCGAAGGGAATACGGGGCCGCACGCCAAGCAGGTTGCGTCGCGCATCCTCGATCAGCTGGTGCAGACGGAGGCGGTGTGATGGACCTGTCATCCCGCCTCCGTGCCATCGTCAAGAGCGGTCCGGCCGCGAGTCGAGGGGAGCTGACTTACGAGCCGGATACGGGGCGCTATGAAGCGTCTGTGGATCTCGGCCAGATTGGAACGCTGCTCGGCGGCCGTCCCGTGGACACGCCGTTCGGCCGATGTCTGGTCGTGGACCGGCGGTATGAAGCGGATCGCTGGCACGGTGGCGTCCGCATCGGCGACTGCGAGGTTGATGACTTCGGTTCCTTGACGATCCTCGATCCATCGCTCGGCACGGGGGGGCAGACCCCGGAGGTTCCGTCCCGTGCTTTTCCGCGGACGATCTTCATCGATCTGGAAACGACCGGTCTGAGCGGCGGGGCGGGAACGGTCGCGTTTCTCGTCGGGTGCGGATATTTCGATCTGGGAGCCTTTCAGGTACGGCAGTTTCTCCTCACCAGCTATACCTCCGAGCGGGCGTTGCTCCACGCGGTCGCGGAATTCTTCAAAGACGCGGACATGATCGTGACCTACAACGGCAAGACGTTCGACGTGCCGGTCATGGAAACGCGCTGGCTGTTTCATCGCCTGCAGATGCCGCTCGACTCCGTCCCGCACTTCGATATGCTGCACCCGGCCCGGCGCCTCTGGCGGGCGCGCTCAGGCGTCGTCGATGCCGATGACGGCGGATGCCGGCTGTCGACGCTGGAACGCACGTTGTTCAACGTGAACCGCGTCGGCGACGTCGGCGGATTCGAGATACCGTCCAGGTTTTTTCGCTTCCTGCGAAACGGCGATCCACGTCCGCTCGAGCCGGTTCTGGAGCACAATCGCCTCGATCTGGTTTCCCTAGCGGCGGTCATGGCGCGCGCCGTAGAACTTGCGCGAGGTGGCCACGAGGCGTGCCGCGACAGCAATGAGGCGCTCGCACTCGGTCGCATCTATGAGCGCGCGGCGGCCGACAATCGAGTCGTCAATCGAGACCGTGTCCTGTCGCACGCGGAGACCTGTTACCGGCGCGGCGCGCAGTCACGCACCGCCGAGGTGAAAGCGGAGGCGCTCTATCGCCTTGCGCTCTGGCACCGCCGCGAGCGGCGCTACGTGGAAGCGCAGGCCTTGTGGAGAGAGATCCTGGACTTGACCGAGCCCAAGGCCGTCCAGCGAATCACGGGGATGCGACCACTGCGGCGTTTCGCCGCCGAGGCGCTCGCCATTCACCATGAGCACCGCGATCACGATCTGGACAGCGCGCGCGAGCTGGCGATGTTTGCGCTGCAGGATTCAGAGGGACGTCGCGCCGACGATATCCGCCACAGGCTGTCGCGGCTCGATCGGAAGATCGCCAAAAAAACAGACGCTCAGCTTTTTCCAAGCTGAGCGTCCGGTCTGACATCGTCAACGGCGCGGCACTGGCAGCCGCCACCTGAAACGGCGGCGCCTACTTTGTGGCGGCGGCCGCTTTTTCGGACTTCTTCGTCTTCGCGGCGGCCTTGCGGGACTCGGAAGTCTGCGCGCCAAAGCGCTTCGTGAACCGCTCGACGCGGCCTTCCGTGTCTACCAGCTTTTGCCGGCCGGTGAAGAACGGGTGGCAGTTATTGCAGATTTCGAGGTGCAGCTCCGGCTTGGTGGACCGAGTCTTCCAGGTGGCGCCGCAGGCACACCGCGCCTCGATATCGTAGTACTTCGGATGAATCCCTTCCTTCACAGCTGGCTCCTTGACGCTTACGGGAAAAGATCATTATACCAGACGCGAGAGGTCCTGTAACTTTCTGCAACGGCTCGGCTTAACTCGGAACGGCGTTCGGGATTTCCACGACCGGGCGCCGCACCACTCTCTTGAGTATCGCCAGCGCCCGTCCGGGCCTTTAGCTCAGCAGGCGTCATTCGATGTAATCAACGGTTCTATCCCACCGATGCTTTCTAAGCTCATCCATCAATGTGGCTGAGAGCTGACGGCCATCGCTCGCCCCGATGTTCTGTTCAACGTGTTTCAGCTTCCGCATCCCTGGGATGACCGTGCTCACTTCGGGACTTTGCAGGATGTGTCGGAGCGCCAATTCCGGCATGGTCATGTCCGATGGCACGACCGGCCGCAGCCGTTCGATTCTCTCGAGGGTGGGAATCAGGTTCTCGGGACGGAAATAGATGTTCCGGAAATCTCCTGACGGCCAGGTCGATTTGGCGTTGAGCGTTCCAGCGAGACTGCCCTCGTCAAACGGCACACGCGCGATGACGGCGATGTCGTGTTCGCGGCAGTAAGGAAAGAGTTCGTCCTCCGGATTCTGATCGAGAACGTTGTAGACGACTTGCACCGCGTCAACGAGCCCAGTGTCCAAGGCTCGCAGCACGTTGGCCGGCTGCCACCGGTTGATGCTGATCCCGATCGCGCGAACCAGGCCGTCTTCCTTCAGCTTCGACGCTGCGCGCTGCCAGCGGTCGTCCGCGGCCCAGGTATCGCTCCAGACGTGAAACTGCTGCAAATCGATCGTCGACACGCCGATGTTCGCGAGGCTCTTTTCGGTGTACTCGCGAATGTAGTCCGACGGATACACGTCATCGAGCGTGTACTCGGGCCTGGCCGGCCATCGCCGATTCATCGGCGGGATCTTCGTCGCGCTGTAAAGACGCTTTCCGGGATGTCGCTTCAGCAGCTTCGCGAGCAGCTGCTCGCTGTGCCCATCGCCATAGGCCCACGCGGTATCGAAGAAGTTGCACCCCAGTTCTACCGCGCGGTCCATCGACGTGAGCGACTCTTCGTCCTCGCTTCCCGTCCACCCGGCCATTCCCCACATGCCGTACCCGATCTCCGAAACGTCCCATCCCGTTCTGCCAAAACGTCGATAACGCATTTGGTGATCATAGATCGAGTGCTGTGACGCGTGGTTTCCGCCTAAAGGCGGAAGCCACGAGCATGGTCGGCGGAAGGACCATTAGAATGCTTCACATGGTTCGCCCTATTCCTGTGTTCGTTCTTCTGCTGTTCCTCGGGGTTTTCGCGCTGCCAGCGCAGGTGCCGTCCGAGAAGCTCGACTACGAAACCATGGCGAAGATTCGCGAGGAGGGGTTGACCCACTCGCAAGTCATGGATCACATCAGCTGGCTGAGCGACGTTTATGGTCCCCGCCTCACCGGGGGGCCTGCGATCCTGCAAGCCAGCGATTGGGTGCTGAAGAAATTCGGCGAATGGGGACTTGCGAACGCGCACCGGGAGACCTGGCCATTCGGGAAGGGATGGTCGCTCGTACGATTCAGCGCGCACATGATTGAGCCTCAGGTTCAGCCGTTGATTGGGTTTCCGGGCTCGTGGACGCCGGGCACGAACGGAACCATTACGGCGGACATCGTCCGCATCGACATCAACAGCGACGCCGATTTCGAAAAATACCGCGGCAAGCTGGCGGGCAAGATTGTCCTGACGCAGCCCGAGCGACCGGTGTCGATGCTCGAAGGGCTCCTCGTGCATCGAATGAGCGAGAAGGATTTTGCTGAGGCGGCGACCACGCCTGCTCCCCGCGGCCGCGGCCGAGCGAGCGACACGTCCACCGACGACCCCGCTGCGCCAGGGCGAGGTCGGGGTGCCGCTCAGGCGTTTGCAGCCAAAGTGAATCAATTCCTCAAAGCCGAGGGAGTCGTGGCGGTATTCAATCGCGGGAGCGATTCGATCACCGCGTCCGTCGGTAGCGATCTGTCAGCAGAGCAGCAGCGCACCGACGGCGGAACAATCTTCCCGACCGGCAACGGTTCTCGTGGCGCCGACGCCGGCGGTGGTCTTCCGACGGTGACGCTGGCGGTGGAGCATTACAACCGAATGGTCCGAGTGCTGGCGAAGGGCATTCCGGTAAAGGTCGAGCTGAACATCCAGACCAGGTTCTACGATGAGGCCACGCCGAACGGCTTCAACACGATCGCGGAGATTCCCGGATCGGACCCGAAGCTGAAGGACGAAGTCGTCATGCTCGGCGCGCACTTCGATTCGGTGTCTGCCGCGACCGGCGCGACCGACAACGCGGCAGGGTCCGGCGCGATGATGGAGGCAATGCGCATCCTGAAGGCAATCGGCGCGAAGCCGCGTCGGACGATCCGCGTGGCATTGTGGGG
>Ga0070684_100001000_pt1 | contig 20131 bp, 21 predicted proteins | sample KBSC723LmetaG_FD_65653 | JGI IMG/M metagenome (GOLD analysis project Ga0070684, IMG submission 65653) | Corn rhizosphere microbial communities from Kellogg Biological Station, Michigan, USA - KBS C7.2-3L metaG | ecosystem: Host-associated > Plants > Roots > Rhizosphere ...
ACGACCCCGGCGACGAGGTGATCGCCGCCTACGACGCGCCCTATCCGAGCGCCGAGTCGAAGGCGGGGGCTCGTGCCTTTCCGCTGATCCTGCCGACCGAGCCCGACGCCCCCGGCGCCGCCGAGGGAAAACGGGTGGCCGACGCCCTGCGCGATGACGAACGGCCGTCACTCCTGCTCTGGGCGGACTCGGACCCGGTGCTGCCCTTCTCGGTCGGCGAACGGGTCTCCGAGCAGCTCAACTTCCCGGCGCCGCGCCCGATCGAGGACGCCTCGCACTTCCTGCAGGAGGACGCCGGGCCGGAGATCGGCCGCATCGTCGCCGAGTGGCTTCAGGCTTGAGCGGCTGAGCCGATGCGGCCGACGGCGGCCCGCAGGTCCTCGCGCCCGTGCTCGTGGAGCAGGCGGACTCGCCGCGGCGGTCCCTCGTCCTCAACCCAGGTCACCGTCCCCGGCCAGTAGGGGCCCGGCGGGCGACCCGGATGATGAAAGGCGTCGGCGTAGACCCAGCTGCCGGTGTTGTGAAGGCGACCGCCTCCCGGCAGCGTCCACTCCGCGTCCTCGTCGCCCGGCCCGGCGCGGTGCGTGTGGCCGGTGATCGTGTGGGCGGCCTCGACCCGCAGCCGCCGCGCCATCTCGGTCGCCGCCTCGATGCCGCTGCGTGAGATCGAGCCGGCGGAGAGATCCGCGCGGAAGTCGGCACGGACCGCGTGGTTCAGCAGCCACATGCCCGCCGGCACCGCGGCGGCGAGCGTCGCCTTCAGGGCGGCCTGCTGCGCCCGGCCGCCGTTGCGGCGGACGGCGGATATCGACCGCCAGGCTCGCTCGGAGGGACGGGTGGCGCCGCGTGCCAGTCCCGCTTCGGCAAGGCCGAAGGCGAAGCCGTAGATCGGCCGCAGCACCCGCTCGTAGTCGGCCGGCCGGGCCGGATCGGGCGGCAGCCCGCCGCTTCGCATGATCGCCGCCGCCGCGATGCACTCCATCCGCGGCAGGCTCATGTGGCAGTCCATGTAATGGCCGTGGGTGGCGTAGACGTCGTCGCGCAGCCAGAGGCCCGGGTAGGCGATGCCCAGCTCGCTCTCGCCGAGCCACTCCGCGATCCGCGTCGCCGCCTCGCCGGCGGGAAGGCCGCGGTGCTCGAGCCCGAGGTCGTCGCCTGCCAGCGCGAGCTCGGCGAGGAGCGGCTCGGCGAGCCGGTGGTCGTGGTTGCCGGGCGCGAGGACTACGCGACGACCCACCATCGCCTCGCCGAGCTGCTCGAAGAACGGTCGTGCCGCCTCCAGCACGCGGGCCAGCGGCAGTTCGCGCAGCTCCAGCACGTCGCCGAGCAGGACCAGGCGGTCGGCGCCTGCGATCTCGTCGAAGAGCAGGCGGCGGATGGCCGCGTCCCGAAGCAGGTCCTCGCCGGTGGCGCTGCCCAGGTGCAGGTCGGAGACGATCGCCGTTCGCATCGGGGCAACGTAGCGGCTGGCTGCTCAGCCAGTCGCATCTCTAGACTTTGGCGCCATGGCCGGTCTCAGCGAGGAGCGCCTGGCGCCCAGCAACGGCATCGAGCTCGCCTACCAGGAGGCGGGCGACCCCGGCGCCGAGCCGATCCTGCTGATCATGGGACTGGGTACGCAGATGTTGGGCTGGGACGACGAGTTCTGCGCCCAGCTCGCCGAACGCGGCTTTTGGGTCATCCGCTTCGACAACCGCGACATCGGCCACTCGACGATGCTCGACGAGGCCGGAGTCCCGGGCCGCCTCGACATGTTCCTCGGCCGCCGCGACCAGGCTCCCTACCTGCTCGCCGACCTGGCGACCGACGCGGTGGGGCTGATGGACCACCTCGGGATCGAGGCGGCGCATGTGGTCGGCGCCTCGATGGGCGGGATGATCGCCCAGGCCCTGGCGATAGAACACCGCGAGCGGGTCAGGTCGCTGGTCTCGATCATGTCGACCACCGGCAGCCGCACGGTCGGCACGCCGACGCTGAAGGCGTTCGGGCTGATGCTGGCCAAGGCGCCGCGCAGCCGCGAGGCCTACGCCGAGCGGATCGTCAGGACCTTCGAGGTGGTCGGCTCACCGGGGTACGAGACGGACGAGGAGCGCCTGCGCGAGCTGGCCGGGCGGATGTACGACCGCTCGCACAACCCGCGCGGCATCCTGCGCCAGATGTACGCGATCACCGCTTCGGGCGATCGCACCGAGGCGCTGCGCAAGCTGGAGCTGCCGGCGACGGTGATCCACGGCACCCGCGATCCGCTCGTGCGGCCGAGCGGTGGGCGGGCGACGGCCCGCGCGATCCCCGGCGCGCGCCTGCGTATCGTCGAGGGGATGGGGCACGATCTGCCGCGGGAGCTCTGGCCGCTCTTCATCGGCGAGATCGCCGACACTGCCGCGCGCGCCGGCTGGCGCGCGCCGGCCAAGCAGGCCGCCTGACAGGCTCAGGAGCCGGTGAGGCCGAGCGCCTCGGCGTGCGGTTCCAGCGCCGCGATCACGAAGGCGACGTGCGTGTCGAAGTCCTCGCCGAGGTCTTCGGCGCTCTCTCGCACCTCCTCGCGGTTGACGGTGGCGGCGAAGCTCGCTTCCTTCAGCTTCTTCTTCACCGACTTGGGGGTCATCCCGGCGATCCCGGTAGGTCGCACCAGCGCCACCGCGAAGATGAAACCGGTCAGCTCGTCGACCGCGAATAGCGTCTTGGCGAGGCGTGTCTCGCGCGCAACGTCGAGGTACGTCGCGTGACCGGCGACCGCGTCGATCAGCTCGCGCGGGTATCCGCGTTCCTCGAACAGCCGCATCGCCATCCGCGGGTGGCCGGTCCCGGGATCCGGATACCGCTCATAGTCGAGGTCGTGAAGGAGTCCCGTCACTCCCCAGAGCTTCTCGTCCTCGCCGTACTTGACCGCGTAGGCGCGCATCGCCGCCTCGACCCCGAGCGCGTGCCTGCGCAGCGAGTCGGACCCCGTCCATTCGCAGAACAGGCTCCACGCGTCCTCGCGACTCGGTGCACTCATCGCCCTGAGAGGGTATGAGACTGGACCGAGGACCGATGTCAACCGACCGCAGGATTGAGATCGCGCGCGACAGCTACCACGCCTTTGCTGCCGGAGACCGGGCTTTCTTCGAGGAACGCCTGAGCGAGGACTTCACCTTCTCCAGCCCACCGGATCCCGAGCTCGACCGCGACGGCTGGTTCGAGCGCTGCTGGCCCGGTGCTGGCCGCGGCCAGCGTTTCCAGTTCGTCCGTCTCGTCGAGGTCGGGAACGAGGTCCTCGTCACCTACGAGGTTCGTCGGCCGGACGGGACTGGCGGCCGCAACACCGAGATCCTCGCCTTCGACGATGAGGACCGGATCGCCAGGACCGAGGTCTATTTCGGCTGGGACCTGAGCTGATCGGCCTCGGGCGCCGATCGCGACGCGGCCCGGTCACCAGCCCCAGGGGGCGATCGCATGCGGCTGAGAGGAGTCGAACCTCCACGGGCTCTCGCCCACACGGACCTGAACCGTGCGCGTCTACCAGTTCCGCCACAGCCGCGGGAGCAGGCAATTTACCGGTTTGCGCTGCCGTGCCCGGCCGCACGCCACGGCGGCGAGTCCCCCCGTCTCGCTAAAATGCCCGCATCCCCGCCGCTATCGTCTAGGGGACTAGGACGCCGGATTCTCAGTCCGGAAACCGGGGTTCGAATCCCCGTAGCGGTACTGCTCGTTGCGGTGGTCGAACCGCAGGCAAAGAGAAGGACGGGAAGATCTCCGCGCGGCTGACGACCCGGATCTCGTCGACCAGCGATTGGAGCAGCGCCTTGCGCGTCGGCGGGTCGCCGCCCTCGATTACCTCCCGCACCTCGGCCTGTAGCAACGCCAGATCCTCGTCGGTGAGCGGCTCGCGCTCGGAGGGATCTTCGGCGGCCAGCTCCTCTCGCCGGGCTTCCAGCCCGCGCAGCTTCTCGCTCAACTCACCGATGCGTGGCGCGCAGGCCGACTCGGGCATCGTGCCCTCCTCGAAGGCGCGGAAGTAGCGCTCGAGCGACTCGGAGGTGCGGCGCCGCTCGGCGTCGATCCGCTCCAGCTCCGCCTCGCGCTTGGGCTGGTCCGCGTCCAGCTCGGCGAAGGCCTCGGAGATCGCCTCGCGCACCATCGGCTCACGTTCGAGCACGGCGAGTAGCTGATCGAGGATCGCCTCCTCAAGCTGATCGGCTGGCAACCGTTCGCCCTCACACGCCTTCTTGCCGTAGCGCTGACGGGAGAAGCACACGTAGTAGCGGTAGCGACCCCCGTTGCCGTTGGCAGATGCACCCAGGTAGCGCTTGCCGCAGCGGGCACACTTCACCAGCCCGGTGAGCAGGTACTCGGACTGGTTGGAGCGGCGCAGGGAGATGTCCTCGCTGCGTTCCCCAAGGATCTCCTGAACGCGCTCGAAGAGATCCTTGTCGACCAAAGGCTCATGCGGGGCGGGGTAGTGGGTGCCCTGGAAGGACACCTCACCGAGGTAGGTGCGGTTGCGGAGCATGCCGAGTACGGCGCGCACGTTGAAGGGCTTTCCCTGGCGAGTTCGCAAGCCGCGCTCGGTCAGCCACTTGGCGAGCGCTGACGATCCCTGAAGGCGCTCGGCGTAGCGCTGGAAGAGGAGCGGGACGACGGGAGCCTCGGTCAGCTCGGGAACCAGGAAGTGGCGGTCCTCACCGAGCCGGTAGCCGAAGGGGATGTTGCCGCCGACCCACTCGCCCCGTTCTGCCTTGCGCTGCATCCCGGCGACGGTTCGTTCGACGATGGTTGCCCGCTCGAACTCGGCGAAGACGCCGAGCATCTGAACCATCATCCGGCCGGCTGAGCTGGCGGTGTCGAAGGGCTCGGTTGCGGAGCGGAAGAGCACCTCGGCAGCGTCAAGCCGCTCAAGTATCTGGGCGAGGCCACGCACCGAGCGCGAGAGGCGGTCGACGCGGTAGACGAGGAGCAAGTCGAAGCGCCCGGCCTCGGCCTCCTTCAACGCGCGTTCCAGGCCGTCGCGCTCAAGGATCGCGCCGGATGCCTGGTCGGTGAAGCTCCGCACGATCCGCCAGTCCTCCTGGCTATCGACGTAGGAATCGAGGCGGGTCGCCTGGGCCTCCAGCGAGTAGGGCTGGGTCGCCTCGTCGGTCGAGATCCGGGTGTAGGTGGCGATCCTCATCGTGGTCTCCTCGGCTTGCCGGGTTTGGGCGGACGTGGATGACACCTCGACGCGCGCAAGCAGTCAAGTCCGCCGCCAGCGAGGTAGTCGCGGTAGAGGACGCGCAGGGTGCCGTGGAGCCGGTTGTCCTGCTCGCCGCTGCGGCGGACGAGGCGGGCGGGGCGGACGCCGAGCCGATCTGACCGGCCCGAATGGCAGCCGCCCTGAGTGCGACTCCGCTTCCTGGTCGAGCTGCCCGCTGCCGCGCTCACCGCCGACCTCCCTCCTCGGCGGTCGGCTCGATCTTCGCCAGCTCCTCAGCGCCGCAGAAGTGACAGCGCCCGGCGACGTCAGGCCGCGCCCGTTCGTAACGCGCCCGCTCGGGATCGGGATAGGCGACCTCCTCGCAGCTTGGGCATAGCCGCAGCGAGCGACGGTCTACCACCTCTAGGAAAGCCTCCGGTCGGTTGCGAAGGCGGCTGACAATGCCCTGCGCCTTGGCGAGCTGCCGTGCCCTCTGCTCGCGCCCGCCGAGGTAGTCCTCGCGCAGACGCTCTTGCTTGGCGCGGGCATCGCCGTCGCGCCTTGCTTCTTCTGGGAGCCGCCAGCTCGGGTCGTTGCGGTCGGGGAGCGCTCCGCCCTGGAAGCGCTTGCGCTCCTTGCGCAGCGCCGGACCTTCGCCGTAGCGCTCGGCAAGGTCTCTGACCCGGTCGAGCTGGCGGGCCAGGTGGTGGCGGACGAGCCCGTCGAAGGCACGGCGCTCCTCCGCCGTCAGCTCCCGGTCATCGAGCTGGACTCGGAGCGGGTCGGCGAGCATCGCGCCGAGCGCCCTCAGCGCTATGCGCTCGGCCTCCTCCAGCGGATCGTCATGGCCCAGGGTGAACGTCATGGCCGCCGCCGCTGGGTGGCCGAGCCGCTCGATTCCCCAGTCCTCGCGCGACCGGGACCGCAGGTGTGAGCGCAGCGCCTCGGGGTCGGAGCGCAAGCGCTCGCGCTCAGAGTCTCTGCGCTCTCGCTCTGCCTTCGCGCGCTCCTTCTCTTCGTCGAACGGGCGGCGGGCCTCGCGCAGGGCGGTGAGGAGGTCGACTGGCTGCTTGGCCCCATCGACGCTGAGCAGCCAGCGATCCTCGGAGGCGCAATCGGGCAGCTTGCGGGCGAGGTCGCAGGCGCAGGTCAGAAGCAGCGAGTCCCGTCCGGCCTCCTTCTCCATCGCCGCGAGGAAGGAGCGGGCGCGCTTCTCCACCGTGGTGAGGAAGAGGAGAGCCGGGCAGAAGCGGTGGCGCTCGCGCCAGGCCTCGACTTTGACGTACTCCGCGTAGCCCGCCGCCTTGGTCTTCAGACGGCGGTGGGACATCGACCCCATGTCCAGCTCGACGAAGGCGAGCAGGCTGCTTCCGTCGGCCTCGGTGATCTCGATGAAGGCATCGGGCGCGATCGCCCGCTTCTCACGGCTGGCCCAAGCGGTGAAGGGCTCGCGGGCATCAGCCTCGCGCTCGAAACGAATCAGCTTCACCTCGGCGGGCAGCGTTGTCTTCAGCGCAACGTAGACCTCGCTGAGGCCGGCGGTATGGGCGAGGAAGAGCGGGTTCGGCTCGCGCCGCTCGCCTCCCTCGCGGCGGCGGTCTCCCGGTGACGATCGCCTCGCCTTTGCGGGTCGGCCAGAAGTGGTGGGGCGCGGAGCCGCGTTCGCGGTAGGGGCGGCTGCGGCCGGCAAGGCCCTCTCGGGTAAGCCGGGCGCAGCGGTAGCGGAGCGTCCTGGCGGGCGTCTCGGGGTTGATCGAGGCGAGCTGGGTCTGGGTCAGCACCCGGTGGGAGGCGAGGAGGTCGAGGATGCGAAGGTCGAGATCGGAGAGCGCCGGGGTCCGCGCCGAGCAACGGGAGCGAGTGCGACTGGCGGCAGCGCGTGAGGGTCGGCCTTGGGTCAAGCGCCCTCCTGACGGTCGGAGGTGGCGGCTGCCGGGGAGCGCCGCGCCACGCCTACGATGCCGCCGCCGATGAAGGCGGCGGGCCGAGCGCGCCGGTACGGCGCGGAGGCGCTGCCTCCAGCGCGGAGGAGAGGAGCCGCTGAGTCGCCAGCGCCGAGGAGATTGCGCTCGCGCCAAGTGCGATCGGAGCAGCCGAGGGTGCGAGATCGAGATCGACCCACCATCATTGACTGCGAACGAAGGGGATAGAGACTCGGGCGCGGGGGCGAGGCCCCGATCCCGCTACGCCATGCGGAAAGGGGCCTGGGCCAGCTTGCCAGTTGGGGTCGGGCCGACTGGCAAGGTCAAAGCAGCCTCGGTCGAACCGGCTCACCGCCGTGCGGTCCGTTCTCGATGCGTGAAAGCAGCTCATGCACGGACGAGTAGCTCCCCGCTGCGAGGAAGTCAAGCGCGATGCGAACGGATGCGCGGGGATGTACGTGGATTACGCGAGGCCCTGCACGTTGGCCAGCTCGGCGATCTTGACTGCGATGTCCGCCATCGAGTCTTCTGCAGTGTCCAAGCCGCTTCGCGAACCGAGCAAGGGGCTGATCTCCCGGAGAGCCTCAAAGGTCGTCTCGTGCACAACGGGAATTAGCTGGTCGCGCGACAGCAGCTCCGATAGCTCCTTATCGGCGATGCCTTCCGACGCGAGGCGCTCCAGCAGTGCAGGGGTGACCAGCACGATCCCCGCTCGCGACTTCGCCAGCCCCTTGTCGATGGCGCGGAGCAATGGTGCGCCGAGCCTGACGTCCTTCTCGCTGAACCAGACCGACACATCGTTGGATTCGAGCAGGTCGTGCAGTTCCTTGGCAGCACCGCTCCGGTCATCCCAGGCGTGGCAGAGGAAGACGTCGCGAAGATCAGGGTAGGCACGCGCTCGCTCTTCGACCGTGCGGCGAACGGGGAGCGAGCGACCGCATTTCGGCAGGCGTGTAGGTGACGGTCGAGCTGCTTGGCGACCAACTCGGCCGAGAGCTTCTGCTGGAGCCGCCCCCGCCGCTCGTGCCGGCTCCACCGTTGCGCAGACCTCCACCGCTGCGCGGCTCGTAAGCCGACGGGTAGTAGGACCGCGACGAATACCGACCGTAGCGGCCGCCGCACGCAGGACAGGCGGCAGCACCGCTCGCCGTGCGATGCCCTTCCACCGGTGCGGTACACCTAGCCATGACGCGAGTGTAGCCACCACCAGCGACATCACTTGTGAGACGCAAACCAGGGGCCAGCCTTGGCGCTGGACGACTGTCAGGCAAACGTATTTCGCACCACCGGGTCCCGAAATCCGCATGGCAACTGGCGATGCGACTCCGGAGTGCGAGCCGATTCGAACGATCCCCGCCGCTGGGTCTGCCATGATTCTGGCGATGGAGCAGCCCGCGCACATCAAGGTCAGCGGCGCTCTAGAGGGTGAGTTCATCATCACCGAGGAGCGCAGCGCCAACGAGTTCGTGATTACCCGCGACACCTCTTGGAAGTCGATGCTTGGCAAGGAAGAGCGCGATGCCACCGAGGAGGAGATCGCAGCCCTAGAGGCCGAGCACGGGCCGTTCCTGCCCGCAGACGGCGAGGGGTAGACCTTGTCAATCCGGCGGGGTCATGCCCGCGTCCTCTTCAACGAGGGTGCCTTCGCTGAGGACACGATGCGAAGCGGCCGCGCCGGAGCCAAGGTGCTCTGGGAGGCACGCAGCCGGTTCGAGCGTGACGGCGTCGAGGTCAGGACCCTTCGTCGCTGCGACGCGGAACATCGCGACGGCACGAAGCTCGCTGCCTGCTTCAAGATCTACCTGCCACCGCCGAATGGCAAGTTCGGCATGGTCCTTCGCTTCATCCGCGACAGCGAGGGCCTCGGTCTTCGCTACCTGGCCTTCGGCGTCCGTCACCACCCGCGCGACTCCAACGCCCGAACCGTCTACGACATCGCCCATCGACGATTGCGCGATACGACGTCATAGAGGCTCGCAACCCCCAAGTCCGTTGTGTTCGGACATTGACGTCGCTTGGAATGAGAGCTGGCGCCGGTTCGCCAAAAGCAAATAGAGACGCGCGGGGTTCCGTCCTCGTACCCGCGTAGTCTTCGGGGTTGCGCTTCAAATAGTCGCGTTAACCGAAATGGCCGCACCGCTATCGGTGCAGATTGGAGGTGACTCTAGTGGCCAAGCCAGAGAACCCAGGAGAAAAAGGAAAAGGCAAAGGGGACCCGGATCATCCGGAACACCCGGAGCATCCGCCTCACCCGGACAAGCCGAAGCCGAAGCCGAAGCCGGATGATGGCCGAACCTACGGCTAAGCGAATTCTGTGGTGGGAGGATGGCAAGGCCTCGATCGAGGCGGAGGAAGGCTGGTTCGCCGAGGCCGGTCTGGAATTCCGTCTCGATCAAAGGCTTTTCCTCGATCACGCTGTAGTTGTCTTTCGAGGTGAGCTTCGTTTAGGCGATAAGAGGACCTCCGCCTCGGTGCATTATCCGCCGGCCTACGGTGTCGGGGGCCACCCGGTGGTTGTAGCTCCGAATCTGCATCTTGGTCGCCACCAGGACCCCACCGGAGCCATGTGTTTGGACCATCCCGCTCTAGGCGAGACAAGGCCTATGTACGGCGCCGAAGCCGTCGTATTGGCCGAGCGCCTGTGGTTTCTCTGGGAGAACGACCGCGATCAGCTCGCCCAAGAGGAGGCTGATGCGCCTGATCCCCGAGCCAACTACTACGAGTACGAGCGAGATTCGGCAGTCGCACTGATCGATGTCGATGTCTCTGACTTTGATGCCGGGTACATCCGCTTCGGTGCCCACCAGTACAAGCCTTTTCGAGCAGGTGTTTCTGAGGTTCGAACGAGCGATCCAGCGGAGTCAACTTTGCCGTCGGCGTCCGGCATAGCCGCATTTATAGGCCCGCACGAGGTCAACGGGCGCTGGGTCCGCGTTTCTGAGGCGCCCCCGGCCTCTCATAAAGAGCTCGAGCCCTGGGTCAAAGAGCACTGCCTCAGCACAGTAGAGGAAGTAATTCACTTTGCAGAAGCGACTCGTCAACTCCAAGGGAGGGGCGACCTGCCAGCGGTGATTGGGTTCGTATACCCAGACGAGGGTCCTGGACGTGGCGAAATTCATGATGCATGGCTCTTTTTGGTCATCCATCCCAACAGAAGAGGCCAGATGGCTCGCGCATTTCACATGCGTTCGGATGAGCGCTGGCTACGCCAGCCGCAGCTTCACCCCCTCCAAACAAAAAGTGTCGCGATTGTCGGCGTCGGAGCGCTGGGGTCACCGATTGCCGATCTCCTAGCGAAGGCGGGCGTCGGGAACCTCCTGCTGAATGACCCTGATATTTACACCCCCGGCAACCGAGTTCGTCATCAGCTCGATTTGGCCGATCTAGGCCTGCCTAAGGTACAAGCAATGGCCAGTCGCGTCGGCCGGGTTAATCCTTGGAGTTCCGTGGAAGGATCTGAACTACGTCTCGGAGGTGCCATTCATGGGCTTGGTGAGGAGATGCAGCAGGAGCTACATGACAACATGCTGCGCGACCTATCCTCGTATGACCTTCTGGTTAATACGACGGCTCAGACGATTGCGGGGTACTACTGCTCTCGCCTAGCTTGTGAGATCGAGAAGCCGATCCTGCATGCCTGGGTTTCGGCCGGCGCATGGGGAGGCCGCATCCTTCTGCAGAGGCCGGGCTATAGCGGTTGCACCGAGTGCCTGGCGCTATTCCAAAAGTCGGCAACGGCTCATGGTGATGTTGAGATTCCTTCAGTTGAACACGATCCCAACGTTAAAGAGATACAGGAGCGCGGATGCGCCGATACGACGTTCACGGGTCCAGGCTTTGAGCTAACGGCAACGGCTGCGGCAGCGGCGCGAGTAGCGGTTCAATCCTTGCTAGACGGTAACGGCTACCCTGCCGCAGATTTCGATCTTGTCACGCTGAACTTCAGAGACGGAGATACTGCAATGTCGACCGCGACCTACAGTCGACTGCCTGTGCACCCTGAGTGCTCTATATGCAATCGAGAATAGTTCCGCCACGACTCTGGCTGCATTCAGCCGTTAAGCGCCATTTTCTCGAGTTGCCTTCGGGGCCATGTGAGGTTGGCGGGTGGCTCCTCGGCTATTGGACTGCCGACGGCCGTGATGTTTTCGTTACGCACGCCACGCCACCCGGTCCTCGGGGGTTTCCTTGGGGGGTTCGGATCAGTGGCGTTGGTCATCGGAAGCGTTTCGATCTTGCGTGGACGGCTTCGGGCGGCGAGATCACGTTCCTTGGAGACTGGCATACGCATCCAGGTGGAAGAGCTGAGCCCAGCTCGCGTGATGAGGAAGCCATGGCAAAGCTCGCTACTGAGGCTGCCTATGGCACGCCGCAGCCTTTGATTGCGATTATCGAAACGCCGCGCTGGCGATGGAGCAGGAACATGCGCGATGTGCGGTTTTTCCTTCAGCAAGCGGACCAGGGCATTAGAGAACTCATCCCGGTGTCAACGGTCAAACTACCGGAGTCCGCTGCGCGGATACCAGAGTGGTCATGGGGTGAGACGGGCAGGTGCAGACGCTTACCGTAACGGCCTTCATTCCACCACGTACTCTGCCGGTCCAGAGTCCTCGACCCAGCCAGGCCGCCAAGTGACTCCATCGACAAGAGCGCCTACCGAGGTTGAGTACGTGCCAGCGAGGCGGATGAGGACGTCGAGACTGGGGATGTATTCGCCGCCCTCGATCTTGTCGAGCTTGGCGCGGGTCAGGGCCGCGCGTTTGGCTGCCTCCCTCTGATCGAGTCCCGAAAGCTCGCGAGCGCGGTAGAGGTTGTCCGCAAAGCGAGCGAGGGCTTTGAAGGGGAACGGGGTCTTGGAGCGCGAGCCTGCGGTCATCGGGAGTCGCCGGAGGTCTCGGCCGGCGGCGGGCTCTCGGCGGCGGGTTCGGCGCGGTCCGATATCCGGCCGTTCCGCTCGACGATCTCCCACGACCCCGGCACGACGATCTCGTAGCCAGGTCGCCACTCCAGTCCGGCGACGAGCTCGTCCAGGGGAACACCGAGGCTGCCGGCAATCCGCAGCGCGGTATCGACGCGTGGCATGCGTTCGCCGCGCTCCAGCAGACTCACCTCGGTGCGATGGATTGAGGCGCGAAAACTCAACTCTTCCTGGGAGACCTCGGCTCCCTCGCGGCAGCGGGCGAGGTTCTGGCCGAAGCGGGCTTTCATCTCCGGCGTGGGCGGCGCGGAGGTTGGGGCGCGCCGGTTCATCCTTGACCTCCGATGACGGATAGCTGTGGCGAAGCTGCGGCTTGTCGAGGGCCGAGGCAGGTGGCGGGATGCCGAATTGTCATCCCGCACCTCCCTGTGGCCTGCGCCTCGGCCCTCGACGAGCCGCAGCCGTCGCCTGCGTTGTCATTGCGGCGTCGCCCTAGTGATGACGTAGGCGCGCGGCCGCTCCTTGGCCTGGCGCACCTTCTTGTCCTTCGCCAAGCGGCCGAGGCAATTGGCGACGGCTCCGGGCGAGCGGCCGAGTCCTTTGCCGATCGTCGTGGCGGTCAGCGGGCCGTCGTCTTGGTGTTTGGCCATGTGGGTTAGGACGAGGCCGTCCAGCTCGCCGGGGCGCAGGCGCTTAAGCGCGGGCATGACGAGCACCTCCGTAGGCGTCGGCGAGCTGGTCGAGGATCTCCTGGCAGGTCTCGCGGGTGCGGGTCGTAGACTTCGATGACCTCGGGAGGCGCGACCGAGTCGCGCTCCTTCTTCACGTCAGCGAGTCCGCCCCTTGGCGTCGTCGCGCAGCCGCTTGGCCATTTCCATTAGGTCGAGCGGCGGCATCGTCAGCTCGACCGTGTCGCGGGCATCGGCGGGGTTCCAGCCGAGGTCCGCCATCAGGCGGAAGTCCTCGCCGAACTCGATCGCCAGCCGCGCGGCGGTGGCGTAGTCCCGTTGGCTCTCCAGCACGGTGTGAAAGTCGCCCAGCATCGAGAGGTGGCCGCACACCTGCTCGTAGAGGGCGTCGCGCTGGGCGGCGTCGATCTTGATGGTGCTGCGGGGCATGTGCCCTCCTTCCAGTAGAGCACCGAGGAGCCGCCGCGATGCTGCCGAGGGTACTTCGGCGAGTAGCGTTCTCCTTGCATCGAAGGCATGCTCCTTCGGTGCCAGGCCCCGGGGCGTTCCACCGCCGCCGGGGCCATCTATGTCTCAGTCGGTCGGCGACTGTAGCTCTGCTGCGGCCACAAAGCGAGCCGATTAGCGGCGATGCGCGGGGATTACGCTCAACGAGCCAGCACTCTCGGCCAGCGGTCCTGCCTCAGTGGCTTCAATCCGATCCGATGCCGATGGTGACCAGCCAGGGCCGTCAAAGGGATGGACTATGCGGCCTCTGCCGCGCGGGCTCCTCGACCTCCGGCTCCGACAGTGCCTCCCGGATGCCATGCAGCCGGGCGCGAACTTCGTCAAAGGTCAGGATCTGAACCCCCGATTGTGCGGCCCGGAATAGCTCGAAACTCCGCACCGCGTCGGCATCTCCGCCGAGGGAGGCGATCTGGCCGACGATGAGGAAGCAGCGCGGGTCGTATGCCTGGAACGTTTCGGCGTTCTGGCGGAGGTTCTGAATCTCCCGCATGAACGTGTCACGGTAGGTCAGGATCTGCACCACGCCCCCGACAACGTCCTCACCCGGCGAATACGCGCGGTTCCGGTATTCGTTGTCCCACAGGGACGCGCCCGGGGTCTTGATCTCCACCAGTGCCACGTTCTCCGTCAGTTCATTTGCGAGGAGGTAGTCGATCTGTCCGCCGCCCGTATTGGAGACGCCCTTGCCGCCGACGTACGCTTTCTCCTGGAGCAGCACAACCGGCGAACCCGTCAACTGCGAGAAGACCCACGCGTTGCGCTTGAGGAGGTCCTGCCAGAAGTCCTCATCGTTGTTGTTCTCGTTGGCATCCCACTCGCTGAGGAGCTGGTCGAGCTTGGAGAGGTCGACCGTGCGCCCGAGGTTGAGCAGACTGTCGGGGTCAAGCTCGCGCAGCACCTTCGCAAGCTCCGAGTCCGGTTCCTCGATCAACTTCAGCACCAAGTCGGGGAGGCCCGCTCCCGCGAGGTAGTCGTGCTGCCCGGGGGAGATGCCGAATTTCTCGTACAGCTCCTTCCGGGCCTCAAGCCCCTCGATGAGGGCGGCCACCTCGCCGGACCGCAGCTCCAGGCTGTAGCCCTCCCCGGATTTGAGCGAGGTCAAGGACTCACCGGTTATGTCCTCCCAGGCCTCCGCTTTCTTCTTGCGCTGCCAGACGAAGTAGCCCCGGACGGGAGCCTCGGCCTGGTCCACGAGCATCGGCTTGAAGACGAGACGGCGGGAGTCGGACTCGCGGAGGACGATGGGGTCCGTCTCCGCGACGTTCGCGGCGACGGTGGCGGTGGCGATGTGGTCATCGGCCATGGGCCTGAGCCTACGCTCCTGCGACCGGAACGCGCAATGGTCCCCGAGTGTTTCCGATGGTTCTCACCGTAAAGGGATTGCGAACAGCATCGGCCAGTCCGAGCGAGTGGCCTCACCAATGCCGCCTTACCGTCCCGCGGCCACCGCATCTGCTTCATCCGTGATCCGAACGCCTACCGCATCAAAGATCTCGGCGAGTAGCCCCGACCGGCGATACTGCTCCCGTGGAGCTGCTCGCGGTTTCGACGGGGGTCGCCATCGCCTACGGAATTGGCCTCTGGGTCGTGCTGATCATCGGGCCGGTGACGGTCACGGTGCTGAAGGGTCAGTGGCCCCTGTTCGATTACGGCTGGTTCACGCTTGGGATCGTTTGGTGGATCACGGGCTTCAGGCTGGCCCGACCCGAGTCCTGGTGGGCCCGCCATCTCTATGGCCCAGCCAAGTTTGCGCGCGCAGAAGCTCGTTACCCAGAAACCTTGGATGAGGAAGAAGGAATTGACGGAGAACCCGACCCACGGTGGGTCTACATCGCAACCGCACTCTTCCTCGCCCTCTGCATCCTCGCGGCGATCCTCGCGGTCGGAGGGCTCTTCGGTCTCTAACGCCGGACTACCGAGTGCCGGGACCGGAGTCCCGCGGATTGCGTGACGACGAACTACCGTGCCAGCGAGATCGAATCACCCTTGACCCGCGCCGCGTGGTTCGTCTTGTGTTCCGCTGGGGGTATGGCCTCAGTGGTGCTGCTTCGTCGGCAGTTCGGCGCCGCCTTCGAGGCAGTAGTGGGGGGTGCATCTTTTTCCGGTCCAGAAGCGTTTGACCGCGGCCGGGCCGCGGAGGCCGGTCATCCCGACGGCGCGGATGCGAAGCTCGTGTGTGCCCATTCCGATTCGGAAGTGAGTGGGAGAGTGGCAGCGGTGGAAGCGGCGGTGGTCGATCTTGCATTCGGCGCGGCGCACCGGCCCGTTGGCGAAGAAGCGAACGATGACGCGGGCGCGTCGTTCGTCAAGCGCTCGCCGGGAGGGCAGGCGGAGCTTGGCGATCGTGATCTTCGGGCGCTTGACCTTCTTCTTGCGTCGAGCGGAGCTCTTGGAAGGGTCCGTCGGCTCGGCAAAGGGGTCGGTGCTGGTGAAGATCTGCCCATCCGCGGCGACGAGGGCGCAGAATGCACTCGATACGCACGAGACCCCGAACAGCCCATTCAGAGGCTCTCCGGTTTCGCTGTTCGGCTGGACGAAGGGGATCAGCTTCGTCCGCGACCAGTTGCCGCTCGCGCGGGTCGGGTCGGTCGAGGTGATGACGTCGCCGTTGTTGTCGACCGCGACGCACTGTCGTGAGGCGAGGCAGCTGACGCCGGTCACCTGCACGGACGACCCGCCGTCGGTCTCGCGCCACGTCGAGGCGAGCGGCGGGTTGGTCGAGGTCAGCAGGTTGCCCCCCGCGTTGCCGGCTACGCAGAGCACGGTCTCGGCGCATGAAACGCCCTGAAGGTCCCCCGGGCCGCCGGGCGTCCCCAGTTCCGTCCAGGCCGAGGCGCCGCCCGTTGGGTTCCTCGAGACGAGCATTCGACCCTGCTGCGCGACGGCGACGCAGAGGGTCGGCGTCCCGCACGAGACCCCCCGCAGGTCGAGCGATTCGTCGAGCTGGGTGACCGTCCAGGCCGAGGCGCCGCCCGTGGGATTGGTCGAGGTGAGGACCTTCCCCGACGTATAGCGTTCCCCTGACACGGCCACGCACAGCGAGGCGGTCGGGCAGGAGACGCCGAGCAGGTGTGTGTCACGGCCGGTGCCGTCGATGTCCGCGACGCGCCAGGCGTCGCCGGGGCCGGTTGGGTTCGTCGACGAGTAGACGTAACCTTCACCGGTGACGGCAACGCAGAGTTGCGCGGAAGGGCAGGAGACACCCCTGATCGTCCGGGTCTGCGGTTCCTTGCAGGGTGGGGACCAGTGTTCGTGGCAGTCGCTTGTGGCTTCGCCGGTGGGCTTGGCCACATCCCACGCCGAGGCGCCGCCCGTCGGGTTCGCCGTGGAGACGATCGTGTCGAGTTCGCCGACCGCGACGCAGAACGACGCGGAGGGGCAGGAGATGCCCAGCAGCGGCAGGTTGGGCCGGTAGCTTTCGCCTTCGACGTGAGCCTGGAGCTGCCACTCGGCCGCCGCCGCCGAGTCTGTCTGCGGTGAGACCGCTGCCATTCCTCCGAGCGCCGCGACACACGCGACCGTCGCTGCGATCAACCTGCCGAGTCCCCCCACCGATCCCCCGTTCGTCCCAGTAGCAACTCACACCCAGCTCCAAGATCTTACCGCTGTCGCCTCCTCATCCAATCACGCAGAGCGCGCCCAGAGGCAAGACCAAGCAGCGCAGCCAGGACCCGGATTCGGGATAGGATCGACCATCCGAACTCGCACTGGAGAGGAAGGGGCCGATGAGCGCGAACAAGGAACTATGGGAGAAGGGCGATTTCACTCGCATTGCCGAGGGCATGAGAGCGAGCGGAGAGGCGCTGGTCGGGGAGCTGGGGATCACCGACGGGCTGCGGGTGCTGGACCTCGGTTGCGGTGACGGGACCACCGCCTTGCCGGCGGCTCAGTTGGGAGCCGACGTGCTGGGCGTCGACATCGCCGCCAACCTGGTCGCGGCCGGCAACGCACGTGCCGAGGCCGCCGGCCTGGCCAACTGCCGGTTCCAGGCGGGAGACGCATCGGACCTGCACCAGCTCGACGACGAGAGCTTCGACCTCGTGGTCAGCATCTTCGGTGCGATGTTTGCGCCCAAGCCCTTCGACGTCGCCAAGGAGATGGTCCGGGTGACCAGGCCCGGCGGCCGGATCGTGATGGGCAACTGGATCCCGAACGACCCGACGCTGGTGGCTCAGATCTTGAGGATCAGCTCCTCCTACTCGCCCCCGCCTCCGGACGGCTTCGTCAGCCCGATGACCTGGGGCGTCGAGGACCAGGTGGTCGAGCGGTTCACGGCGGCGGGAGTGCCCAGCGACCGGATCTCCTTCGATCGGAGCACCTACACCTTCGACTATCCCGGCCCGCCGGCGGAGTTGGTGGCCGCGTTCAGAAACTACTACGGGCCGACGATGAACGCCTTCGCGGCGGCGGCGGCCGATGGCCGCGAGGCTGAGCTCCAGTCCGAGTTGGAGGAGCTCTTCGAGGAGCAGAACACGAGCGAGGAGGACACCTCGATTCCGGCGACCTTCCTGCGGGTGACGGTCCAGCGGTAGCGACTCAATCGCCGGGCGAGGAACGAGCCCTCTCTAAGCCACCGCCGCCGCCGGCTGCGGCTCAGGCTCGACGTGCTCGACCTGGGCCGGCTCGACGGGCGCCGGCCGCCTATCGGGAAGGGCAAGGCGGACGATCTTTCTGACGACGCTTCCGAACTGCTTGCCGAGCGGGCCGGTGTTGTATGGGAGGCCGTAGCGCCCGCAGATCTCGCGCACCTTTGGCGAGATCTCCGCGTAGCGGTTTGCCGGCAGGTCCGGGAAGAGGTGGTGCTCGATCTGGAAGCTGAGGTTGCCCGCCATGATGTGGAAGAGGCGGCTGCCGGTGAGGTTCGCTGAGCCGAGCAGCTGGCGGAAGTACCACTGTCCGCGGCTCTCCTCGGCGGCGCTCTCCTCGGAGAACTCCTGCGTCCCCTCGGGGAAATGGCCGCAGAAGATGATGGTGAACGACCATAGGTTGCGGACGAGGTTCGCCGTGGCGTTGCCGGCGAGGGTGAAGGGAAAGCCCGGTCCCGCAAGCGCCGGGAAGAGGACGTAGTCCTTCAGGGTCTGGCGCCGCACCTTGCGCCAGATGCCGGCGACGAGCTCGCGCTTCTCGGCGAGGCTGGTCTCGCCGGCGAGGATGCGCTCGACTTCGAGGTCGTGCAGCGCCACGCCGTACTGGAAGAGCGCGGCGAGCAGCGCTGCGTAGATGGGATTGCCCAGGTAGTACGGCTTCCACTCCTGCTCCTTGGACATGCGCAGGACCCCGTAGCCGATGTCGCGATCCTTGTCGACGACATTGGTGTAGGTGTGGTGCATGTAGTTATGGGAGTGGCGCCACTGGTCGGCCGGGCAGGCGTTGTCCCACTCGAACCCCTTGGCGGTGAGCTTGGGATCGTTCATCCACTCGTACTGCCCGTGCATCACGTTGTGGCCGATCTCCATGTTGTCGAGGATCTTCGAGACCGAGAGCGCGGCGGTGCCGCCGATCCAGGCGGGCGGCAGGAAGCCGAAGAAGAGCAGGCCACGGCCGGCGACCTCGAGCGCTCGCTGTGCCCGGATCACACTGCGGATGTAGTCGGCGTCGCGCTCGCCTCGGTCGGCAAGGACTTCCTGGCGAATCGCGTCGAGCTCCGCGCCAAGGGCGTCGAACTGCTCGGGCGTGAGGTCGATGCGGCGAGGTGTGTCTTCGTTCACTTTTCTCTCCTGTCGATCGGTCAAAGGTCGATGACGACGTCACCGACCGCCGCCGAGATGCAGAGCTGGATGTCCTCTTCCTCGGCGGAGGACAGCTCGCCGGTGACCACGTTCCTCACGGTCCCCGCCGTCTTGCGCCGGGTGCAGGTGTGGCAGATGCCCATCCGGCAGCCGTACTCGGCTGGGATGCCGGCATTCTCGGCCTGCTCGAGCAGCGAGCCGCCGGTGCTGTCGAGCTGCAGCCCCGCGCGGGCGAAGTGAATCGCTCCACCCGTCTCCTCACTGGGGTCGCCAAGCTCGAGCGGCACGAAGCGCTCGACGTGGAGCCGCTTCTCCAGCCCGTCCGACCAGGTCTCGCGGACGGCGTCGAGGAGCGCGGGCGGGCCGCAGGCGAAGGTCTCGGCCCGCTCGAACTCGGGTTCCACCCGGGCGACCTGTGCCCTGCTGAAATGACCGTCCTCCTCGCCGGCGCCGGGATCCCTGGTGTAGGAGCGGACGAGGTGGACGTTGGGGTGCTCCAAGGCGATTCGCTCCAGCTCGGTGCGGTAGAGCGCGTGCTCGGCGTCGGGGGCGTAGTGCAGGAAGGCGATCGGGCCGCGGTGCCCCTCGGCGCAGAGAGTCCGAAGCATCGACATCGTCGGCGTGATGCCGCTGCCGGCGCTGATCAGCAGCAGGCGATCGGGCCGCCGGTCGGGCAGGTGGAAATCCCCGCCCGCCTGCGACAGCGAGACGCACATCCCGGGCCGGGCGTTCTCGATCAGGTAGTTCGAGACGACGCCACCGGGGTGCGACTTCACCGTCAGCTCCAGCGCGCCGCGCTCCGCCGCGGTCGAGGCGGGGGAGTAGCAGCGGGTCCGCCGCGAGCCGTCGACGACCACGCCGACTTCGACGAACTGGCCTGGGCGAAATCCCTGCCAGGCGCGGTTCGGGCGCAGCTTCAGCGAGACGCTGTCCGGCGTCGTGCGGACCGCCTCGGCGATCTCCGCCCGGCACTCGGAGAGCGTCCAGGTGGGGTTGAGCTGCTCGAGGTAGCCGTCGACTCCGTGTGGCCCGGCCAGGGCATCGAGCAGGCCGGCGCCGGGAAAGGACCGGCGGGACTTCAGGGTGCTGCCTTGACTTGAACTGCCCACAGACTCCTCCTCGGTTCGCTCGATTACGGTGCTTTCCGTGACAACGAGCACCGTACCATCAAATGACGTCACGTCAAACGATGCGCCGGATATCTGTGGTAACTT
>Ga0070684_100001001_pt1 | contig 20112 bp, 21 predicted proteins | sample KBSC723LmetaG_FD_65653 | JGI IMG/M metagenome (GOLD analysis project Ga0070684, IMG submission 65653) | Corn rhizosphere microbial communities from Kellogg Biological Station, Michigan, USA - KBS C7.2-3L metaG | ecosystem: Host-associated > Plants > Roots > Rhizosphere ...
GACACCGACCTGCGGCGCGGACGCGGCGAGTCGGTCGTCTCCGTCGCGGCCGGAGAGGAGCTGACCGAGCGGCAGGCGCTGCTGGCGCTGCTGCTGCCCTCGGCCAACAACATCGCCGAGGTGCTCGCGCGATGGGACGCCGGCTCGGCCGACCGGTTCGTTGCCCGGATGAATGCCACCGCACGGTCGCTGGGCATGACCCACACCCGCTACACCGACCCGAGTGGCTACGACGACGCAACCGTGTCGACTGCCGCCGACCAGATGCGCATCGTCGATCGCGCCATGCGCCTGCCGGTGTTCGCGAGCATCGTCGCCACACCGAGCGCGACGCTGCCGGTCGCCGGCACCGTGCACAACACCAACACGTTGCTCGGGCACGACGGCTTCGTCGGCGTCAAGACCGGCTCGACCGCTGCGGCCGGCGGCTGCTTCGCGTTTCGGGCGATCAGCCGGATCGACGGCAAGCGGACGACGATCACCGGGGTCGTGCTGGGGCAGCCGGGCCTCGGGGCAGCTTTCGCGACGGCCGCTGCCATGGTCGACCGCATCACGGGTCGTCGGGCTGTGCCGGCTTCACCGCAGCCAACCCCGGCGTCGGGAGCTCCGCCTGGCTGGTGACCAGGATTCCCGGGCGCTCATGGTCGGCGGCCTGACCTCGGCCGCCGGTATCACGGCGATGTTCGCCCTCGGCGTGGTCGTTCTACGCCATGTACGCAGCATTCGACATCCCACTAAGCAGCTAGTCCGAGTGCGGGTTGTCTCCTAGACCGCTTCGGTTGCTTCCAGGTTGGGGGTGAACAGTTTCCATTGCCCCTCGGAGATGACGTCGACGATGCCGTCGACCACCGTGATGGCGGTCTGGTCGTCGATGGCGTACGCCGGACCCGCGATGTCGGCGGCCCACCGTTCGGCAGCGGCCATGGTGTTTGTCGGCAGGTCCGGGTTTTCGACGTGCGGGAAGATCGAGAAGTCGACCACGCCCAGCGTGTTGTCGCCGGCCGGCGACTGCCAGGTGACGAAGTCCGCCCCGACTCGAGGGGTCATCACCATGCTTCCGGCGCTCACGCCCACCCAGACCGTCTCGTCCAGCGACGGCAGGAGGTCTGCGAGGCCGGACGCCCGCACCCAGTGGCACAGGTACGCGGCGTCGCCGCCTTCGACGAGCAGCACCTCCGTCTCTCGGACCAGCGGGACCCAGCGCTCCGCGTCGAGGCTCGGCAGGGCGGTGAGCTCCAGCACTCCCACTGACTTCCAGCCCAGTCCGACCGTGGGAGTGCCAGACTCCTGCCCGCTGATGCACCGCCATGCCTGGCGGGGGCCGGCCCACGGATGCCCGTACAACGCAGTGGGAATGCAGAGGGCGTCGCACTCGGCGATCGGCTTGCCCAGCAGCTCAACCAGTGCGTCGTGGATGCTCGCGTTCTTGATGCCAGCGGATGTGAGCAGAAGCTTCATGCGGCCTCCCGGGTGTCGTTGCTGCAGGTAAACGGTCAGGGCGCTACGGATTCGTCCGCGGTAGAGACCGCCGGTCCACCGCAAACTCATCGGCTCGAGCCAGACGGCCTTCGCGTCGCTGATCAGGGAGCGGCTGGCCGGGTGCCGGGGAGAACGCAGTTGCTTAGCATCCGAGAATGCTTCCCGAGGGCGTGTACCACTGGACCGCGACGCATCCCGAGTGGGAAGGGCCGGTGTCGGCGTACGCAATCGACGACGGCGAGCGGCTGATCCTCATCGACCCGATCGCTGTTCCGGACGACGTTCGCACGCTGTTCGGATCGCGCGAGGTGGTCACGGTGCTCACCTCGACCTGGCACGAGCGCGACGCCGCCGCACTCGGCTTTCCCGTGTGGGCTCCGGCGCCCCATCGCCCCGAGGACCAGCTCGTCCCGGCGACGCGCTATGCGATCGGCGACTCGCTGTTCGGGATGGAGGCGTATCCCGGCCGTGAAGGCCAGCTCGACCTCGTGCTCTGGAGCGAGCGACTTCGCGCAGTGATCGCCGGCGACACGCTGATCAACCTCGGCAACGGGCTCGAGATCCCCGCGAGCTGGCTACCGGAAGGAGTCACGGTCGAGCAGGTCGCGACCGGGCTGAGGCCGCTGCTCGACAAGCCCGTGGCGATCGTGCTGCCGACGCACGGCGAGCCCGCCGACCGCGCGGCTCTCGAACGCGCCCTCGCCTGATCCGACCGCGCGCGCGAGCAGCGTCGGACGTTCGAGGGACACGGCGGAGACGGCGCATGTGGTCACTGTGCGAGCGCCGCGCGCAGCAGCGCTACGTCCCGCGCCAGGCGTTCCTCCGGCATCGGCTCCGGGTCCGGCTCTGGGAACGGGAAGGGCCAGCCCGGGCGCGGGTCGTCGGAGTAGCGCGGAACGACGTGCGTGTGCAGGTGCGGCACCCAGTTGCCGAGCAGGTTGTAGTTCATCTTGACGGCCGAGAACGTCGATTCCAACGTGCGGCCGACGGCCAGCACCTCGCGGCCGTACGCGGCGGCCTCCTCGTCGCTCAGTTCGGTCGGCTCGGCGACATGTCGCCCGCGCCACACGACGATCGACAGCCCTCGCTGGATGTCGGCCCGTACGAGGTACGCGTCGGCCACCTCGCCCGCGAAGTACCGCACGCCCATCGGCAGTTCGTCTGGCCGGCCCTCCGCACACGACGGGCAGCCGTCACCCGCCCGCCACGCGTACCACCGCTCCGGCCACTCCACGGGTCGATCGTACTCGTCGGTTTAGGATGCCCCGCATGCCCGAGCACGCCCAGGATCCACGCCGGCCCGACACCGGCGGATTGCGGACGCCGGCCGTCGAGGAGTGGGACTCCTGGCCGTTCGCCGGCGGGGTCACGCCCAAGACGCTGCGCGCGCTGGAGCCCGAGCCCGACCGCAACGGCGAGGGCGCTCGTCCGTGCTCCGCGTGCGGCAAGCGCGACGACGAGTACATCTGGACCAACGAGCGCTGGCGACTCCAGTCCTTCCCGCCCAGCGGCTTGCCGGTGGTCCTGATCCTGGAGCCGCGCGTCCACGTCGACGGTCCGCGTGACCTGTCGGACGACATGCTCGCCGACATGGGCATCATGCTGGCCCGCGTAGAGCGCGCAGTCCTCGCGGTCGAGGGCGTCGAGCGCGTGCACATACTGCGCTACGGCGAGGGCTCCGCGCACCTGCACTGGTGGTTCATGGCCCGGCAGACCGGTCTGCGCCAGACGGCCAGCGGCTTCGCGATGATCTGGGACGACGTGCTGCCGCCGACGCCGGACGACGTCCACCGCGCCAGCCTCGCGACGGTCGTAGCGGCGATGGACGCCTCCGCGCGGAGCTGAGCGTCAGCCGACGGCGGCCGCCCGCGCCTCCGCCGTCGCGCACACCTTCTCCTTCGAAGAACCCGTGTCCGAGGAGGGGCGTCACCTCGTGGCGGTCGTCGCTGTACCACCCTGGTACCTGCGACCCTCCCGCCGAGCTGTCACCCGACGCCCGGCACGAGGCAGGTAATCAAGCCCTCTGACGGACTCGAACCGTCGACCCCCTCCTTACCATGGAGGTGCTCTACCAGCTGAGCTAAGAGGGCGAGTGCCCTACTGTAGCCGCTTCGCGCGGCGAGTCAGGCTCCGGGCTCAGAGCGGATGGGTGACCGCGAGCGGCGGGCCGAGGACTCTCAGATCGTCGCCGCCGAAGCGGTTGAACGCGTCGTCGGTCTGCCCGCCGCCTGCCGCCGCCGTCGCGTCGAAGAAACCCTCGAGACCGGACGGTGCGACAACCACGAGGAGGCGAACCGCCTCCTCGCCGTGCCCCGCCCAGGTGTGCGGCATCCCGCGTGGGATTAACACGAACGCGCCGGCCGTCGCTTCCTCGATCTCGTCGACGAGGCGGACGCGAAGCGTGCCTTCGAGGACGTAGATCACCTCGTCGAGCTCTTCGTGGACGTGGTACGGCGGCCCCTTCCCCGGCGGGTTCACCGCTTCGAAGACCGTCAGCGACCCGGCCGTCTGCGCGGCCCGGGCCTTGAACACGATCTCTCCGCCGAGCGGGTTCTCGATCCGCTCGCCGTGGCCCGGCGGCAGAAGGACTGCGTTTTCCGACACGGAGCCTTCTACCACACCTGCGTGTCACCGCTCGGCAAGCGACGCCCGCACCACCAGCCCCGCAACCGGCTCGCCGCCTTCGAGGCGCAGCTCGGCCGGGGCGACCTCGGACTGCAGCCCTGCATCTGCCAGCACGCGGTCGACGTACCCACGCGCGTGGCGGTAACGGCCGGTCGGGCCGATCGCATACCCGGCCTCGCCGGCGAGCTCCTCGACGGTGAAGACGAGGACGCCGCCGGGACGGAGCGCGCCTGCGGCGGCCGCGGCGACACCGTCGAGCGGGCCGAAGTAGACGAGCGTGTCGGCGGACACGATCACGTCGAACGAGCCGCGAGAGTCGAGCAGGTACGCGGTCAGCTCCCGCCTGACCAGCTCGTCGTAGACGTTCCGTTCCCGCGCTCGGGCGAGCATCGCCTCGGAGAGGTCCACCCCGACCAGGCGCCGCGCGTACGGTGCGACGAGGGGCCCGCAGAGCCCTGTGCCACAGCCGGCATCCAGGGCGTCGAGACCTCCGGACGCGTCGATGCCCGCGTGCGCGAGCATCTCCGCGACGAGTGCCGGCGCGCGATAGTCGAGGCTCGCGAGCTTCGCGTCGAAGCTCGCCGCGAAGCTGTCGAAGGTCTTCTCGATGTAGGCATCCGACGCCCTTGCCGGCACGTCCCGCCCGGAACACGCCGCGAGCATGTGCCGGGCGATCGGGTCGTCAGGCTCTTCCCGCAGCCACTCGTCGAAGACGTCGATCGCCTTGTCGACCTCGCCGAGCGTGTGGTGAGCAAGCGCGAGCAACCGCCGCGCCTCCGGATGCCTCGGCCTGAGCGTGATCACCCTCGAGAAGCAGAGGGCCGCTTCCCGCCGTCGGCCGAGGCCGTTGAGCAGGACGCCGAGGTTGTGGTGGGCATCGGCGTGGTCGGGGTCGATGCGGATCGCGGTTCGGTACGCCGCCTCCGCGTCGGCGATCCGTCCCTGCGCGCGGAGGACGACGCCGAGGTTGTTGTGCGCGTTCGCGTGATCGGGATCGAGCTCGACCGCCCGCTCGTACGCGGCGGTCGCCTCGTCCAGCCTGAGGCGATCCTGCAGGACGATCCCGAGGTTGCTGTGCCAGCCCGGCTGGTCGGGCTCGAGCTCGAGGCTCCGCTCGATCAGCGCGACCGCCTCGTCGCCTCGTTCCTGCTGATGGGCCAGCACTCCGGAGAAGTGCAGCGCGCCGGCGTGATCGGGCGCGGCTTCGAGGATGCTTCGGTAGATCTCCGCGGCCGCCGCCCACTGCTCGGCCTGCTGCAGCGCGACCGCGACCGACAGCGCCTCGTCGAGGCTCAGCCCGCGGTCACCGTCCGGCGCTCCTTCGCCCGACTAGAACTCCTTGTTCGCCTTGATGTCGTACTTGAAGTGGATGCCGGCGTCGAGCGAGCCGTCCTGCTTCTGCGGCCGGTACTCGAGATCGACCTTCGCGAACGCCAGCGTCACCGCCTCCACCTGTCCCGAGCCGCCGTCGTCCTCCTCGGCCACCGACGTGATCACCACGTCGTTCATCTTGATCACGAGATATTCCTGCTGCCCCTTGCCGGCCTTCCGGCGCGTGATCGTCGCCTCCTTCAGATGCTGCCCGGTTGCGCAACCCTTCAGCAAGAGCGGCGAGGCCTTGTCGATCTTGTGGGTGAAGGAGAGGTCGTGGAAGGTCGCCTTTCCCTTGCCGCCGCCGCTTCCCGTCAGAGGTGCCTTGGCGTTCGTCACGCCCCAGGACCAGCTCAGCAGCTCGATCTCGTCCTTGTGCTTGTCGTCGAGCGACTCGCCCTTGATGTCGCCGAGCTTCGCGAAGATGTCCGACGCCACGACGGCCTCCCACGCGTAGGCGCTTTCTTCAGGATCCCCGCGCGAGACTACTGCGCGTCCCGGGAATTCGTCAAGAACGCCGGCGCGTAAGGAACTCGCCGCTCGCGGGTTGTGTGGGCAACGGATCTCCACACACGACCCGAAAGGAGCACCACCATGAGGATCCGCATTCCCGCACCGGCAACGATCGTCGCCTGCGTCGCCCTGGTCGCCGCCCTCAGTGGCACGGCCGCGGCGGCCGGGCTGATCACGGGCGCCCAGGTCGCGAACGGCACGCTCTCCGGGCTCGATCTCCGGAACGGCAGCGTGTCCGGCCTCGACGTCACCAACGGCTCGCTCACTACGCTCGACGTCCGCGACCACACGCTTCGCGCGGTCGACTTCGCGCCGGGTGTGCTCGGCTCCGGCGCCGGCATCCCCGGCCCCGCCGGGCCGCAGGGTGCTCCCGGTCCGCAGGGCGCTGCCGGGCCGGCCGGTCCGCAGGGCGCTCCGGGCGTGTCCGGCCTGGAGATCGTGACCGTCCCGAGCTCGGTCACCTCGGCCAGCCCGAAGTCGTTCGACGTCCCTTGCCCGGGCAGCAAGAAGCTGATCGGCGGCGGGGCGTATCTGTACGGCGCCGAGGGTGATGTCGCTCTGGACGAGAGCTTCCCCACCAGCGCGACTGCCTGGCACGTGAAGGGCGTCGAGATCTCGGCCACCGCGATCAGCTGGCAGCTGACCGGCTACGCGATCTGCGCGCACACCGGTTCGTAGGAATCCCGAGCTGGGGGAGAGGCCCGCGGGCGCGGCACGAGCCGCGCCCGCGGCGCGTTCTAGGCCAGGCGCCGCTCGAGGTACGCGGCGAGCCTCGTCAGCGGGAACGAGATCAGGAAGAAGATCAACGCCACGAAGGCGAAGATCTCGAACGCGTGGATCTCGCCGATCCCGGCCGGCGGGAAGAACGTCAACCGCTCCGACTGCGACTTCGCCGCCTGCAGCAGCTCGATGCCGCCGATCACCGCCGCCAGGGTCGAGTTCTGGATGATGTTCACGAGCAGGCTGACGAGCGGCGGCAGCAGCCGGCGGAAGGCCTGCGGCAGGATCACGAACTCGTGGCGGCCGACCCAGCCGAAGCCGAGCGCCGCGGCTGCCTCGTGCTGCTCCTTCGGGATCGAGCCGACCGCACCGCGTGTCGCCTCCGCCACCTGGGCGCTGCCCCACAGTGTCAATGCGACCGCGGTGGCCGTGAGCGCGCCGAACTCCAGGGTCTGCCAGATCGACGGCAGCCCGAAGTAGACGACGAAGACGGTGACGAGGATCGGCAGGCCGCGGAAGACCTCGACGTAGGCGCGGATCAGGGCTCTGACGGGAAAGCAGCGGATCGTCAGCAGCGTCCCGAGGACGACGCCGATCAGGGTGCTGCCGACCACCGCCACCCCCGACACGATGAGCGTCGCCGGCAGGCCCTCCTCGAGGATGTAGCGGGCGACGGGCCAGGCCCAGTCCGACATCAGCGGGCCTCCGGGAGGGCGAGCCTCGACTCGAGCAGGCGGATCGCCGCCGACAGGCTCCAGACGAGCGCCAGGTAGACGATCGCGAGCACGGTCAGGGCCTCGAGTGTTTCGAGCGTCAGGTTGGCGATGTTGATCGCCGTCGTCGTCAGCTCCGCGTAGCCGATCACGTACACCAGCGAGGTGTTCTTGACCACCGAGATGTATGTGTTGATCGACGAGGGCAGCGCGATTCGCCCCCCGATCGGGAGCGTCACATTGAGGAACGTGCCAACCGGGCCGAAGCCGAGGGCGGACCCGGCCTCACGGTACGGCCGAGGCACCGCCTCGAACCCGGCGCGGAAGTTCTCGATGTTGAACGCGCCGCCCCAGATCGTCACCGAGAGCCAGGCCACGGTGAACGCGTCGAGCCGGATGCCCACCTGGGGCAGCGCGAAGAAGAGCATGAAGATCTGGATCAGGATCGGCGTGTTCCGGATCACCTCGACGTAGACCGCCGCCAGCTGGCTGACCACCGGGACGCGCTGCGCGCGTGCGGCGCCGAGCACGACGCCGATCAGGGACGCGCCTGCGATGGCGACCCCGGAGATCTTCAGCGTGTTGAGGAAGCCGTCGAGGAGCTCGTGCCAGTTCTCGGACACGAACGCCCACAGGTCGTAGGTCGTCGCCAGCATTCTGAGCCGAGCGGGCGGCGGCCGCGTCGCCGCGGCCGCCGCCCGGAGCCCGTCAGGCTACGAGCACACCGTGTCGATGCTGGGGAGGCTCGCGGGCCGGTATGCGAAGTTGTTGTTCGGCCGCAGGACGTTGTTCAGGAACGTCGGGACGAACCGCGGCGCGATGTTGTTGCGGATGATCGGGGCGAAGAGGTCCTTCTGCTTCATCAAGTTGAGCCTCGCGTCGACCCAACGCTTCAGCTGGACGTTGCCCTGCTTGATCCCGATCCCGTACGGCCCCTCGAGGAACTGGTCGGCCGTCAGCTTCGACGAGGGATCGGTCGCGGCGATCAGCGCGAGCGACGTGTCGTCGAACATGACCGCGTCGGCGCGACCCTGGTTGAAGGCGAGGATTGCGTTGGTGACGCTGTCCGTCACCACCACCTGCGTGTCCGAGTAGCAGCGCTTCATCCAGCGGTCGTAGATCGAGCCGGTCGTCGTCGCGATCCTCTTGCCATGGATGTCGTTCAGGCTCTGGATCGGCGACGAGTTCTTCACCAGCAGCCGTCCGGTCGCCTTGTAGTACGCGCGGGAGAAGTCGATCCGCGTGTCCCGGTCAGCCGTGTACGTGAACGTCGAGATGACGAGGTCGACGCGGTTCGTGGTCAGCAGCGGCTCGCGCACCGCGGTGGGGGCGCAGACGAACGACAGACGCTGCTCACGGCCGAAGGCGTACCGCGCCAGCCACTTCGCGATCTCGATGTCGATGCCCGAGTTCTTGCCCCGGACGTCGAGGTACCCGAAGGGCGGGGTGTCGCACTTGACGCCGACGATCAGCCGCTTCCGACTCGCGATCTCGGCGGGCAGCTTGGGCAGGACCGCTGCCTTCGCAGCGGGCTTCGCGGGGCCGGTGGTCGCCACGGGCCGGGCCGAGCCGACCGTGGCCGCGACGACCGCGACCAGGGCGACGCCCACCGTGGACAGGATGATCCGTTTCATTCATCAGCTCCTTTCTCAGCGTTGACTGACAGCTCTTCGAGCGAGTGGGCGAGCTGGAGCGAACGGCGCAGGAACCGCCGCGTCCGCTCTTCTCGCGGGTTGTCGAGGACGGCGGCCGGAGGTCCCTGCTCGACGAGCTTGCCTCCGTCCATGAAGATCACGCGGTCGCCGACCTCGCGGGCGAACTGCATCTCGTGCGTGACCACGAGCATCGTCGTCCCGTGGTCCTGTGCCAGGTCGCGGATGACGACGAGGACCTCGCCCACCAGCTCCGGGTCGAGCGCGGACGTGACCTCGTCGAACAGCATGACGGCGGGCGACATCATCAGCGCCCGGGCGATCGCCACCCGCTGCTGCTGGCCGCCCGAGAGCTGATGCGGGTGCTGCGACGCCTTCTCGGGCAGCCCCACCGTCTCCAGCAGGTCGCGAGCGCGCTGCTCGGCCTCGGCGCGGGGCAGCTTCCGGATCCGCCGCGCGGCGAGCGTCAGGTTGCTCATCACCGTCAGGTGTGGGAACAGGTTGAACTGCTGGAAGACGATCCCGATGCGCTGCCTGACGGCCGAGACGTCGACGCCCCTGGCGGTGATCTCCTCTCCCTCGAAGAGGATCCGGCCGCCCTGGATCGGCTCCAGCAGGTTGACGCAGCGGAGCAACGTGCTCTTCCCGCTGCCGCTCGGGCCGATGATGACGACCACCTCGCCCCGATCCACCTCGAGGTCGATCCCGTCCAGCACGAGGTTGTCGCCGAAGCGCTTGCGGACGTCCTCGAGGCAGATGATCGGGCCGGCCTTGCCGTTCCCCGTGGCGCTCAGGCCGTCGGCGACGGCGTACGAGCCGTCGACATCCCCCGCGCGACCGGGGCCGGAAGCGCGCGAAGCACGGAGAAGGAAGCCTGCCTGGGTCTCCATCGGTTACTGCGCCGGACGAATAGGGTCGCCCTCACGCTACAGGGTTTCGTCAGACGGCAGAAATCGGTTTTCCGCGAGGCGAAAAGGCGCGTAAGGAATCGCACGCTCGCGGGTTCTCCTCCCAGAACGATCCACCAGCACGAGAAGGAGGAGCACGATGACCCGCACCAGGATCCTCACCACCTTTGCGATCGCTGCCGCGCTCGCCGCGGCCGCCGGCACCGCTCGCGCCGACGACGGCGGGCCGCAGATCACGGCCGGCACCGGCTGCGCCGTGCAGTGCGTGAAGAAGGCGGCGGTGACCGCGACCGCGAGCGGCGCGAAGGTCGAGCTCGAGACCACCGTCGTGTCGGTCGTCACCGTCTGGGTGGCGAGGCAGGCCGCCGGCAACGCGCCGCCCGGCACGCTCACCGCGTCGCAGGCGAAGGTGGTCAAGCTCTACATGCCCGCCGGCGCCACCCGCATCGCGTCCTTCGACGGCCTGGAGCCGGACACCACCTACGCGATCGGCGTCAAGGCGACCGACGTCCACGGGAAGTCGTCGACGCGCACCGGCACCTTCGAGACGCTGCCGGTGAAGACGAACGGCCTCGGCGGCCCGGACACGCTCGATTCAGGCGTCGGCTGCTCGGTGCAGTGCATCACCCAGGCGCTGTTCACGCAGGCACCGCCCGATGGGACCGTCGCCGGCGCCGAGCTGAAGACTGCGACGGACGCCAAGATCCGGATCACTGTCACGCGCGAGTACTCGGTCGTCTCGGAGCAGACGAGCCCCGGCTTTGTGCGGGCCTGGAAGACCCAGGCCGGCGGCCTCCTTCCGGGGACGAACTACGGCGTGAGCGTCCGCGCGACCGACCGCCAGGGGCGCGTTGCCGAGCGGCAAGGCTCGTTCAAGACGGTCCCGGCGACCGCGCTCGTCACCATCCAGAAGATCAAGGTCGTCAACGACGGCGACAAAGGCAAGGCGAAGGGCGAGCTGTACTTCCGCTACTTCTTCGCCGGCCACGAGCACGGCAACTACGGGTTCAGAAAGCTCGGCTCCGGGGCCGTGATCGACGCGAAGGTGGCTGGCACCTCGCGGCCCGGCGTCTTCTACCGCTTGCCGGCGAACGGCGACGCGAAGCTCGACGTGCACGTCTCGGCCGAGGAGTGCGATGGCCACACGTACATGAAGAACTGCGAGGTCGAGCAGGATCTCGGCGGCCAGCACACGTACGTCGGCGGCAACTTCCGGCTCGCCGACATCCTCTCCGGCTCGCTGCCCGGCTGGTACGGCACCGGCGTGGCCAAGCCGGCCGGCCACGACGGCTACTTCGTCTTCGGGCCGGGGAACGACTACGTGAAGATCCAGGTTCTCGCGACCGTCGACCTCCACTACGAGTGGCCGTCATGAGCGACCACTCGACCGCGGCCCATCACGTCGACGTCGACGAGCTCTGGCTCCGGGAGTGGGCGGCCCAGGGGATCGCGGCGATCGAGCGCTCGCTCGCCAGACATGCGGCTTTCGAGGAATACCTCCGCGCCCGAACCGACCTACAATCAGCCGATGGCGACCGTCGCCCGGACGCCTGACGCCGAGCTCCTCCGGCGTCTCCGGGCACGTGACCGGCAGGCATGGGAGGAGCTGTACGCCGAGTACCAACCCCGGCTGAGAGCGTTCGCCTTCAGGCTGGCCGGCAACGTGCACGACGCGGACGATCTCGTCCAGGAGACGTTCGTCCGCGCCGTGCCCCGCCTCGACCGGCTCGATCCGGACACCGCGGAGATCGCGCCGTACCTGTTCACGACCCTCCGCAACCTGTTCCTCAAGCAGGTTGAGCGGGGGAAGCGGCAGCGGCCGGTCGCGGAGGTGCCTGAGCCGGCGCTGCCGACGCCGATCGAGGACGACCCCCAACGGAGCCTGCTGCTCGCCGGCCAGCAGGACGAGGTGCGGGTCGCGAACGCGAGGCTCCAGCCGCGGCAGCGGCTCGTCCTCGCGCTGCGCGAGCTGGAGGACCGCTCCTACGCCGAGATCGGCGTGCTCGTCGGGATGAAGGAGAACGCGGTCGCACAGCTGATCTTCCGCGCCCGCGAGAGCCTGCGCACCGAGCTACGGCTCGCCCAGGTCGACCCCGACCGGCTGCCCGAGGAGTGCCGCCGGTTCCTGCCGCTCCTCGCCGCCCACCTCGACGGTCAGCTGAAGGGGCCGCGCCGCGCGGAGACGCTCGAGCACCTCGAGGGGTGCGAGCGCTGCCAGGCGGCGCTCGCGGACATGCGCGAGGCCTCGCGCCGCTACCGCGTGATCCTGCTGCCGCTCGGTGCCGAAGACGCCCGGGCCGCCGTCGACGAGCAACTCGAGGAGGCCGGCTACTGGCAGACCGGCGGCAGCCGCCGGCTGCTCGTCCGCCGCCCGGCGCTGATCGTGCTCGCCGCCGCCGCGGGTCTCCTGGTCGCCGCCGCCGGGACGGCACTCGGCGTCGAGCTCGCCCGCAGCCCGGAACGGGCCGTGCTCGCCTCGGTCCCCACCGAGCCGCCGGCCACGACCGAAGCGCCGGTCGTCGCCACGGACGCGGTCGAGACGGTGGCCCCGATCGTCGCGAAGAAGCCGACGACGACGGCGTCCGCCGGGGCGAAGCCGGCGAAGAAGAAGGCGTCGAAGCCCACGTCGGTCGTCGAGTCGAAAGCGACGACGAAGCCGACGACCACACCGGCGGCCTCGCCGCTCACGACCGAGCCCGGGACCACGACGACGAAACCGGCGCCGAAGCTCGTCCCCGCGCCGAAGCCGAAGCACAAGCCCACGCCGGGCACCACCTCGACGCCGAAACCGAAGCAGCCGGCGCCGGCTCCGCCCACGACGGTCGTGACCGCCGCTCTCGACACGACCGCGCCGACCGTGACGATCACGTCCGCGCCGGGCGCGACGAGCGCGTCGGCCGCCGCCGACATCGCCTTCCAGGCCGACGAGCCCGCCGTCGCCTTCGCCTGCAAGCTCGACGCCGGCGCGTACGCCGCCTGCACGAGCCCGGCGCATCTCACCGGCCTGGCACCGGGGGCACACTCGTTCTCGGTCCGCGGCACCGACAAGGCGGGTAACGCCGGCCAGCCGGCCACGGTCGGCTGGACGTACGTCCCGCCCGACACGACCCCGCCGACCGTCGCGATCACCGGCGGGCCGTCGGGCTCGACCACCGAGACGTCGGCGAGCTTCGCCTTCTCGGCCGGCGAGGCGGGCTCGAGCTACCAGTGCTCGCTGGACGGGTCGGCGTTCGACGGCTGTCAGAGCCCGGCCTCGTACTCCTCGCTCTCGCCGGGCCAGCACTCGTTCTCGGTGAAGGCGACCGACCAGGCCGGCAATACCGGCGCTCCGGCGACCCGCGCGTGGACGATCACGCAGCCGCTCCCCGACCTGGTCGTGAGCGCGTTCGGCAGGTTCTCGATCACGGTGTCGAACCGCGGCAGCGGCCGCGCCGGGCCCTCGGTCCTGACGATCACCTACGTCGGGACGTTCCAGGTGCCGGCCCTGGCGCCCGGCGGCTCGGCGACGTTCTCGTGGTCGACGTGCAAGCCGGCCGTCTACGTCGCGGTGGTCGACCGCACGCAGGCCGTGACCGAGTCGAACGAGTCGAACAACACCGCCAGCCTGAAGAGCTCCTGCTGAACGTCCACGAGGCGAGCGTGAGCTCGCACGTAGTGGCTACGCCTGCTCGACGGACGGGACGACCGGACGGGACGGTCTGGCCTCCGCGTCCCGCTCCCGGCTGACCTCGCCGCGGATCCTGAGCTCGTCGGTCTCCTCCTCGGCCCGCGCCTCGAGGGTGATGCGGCGCGTGAGGACGGTTGCCCGCTCCTCGAGTCGATGCACCTCGACGAGGTCGGTCGCCCGGAGCGCCGCCGCGCTGCGCTCATAGGCGCCGCCGGTGCTGAGAAGGTGGGTCAGCTTGAGGACGAGCGCGACCAGGTCGATCGCGATCAGGAAGACGAGGAAGAACTCGACGTACTTCTTGACGGCCGGGCTGGCCTTCTCGACCCGTTCGAGCGCCGCCTGGCGGGCGAGGAAGTCGCGGTCGGCCTTGATCGCCGCGACCCGCTTCGTGATCTGCGCGGCCTCGGTCGAGCGCCAGAGCGCGATCTTGCGCCGGTCGGCGGCGATCGTCGCCGCGATCTGCGGACGGGCACGCTTCAGCTCCGCTGCGGCGGCGGCGGCCCGGCGGGCGTCGCGTTTGTAGTACGGCCCGCGACCGAGCTTGTGAGTCTGCGAGCAGCTTTCGAGACCGGCCTCACAGTCGGCGAGGAACCTGCTGTTCGTGACCTGGCGCTGGAGGTTGGCCTCCTTGGCCTGAACCGCCGCGATCTCCTTCTGCGCGGTGGCGATCTTCGCCCCGTACGCCTGCGTGATCTCGTTCGTCGCCTGGTGGATCCGGGCAGTCGTCGTCCTGCTCAGCTCGTCGTTGATCGACCCGCTGTAGATCACCTGGGCCATCGGCAGCCCCACGACGAGCGCGATCGCGAGCGACAGCAGGAGTCGCGGGACCGCGAGGCCGAGGTTCCAGATCTTGCTCGTGCCGAAGCTCTTCAGGACGAGCCGCTCGATCAGGCAGTACAGAACGGCCCAGACCGGCAGCACCCAGAGCACGTTGACGATCGACGTGCTCCACCACTGGCTGGCTGCGACGGTCATCCCGAAACCGCTGACCACCGCCATGCCGGCGACCCACATGCCCAGTCCGCCCAGGAAGCTCGCCTCGCTCGGCACCGTCGCGAGGACGAGGCCGTCGCCGCCGGCAAACCACGCCCAGCCGGCGCGGCGGCGGCGGCTGCTGCCCGGCGCCGGGTCGAGGATCCCCGCTTGCGCCGTCGTGGTGTCGTCGTGTTTCGAAGCCACAGTGGTTGGACTAGAGAAGACGCCGAATTCGCCGTCGAGTTGGTCCGGAAGGAACCTTCGGCGGTCGCCCTCTTTCGCCAGCGCGGCAGGGTAGCGCGCCTTTCTCGGCGTCGACGCGCACGGCAGTGACAGGCTTGAGCCTGTCACTGCAGTCGAGTTGCCGTGGGCAATGGTGGCGGAGGGGCGGGTCGTCGGGCCTCGAACAGGTCTCGGGTGCTTCCCATCGGCATCCACGCTCGTCGAGCCGGGCATTACGGCCGCCTAACAACCTGCGGGCATCCTTGCGCGATGCCCGCGCGCGCCGCAGTCGTGCTCGTCCTCCTTGCGGCGGTCGTTGCGATTGCCTTTCCCGGCCACGCCGCGGCCGCCCGCACGCCGGTCGTGCCCTCGCTCGAGCCCGCCGCGACGGCGAAGCTCTGGAAGCAGCTGGTCGACCAGCGCCCGCGCCGGCTCGACGCGACCAGGCAGGCAGCCTGCCGGCCGCTGCGCGCGGTCTTCTATGCCCAGACCGACTGGCTGCGGCTCGCGACCAGGCTCGCCGCCCAGGCGTCTCCCTGCGCGCAGTACTACATCTCCGTGCCGCCGCTCGCGGCCAGCAAGACGACGCTCCGGAACGGCGAGGCGGCCAAGATCCGCGCACTGGGCCCGAACTTCCACGCGCTCGCCGAGATCAACTGGGCCGGCTGGCAGAGGTGGGTCGCCCAGAACAGCTCGACCTGGTTCGACGCAGGGGTGGAGGCTCGGCGCCGGATGGCCGCTGCCGGCTTCGACGTCTCGGAGGGCGACACGTGGGCGGTGAACGAGTTCCCGTCATCGGTCCGAGTCGGCTCGGGCAGCGACCGGCAGAACGCCCGCGACCTCGTCCGCGGCCTCTTCACCGGTGACGGCGGTCCCGACACCAAGGGCACGGTCTTCGTCGTCGGCGTCGGCCAGTCGGTGCTTGACACGACGCTCTACCAGACGAACCTGCAGAACTGGTTCGGCGACTCCGGTTTCTGGGCCGACATGACCGCGTACGTCGCCGACTGGTCGCAGGAGGTCTACGGCGACTACCGGCGGGTGGGTGTGGCAGGCGCGCCGCCGCAGCTTCGGCGCGACCAGCTGAACGACTACCTCCAGCACCAGGTCTACCTCGCCCGGGTGGCGCCGCCGGCGATCGAGCCGGGGCGGACGTTCATCCAGACGTCGTCCAGCCCGCTGGCGAACGCCGCCTGGTCGTGGGCGTCGAGCTACGGCTACACCGCGATCCCGTTCGACCAGATGGAGTCGTTCGTCTCGGAGCAGGTCTACGCGCTCCGTTCCTTCAGCGCCGTCAGCGGGCAGCCGCAGGACCACTGGGGCTTTGCCTGGGCGCCGCGGAACCCCGGCCTCCCGAACGCGGACTACGTCAACCAGAGCCGGGCGATCCTCGACCGTCTCGCTGCGGCGATCCGCGACTCCGGTCAGCAGACCAACCCGGCCGATCCGGGCATCGAGGCCTGCACAGCTACTTGCAACGCCGTCGTGCCGGGAGCGTCGTTCACGCAGGTCTGGAAGTCGTTCCGGACGTGGACGCAGCCGGTGCTCACCTTCTCGAGCGCACCGCAGACGCTCGCCGCCGGCGCGCCGTCGGGCCCGATCGCGCTCACGCTCCTGAACGCGACCGGATCGGTCCAGCCCGCCCAGTCGCCGATCACGATCACGCTGCGGTCGGGCTCGCCGCGCGGCCAGTTCTCGCTCGCGCCGACCGGCCCATGGACTCCGACGCTCGTGCTCTCCATCCCCGCCGGAGGAAGCGCCGCCGCGCCGTTCTACTACCTCGACACGAGGGCGGGCAGCTCGACCGTCACCGCCTCGGCCTCCGGCGTGACGAGCGGGACGCAGCCGGAGACGATCCTCCCGGGCGCTCCGGTGTCGATGAGGGTGGCGACGGGCGTGCGCACCGTCGCGGCCGGCGCCTCGACTCCCCTGTCGGCGCTCGGCACCGACCAGTACGGGAATCCGGTCCCGGTCGCGGCGTCGTGGGCGGTCGCCCCGGCCGGGCTGGGAACGATCCAGCCGCTCGCCGGCTCGACGGTCAACTTCACCGCCGGGCCGAAGGGTGGCCGCGGCACGGTGACGGCGACCGGCGCCGGTTTCACCGCGTCCGCGCCGATCACGGTCGCGGCCGGCGTGCTCCGAGTCGCCGGCATCCGCTACGGGATCGGCGCCGGCAAGACCCTGCTCGTGACGGTGTCGCTCGTCGACACGCGGGGCCGTCCCGTCCCGAACACGTACGTCTCGGTGCTCGTCCGGAGGCGCGGCTATCCGTTCGCCACCGGCCGCGGAACGACGCTCGGCAACGGCCGCAAGACCTTCCGCGTCCGCCACAAGCCCGGCTGCTACCGGACGACCGTCGTGCGCGCGAACGCGAACGGCTACCGTTGGGACGGCAAGACACCGGTCAACCGCTTCTGCAGGTAGCGGCAGCCGAGGCAGGCGCCGGCACGGATCGGCGTGGTCATCCCCTGCCACGGCGAAGGCGGGCTCGTCGTCGAAGCCGTCCACTCGATCGAGGAGGACGAGCCGGTCGAGATCGTCGTCGTCGACAACGCGTCTTCGCCATCCCATTCCGTAGCTGCTGCCGCCGCGGAAGCGCGGTCGCTCGGGCAGGAGACCGGCCGGCAGGCGGCTACAATGGCCGTCCCCTGGGGGTGTTCCCGAGCGGCCAAAGGGGACGGGCTGTAAACCCGTTGGCTCTGCCTTCGGAGGTTCGAATCCTCCCGCCCCCATTTCCCGGCTTCCGCCCGCTTCGCTTTCCGCTCGCCTCGGCAAGCGCGCCCTTCGGGCGCGCGCGTTCGCACCCTCGTTCCGGTGCTTGCCGAGCCCGCACAGGTCGGGCTCGGCGGCGATCGTCGTCTCTTCGTCACCGCTGTGGGACGCGCCCGTCATGCCGGTCGCGGCGGCGGATCGGACGGCGGCTGAGCCAGGCTCGGGCCATCAGCACGCCGGCGCCTCCGGCGCTCACGAGTGGTGTGAGGACTTCCTCGACGGGGACGCCTGCGATATGCGCGATCACGCGACATCGCCGCCCCTCGGGTCGGTGCCGGCAGCCGCCCGGGCGACGCGCAGCTGCACCAGGCCGGGGCGTTCGGCATCCGTCGTGTCCGGCTCGTCGTGCCAGATCCACCACTCGTACGGCGGGCTCTGCGGGTAGCCGTCCGGCGAGTCCTCCCACGTCTCCTGACGTCCGAGTGCGGTCAGGTCCAGGTAGCTCCACGTGCTCCCCAGCGCCTCGTCGCCGCGACTGTTGACGAAGTAGGTGCGGAACACCTGGTCGCCGTCGCGGATGAAGGCGTTCGTGCCGTGCCACTCGTCCACGCCGAAGTCCGCGTCGAAGTCGTCCGTCATGCTGTACCACGGCATCTCCCAGCCCATCCGCGCCTTCACACGCTCGATGTCCGGCAGCGGCGCACGTGAGACGAACGCGAGCGTGGTGTTCCGGGCGTTGAGGTGGGCGACGTGGGCGACCTGGTCGGCGACCATCGAGCAGCCGACGCAGGCATGCTCGGGCCAGCCCGACACGCCCGGTTCGAGGAAGGCCCGATAGACGATCAGCTGGCGGCGGCCCTCGAACAGGTCGAGCAGGCCGGCCTTGCCGTCCGGCCCCTCGAACTCGTACTCCTTCTCCACGGCCAGCCAGGGCATGCGCCGGCGCTCGGCGGCAAGCGCGTCACGGGCCCGGGTCAGCTCCTTCTCCTTCACGAGCAGCTCTTGCCGCGCGGCCTCCCATTCGTCCGGCGACACGATCGCTGGTGAGTTCATCGCGAAACCTCCTTCGTCTGGTCTGGATGCGTCTGATCGCGGGATTTGGCGCGCGCCGTGGACTCCGCGATCTGCTTGATCGCCGTCAGGCGCTGGTCCCACTGGGCCGCGACCCTGGCCATCGATCGTGCCGCGAGGTCGAGACCCTGCGGGCGGACGACGTACCGGACCTCGCGCCCCCGCCTGCCCGACTCGACGAGGCCCGCGCGGTCGAGCACCGCGAGATGCTTGGCGACCGCCTGACGCGTGACCGGCAGCTCGCGGGCCAGCGTGGTCGCGGTCGCCTCCCCCTGGGCCAGAAGGACGTCGAGCACCTGTCGACGGGTCGGGTCGGCGACGGCCGCCCACAGCTCGTCGACGTCGCCGGCTTGCCTGCTCACGGCTGCCCCGATCCCCGAACGTGCACCGAGACGTAGTCGCGGAGCTCGTCGAGCTCGAGCTCCCAGCCGCGCCGGTGTTCCTCCGCGTCCTGTGCTTTCTCCTCCTCCGAGCCGGCGAGGCCTCCGAACCCGCTCTCGACCACGCGCAGGCGCGTGCCCTGGCCCTCCTCGGCGAGGCTGAACTCGACGAGGGTGGAGTTGAGCTCGGGGTCGCCGGGGCCCTGGCCCCCGCGCAGCCAGTGGAAGGAGACGAAGCGCGGTGGATCGATTCTCTCGACCCGCCAGTAGACCGGGCCGTGCTCGTCCCATGTGAGGGTCAGCTCGCCGCCGGGTCGCAGATCGATCGCCGCCGAGTCGCTGAACCAGCGGCCGACGTGCTCGGGCTCGGTGATCACCGACCACACGACCTCGCGCGGCGCTTCGATCAGGATCTCGCGTTCGATGCGCTCCGGAACCACGTTCGCTCCTCTCGGTTGTGCAACCGTTGGTTGCGCAACCGTATCAGACGAGCAACCGACGGTTGCGGGTCAGGCCGGCGCCGGCCGCGGCTCGGGACCGGCGCCGGACTACGATGGGCGCCGTGGAGCGGTACGACGTTGCCGTGATCGGCGCCGGCCCGGCGGGCTCGGTGACGGCGATCCATCTCGCCCGCGGCGGCGCCCGCGTGCTGCTGGTCGACAAGGCGCGGTTTCCGCGCGACAAGCCGTGCGGCGGGGGTTTGACCATGCGCGCGGTGCGGCAGCTGCCGGTCGACCCGGCGCCGGTGGTCGAGCACGAGGTCGACCGGATGGCCTTTCGGGTCGGGTGGCGGTCGCACTTCGAGCGCAAGGGCCGCCGCGGGCCGTTCGTGCTGATGACACAGCGGCGGCGGCTCGACCAGTACCTGGCGGAGCAGGCGGTCGAGGCAGGCGCCGATTTCCGTGACGGGGTGAAGGTGTCCGTAGGGGCTGACCCCGACCGGGGTCTGTCCCTGACGACTGACGGGGCTGCGGTGCAGGCCGACGTGATCGTCGGCGCCGACGGCGCCAACGGCACGACCGCCCGCGCGCTCGGGCTCGGCGGGCCGGTCACGCACGGTGTCGCCTTCGAGGGCAACGCCGCCTTCGACGAGCGCTACCGCGG
>Ga0070684_100001004_pt1 | contig 20097 bp, 17 predicted proteins | sample KBSC723LmetaG_FD_65653 | JGI IMG/M metagenome (GOLD analysis project Ga0070684, IMG submission 65653) | Corn rhizosphere microbial communities from Kellogg Biological Station, Michigan, USA - KBS C7.2-3L metaG | ecosystem: Host-associated > Plants > Roots > Rhizosphere ...
TTCCGCTGCGCCTGGCGCTGCTGCGGTGCCTGCACTTTGCGGGGCGGTTGGGGGGTACGCGGCTTCTTCTTTGCCACCGGCGGAACAAGGTATCAGGCGCTCAGCAACGTTCCTTCGGCCAGGAAATCGGCGACGGCCGCGCGATCGGCGGTGACGGGGCACGGCGGCAGCGACTCGAGGAACGCCCGTCCGTACGCCCGCGAGGAGAGGCGCGGATCGAGGATCGCGACCACCCCCCGGTCGGCGTGCGAGCGGATCAGGCGGCCGAAGCCCTGGCGGAGCTGGAGGACGGCGGCCGGCAGGGCGTATTCGCGGAACCAGTCGCCGCCGCGCTCGGAGATCCGCTCGCAGCGCGCCTCGACGAGCGGGTCGCCCGGAGCGGCGAACGGCAGCTTGTCGATCACGAGCAGCGAGAGCGACTCACCCGGGACGTCGATCCCCTGCCAGAACGTGGACGTGGCCACCAGCACCGAATCGACCTCCTCGCGGAAGCGTTCGAGCAGCCGCTCGCGGGGCGCCTCGCCCTGGACGAGGGTCTCGTACGGGATGCGCCTGCGGATGCCGTCGGCAACCGCGTTCAGGGCGCGGTAGGAGCTGGTGAGGACGAGCGCCCGACCGGCGGAGATCCGGCACAGCGCGGTTACCTCCTCGACCACGCGGTCGAGCGCGTCGGCGGCGCGAGGGTCGGGCAGTCCGCGAGGCAGATACAGGAGCGCCTGGTCGCGGAAGTCGTACGGAGATCCGACGGCGAGCTCCCTCGCCTCGCGCAGCCCGAGCCGCTCTCGCACGAAGCCGAACTCGCCGCCCGCGGTCAGCGTCGCAGAGACCAGGATCGACGTCGGCCCTTCATCCCAGAGGAGCTCGCCGAGCGCAGCGCCGACGTCGACCGGCGCCCAGGCGAGCAGGTCGGGCTCGGACCATACGACCCGGTTGCCGTCGTCCTCCAGGCACGCCGTGGCGTCGGCGGCAAGCCGATCGGCGCGGGCGGCGACCGCATCGAGCTCGTCGCGCCCCCCGTCGAGGGCTGCGGCGAGCTCGACCAGCCGTGTGGCGAGCTCGTGGACGGGCCCGGCCGGAACCTCGCGGAGCCGCCGCCGCCCCGTCGGCGGCGAGACCGCCGCGAGGAGCCTCCGTCCGGCGCCCTCGACCCGGTCGAGCGCTCGCGCGGGCGCCGGCACCTGGGCCTCCCGGCAGCCTCGGTCGGCGTCGCGGAGCAGCCGGTGGATCACGGGGCCGCTCACCCGCCCGCCGAGCCACGAGGCGGCCGATTCCTCGAGTCGGTGCGCCTCGTCGAAGACGACGGCGTCGTGCTCCGGCAGGACCGCTGGGGCGTCGGTGCGGCTGCGAAGCCCGAGATCGGCGAAGTACAGGGCGTGGTTGACGATGATCAGCTCCGCGTGGGAGGCGCGCTCGCGCGCCGCCTCGGAGAAGCAGAGTGAGGTGAACATGCACCGGCGGCCGAGGCAGCGGTCTGCCCCGACGGCGATCTCGGCCCAGACCGCCTCCGGCGGCTCGACCTCGAGCTCGGCGCGATCGCCCGTCTCGGTCTGGTCGATCCAGCCGCGCATGGCGTCGAAGGCGGCTGCGTCCTCTGCCCGCGGGAAGAGCTGTCCGCCGAGCAGGCCGAACCCCTGCAGGGCATGGCGGCACAGGTAGTTCTGACGCCCCTTCAGCACCGCGACCTGCACCTCGCGGCCGAGAGCCTCAGCCGCAGTGGGAACGTCCTTGCCGAGCAGCTGCTCCTGGAGGGCCTTCGTCGCCGTCGAGACGACGACGCGCCGGCCGGAGTCGAGCGCGGGAATCAGGTACGCAAGGCTCTTGCCCGTGCCCGTGCCGGCCTCGGCGAGGAGGTGTTGCCCGGAAGCGAGCGCAGCCTCGACCTCGGCCGCGAGAGCGGCCTGCTCCGGGCGGGACTCGTAGCCTGGGAGGACCCGCTCGAGGCGCCCGCCGGGCTCGAAGAACGCCTCCACGCGCGACAGCGTACGGAGCACTGCGGCCGGAGGAACACCTGTTCGCCCCGGCAGGTGAGAATTGTTCGCAACGTGCGTACGTTTCGTGCTTGACACGGCGACCGGCGCCGGTATAGATTCCCTGCGTCAGATCCGGTAGGCCTTCGGGCTCGCCGGATCTGGCATTTTTTTTGCCTCGATCGGGAAACACCTCGTCCAATTCGACGACAGGAGACTCGATGGGCTTCCTCGACAAGCTCTTCGGCCGCAAGACGGACGACGCCGCCGAGGGGATGCAGACCGCACCGGCTCCGGAAAGCATGCCCGGAGACACCGCACCGCCCGCGCCGGCCGACGTCGCGCCGGCGGAGACCGAGCCGCACGAGCACGGCGAGCACGACGATCATCAGCACTAGCTAGCGCACCGGCTCCGTCCGACGGCGCCGCTACGTTCTGCGGCCCGATGCTGATCGGAGCCTTCGTCGTCGGTTCGTTGCTGGGCGGCCTCGCCGTCTGGTTCGTGCTGCGCGAGCGCGTCGCCGCTCATCGCCGCGCAGCCGACGAGGTCGCCGCGACGTTCAGATCGCTGTCGGCGGAGGCGCTGCAGCAGAACACGGACTCGTTCCTCCGGCTCGCGCAGTCACAGCTGCAGCCGATCGCCGTCACGCTGCGGACGTTCGACGAGAAGACCCAGGCGCTCGACCGCGAGCGCCAGCGCGCGTACGGCTCGCTCACCGAACAGGTGCGCTCGCTGGCCGAAGGCCAGGAGCGCCTGCGGGCCGAGACCGGCAACCTCCGCACCGCCCTGAGGGCTCCGCACGTCCGGGGCCGCTGGGGTGAGATCCAGCTGAAGCGCGTGGTCGAGCTCGCCGGCATGCTCCAGCACTGCGATTTCCAGGAGCAGGCATCGACGCGGGACGGCGACGGTTCGCTCCTCATCCCCGATCTCGTCGTGAACCTGCCGGGCGGCAAGCGGGTCGTCGTCGACGCCAAGGCACCGCTGGCGGCCTACCTGGACGCGCTCGAGGCCGAGGACGAGCCCGCCCGGAGAACCCACCTCCAGCACCACGCCCGGCAGGTGCGCGACCACATCGGCAGGCTCGCGGCCAAGCGGTACTGGCAGCAGTTCGAGCCGGCGCCCGAGTTCGTGATCATGTTCCTGCCCGACGAGACCTTCTTCCGGGTCGCCTGCGAGGCCGACGCGAGCCTCCTCGAGCTCGGCCCCGAGTCCGGCGTCCTCGCCGCTTCGCCGACCTCGCTGATCGGCCTCCTCAAGATCTTCGCGTACGCCTGGCAGCAGGAGACGATCGCGCAGGACGCGCGGGACATCGCCGCGCTCGGGCGCGAGCTGTACGAGCGGCTGGGCGTCTTCGCCTCCCACTTCGCCAAGGTCGGGCGCGCGCTCGGGACGGCCGTCGGCGCCTACAACGACGCGACCGGCTCTCTCGAACGGCGTTTGCTGGTCACCGCCCGGAAGTTCGAGGATCACGGCGCAGCCTCGGGAGAGCTGGGCGAGGTCGAGCCGCTCGAGAAGACTCCGCTGCCGCTCACCGCAACGGAGCTGACCCGCGCAGAGCTCACTCCGCCCGCGGCCGACGCCGCCTGACAGACGGAATCACCGACCGTCGCGCTACGTTTACCTAGGTATGGACGAGACGCGCGAGTTGATCGTGATCGGCGGCGGGCCTGCGGGATACACGGCGGCGCTGTACAGCGCGCGCGCCAACCTGCGCCCGCTCGTGATCGAAGGATTCCGGTGGGGCGGCCAGCTGATGATCACCAGCGACGTCGAGAACTACCCGGGCTACCCCGACGGGGTACTCGGGCCGGAGATGATGCAGGAGTTCCGCTACCAGGCCGAGCGCTTCGGCGCGGAGTTCCTGACCGACGACGTCACGCGTGTCGACTTCTCTGAGCATCCGTTCCGCGTGTGGGTCGGCGACGACGAGTACCGGGCCGAGGCGGTGATCGTCGCCACCGGCGCGACCGCCCGCCAGATCGGGCTCGCGTCCGAGCGGTCCCTCCAGGGACGCGGCGTCACCTACTGCGCGACGTGCGACGGCGCCTTCTACCGCGACCAGGAAGTGGTCGTGGTCGGCGGAGGCGACTCGGCGATGGAGGAGGCGACCTTCCTGACCAAGTTCGCGTCGAAGGTCACGCTCGTCCACCGGCGCGACGAGTTCCGCGCGTCGCAGATCATGATCGATCGCGCGCGCGCCAACGAGAAGGTCGAGTTCCTGACGCCGTACGTGGTCGAAGAAGTGCTGGCCGGCGACGACGGGAAGATGCGCGCCGTCCTGCTCCGCAACCCGGAGAGCGGCGAGACGCGTGAGGTGGCTGCGAGCGGGCTCTTCGTGGCGATCGGCCACGACCCGACCACCGCCCTCTTCCTCGACCAGCTCGACCACGACGACGCCGGCTATCTCGTCACCCGGGCGGGAACGACCGAGACGAACGTCCCCGGCGTGTTCGCGGCCGGCGACGTCCAAGACCACACCTACCGGCAGGCGATCACCGCCGCCGGCTCCGGCTGCATGGCCGCGCTCGACGCCGAGCGTTTCCTGGCCGCCCGCGAGGGCCACCCACAGTCGGCCCTCGCCGCACCGCGCAGCTAGATCGGGCGGTTCCAGCCGAGCCCCGAGCTAGCGTTGCCCGCTGATGGCCGCGGGTACGCGCTGGATCGATCTGCTCGACCCCAGCCCGAGTGAGCTGGAGGCCAAGCTGCCGGCCGCCGTCCACGCACGTGCCCTCGAGCAGCTCCTCGCCCCGGCGATGCACGACGACGAGCCCCGGCCGAAGCTCGAGCCACAGGGCGACTACGTGTTCGGGGTGCTCCTCGTCCCGGTGCTCGTCCGCGACGACGACGAGGTCTTCTACCAGGAGATCGACCTCGTGATCACCCGCGAGACGATCGTCACGGTTCGGAAGACGCCGGAGGGGGGCCGGCCGCCCTGGCATCCCGGCAAGGCCCAGGCGGCGTGCCGGGAAGAGGACAACGTCGCGATGGTCGCCTACCACCTGATCGACGACGTGGCCGAGCGCTTCCTCGACCTGGTCGACGGCGTCAACGACGCAATCGACGACCTCGAGGATCACGTCGAGGACTGGCCTTCGGAGCGGATCCGCATGCGCCTCTCGTCGCTCCGCCACGACATGCTCCACATCCGGCGCACGCTTGCCCCCACCCGGGATGCCGTCCGTGAGGTGATCGACAACCGGGTCGAGTTCGCCGGCGACGAGGTGTTCACGCACGAGGTCGAGCTCAACTTCGGCAACGCCTACGACAAGCTGTTGCGCGCAGCGGACAATCTCGAGCTCGCACGTGACCTGCTCGCCGGCGTCCGCGACTACCACCAGGCGCAGATCGCGACCGAGCAGAACGACGTGATGAAGCGGCTGACCGCGATCGCGTCGATCCTCCTCCTCCCCACGCTGATCGTCGGCCTCTACGGGCAGAACTTCCGCAACATCCCCGAGCTCCACTGGGGCTGGGGGTACTACTGGTCGCTGGGGCTGATCGCAGTCACCTCGCTCGCGCAGATCCTCTACTTCCGCCGCAAAAGGTGGCTCTGAAACTACCCTGAGCGGGTGCCGTATTACATCTGCCCGAACTGCAAGGACCGGTCGATCGACATCGACGGATTCGAGGGCATGTCGGACGAGGCGGTCGCGTGCCACCGGTGCGGCTTCGGGTTCCTGTTCGAGCTGATGGACGACTACTACCCGGGTCCCAACACCGGGCTGGTCGTGTGCGATCAGGAGGGGCGGATCCTCGCCTCCGGCCGCGGCGTGTTCGAGCTGACCGGCTTCAGCGAAAGCGAGTTGATGGGCCATGACGTGGTCGAGCGGTTCGGGCTCAACGGGTTCGCCGACGACAAGAACCCGGTCTCGCTCGCGCTCGAATGGGGCGTGCGCCGGCTCGGCGAGCAGCTCGAGCTCCGCACCAAGGCGGGCGTGGCGAAGCCGGTGATTGCAGACCTCTTCCCGGCCTACGACGACGACGGCGGCCTGCTGGTCGCGCTCAGCCCCCGGGCCTGACCTTCACGAAGCGGCGCACCTTGGTGCCGGGCTCGTCCTCCTCGAAGCCGGCGCGGAGCAGCGCCCGGATCGAGGCTTCGTTGTCGGGGAGCGTCTGTGCCCGCACGTGGTCGACATCCGGTTGCGCCAGCGACCACGAAGTCAGCGCGGCGATCGCCTCGGTCGCGTAGCCCTGCCGCCTCGCGGAGGGGACGATCGCATAGCCGATCATGACCACGCCTCCGCGCGGCGGCGCGACGAAGCCGATCTCGCCGATCACGCGGTCATCCTCCCGGCGGACGACGAAGTGGAAGCCGTACGCCTGGTCGCCGTGGCGCAGGTACAGCCCGACGCCGTCCCGGGTGTCGGGCAGCGGGTAGCCGGGCGCGTACGTCCAGGGGGCCGGCAAGCCACCGGCGGCGAGACGCTCCGCCTCCTCTGCGGTGAGAGCGTGCAGGCGGAGCCGCGGCGTTTCCAGGTCGGGCACCGGCTGAACCTACACCCGGGACGAGGGGCAGAGGTCCAGCAGCACGCAGTCGACACAGCGCGGCGCGCGGGCGATGCAGACGCGCCTGCCGTGCCAGATCAGGAGGTGTGGGAAGATCCCCCAGTGCTCGCGGGGCACGAGCCGCTGGAGGTCGAGCTCGATCTTCACCGGGTCGTCGTGGCGCGTCAGGCCGAGCCGCTGGGAGAGCCGGCGCACGTGCGTGTCGACGACGACTCCCTGCGGGTCGCCGAGCTCGGCAGCGACCACGTTGGCGGTCTTGCGGGCGACACCGGGCAGGCGGACGAGCTCCTCGATCCGCCGGGGCACCTGCCCGTCGTAGTCCTCGAGCAGCATCGCCATCGTGCCGCGAATCGCCTTCGCCTTCTGGCGGAAAAACCCCGTGGCGTAGATGTCCCGTTCGAGCTCCTCCGGCGGCACAGCGAGGTAGTCCTCGGGGCGTCGGTACTTCTGGAAGAGCCGTTCGGTCACACGGTTGACGTTCACGTCGGTGGTCTGGGCCGAGAGCATCACGGAGACCAACAGCTCGACATCGGTGCGAAACCGGAGCGCGATCCCGGCGTCCGCGTGCTCGGCCTTCAGCCGGTCGATGATCGGCAGGATGCGGTCGCGCTTCGGCCCGACGCGCTTGCGGGCTTCCCGGACAAAGCTCCTCGGCATCGCGCGAGGGCCGAAACTAGGACCTGAACGGGCTCACACGCCCGGAGATCACGGAGAAGAGCTGGGCGGCGAAGATCATGGCGATGCTCACGTACGTGTCGACGACGCAGAAGGCGAAGCAGACGGCGTAGACGAGCTGGTAGCCGACGATGCGCCGCTTGTGCAGCGCAACGGCTTCGTCCTCGTCGAGGAAGCGCATCCGCTCGGCGTAGGCGATGCTCGCGTAGAGCAGGGCGCCGAGAGCGGCCAGGTTGGCCCAGTAGACGGCGAGCGCGAGCCGCTCGCGGACGAACTCCGCGAGCAGCGACGTCGAGAACGGCATCAGCGCCACGGCACACAGGAAGGCGACGTGGATCCACGCGAGGCGCCGGTCGCCGCGTTCGAACTGGCTCAGCTGGGCCTGCTGACCGAGCCAGAAGATCCCGAGCGTCAGGAAGCTCATGAAGTAGGTCAGGAACTGCGGGCCGAGATCGGTGAGGGCATGCCAGAGCGCGGTCTCCGAGCCGTGCGCCTCGCGCGCCGGCACCCGGAGGTCGAGCACCAGGAGCGTCATCGCCACCGCGAAGATCCCGTCGCTCAGAGCGGCCAGCCGGTCGAGGCTGCGGCCCGCGATCAGGTCGTACGTTCCGGCCGCCCGGTTCCGCACCGCCTAGCCCTCGTAACCGAGCAGCGCCGGACCGGCGCAGACCACGTCGAGCGCCGGGCAGCCTGCGCAGGCGAACTCGCTCGGCCGCGGCGGGAAGACCCCGGCCTGGATCCGCTCGATCGCCGCAGAGAGCTCGGCCTCGAGCCCGGGCAGCTCGTCATGCCGGAACCTCGCCTCGACCGGCTCGTCTGGACGCTCCAGGAACTGGTAGACGACCTCGACCTCCTCGGCGCCCGCCCGGAAGCAGGCGATCGCGTACACCAGGCGCTGGAGCCGGTACTCGCCGTCGAAGATCTCGGCCGGCGACAGCTCGCCGAGCAGATTCGACTTGAAGTCGGCGACGAGAGCGCGGCCGTTCTCGAGCTGCAGCACGTCGAGCACCCCGTGGAAGAGCACGCCGTCGTGCTCGAACGCGAACGGCTGCTCCGACGACACCCCGTCGAGGGCTGCCAGCCGCGCCGCGAGCGCCGAGCCGCAGTAGGCGTCGACCAGCGCGCCGATGCGCTCCAGCTCCTCGGCGGTCGCCCCGGGGTACCAGCCCAGCACCTGGTCGAGCGACGGCTGCGCCGGCGCGGCCAGGTCGACCCGCTCGAGCAGGCGGTGCACCGAGTCGCCGATCTCGCTCGCCGCCATCCCGGCGTGGCCGCCGATCCGGCCGCTTCCTCCGTCCACCGGTCTCATCCCGGCCAGGCGCTCGGCGTAGAAGCGGTACGGGCAGCGCTCGAACAGGGCGAGGGCCGAGTACGAGAGGCGGCGGACGGGCTCGACCGCCGGCACGGCGACCGGCTCGAGCAGCGGCAGCTCCGGAACCGCCGTTGCCCTCTGTGACACCGCTGCCTCGAACAGCGACAGCTGCGCCACCGCCGGCGGCTGCTCCGGCTCCGGCGCCGGCTCGGGCTCGAAGCGGTCGACCCGCACCCGGAGCCGGGCCTCGCCCCGCACGACGTCTCCGTCCTCGAGCTCGCCGAGCTCGAGCCGGTCGAGCACCCAGCCGATCGGCGTCTTCGGGTCGCGACGCGACGCGTCGATCGAACCGGCGATGATCAGCCTGTCGATCGCCCGCGTCATCGCCACGTAGTACAGGCGGAGCCGCTCGGATTCGGCCGCGGCCTCCTCGGCATCCCGCACCGCGTCGTACTCGAACGCGGCGACGCGCCGGCCCGTGAGCGGATCGACCACCTTGAAGCCGAACCGGCCGTCGGGCAGGCAGATGATCTCCTCGCCCCTCGTCGACATCCGCTCCCGGCCGGCGTCGGCGACGACGACCACCTTGAACTCGAGGCCCTTGGCGGCGTGGATGGTCAGCAGGCGGACGGCCCCCGCGCCTTCCTCCTCCGCGACCGCCTCGAGCTCCTTCACCCCGGCGGCGTCCTGCTCGGAGACGAAGCGGACGAACCCCTCGACGTCGGCGCCGCGCAGCTCCTCGTAGGAGCGGGCGAGGCGCGCGAGCTTGCGCAGGTTGGCGTAGCGGCGGCGGCCGTCCCACTGGGCGAGAACCGCGAGGTCGTAGTCGTGCTCGACCACGATCTGCTCGCAGAGGCGTTCGAGGCCGACGGTGCCCGCGAGTGCCGTCAGCCGCTCGTAGCGCTGCCGGAACGCCTGCAGCAGCCGCCGGTCGCGCTCGGACAGGCCCTCGGGGAGCCCCTTCTCGGCGGCGGTGAACAGCGGTCGGCGCGTCGCGTTCCGCCGCAGGACGACGAGGCCGTCGTTCGAGACGCCGACGAAGGGCGAGGCGAGCACGGTGACGAACGCCTCGTCGTCGTAGCGGTTGTGGATCAACCGCAGGTAACCGAGCAGGTCGACGACCTGCTGCTGCCCGAAGTAGCCACGCCCGGTCGCGCGATAGGTCGGCAGGTCGACCGCACGCAGCGCCTCCTCGTACTGCTCGGCGTCGGTGCCGGCAGCGAAGAGGAGGACGATCTCGCCCGGCTCCGCCTCGCCCTCGTCGACCAGCTCGCGCACGCGCCGGGCGACGGCCCTCGCCTCGCCGGCCCGCCACGTCACGCCGGTGTCCTTGTAGCTTGCCTTGTCGGTGACGAGCAGCTCGACGGCGGGCCCGGACGCCGGATCGGCGAAGCGCCCCGCCGCGACGAGCTTCTGGAACTCGTCCCCGAAGGTGGCGCCGAACAGCTCGTTGACGACGGCGAGCACCTCCGGCCGCGACCGCCAGTTCTGCGTCAGCGGCAGCACCTCGCCGACCTGCTCCCGCCGCTCCTTGAAGACCTCGACGTCGGCGTGGCGGAAGCGGTAGATCGACTGGAACTCGTCCCCGACGAAGAACAGCTCCGCCCGGGCGATCAGGTCGATCAGCTCGCACTGCAGCCGGTTCGTGTCCTGGAACTCGTCGACGCAGACCTGGCGGAATCGCAGCTGCTCGCGCTCGCGGATCGCGGCGTCGTCGCGGAGCAGGTTACGTGCGCGAAGCTGCAGGTCCTCGAAATCGAGCGCGGACTCCCGGTCCTTCGCCGCCCGGTACGAGCGCTCGAACGACTGGAGCAACCGCTCGAGCAGCGCGCGGTCCCGCGCGGCGACGGCGTTCAGGGCGGCCTGCTCCAGCGCCTTGCGCGCCTCCTCGTAGTCGTCGTCGCCCCTGACCGCGTAGCCGGAGAGATCGAGGAGCGCCTCGGGCTGCGGGCGCCGCCCGAGCAGCTCGACCAGCCGCGCGGCCTCGTCCGACCCGCCGGCAGTCTCCACGACGCGTGCCGCTGCCTCGTCCACCCCGGGGGCGTCGCCGATCGGGAGCTCCAGATCGCGGCCGGCAGCCCGCAACGTCTCGTAGACGCTCGTCAGCATCCGCCGGAGGGCGGCCGAGCCATAGGTTGCGAGCAGCGCGAGCCGGTCCGGCTGCTCGCCGCCACAGAAGTCGGTCAGCGCCTCCTCGAACGCCTCGGCCCTGAGCACGGCCGCCTGGCTCTCGTCGAGCACGCGGAAGCGGGGGTCGAGCCCGGCCGCGAACGGATGCTGCTTCAGGAGCCGCAGGCAGAAGCCGTGGATGGTCGAGATCCAGGCGCCGTCCAGCTCTCGGGTCAGCTCGCGTCGTCCGAGCTCCGCCAGCCGTGCGCGGATGCGCGTGCGCAGCTCGGCGGCGGCCCGTTCCGTGTAGGTGATGACCAGGATCGAGCCGACGTCGACGCCGCTGTCGATCGCGCGGACGAACCGCTCGACCAGCACGGCCGTCTTGCCGGTGCCCGCGCCGGCGGAGACGAAGACGAGCCCCTCGGCCTCGATCGCGGCGTGCTGCTCCGGGGTCGGCGGGCGCCGCGCTGTGGCAGCCACGGTCGCTAGCCCCTCCCCACCCGGCACATCGAGCCGAGCTTGCACCAGGACGGGCACGAGCCCTCGCGTGGGTCGTGCTTCACGTCGCCCTCGCGGATACGGGCGACCATCCGGCGGGCGACGTCCTGGGCGCGCTCGACCTTCGCCCAGAAGTCTTCCTCGTCGACGTAGTCGCGCGCCGCGTAGCCGGGCACGCCGTCCGCGCGGGCCGAGGCACGCAGCAGCCCCCGCGCCTTGCGGTCGCCGGCCAGCGGCTGGTACAGCCCGCCGAGAGGCTCGACCCCGACCAGGTCGCGCAGGACGAGCATGTACAGCGGGATCTGGAGGCGCAGCTCGCGCTCGATCTCGGCCGCCGTGTGCGCCTTCTTGCCGGACTTGTAGTCCCAGACGATGCCGCGCGCCGAGAATGGGTCGAGGTCGATGCGATCGATCTTCCCCGAGAGCTGGAACGTCTCGAGGTCGAGGCCCCGCTGGAGCTCGGGAGCCGACCGTTCCGAGCCGAACGAGATCTCGAACTTGCGCGGCACGAGCTGGAGGTCCGACTCGGCCTCCGCGCGCACGAGCGCCTCGAGGTCGCGCCAGAGCGTCTGGCGCAACTCGCTGCGCTGCAGGTCGGTGAGCTCGAGCCGGCTCTCGGCACCGCCGGCGATCGCGTCCGTCAGGCACTCGCCGAGGAACGCGAGCGCGTCGTCGAGCTGCTCCGGCGAGACCTGCTCGCAGCCGAGCCGCTTGGGCAGGCCGGAGAAGAACTTGAACAGCGCCTGGTGCGCGATCGAGCCGCGCATGCGGGCGTCGACGTCGGCGTCCATGGACTTCGGGTCGAGCATCCGCTCGACGAACCAGATCGACGAGCAGCCCGCGAACGCCTCCAGCTCGGTGACCCCGAACATCGCGCGCGACGAGAGCGACTCCAGCACCGTCGGGTCGGTGAGCCGGGTCGGCCGGTGGAAGGCGCCCACCGCGCGCGCCAGGCGGCGCTCCCAGCCGTTCGCCTCCGCAATCGCCTCGGCGGCGGAGCGGTCGGTGGTCGACAGCCACGAGACGGCACGGAGCCGCTCGCGTTCGCTCGGCGCGCCCTCCACCGGCCACACGAGCTCGGAGAGCGCGCGCCTCCGGGTCACGCGCGGCAAATCGTCGGGACGGAGAACGGCCCCGACGTCCTCCCAGAACGGGCTCGGCTGGCGCGGGGCACCGTCGTCGGTCGCGGCCTCGCGGACGAGATAGAGCCGTCGCGACGGTCGCGTGCAGGCCGTGTAGAAGAGGTAGCGGGCGCGAGAGACCGGGTCGGGCTTCGCGAGCCGGGCGCGGTCGCCGAGCTCGCGTCTCCGATCGTCGTCGAGGAACGGCGAGCTCTGGGCGCGCTGCGGGAAGACGCCCTCCTCGAGCCCGAGGACGAACACGACCTCTGCGCGGCGCGTGCGCGCACGCAGCAGGTCGAGCACGGTCACGTGCCCGGGGCGCACGGAGCCGAGCCGGGCCTGCGCCCGCTCCAGCGACGCGACCAGCTCCTCGGTCGAGAGCTCCGAGCCGCGCTCGACCCAGGCGTCGAGCTCGTCCAGCAACGCGACCACGGTCTGGTATGTCCGCAGGTCGATCCGCGCCTCCTGCGACGCGGGCGGGGCGTCTAGCCCGTAGGCCGAACGCAGCATCGAGGCGGCGAGCTCGCGGACGGCCGCGATCGATGTGGAAGCCGAGCGCAGACGCTCCAGCGCAGCGAGCGGCTGGCCGCGGAGCTCGACGATCGTCGCCTCGAGGCGTTCGGGGGAGCGGATCCCACGGCCGCGGAGCCGGCCTTCGAGGAAGTCGGCATGGGAACGCGCGAGGCCGGAGTACGGTGAGCGCAGGAAGCCGAACAGGTCGCGCCGGCCTCCGCCGAGCCAGGCGTAGCGGAGCAGCGCGAGCAGCGCCCGACCGAGTGAGGTCTGCGCGGTCCTCACCGTCGCGTCGAGCCCGTACGGAACGCCGAGCGCTCCGAACGCTGCCTCGAGGGGCGCCCGCACGCGCTCCACCGTCGGGCAGACGACCAGGATCTCCTCGGCCGACGTGCCGGACCGGAGGAGCTGGAGGATCTCGTCGGCGACGAGCTCGAGGGTCGCGCGGGTGCCGGCCCCCTCGAGGAAACGGATCGCGCCCTCGGCGGGCGGCGCCGGCGGCGGCACGTCCTCGAACAGCGCACGCTCCAGATGCGCAAGCGCCGGATGCGCGTACTCGGCGTAGCGCGGCGGCAGCTCCTCGATCCGGCCCGCCGCCAGCGCCGTCAGGTCGGTGGCGGTGCGTTCGAGCGACGCGAACGCGAGCCGGCCGGGCTCGTACTGCAGCGACACCGTGACGTCCGCACGGCCGGCAAACGCCTCGAGCAGGCGCCACTGCGCCCCGCTCAGATCCTCGAAGCCGTAGGCGTAGACCGGCCGGCCGTCCCAGGCGGCGAGCTCGTTCCCGATCCGGGTGGCGGCGTGGGCACGGCGGAGGTCACGGTCCCAGAGCCCGAGCCGGTCGAGCTCCTCGCGGTAGCGCCGGTAGAGCTGGGCGAGGTCGCCGTCGACGTCGTCGGGCTCGACCAGCCCCGCTTCGAGCTCCGCTATCGCCGTGCCGAGCGCATCGCCGAAGCCCGCAAAGCGTGCTGAGGCATCGAGGTCGCCGAGCGTGGCGCCCGCCACGACCCGGCGCAGGATCAGCGACCGCTGCGCGTCGCCGGCGAGCGGACGGGCGGCGCCGTTCCCACCCGCGATTCGCTCGAAGACGTCGTCGAATGTCCCGATCGATCCGCCGAGGAGCGCTCCTGCGCGGGCGAGCAGGTCGCACTCGACGCGTTCGACGTCCGACCCGGTCGGCACGATCAGGACCGGCTCTCGGGCCAGATCGGCGAGGTAACGATCGAGGAGCAGGGCCACTTTGCCGGCGTTGGCCGGCCCGGCCAGCAACGTCAAGGCCATCGACCCATACTAGTCCCGGCTTCCGACGGCCCTGCTTACGCGGCCGGCCGCAAAAGCCGTAATCAGCGCGAAAAACGAAGCTCTTCCGGAGGCGGGACGGTGCCCGCCTCCGGACGAGGTCAGGCGGCTACCGACTTCGGCTTGCGCCCGCGGCGGGCGGTCGCACGTCCGGGCAGGCCGGTCGCGCAGGAATCACAGAGATCGGCTTCCTTTGCGCCGCGCCGTGCATCGGAAAAGGACAGGCGCATCGTCGCGCCCTTTCCTTCGTCGACTTCTCTACCGCAGTTGTCGCAGACGAGTACGGTCTTGCGTGCCAATTCGATCCTCCGAGTTTCGCGGGCCGGGATACGAAGCGTAGCGAAATGACCACCGGAATGAGGGTTGGAAATGGCGCGGCACACTGGTTTTTCTCCTGCCCGACGTGGGGAAGGAGCCGTGTCCATGGCGCGTCTCCGCCGTGTCGACTGCTCCCGGCCGGGAATTCGGCGGCTCCGGCGCGGCCGCGGTTTCACGTACGCCGACGAGCACGGCAACCGGGTGACCGACGACGAGACGCTCGAGCGGATCCGGAAGCTGGCGATTCCGCCGGCATGGGAGGACGTCTGGATCTGCCCGCTGGCCAACGGCCACATCCAGGCGGTCGGGACGGACGCACGCGGACGGAAGCAGTACCGGTATCACGACGACTGGAGGCTCCGGCGCGACCGCGAGAAGTTCGACCAGATGCTGGACTTCGGCCGCGCGCTGCCGCGGCTCCGCCGGCGCGTCGCGAAGCAGGTGCAGGGAACGGAGCCGACCCGGGAGCGCGTCCTCGCCGGCGCCGTCCGCCTGCTCGACCGAGGCTTCTTCCGGATCGGCGGCGAGCCCTACGCCGAAGAGAACAACTCGTACGGGCTCGCCACGATGCTCAGGCGGCACGTACGGCTCGAGCCGCGGAACGTCCTGGTCTTCGACTACCCGGCCAAGAGCGGGAAGCGCCGGTTGCAGTCGGTGGTCGATCCGGACGTCCACCGCCTCGTCGCCGAGCTCAAGTCCCGTCGAGGGGGCAGCGAGGAGCTGCTGGCGTACAAGAACGGGCGGCGCTGGCACGACGTCCGCTCCGCCGACATCAACGAGCACGTCAAGGCGCTGACCGGCGGCGACTTCAGCGCAAAGGACTTCCGGACCTGGAACGCGACCGTTCTGGCGGCGGTGGAGGTTGCCCGTGCGGAGGCGGGCGCGACCTCGCGCACCGCACGGCAGCGGGTGATCAAGCAGGCCGTCGAGTCGGTCGCGTCGTACCTCGGCAATACACCGGCCGTCGCGCGAGCCTCGTACATCGACCCCCGCGTGTTCGACTGCTTCGACGCGGACGTGACGATCGCCGGCGCGCTGTCCGGCGACGGCGAGCCGGACCTCGACGACCCGACCATCCTGAGACGCATCGAGCGGGCCGTGCTCGATCTCCTCTCCGACGAGAATGGGCCCGCCTGAGAGAATCACGCCGTGGACACGTCGACGATCGTCGTCCTCGAGGGGGACGAGACCGGCCAGGAGCTGCTCGAAGAAGCGCTGCGGGTGCTGACACCCGACGTGGTCGGCACACACCTCGAACTGTCCCGGTTCGACCTCTCCCTCGCAAACCGGCGCGCGACGAAGAACGGGGTCGTGCACGAGGCGGCGGCTGCGCTGCGCGAGGCCGGGCTCGGGCTGAAGGCGGCGACGATCACGCCGGAGGGCCGGGAAGACGTCGGCTCGCCGAACCGGATCATCCGCGAGGAGATCGGTGGCAAGGTGATCGTCCGGACCGGCCGCAGGATTCCCGGCGTCGTCCCGTTCGGCGGCGTCCACGCCCCCATCTCGGTCGTGCGGATGGCGGTCGGCGATGCCTACGGGGCGAAGGAGTGGCGCGAGGGCGAGGGCGACGACGAGGTCGCCTTCCGGACCGAGCGGATCGAACGCCGGATCTGCCGCGCGGTCGCCGAGTTCGCGTTCCGCGAGGCCGAGCGCGCGGGCGCGAAGGTGTTCGGCGGCCCGAAGTACACCGTCAGCCCCACCTACGAGGGGATGCTCAAGGAGGAGATGGACGCGGCCGCCGCACGCCACCCCGACGTCCCCTACGAGCCGCAGCTGATCGACGCGACGTTCGCACTGCTGATCGCCGCCGCCGGCGATCCGCTGATCATCCCGGCGCTGAACCGCGACGGCGACATCCTCTCCGACCTCGTCCTGCCGCTGTTCGGGTCGATCGCAGGGGCCGAGTCGCTGCTCGTCGCTTTCGACGACGACTTCGAGCCGGACGCGGTCATGGCCGAGGCTGCCCATGGAACCGCCCCCTCGCTGCAGGGCAAGAACGTCGCGAACCCGATGGCGATGATCCTGGCCGGCGCTGCGCTGCTCGGCCATGCGGACGAGACCGCCCTGGCAGGGCGGGCGATCCGCGAGTCCTGCCTCGAAGCGGTCGCCGACGGGGTGCGCACGGCCGACCTCGGCGGCCATGCCGGGACGAGCGAGTTCACGGACGACGTGATCCGCCGCGTGCGAACCAAGCTGGAGGTCTGGGCGACGCTCTAGGCGGTCGCCGAGGCGGCGGAGGACCGAGGGCGGGTCGGCCCGAAGACGCCTGACTCCCACACGCCCAGGAACGCCTGCGCGATCTCGGGGTCGAACTGCGTACCGGCGCAGCGGTCGACCTCCTCCGCGGCGCGGGCGGCCGGGCGTGCCCGGCGGTACGGCCGGTCGGAGGTCATCGCGTCGTAGCTGTCGACGACGCCGAGGATGCGGGCGACCAGCGGGATGGCCGACCCGGCGCGGCCGCTCGGATAGCCGGCCCCGTCCCAGCGCTCGTGGTGGTAGAGGACGGCAGGCAGCGCCGGCCGGAGGGCGCGGTCGAGCGAGACCATCCGCGCGCCGATCTCCGGGTGGGCGCGCACCTCGACCAGCTCGTCCTCGGTCAGGGGGCCCGGCTTGTTCAGCACCTCGTCCCGCACTCCGAGCTTGCCGACGTCGTGGAGCGCCCCGCCGAGCCGGAGCAGCGTCAGCTCCGTTTCGTCGCAGTCGAGCCGCAGGCCGATCTCGTAGGCCATACGCGCGACGCGTGCCGAGTGGCCGCGGGTGTACGGGTCGCAGTTCTCGACCGCTTCGGAGAGAGCGAGGAGAGCGCTCACGGACGACGGGATTCGACCCGGCCGCGCGTATCCCTCCAAAGGGTGACACGGGCCGGAACGGCACAATGGCGAAATGTTCCAATCGATCGTCGACGCGATCTCGGGCTCCGCCTGGAGCTACGGGATCATCTTCGCGGTCGCGATGATCGACGCGTTCTTCCCGCTCGTGCCCAGCGAGGCGACGGTGATCACCGCCGGGGTGCTCGCCGGCAGCGGCGACCTGCGTCTCGGCCTGGTCATCGTCGCAGCCGCGGTCGGAGCGATCTGCGGCGACAACGTGTGCTACTGGCTCGGGCGCATCTTCGGCGAGCGCCTCGCCGACAGGTACTTCACCGGCGACCGCCGCAGGCACCTCGACCGAGCGCACCGGATGCTCGAGGAACGAGGCGGCTGGCTGATCATCATCGGCCGTTTCATCCCCGGCGGCCGGACGGCCGCCACCTTCGCCGCCGGCAGCCTCGACTGGGCCTGGCGGCGCTTCATCTTCTTCGACGTCATCGCCGGTGTGATCTGGGCGTCGTATGCGGCGCTGCTCGGCTACTTCGGCGGCAAGACTTTCGAGAACGCCCCGTGGAAGGGCCTGCTGCTCGCGTTCGCGATCGCCGCATCGGTCGCCGGCCTCACCGAGCTCGTCCGCTGGTACCGGAAGCGGTCGGCGCAGGCTTCCTGAGACCCGGGCTGCCCGCGCCGAATAGCATTGGCCCGTGCGGATCGGGGTTCCGAGGGAGACTGCGCAGGGCGAGCACCGTGTGGCACTCGTCCCGGAGGTGGTCGCCAAACTTGTCGAGGCAGGGCACGAGTTGGCGGTCGAGCGCGGCGCGGGAAGCGCCGCGTCGTTCGAGGACGACGCCTACGCCGAGGCGGGCGCCACCCTCGTGGACGACGCCTGGGACGCCGAGGCGGTCGTCAAGGTCCAGAAGCCGACGGCCGACGAGGCCGGCCGCCTGCGCACCGGCGCCGTCCTGATCGGCTACCTGCAGCCGCTCACCGATCGCGAAGGGATCGACCGGCTCGCCAAGCAGGGCGTGGTCGCATTCGCGATGGAGTCGATCCCCCGGATCACGCGCGCGCAGTCGATGGACGCGCTCTCGTCGCAGGCCACGGTCAGCGGCTACAAGGCGACGCTGATCGCGGCCGACCGGCTGCCGCGGTTCCTGCCGATGCTGACCACCGCTGCGGGAACCGTGCAGCCGGCGAAGGTGCTCGTGATCGGCGCCGGCGTCGCCGGGCTGCAGGCAATCGCGACCGCGCGGCGCCTGGGGGCGGTGGTCTTCGGCTTCGACGTCCGGGCCGCGGTCCGCGAACAGATCGAATCGCTGGGCGCGAAGTTCCTCGACCTCGGGGTGAAGGGCGAGGAGACGGCTGGCGGCTACGCGGCGGAGCTGACGCCCGAGCAGCAGGCGCAGCAGCAGGCCGAGCTGGAGAAGCGGCTGCCCGACTTCGACGCGGTGATCACGACCGCCGCCGTGCCCGGTCGGCCGGCGCCGAAGCTGATCCCTGCCTCCGCGGTGAAGGCGATGCGACCGGGATCGGTGATCGTCGACCTCGCCGCCGAGACCGGAGGCAACTGCGAGCTGACCGAGCCCGGCGAGGAGGTCGTCCGCGACGGCGTGACGATCGTGGGCCATCTGAACCTCCCCAGCGAGATGCCCTACCACGCAAGCCAGCTCTACGCCCGCAACATCCAGGCGCTGCTCACCCACCTCGCGCCCGAGGGTGCGCTCGTGCTCGATTTCGAGGACGAGATCACCGCGGGTGCGTGCGTGACCCGCCAGGAGGCGGCAGGGTGAACACGAGCTTCCTGATCGAGGTGACGGTCCTGATCCTCGCCGCGTTCCTCGGCGTGCAGGTGATCTCGAAGGTGCCGACGCTGCTGCACACGCCGCTGATGTCGGGCACGAACGCGATCCACGGGATCGTCATCGTCGGAGCGATCATCGTCGCGGGCGCGCACGGCCAGCCGACGTGGCTGCGGATCGTCTCGCTGGCCGCGGTCGCGCTGGCGACGGGGAACGTCGTCGGCGGCTTCCTCGTCACCGACCGGATGCTGGAGATGTTCAAGCCGAAGAAAAAGCCGCCGGTCGAGGACGCGGGAGAGGAATGAGCCGGACCGACTGGATCTACCTCGCGTACCTGGTCACGATCGTCTGCTTCATCGTCGCGCTCCAGTTCCTCTCGCACCCGGCCCGGGCGCGCCATGGCAACTGGATCGGCGCGGTGGGGATGGCGTTCGCGATCGTCGCCACCTTCTTCACGCCCGGGCTGACGAACTATGCGTCGATCCTGGTCGTGATGGCGGTCTCGGCCCCCGTCGGGGCATACGCCGCGCGCGCCGTCAGGATGACGGCGATTCCGGAGATGGTGGCGCTGTTCAACGGCGTCGGCGGCGGCGCGGCGGCGCTGGTCGCGCTCGCGGACTTCCACAACTCGATCCCGGAGCCGGGGAAGCTCGACTACGACGCCTCGGTTGCGGTCGTCCTCTCGGCTCTGATCGGGAGCGTCTCGTTCGCCGGCAGCCTGATCGCCTTCGCCAAGCTGCGCGAGCTGATCGGCGGGCGGCCGATCGTCTATCCGGGGCAGCAGGTCGGCAACCTGGCGTTGCTCGCCGCGCTGGTCGCGCTCGGCTTCGTGATCGTGTTCGGGCCGCAGAAGATGTTCCTGCTGTTCCTGGTCGTGATCGGCGCGCTCGCCTTCGGCGTACTGTTCGTGTTGCCGATCGGCGGCGCCGACATGCCGGTGGTGATCTCGCTGCTCAACGCGTTCACGGGTGTGGCCGCGGCCGCGACCGGCTTCGTGCTCCACCAGAACGTGCTGATCGTCAGCGGGATGCTGGTGGGCGCATCGGGCTCGCTGCTGACGCTGATGATGGCCCGGGCGATGGGTCGCTCGGTGTCGAACGTCTTCTTCGGCGCGTTCGGCCAGCTGCAGACGACCGCTGGAGCGGAGGGTGCGGCCGCCGACGGCG
>Ga0070684_100001005_pt1 | contig 20094 bp, 26 predicted proteins | sample KBSC723LmetaG_FD_65653 | JGI IMG/M metagenome (GOLD analysis project Ga0070684, IMG submission 65653) | Corn rhizosphere microbial communities from Kellogg Biological Station, Michigan, USA - KBS C7.2-3L metaG | ecosystem: Host-associated > Plants > Roots > Rhizosphere ...
ACGTGCTCGAGTCCGCGGGCGTCCAGCGCCCCCGGCCCGAAGACGACCGGCTCGATCCCGTCGCGCGACGCCTCGAGCGCGCCCTGGACGACCTCGTCCGGCCCGCGGTCGCCGCCCATCGCGTCGACGGCCACACGGACGGTCATGGGCGTCTAGAGGTGGGTGGAGAGCGGTTCGATGTCGCGGCCCTTGTACGTCTTGCAGTTCGGGCAGACGCGATGCGGCCGCTTCGGCTGCCCGCAGGTCGGGCAGACGTTCATGCGAGGCGCCTCGATCCCGTGCTGGGCGCGGCGCTTGTCGCGGCGGGACTTCGACGTTTTCTTCTTGGGGACGGCCATGGGAAACCGCGGCAGTATAGCCCGGACCGTCCTAGAGGTCGTTCCTCAGCCGCTCGAGCGCGGCCCAGCGCGGGTCGGTCTCGTCGTCCTCGTGGACATGCGGCTCGTCGTTGAGGTTCTTGCCGCAAACGGGGCAGAGACCGGCGCAGTCGGGGCGGCAGAGGATCTTGTCCGGGAGCGCGAGGATCAGCGCGTCGCGCGCCCACGCCGACAGATCGAGGCGGCCGTCGACGAGGTACGGAGTGGTCAGCTCGTCGGAGTCGGGGCTCGTGGCCTGGTACTCGCGCAGGCTCAGCGTCTCCTCGACGACGGCGTCGCCGAGGCAGCGAACGCAGGCGCCGTGCAGTCGCACCGAGAGGCGCAGCTCGAACACCCAGCCGGTCGAGGCACGCGTGACCGCGAGCTCGGCCGGAACTGCCTCCGGGACGGAAACGTACCGCTCGCCGCCGAGCACGACCGGCGCGATCGTCACGTCGATCGCCTCGCGGTGCTCCTCCCCGGACCGGACTCGAACATTGCGGAGGTCGAACATCGTCATGGCGCCAGCGTAGCTCCGGGCATGTCTCCTCCCGCCGAAGTCCGGGAGGACTTTTCGAGGCCCGGTCAGCCGCCGCGTGCAGGTGCGGCGGCCGGGCCGGGCTCGAGCTCGACCGGGGAATGGGGCCTCGGCGCGCGCACGATCAGCGCGACAGCGGCGAGCACGATCCCTCCGCCGACGAGCGTCCGCCAGCCGAGCGGCTCGCCGAGGACGACCGTCCCGAGCAGGACCGCGACGAACGGGTTCACGTAGGCGTACGTCCCGACGAGCGCCGTGGGAGCGTTCCGCAGCAGCCACATGTAGGCGGTGAACGCGAGCAGCGACCCCGCCGCGACCAGGTACGCCAGCCCGAGCCAGGATTCGAGTGAGACCCGGCCGGGATGCACGTCGCCCAGCTCGCCGCTGACGCCCGAGACCACCGTCAGGATCAGCCCGCCGGCGAGCATCTGCATCGCGGCGGCCACGAGCGGGCGGCTCGGCTGCGGGGCCTGCCGCGAGTACAGCGAGCCGATCGCCCAGGCGAGCGAGCTGAAGACCAGCACCACAGCGGCGCGGCTGAAGCCGCCAGAGCCGCCGGGGGCGACGAGGAGGCCGACGCCGGCGAAGCCGACGATCAGCCCGGAGACGACCACGCGGGCGAGTCTCTGTCCGTAGAAGAGGCGGTCGAGGAGCGCCATCCAGAGCGGGACCGATGCGATGATCAGAGAGGCGGTACCGGTGTCGAGCGTTTGCTCTGCCCAGCCGACGGCCGCGTTCCCGACTGCGAGCATCGGCGCCGCGATCAGGAACGCCGCGAGCCACTGCCGCGGCGTCGGCCGATCGGCACGGTCGCCCCGGCGGATCGCCCAGGCGTACAGCAGCCCGCCCGCGATCAGGAAGCGGACGGCCGCCATCACGAACGGCGGGATCGTCCGGACGGCGAGGTCGATGCCGAGATACGTCGAGCCCCAGACGACGTAGACGATCGCCAGGGCCAGCCAGACGCGGCTGCTTACCTGCTGCCGGGCCACCAGCCTCGCCGGTCGTTCACGTCGTAGTCGTGGGTATCGGGTCCCACCACCGAGAGCACGCCGGCGAGGATCAATATCGTGAGGACGATCACGATCTCCACCGACGCAGGATGCCTCTTGCGTCATGATTAGCGCAAGTCGTCTAATCTGTCGTTTCCATTATGACTCCTGATATCTGGCTCGGGCTCGAGCTCCGGCATCTGATCGCCCTGAAAGCGATCGCCGAGGAGGGAACCTTCGGTCGCGCCGCGAAGCGGCTCGGCTACACGCAGTCCGCGATCAGCCAGCAGATCGCGATGCTCGAGCGGATCGTCGGCCGGCGGCTGATCGACCGGCCGGGCGGGCCGCGTCCCGTCTCGCTGACCGAGGCGGGCGACCTCCTGCTCCGCCACGCCGATGCGATCGCCGCACGGCTGCAGGCAGCCCAGGCGGATCTCGCCGCCCTCGATGCGGGCGACGCCGGACCGCTGCGGATCGGCACCTACCAGAGCGTGGGCGCCCGCGTCCTGCCCGAGTTGCTGCGCGAGTTCTGTGCCGGGTGGCCACAGGTCGACGTCACCCTCCAGGAATCGGCCGACGACCGAGACCTGATCCGGCTCGTCGAGCAGGGCGACCTCGACCTCTCCTTCGTCGTGATGCCGCTCGATCCGGGCCCGTACGAGGTGGTCGAGCTCTTCCGCGACCCCTACGTGCTCGTCGTCCCGGCCGGTTCGCCGCTGGCATCACGCGACCGGCCCCCGAGCCTGCGCGAGCTGCTCGACCATCCGCTGATCTCCAACCGCACCTGCCGCACCACGCAGCGGGTGGAGGACCGCCTGCGCCACGCCGGCCGCGAGCCGAACATCGCCTTCCGCTCGGACGACAACGGCACCGTCCAGGGCCTCGTCGCCGCGGGCGTGGGCGTCGCCGTCGTCCCGCGCCTCACCGTCGACGAGACCGACCCCGCGGTTCAGGTGGTCGATCTGGGCGACCGCGTGCCGCCGCGCCTCGTCGGCATCGCCTGGCACCGCGACCGTCGCCGTACCCGCGCCGCAGACGCGTTCGTCGAGCTCGCACGCACGCTCACCGCCGCCGTGGGCGCGTCGGCCGAAGCCGCGTAGGTTTGCCCGTCGCGCGGCGGCGGCTTCGCCCGTCGCCGCTGCGGGCCGGCTCAGTACGCTGCTTCGTCGCCGTCGGTCGCCGCGACGCCGGCGACGACGGTCTCCTGCGAGCGCTCGTGGAGCCGCTCGCGCCCGCGCTTGACCGCGCTCAGGAACTTGTCGAGGTTGACCTCGAGCGTGGACAGGATCCCGTCGGCCCAGTCCTCCATCTCGAGGCGCGTCTCGCGGGCCTGCCGCCGGGCGTCGTCGATGATCTCCTGCGCCTGCCGCTCCGCGAGCTTGACGATCTCCGTCTGGGAGGCCTCGCGCGCAGCCTGCTCGCGCGCCTCGCCGAGGATCCGGTCGCACTCCCGCTTCGCCTCGGCGAGCATCTCCTGCCGCTCCTTGACGATCCACCGGGCCTGCTTGATCTCCTCCGGGATGGTCGCGCGCATCTGGTCGAGGATGTCGTAGATCTCCTCGCGGTCGATGCGCACCTGGTCCGTGAGGGGCACGGCCTTCGCGTTGTGCACGAGGTCGTCGAGCTTGTCGATCAGTACGAGAACGTCCATATGGGGTTGCAGTCTACCCGGCAGCCAGCCAGGCGAAGCCTGGTGGGCGCGAAAGAGCGAGCATGCTACTCCTGCGGGCTGGTGGGGGCGCCGCCCCGCCCTTCCGGGAACAGCTCCCGGAACCTGGCCGCCACCGCGGGCGGGACCAGCTCGTCGACGTTGCCGCCGAAGGCGGCGATCTCCTTCACGCCGCTGGAGGAGATGAACGAGTAGAGCGGGCTGGCCATGACATAGACGGTTTCGATCTCCGGGGCGAGGTGGCGGTTCAGCTGGTTCATCTGGAACTCCCACTCGAAGTCGGAGATGACCCGCAACCCCTTGACGATCGCCTTCGCCTCCCAGCGGCGGGCGAAGTCGACGACCAACTCGGCGAAGACGTCCACCTCGACGTTCGGCGTGTCGCCCAGCGCCTCGCGCACGAAGTGGACCCGCTCGTCGATCGCGAACGTCGGCTCCTTGTGCACAGGGTTGCGGACGACGCCGACGACGACGCGGTCGAAGATCGCCGCCGCACGGCCGATCACGTCGACGTGCCCGAGGGTCACCGGGTCGTACGTGCCGGGATAGATCGCCGTGATCAATGCTCGAACAGCGTAAGGCGTGCCGAGCCATAGGTGCGCGAGGTGCGAACCCGGAGACCCTCGAGCGCGGGCTCGCGACGCGCCGACGTCTCGTATACGAGCACGCCGTCCTCGGCCAGCGCGCGCCGCAGATATGGAGCGATCCTCGCGTCCTGGTCGAAGCCGTACGGCGGGTCGCAGAGGATCAGGTCGTACGTCCGGCGCCCCGCGGCGAGCGCCTGGAAGACGTCCTGCCGGAGGACGGTCGCGCCCGTGAGCCGGAGCTTCTCGAGGTTCCGGTCGATCGTCCGGCATGCGTCGCGGTCGCTCTCCACGAACGTCGCCGTCGCCGCGCCCCGCGAGAGCGCCTCGAGCCCCATCGCTCCGGAGCCCGCGAAGAGGTCGAGCACGGCCGCCCCGTCCACGGGCCCGATCAGGTTGAAGGCCGCCTCTCTGACCCGGTCGGAGGTGGGCCGGGTCTCCTCGCCCTTCGGGCCGAAGATCCGCGCGCCGCGGTTCGCGCCGGCGATGATCCGCATGCGGTGGATCGTAGGGTCTGACCCCCCAGGGGTCTGACCCTTCAGGCTGAGCTCGCTGCGGCTTTCTGGAGACGATCCCCAGCGGGGACAGTCCCCAGAACGGCGTCGGCCATCAGCTCCGCCGCCTCGGCGGGATCGAGGCCGCTCTGCGCGAGCCGCCGCCACGCGTGGAAGTCGAGCGCGAGCGCGAACGCCGCCTGCGCCCGCTTCCCGTTTCCCAGCCCCCGCGAGAGCGCGCCGGCGATGCGACCCATCGGCTCGGCGCCGCGCAGCTCGAAGAGCTCGCGCGTCAACGGGTCGACCTCGGCGTCGCGGAGCACGCAGCTCAGTATGTCCTCGTTGCGGCCGTACCATGCGTAGAGCGCCCCGAGCCCGAGGCGCAGGCGCTCGGCCGGGTCGGCGATCGATTCCCACTCGGCCGGGTCGGGAGGCGGATTGAGCTCGAAGTGAAGGCCCGAGCAGGCGAGCCCCAGCTCGCGCTCGTCCGGGAAGTGCCGGTAGAGCGTGTGCCGCTGGACGCCCGCGAGCGCGGCGACGTCGCTGAACGTCGTCCGCGCCGGCCCCTTCGTCCGGTGCAGCTGAATCGCAGCCTCGACGATGCGCCGACGGGTCTCGTCCTGGCGCTCTGCGCGTTTCTTCAGCTCGTATCTGCGGGTCATGGAAGAAATTGTTGCACAACCGTGTCCTGTGAATTATAGTCGATCGCGACACACGGTTGTGCAACGAAAAAGGAGGCGAGCATGGAGACCAGAATCGACCACGTCGTCGGCGGCGTCTACCGCATCTCGACGATGACCGAGGCGTACGGAATCACCTTCAACCAGTTCCTGATCGACGACGAGCGTCCCACGCTCGTCCACACGGGCGACCACTTCCTCTTCGAGAACATCAGGGCGGCGATCCGGGAGGTGCTCGACCCGGCCACGCTCGCGAACCTCGTGCTCCTGCACTGGGAGGGCGACGAGAACGGCGGCATGGACCGGTTCATGGGCGAGGCGCCCGGCGCGGAGCTCGTCGGATCGGCGCTGTCGATCCAGCTGAACGCGGCGAGCTTCGGCGTCGACACAGGGCGCGTGCGCAGCTTCATGGACGGCGAGAAGCTCGAGCTCGGGCGGCACACGCTGCGGTTCCTGGAGACGCCGCACGTCCACCACTGGGACTCGATGATGCTCTTCGAAGAGTCGACCGGAAGCCTCTTCCCGTCCGACCTGTACCTGCAGCCGGGCGACCAGCCGCCGGTCACGAGCGAGAACCTGTCCGCGGCGATGATCGAGGTCTACCGCGGAATCGGCATCTTCGCCCACGAGAATCCGGTGCGCACCGTCGTCGACCGGATCGAGGACCTCGAGCCTGCGTGGATCCACGCGATGCACGGCGCCTCGCTGAAGGGCGAAGCGCTTCACCACTACAACCGGGCGCTCCGGGACGAGGAGTTCGCGTACAACGGCCTCCTGCTCGGTCGCGACATCAACGCGGTCGCCGCGGCAGCAGCCTAGGCGGCGAGCCCTTCATCGGGAAACAGCACCGACACCGCGTCGTCGAGCGGGCCCTCCACGTCGATCAGCTCCTGCGCCGCCGCCCGCGCCCGCTCCAGCAGCGGGCGGTCGGCGCGGAGCTTCGTGAAGCGGAGGTCCGACAGGCCGGACTGACGCGTGCCGAGCAGCTGCCCCTCTCCGCGCAGCTCGAGATCGACCTCGGCGAGTTCGAACCCGTCGGTCGTCTCGACCAGCGCCTCGAGGCGCCGCGCCGCGGCCTCGGTCAGCTCCTCCTTCGGCCGCGAGACGAGCAGGCAGTACGACTGCTCCGCACCGCGGCCGACTCGCCCGCGGAGCTGGTGCAGCTGGGCGAGCCCGAATCGGTCGGCCTCCTGGACGATCATCACGGTCGCGTTGGGGACGTCGACGCCGACCTCGATCACGGTCGTCGCGACGAGGACGTCGAGCTCCCGCGCCTTGAACCTGGCCATCAGGTCACGCCGGACGGCCGGCTTCAGCCGCCCGTGCATGCAGCCGACGCGGAACCCGCGCAGCTCGGCGCGCTGAAGCCTGGCCGCCTCCTGCTCGGCGGCCCGCGCGCGCGACGTCTCCGACTCCTCGATCAGCGGGCAGACGACGTAGGCCTGCCGGCCCTCGCGCAGGAGCCGGGTCAGCCGGCGGTACGCCTCCGGGGCGCGGCCCTCCTCGATCCAGCTGGTCACCACCGGCCGGCGGGAGGCGGGCGGCTTCGCGATCTCGCTCACCGCCAGGTCGCCGTACACGGTCAGCGCGAGCGTCCGCGGGATCGGCGTCGCGGTCATGTGCAGGACGTGCGGCGTGCGTCCCTCGGTCAAGGCTTTGCGCTGCTCCACGCCGAAGCGGTGCTGCTCGTCGACGACCGCGACCGCGACGTTCGCGAGGTCGACTCCCTCCTGGATCAGCGCGTGGGTGCCGACCTGGATCGAGGCGCCCGCTGCGGCGTCGCGCGCCCGCTTGCCGACCGAGCTGGTCAGAAGGCCGCAGGTGACGCCGAGCTCGCGGCACAGCTCCTCGACGGTGAAGAAGTGCTGTTCGGCGAGCGTCTCGGTCGGCGCCATCAGCGCCCCCTGGTAGCCGCGCTCGACGGCGCGCAGCAGCGCATAGAGCGCGACGGCCGTCTTCCCGGAGCCGACGTCGCCCTGGAGCAGTCGCTGCATCGGCGTCGTGCGGGCGAGGTCGCGGTCGATGTCCGCGATCGCCCGCTCCTGGTGCTCGGTCAGCACGAACGGCAGCGCCGCGCGGTAGCGCTCGAGCAGCCCGCCGGGATCGCCGAGCGCGGGCGCGACCTCGTGCTCGCGCTCGCGCGTCCGGCGGGCGAGGCCGAGCTGGAGCAGGAGCAGCTCGTCGAAGGCGAGCCGCCGTCTCCCCTCCTCCGCCTCCTCCAGCGTGCGCGGGCGGTGGAGCGCGTACAGCGCGTCGGCCCGCCGCGGCAGCCGTTCCCGCTGCTTCAGGCCGGCCGGCAGAGGGTCCGGCTCGTTCGGGACGAGCTCGAGCGCCCGGTCTGCGAGAGCGCGCAGACGAGGCGGCGTGATCTCCTCGCCGGCCGGGTAGACGGGCGCGAGGTCGGCCGTGGCGGCCGCCCCGTTCAGGTCGTAGGACTTGACGTTGAACGTGTTGCGGCGGAGCTGTCCGCGCAGGCGCACGCGCGTTCCGGGCCGGAGCTTCTCCTTCAGCCAGTCCTGGTTGAACCACACGGCGGGGATCGCGCCGCTGTCGTCCGCGACGTTCGCGGTCAGGATCGTCAGCCGGCCGCGCGCACGCCGCAGCGAGACGCTGCGCACCTCGCCGACGATCACCGCCTCCTGCTCGCCGAACAGGTCGACGATCCGGCTCTCGCCGACCGACCGCTGGTAGTCGCGCGGACGGTGCTCGAGCAGGTCGCGGACCGTGCCCAGCCCGAGCTTCCGGAGGCGGCCGGCGATCCTCGGTCCCACCCCCGCGAGCGAGTCGAGCGGCGCCTCCAGCCGCTCCGGCCGCGGCTCTCCGCGCAGGCGTGGCCACGACTCCGGTTGGTCCACGGTTGCGAACGCCGTCGGGCGCGTCACCTCGGTCCGAGCATACCGCCGGCCTCAGTCGGAGTCGTCGAACCAGAAGAAGCCGACGGCGCCCGGTCCGGCGTGCGTCCCGACCACCGCGCCGAGCGTCGTCTCGACCTCGGCCCGCGCCCGCGGCCGGGTGCGGTGGACGAGCTCGCCGATCGCGTCGCGACGGTCGGGGGCGTCCGCGTCGGCGATGCCCACGCGCAGCGACCGCCGGTCGACGCTCCCCTGCTCGAAGACCTCGACGAGCTCGAGGAACGCCTTGTGGGCGCCGCGGACGCGCTTCAGCGGAACGACCTCGCCGGCCTCGATCGCCAGGATGGGCTTGATGTTCAGCAACGTGCCGGCCATCGCCGCGGCCTTCCCGATCCGCCCGCCCTTGGCCAGGTACTCGAGCGTGTCGACGGTGAAGACGATCCGGCTCTCGCGCCGGAACCGCTCGACGTAGGCGTCGACCTCCTCGTCGGTCGTCCCGCGCTCGAGCCGTTCCTGGACGCCGAGCGCGAGCAGCGCCAGACCCGCCGAGACGGTCCCGCTGTCGATCGCGCGCACCTTCCCGCCGCCCAGCTCCTCGCCGGCCATCCGGGCGCTCTCGACCGTGCCCGAGAGCGTCTCCGGGATGTGCAGCGACAGGATCCGCTCGTACTCTTCCAGCCCGCGGTAGACCTCGAGGAAGTCGCCCGGCGTCGGCTGCGAGGTGGTCGGCAGCTCGGGGGCGCTCCGGAGACGCTCGTAGAACTCCTGCGGGCCGAGCTCGGCGTAGTCGCGGAAGCTCTCGGCGCCGAAGCGCACGTACAGCGGAACGACCCGCCAGTTCGGGAAGCGCCGCGGGCCCTCCGGGTAGTCCGCGGTCGAGTCGAGCACGACTGCGGTGTTCGTCGCCGTCAGCTGCATCAGCCCGTCGCCGCCGTCCCCGCTGCGCCCCGCACGGCCTCGACGATCTCGTCCAGCGGCCGATCCTTCCCGAGGCAGGCTACGGCGCCCGCGTCGAGCAGCGCCTCGACCTCGCGCGCGCCGGCCGCCGCGGTGAGCGCGACGACGGCGACACCGGGTGCATGCTCCCGGACGAGCCGCGTCACCTGGACTCCGTCGCGCCCCGGGAGCCGGTAGTCGACCAGGACGACGTCCGGCTCGAGCTCACGGCAGCGCTCGACGACGGCGTTCCCGTCCGGCTCCGAGCCGGCGATCTCGATGTCGGCGTCGAGCGCGAGCAGGACCTCGAGCGCGTTGCGGAACACGTCATTGTCCTCGATCACCAGCACCCGGACGGCCATGCACTGCTCGATGCTATTCGGCCGACAGGAGCAGCTGGTAGTGAGGCTGGCCCCCATCCTGGACGTCGACCTCGACTTCCGGGTGCGACTCGGCGATCCGGCCGAGCAGCCCGTTCAGCGGCGGCGCGCTCTCTCCGGTCAGGAGGGTCAGCACCTCGCGCGGCTCCGCCAGCAGCCGCGCGACGACGGCGGCGGCCACCTCGTCGAACGCCTGCCCGCCGGCGACCGGCTCGCCCTCCAGCAGTCCGAGGAACGCTCCTGCGTCCACCGCGAGCCCGTCGAGCTGCACGGCGCGCGAGGCGGTGGTGACCGCGCCGGTGGCGACGCCCGCGACCGCGTCTGCCATCTCGGTTGCGTTGTCCGCCGCCGCGCGCGTGCCGTCGTAGGCGACCATCGCTGCGACCCCGGCCGGGATCGAGCGCGTTCCGACGACCAGCACCGGCTTGGCGGCGTGAGCGGCCGCCTGCTCGGCCGAGAGGATCACGTTCGAGTTGTTCGGCAGCACGACCACCCCGGGCGCGGAGGTCGCGTCCACGGCGGCGAGGATGTCGGCGGTCGACGGGTTCATCGACTGCCCGCCTTCGACGATGCTCGTGACCCCGAGGCTTCGAAAGAGGCGTGCGTTGCCCTCGCCGGCGACGACGGCGACAACCTCGGTCTCGCGCGGGTCCGGCACGAGCTCGAGCAGGCGGCTCTCCCGCTGCTCGGTCTGGCGGTGCATGTTCGCGATCTCGATCCCCTCGAGCACGCCGGCGGCGGCGCCGAGGCTGAGGGCGGCGCCCGGGTCGTCCGTGTGCACGTGCACCTTCAGAGCGGACTCGTCACCGACCACCATCAGGGAGTCGCCGAGCGGCTCGAGCTCGCGCTCCACCGCGTCGCGGTCGAGCCCGTCGCCCTCGACCACGAAGACGGTGCAGTAGCGGTACTGCGAGAGCTCCTGGTGGATCGCGTCGAGCCCGACGTCCTCGAGACCGGGGGGCGGCTCCGCCGGCGCCTCGCCGGTGACGGCCGCGGTCAACCCGCGAACCAGCTCGAGCAGGCCCGCGCCGCCGGCGTCGACGACGCCCGCCTGGCGCAGGATCTCGAGGTGCTCCGGCGTTCGCGAGAGCGCGTCCTCGCCGCGGCGCACGAGCGCGCGCAGCAGGTCGGCGACGGCCAGGTCGGGTCGCGCCTGAGCCTCGGCCTCCTCGGCCAGCTCGCGGATCACGGTCAGCATCGTGCCCTCGACCGGCTTGCGCACCGCCCGGTAGGCGGCGTCGCTTGCCGAGCGGAACGCGCGCGCGAGCGCGGGCGAGTCGATCACGGACGCATGGCCGACGACGTCGGCGAACCCGCGGACGATCTGGGACAGGATCACGCCCGAGTTGCCGCGCGCGCCCATCAGGGCGGCCCGCGCGATCTCGTGAGCGAGGCGCTCGCGGTCCGCGTCGTCGAGTTGCTCGAGGGCCTCCTGCACCGCGCGCACGGTCAGCGTCAGATTCGTGCCGGTGTCCCCGTCGGGAACCGGATAGACGTTGAGGTCGTCGATCCGGCTGCGGCTCGCCTCCAGAGCGGCGATCGTCGGACCGGCGAGGCGACGGATCGCGTCGAGGTCCCCGTTCATGCCGAAGCCTTCACCGCGTCGATGTGCACCTCGACCGCCGAGATCTCCAGGCCGGTCATCCGCCCGACCTCGTAGGCGACGCGGTTGCTCACGGTCGATGCGACCTCGGCCAGGTTGAGGCCGTGCTCGACGACCACGTGCAGGGCGATCGACAACCCGTGCTCGTCGCCCGAGACCTCGATGCCGCGCGTCGTCCGGTCTCGCGCCAGCAGCCGTCCGAGCCGACCCGTCGTGGTGGTGCCGACGACCCCGTAGCACTCGGCCGCCGTCAGGCCGACGATCTGGGCGACGGCGTCTCCCGTGATCGCGACCCGACCGAGATCGGACGAGGCAAGGACGAAATCCACTGCGCGAGATTAGACCCCGAAGGGGCCGCTCGCGGTTGCTAGGCCTTGGTGACCTTGCCGCTCTTCAGGCAGCGCGTGCAGACGTACGCACGCTTCGGCGTGCCGTCCACGACGATGCGGACGCGCTGGAGATTCGGGTCGAAGCGGCGCTTGGTCGCCACCATCGAGTGGCTCCGGTTGTGACCGAACGAGGGCTTCTTCCCGCAGACGGAGCAGATCTTCGACATGCGGCCGGAAAGTGTAGCGGCGGTGCGTCTAGCCCCGCGCCACTGCGGTGCGCAGCTGCGCGAACGCGTCGGCCATCTCGAGCGCGGTGCGCGCCGCCCAGCCGCCGCGCTCGACCCGCTCCTCCGCCTGATCGGCGGTGTCGCAGGTGAGCAGGCCGAACGAGACGGGCACACCGGTCTCGATCCCGGCCAGCTGAAGCCCGCTCGCCGCTTCGCTGGCGACGAAGTCGAAGTGCGGCGTCTCGCCGCGGATCACGCAACCGAGCGCGATCACGCAGGAGTAGCGGCGCGTCTTCGCAAGCGCCATCGCCGCGATCGGCAGCTCGAACGCGCCGGGAACAGGCATGACCAGCACCGCGTCGCGCGAGACCCCGGCCTCGTCGAGCGCGGTCATCGCAGAGTCGAGCAGCCTGCCGGTGATCTCGCCGTTGAACTTGCTGATGACGATCGCAACCGTTCGCCGGTTGCCGTTCGGCGAGCCCTCGAGCACGGAGATGCCGTCGGGGATGCGCAGGTCGCCCTCGGCGTGCTGTGGTTCTGGTTCTGGTTCTGGTTCCGGTTCCGGTTCTGGTTCTGGTTCCGGCGCACTTGCTTCCGGTTCGTCTTCCTCGGCCGGAGCGGGGGCCGTTTCTGCGGGGATGGACCCCTCCGGGATCAGTCCCTGCTGAGACTCGGCGGCTGCTTCTTCGGGGAGAGACTGCGGAGGCTCGGCGGCTGGTTCTTCGGGGACAAGACCCTCCGCGGGCGGTCCCTCGGGAGCGGCGGGCTCGTCGGCCGCCGCCGGCATCGGGTCGTCCTCGTCGTACAGCACCTCGACGTCGGACGAAGAGGGCGTCGGAGGCGGGTCGAACGACGGCTCCGGCTCGACCTCGGAAGCGGACTCCTGATCGGTCTCCGCCGGCTCGTCCGTGGGCCGCGGGGGCCGCAGCCGCGAGGAGTAGTCGCGCAGCGGCCAGTCCTGGGATTCGTCGAGGTTGTCGCTCACGCTTCCGCGTCGGGTTCGAACTTGAGGTCCTGGTGGTGGAGCCGGTGCCCGAGCTTCTCACGTTTCGCCCGCAGGTAGCGCAGGTTCTCGTCGTTGGGCGCCACCTCGATCGGCACCTGCTCCGTGACCTGCAGCCCGTATGCCTCCAGCCCGGAGACCTTCTTCGGGTTGTTGGTCAGGAGCCTGATCGTGCTCAGGCCGAGGTCGGCGAGGATCTGGTTGCCGATTCCCCACTCCCGCTCGTCCGCGGCGAAGCCGAGCGCGAGGTTGGCGTCGACCGTGTCCAGCCCCTGCTCCTGGAGCTCGTACGCCTTGAGCTTGTTCAGAAGGCCGATGCCGCGCCCCTCCTGGGCCATGTACAGAAGGACGCCGCAGGGCTCGTCGGCGATGCGCCGCAGGGCGGTGTCGAGCTGGTCGCCGCAGTCGCAGCGCTGCGAGTGGAAGACGTCGCCCGTCAGGCACTCGGAGTGGACACGGACGAGGACGTCGTCGGCGCCGTCGACGTCGCCGTGCACGAGTGCGACGTGGTGCTTGCCCGTCAGCTTCTCGCGGAAGGCGACCGCCTGGAACTCGCCGTACTCCGTCGGCAGCCGCACCGCGATCTCGCGCGAGACGAGCTTCTCGTGCCGGCGCCGGTACTCGACCAGGTCGGCGACGCTGACGAGCTTGAGCTCGTGGTGTCCGCAGTAGGTGACCAGGTCGGGGACGCGGGCCATCGTCCCGTCCTCGTTCATGATCTCGCAGACGACCCCGGCGGGGTAGAGGCCGGCCAGGCGCGCCAGGTCGACCGAGGCCTCGGTCTGTCCGGAACGCCGCAGGACGCCGCCGTCGCGCGCGCGCAGCGGGAAGACGTGGCCGGGCGTGACCAGGTCGTGCGGCGTCGACTTCGGGTCGATCGCGACCTGGATGGTGCGCGAGCGGTCGGCGGCGGAGATGCCGGTGGTGACGCCCTCGCGCGCCTCGACCGAGACGGTGAAGGCGGTGCCGAGCGGGGCCTCGTTGTGGTCGGTCATCTGTCGCAGGCCGAGCTCGTCGCAACGCTCCTCGGTCAGGCAGAGGCAGATCAGGCCGCGGGCGTGCATGGCCATGAAGTTGATCGCTTCCGGCGTGGCGAACTGGGCGGCGATCACGAGGTCGCCCTCGTTCTCGCGGTTCGGGTCGTCGACGACGACCACGAACTTCCCGTTGCGGACGTCCTCGATCGCGTCTTCGATCGACGCGAACGTGCGCCGTTCAGCTGCCGTCGCCATCGTCAGATCGTAGCCCCGCGAGCCTCTCCACGTACTTGGCGAGCACGTCGGCCTCGAGGTTGACCGCGTCTCCGGACGCGGCCTTGCCGAGCGTGGTCGCCTCGAGCGTGTGAGGGACGAGCGCGACCGCGAATCCGTCGTCGTCGAGGCCGGCGACGGTCAGTGACACGCCGTCGACCGCGATCGAGCCCTTCTCCACGCAGTACCGGAGGAGCCCGGGCGGCGCGTCGAACCAGACGCGCCTGCCCTCGCCCTCGTCGTCCACGGAGCGGACACGGCCGACGCCGTCGACGTGGCCCTGGACGTAGTGGCCGCCGAGCGCCTCACCCGCGCGCAGCGCCGGCTCGAGGTTGACCGGCTCACCGGGTCCGAGCGCCGCGAGCGTCGTGCGGGCGAGCGTCTCGGGCACCGCGTCGAACGCGAGCGTGCTGCGATCGCCGTCGACCACGGTCAGGCAGACACCGTCGATCGCGACGGAGTCGCCGACGGACGCGGCGATCGTCGACTCGACGCGAAGGCGTCCGTCCTCGAACGAGACGACCTTGCCGACCTCGCGCACCAACCCCGTGAACATGGACGAAGGCTAGTCCGACCGCTTGACTGCGGCGCCACCGAAAGGCGAAGCTTGCCCATGCACCGGCGCCTGCTCGTCGTCGTCCTGACGGTCGCGGTCGCGATCGGAGCCGCGTCCTCGACGGAGCGCGGCACCGCTGCCGACGGCCGGGCGACACTGCGTCCCGTGCTGCTCGGCCTGCTCGGAGGCCGGGAGCGCTTCGACCAGCTGACCGGCCAGCACACCCGCGTCGGCCACGTGATCGCGGGCTTCGGCCAGGGCCCCGTGTCGAACATCCTCGCCGCGATGGGCGAGGTGCCGATGCTGGGCATCGAGTCCGGCTCGCTGACCTCCCACGACGTCGCCCAGGGCCGCGGCGACTCCTGGCTCGCCGAGGTCAACCAGGCGGTCGCCGCGCACGGCGGCCTCGTCTACGTCAGGCCTTTCCCCGAGATGAACGGCCACTGGAACGCCTACTGCGCCTACAACCAGGACGGCTCGTCACGAGGCGCGTCCAACTCGACGGCCGCGTTCAAGAAGGCGTTCGCGCGCGTGTACCTGATCGTCCACGGCGGGCCGGCCGGCACCCTGAACGCGAAGCTGCGCCGCCTCGGCCTGCCGCCTGCGCGAACCGGCGAGCTGGCGACGAGCCCGGTCTCTCGCGTGCGGGTGGTCTGGAACCCGCAGGGATACGGGAGCCCCGACGTCAGCGGCAACAGCGCGGCCGCCTACTACCCGGGCGACGCGTACGTCGACGTCGTCGCCAACGATCTCTACAACATCAACCACAGTGCCGCCTGGGACGCCAACGACCAGCTCTACGCGGCCCACCCCAACAAGCCGTACGCCATCGCCGAATGGGCGAACTGGGGCTTCGACGACCCCGCCTTCGTCGCCCGGATGGTCGATTTCGTCCGGACGCACCGGCGAGTCGAGCTGCTCGCCTACTACAACGGGCGGCCGAACTCGCCCTGGGACATCGCCCGCCAACCGCGCAGCCGCGCTGCGTACCGCAAGCTCGTCGTCCCGATCGGGCGCTAGCCGAGCGCCAGCGCCTCGAGCGTCTCTCGGACGACCATCTCCAGGTCGCCACGGCCGTTCGGGCCGGCGCGTTCGAGCTCGGCGACCAGCTCGTCCACGGCTTCCGACTGCTCGCGCGACAGCCCGTCCCGGCCTGCCGCCTCGATCTCGGCCCGGAGCTCGCCGTTGCCGACGTGCCGCGCGAGCCAGTGCGACAGGAGGCTGACCAGCCGGTCCTCAGGGCTCATGGACGTAGGCATCGAGGAGGACATCGGCACCGACGGGCTCGGCGCGGAGATGGTGGAGCTCGACGGGACCGGCGAGCGCTCCGAGCATGCGCTGCCCTTCGCCGGCGATGGTCGGGGCGACGAACACGAGCAGCCGGTCGACGAGGTCGCGCTTCAGGAAGGCGGTGGCCAGCGTCGGCCCGCCCTCGAGGAGCAGCGACTGGACGCCCTGCTCGCCCAGGCGGCGGAGCTCGTCCTCGAGCGGTCCCGACAGCAGCTCGAGCTCGGAGCCTTCGGGCAGCGGGCCGCGGCCGAAGGCGACCCGGCGCGGCTGGCGCTCCGCGGTCACGTCGCGCGCGTCGAGTCGTGGGTCGTCCGCGCGGACCGTGCCCATGCCCACAGCGACCGCGTCGGAGGCCGCGCGCAGCTCGTGCACGCGGCGCCGGCTCTCCTCGCCGGTCACCCAGCGCGAGTCGGGGACGGTCACTCGGCCGTCGACAGTGACCGCCAGCTTGAGCGTGACGAACGGCCGTCTCGTCGAGATCCAGGTGCGCCAGGCGTCGTTCTGGGCCCGCGCCTCGAACGAGTCGGCGTGCTCGACCTCGACGCCGGCTGCAGCGAGCAGGTCCAGGCCACCGCCCGCATCCGGGTTCGGGTCGAGCGAGCCGGCGACCACCTTCGCCACCCCCGCCTGCAGCACCGCTTCGGTGCACGGCGGCGTCGTGCCGTGGTGCGCGCAGGGCTCCATCGTCACGTAGAGCGCCGCTCCGCGGGCGCGGTCGCCGGCTGCTTCGAGCGCGACCACCTCGGCGTGCGGGCCGCCCTTGCGCTCGTGCCAGCCCTCGGCGAGCACCTCGTCTCCGACGACGACGACCGCGCCGACCAGCGGGTTCGGCCGAGTCGTACCGCGCCCGCGCTCGGCGAGCTCGATTGCCCGCTCGAGGTGAGTCATGCGAGCGCCTGGACGAGGCGCCGGTATGCGCGGGGCAGGTCTTCACGGCCGAAGATCGCCGAGCCGCAGACGATCAGGTCGGCCCCGGCGTCGTAGACCGTGCGGACGTTGTCGTGGGAGATCCCGCCGTCCACCTGGACGTGCACGTGCTCGGGGACGAGCGAGCGCAGCTGCTCGATCCGGCCGACCGCCTCCGGCATGAACTCCTGGCCGGAGTAGCCGGGGTGGATGCTCATGCAGAGGACGAGGTCGAAGGCATCCGCGTGCGGAGCGACCTCCTCCACCGCCGTCTCCGGCTTGAAGGCGAGGCCGACCTGGAAGCCGTGCTCGCGCGCAGTCGCGGCGAGCGCTGCCGGGTCGTCGGCGACCTCGACGTGGAAGGTGACGCTGTCGGCGCCGGCTTCCTGGAACGCGGAGAAATGATGCGCCGGGTCGTCGACCATCAGATGAACGTCGACCACTCCGCCCGCCTCGTGGACGAGCGGCGCGATCGACCGGAGCACGATCGGCCCCATCGTGACGGGCTCGACGAAGTGCGCGTCGCCCACGTCGAAGTGGAGGATCCGGGCGCCCGCGCGAAGCAGCACGTCGACGTCGTGGCCGAGTTGCGAGAAGTCGGCCGCGTACAGCGACGGCTCGATCTCGACGGTCCGGATCCAGTCGTCCCAGCCCACGCGGCCGATCTTACGACTGCCGCGCTCGTTGCGTTTGCCACCCAGTCTCTGAGACTGGGGGTGAAACGTTTGTGCAGCGATTCGTCCACATGGTCAGACCAGCAGCCGCGCCACGAAGAACCCGGACGTCCCGTGACGGTGGGGCGTGGTGAGCAGGAACTCGGGCCGTTTCGGATGGCGGAACTCGGGCCACTCCGCGCCGAGGTCGACGGCGCCGAGGCCCGATGCGTCCACGACCGCCTCGTTCTCGTCGGCGTTCAGCGTGCAGACCGAGAACGTGACCGTCCCGCCCGGCCTCACCCGGGCCGCGGCCGCCCGCAGGAGCGCGAGCTGGAGCTCGGGCAGCGGCTGCGCGCGCCAGCGCAGGTCGGGCCGCGCGGCGAGCACGCCGAGCCCGGAGCAGGGCGCGTCGACGAGCGCGCAGTCGAAACCGTCGAGCTCGGGCGGCAGCGCCAGCCCGTCGGCGTTGACGACCCGGATGTTCGTGGCGCCGAGCCTGCGGGCGTTCTCTTCGAGCTCCCGCGCGCGGCCCTCGTGCAGCTCGACCGCCGTCACCTCGCCGTCGAGCATCGTCGCCTTGCCGCCGGGCGCGGCGCAGAGGTCGAGCACTCGGTCGCCGGAATGGGAGCCGACGGCGAGACCGGCGAGCTGCGAGCCGCGGCTCTGCGGCCAGATCCGGCCCTCGTCGAGCGCACGTTCGTCCACCCGCGCCACGCGCCAGGCCCCAGGCACGTCGGTCGGCTCACCCTCGATCTCGCCGCGCACCAGCCGGACCACGGTTTCGGGGGCCTCGTTCTGCGCTTGCATCAGCGCCAGCGCCTCCTCCTCGCCCCAGTCCCGTCGCCACGTCTCGTAGATCCAGTCGGGGTACGAGTGCTTCAGCGGCCCCTCGGGAAGCGACGCGAGCAGCGCTCCGAGCCCCTCGGACAGGCGCCGCATTACCGCGTTCGTGAACGGCACCGCCCGTTCGAGTCGTGCCGCCCGCACCAGCTCGACCGACTCGTTCACGGCGGCATGCGCAGGAACGCCGTCGAGGTAGCCGAGCTGGTAGGCCCCCAGCCGGAGCGCCGTTCTGACCGGCGGGTCGAGCTTCCGCACCGGCCGGCGTCCGAGCGCCTCGATCGCGTGGTCGAGCATCCTGACGCGCTGGACGGTCCCGTAAGCGATCTGCTGCGCCAGCGCCCGGTCGCGCGCGTCGAGCCCTTCGGCGGCAGAGGCGAACGCACGGTCGGCATAGGCGTCGTCCTCGAAGACGCGGAGGACGACGAGGTAGGCCGCTCGACGCGCCGGGCTTACCGCAGCCCGCGCAGCCATGTCTCGTACTCCATGCGCCGGCCGCCCGGCGGTTGCACCTCGACCGGGACGAACCTGCCGTCGCCGACCCGCGCTTTCCAGACCACCACCGGCCGTCCCTCCAGCTCGGCGCGCGCGCCGATGTGTGGGGACAGCGCCCGCACGCGGTTCACCGCCTCCTCCGGCCTGGAGACGTCGAGTGCGCGATCCTCCGGCCCGATCTTCTCTGCGTATGTCACGCCCTCGTCCGGCTGGGGCGTGAACTCGGGCTCAGCCAGCACAGCCTCGAGCAGCTCGACCGCAAGCGGAACCGCCCGGTCGTACACGGCGCCGGCGTCGTCCTCCGGGCGGATCGGAAATCGCTCCTGCGCCGCGATCGGGCCCGCATCCAGCTCCTCGACCAGCTTGATCACGGTCACGCCCGTCTCCGTGTCGCCGGCCATGATCGCCCGCTCGACCGGCGCGGCCCCGCGCCAGCGCGGCAGGAGAGATGGATGCACGTTCAGCCAAAGGTGCCGGTCGAGCAGATCGCGCGGGATCAGGCGACCGTACGCGACCAGCACGATCGTGGGCTCGTCGAGAGTGTCTTCGAGACTCTCGACGACTCGAATACCCAACCGCAAAGCGGTCAACTTGGCCGGCGCCGGCCGCAACCCTCTCCCCCTCCCCGCCGGCGCGTCCGGCTGCGTCAGGCAGAACGCGATCTCGTGCCGCGCGGCCAGCCGCTCGAGCACGTCCGCCCCGAACGGCGCGCTGGCCGCGAAGCCGAGCCGCACCGCTAGCCCAGGATCGGCTGAGGGCGCAACGCCGCCATCGCCTCGCGCCTGGCCTCGGGCGTTGTGCGCTCGAGGATCAGGACACCGTCGAGGTGGTCGAGCTCGTGCTGGACGACCCGTGCGGCGAGCCCCTCCAGCTCGAGCCGGTACGACGCGCCCTCGACGTCGTGCGCCTCCAGCGTCACCGCCCGCGGCCGCTCCACCGGCACGAGCACCCCCTGCATCGAGAGGCAACCCTCGTCGGCCGTCTCCAGCTCCTCGCTGGGATCGACGATCGTCGGGTTGACGGCGGCCCGCGGCCCGTCCTCGTCCTCGATCTGGAACACGAACACGCGGCGCAGCACACCCGCCTGGTTCCCGGCGAGGCCGATGCCGCGCGCTTCGGCCATCAGCACCTGCATGCGCTCGACCAGACGGCGAAGGTCGTCGTCGAACGCCTCCACCCCCTCGGCCCTGAGCTTCAGCACCGGGTCGGGCCACTGGCGGATCTGGGCGAGCGCGAGCCTTCGCCTCGCCTCGTTCTCGGCGCTCAGCTCCTCGTCGATGACCTGCCCGTGCTCCTCGCTCACAGCGCGGTCAGTGTATTTCAGAGGCTCTGCGGGTCGACGTCGACGACGACGGTCAGGCCGGCCTTGCGCATCGCAGGCGCCGCCGCGGCGAGCGCCCGCCCGGCTCGCGCCGCCAGCGCGCCCGGCCGGTCGGTCTTGGCGACGAGCTGCGCGCG
>Ga0070684_100001007_pt1 | contig 20087 bp, 20 predicted proteins | sample KBSC723LmetaG_FD_65653 | JGI IMG/M metagenome (GOLD analysis project Ga0070684, IMG submission 65653) | Corn rhizosphere microbial communities from Kellogg Biological Station, Michigan, USA - KBS C7.2-3L metaG | ecosystem: Host-associated > Plants > Roots > Rhizosphere ...
CTCCTCTGCGCGTTCCTGCTCCTCGCAGCGGTTGCGATTGCTCAGCGGGCTATGAGCGTCGCTGACGTCATCACTTTTGTGGATTCCCAGATCAAGCTGAAAGGCGATGATCGGGCGACGGCCGAGTTCCTGCATGGCGTCAAGCTCACGCAGAAGCTGGAACCTCGCGATGTCGAGGATCTTCAGGCGCGGGGCGCGGGTGTCCGCACACTCCAGGCGCTGCGCAAGCTGAGCGAAGACTCCGCCGGGTTGCGTGCCGCTCCTCCACCGCAGGTGGTCGAGGCCCCCCCCGTGACACCTCCGCCGAGCCCGGCCGAGCAGACGGCCATCCTGGCCGCGATGAAGGATTACGCCCTCAACTACACCAAGAATCTGCCCAACTATGTGTGCGTGCAAACCACGCGGCGGCGTATAGAACCTACCGCACGCGGTTATCTTCCCCAGGGAGACGAAGTTCAGGAGTTGCTGAGTTTTGTCGACGGCAAGGAGAGCTACAAGGTTGAGATGGTCAACGGCAAGTCGCAGCCGAATTTGAAGCACGATCAACTCGGCGGCGTGGTTACTTCGGGCGAATTCGGGAGCATGCTGTTCAACATTTTCGATCCGGCGTCGGGCGCCGAGTTCCACTGGGATCATTGGGCCACTCTGCGCGGAAAACTCATGTACGTGTTCGCGTACTCCGTGCCGAAATCCAGCGGCTACAGTATGCTGCACGGAGGCGACGGAGAACCGAGACGTGAGTACACATCCGCCTACCAGGGTTTGGTGTACGCTGATGTCCAAACCAAAATCGTGATGCGGATCAAGATGGAGACGGTCGGCATCCCGGCCGACTTTCCGGTCCATGAAGTGAACCTTACTCTGGACTACAGCCCTACTAAAATCGCCGATCAGGAATATGTTCTGCCCTACCACTTCGAGCTGACTTCCAAAGAGGTCAGGGCCGAGACGACGAACCGGGCGGATTACAGGCTCTATCAAAAGTTCGGCGCTGAGGCGAGCATCACCTTCGGCGACGTCGAGCCGATACCCGACGATCAGCTCAAGGAGCAACCGGCGTCTCCCCAAAAGGCTCCGGCGACCGGGAAGAAGAAATAGTCTGCGATTTGCGGCCTGGGTTTTTTTGGCAGGCTTACTGCCGGCGCAGGATCAGCCGGCGCAATACCCGCGATTCCTGTCGAATACTTACGTCGGGGTCCAGCTCGGCTATATCGACTATCCTTTTTCCAGCTCGCAAGTGCAGCCTGGGTTCCAGGCGCAATCCATTCGGGTTTCTCACTTGGCCGCGCGCGTGTTTCTGATCGGACACGAGTTCAATCAGTATTTTTCGGCGCAGATCAGCGACATGCGGCCGGTGGAGTGGGTGGAGTATCGAAACGTGAATGGGGACCAAGGGCGGCATTCCGTGTGGATGAATGTCGCCGGTTTGACCGCGAAAGCGCGTCTACCGATGACGAAAACAACGTCGGTGTACGGCGAAGGCGGCCTGGGACTGGTCACGCGAAAGGGATTCGCGATCAATGGAGCGCCGGTGGTGTACGACGCCAGCTACGCCACGTTTTTGTTTGGCGGGGGCCTGGAGCATCACCTCAATGACAACTGGAGCCTTCTCACGGGAATCACGGCAGTTCCGGGGCATTCGGCCGACCAGCAGCCTCGCACGCTGTTCTTTTCCGGAGGACTCAATTACACCGTGCGGCATCTTCCCGCGGGGCAAGCGGTTTCAGATTCCGCGGATAGACCCGTTTGGGCGAAGAACATGATCCAGATCGGGTATGTGACCGATGCGCTGGGTTACTGCGCCAACGACTTCGTTTCTAAAGGCGCGGTTCCGGTTTTCTGGACGGGCTCGGTTCAAGTGGCACATGGGCTGTCTGTCGATTACAGGCGCAATGTATTTCACACCGGCCGGTTTTTCGCGCTCGATTGGGGCGCTAGCGTATCCTCCTGGCAAAGCAGGAAAGCGGACCAACGATTTTACACCGCGGCTATTTATCCGGCGCTACGGTTCGTCGCGGTTCGCACGAATCCGCTGGAATTGTATTTCGGTTATTCCCTGGCCGGGCCGGCCTTGATCACCAGGACAAGCATTGACGGAGAGGCGACCGGACGGGCGTTCACGTTTCAGGATTTCATGAGCGCGGGAATCTTGCTGGGGAGGAACCGAAGGATTACCGCTGAAGTCCGAATCGCGCATTATTCCAACGGCAATCTGTTCCCGCAGAACCCGGGGGTGACGATTCCACTCGGATTCTACCTAGGAACTTCGTTCTGAAAATCGAGGATTGGTCCAGCTTTGAACGCCATCCCCAAAAGTAACCGGTCCAAACGCCGTTTCTGTGGTGGACGCGCAGGCATAGTCGAAATGACAAATCCAGCCGTGGCTACCCAGGGTTTCTTTCAAGCCCTTTTCGATCTCGGGGGCGTGAGTCCCGATATGGAGCCGGCGCACTTTGCGGTCCAGGTCGTCGATCGCGGATCGAACGATTTTCAGCTCTTCTCCCTGAACGTCCATATCGATCAAGTCCACGTGATCCAGATCGCGCACCAGACTTCCTAGAGTCACGGCTGGGACCTCAATCGATTTCCACCCGCTCTTGTGCTCGAACACGGGGAAGTCCGCGTAGAATTCCCGGGCTTTGGTCCGCAGCTTTTCATGGGACCTGGTGATGAACTGGCCATACCACTCGTCAGCGCGGTCCTGCCTGCCCGGCATGCGGAAATAGAACAGCGTTTTTCCGGGCTGATCGCTTACGGCGCCGTGTACCAGAGTGTGCTGCGCGGGATCGAGACCGTTGTCACAGAAATGCTGTTTCAACCAGCCGAAGTGCACCGGCTCGGCTTCCACTGCCACCAAGTGACATTGGCGAATTCCGCGTTGGCGGAGAGCGGACGCCGCCCGCACCGCCCAGCGCCCGTATCCCGCGCCTAGTTCCAGCATGGTGTAGGAATCCCGCACCTGGGAAACGGATTCCAGAATGTCGATCCACTCGAAATACTCTTCATCGACCGGTGGATTGCCCATGTGGACCTCGGATGGCGATGGAGCCGCGTTCGCCACGAACTCGCAGCGTGTGCGAGTGCCCATGTAATCGGTCAGGCAGCCTCCAGGAACCGGCCCGGAGTAGGGCGAGAATTTCTCGAAAACCGGATGGTTAGTCATTTCGTGGTGCTGGAGGAGGGAGTAGAACCCTCTGCTGCATCAAAGGAAAATTAGGTGGTAGCGGGCGAGGGACTTGAACCCCCATGACCTTGCGGTCGGACGATTTTGAGCCGTCTGCGTCTGCCAGTTCCGCCAGCCCGCCACGTGCAAACATTTTAGCGCGTTCAGATGTGTGCCCGTCATCCGGTAGTGCGCTAGCGAACTACCCGTCATCCGGCGAGCGATTTCCAATTCTTCACCAGATGGTCGGCCGTTCGCCATGCGAGAGCTTGCAGTGTGAGCGTCGGGTTGCGAGCACCGCTCGATCCCATCACCGAAGCCCCCAGGATGCCCAGGTTGGGAACCTCGTGCGAAAATCCCCAGCGGTCGACCACGTTAGTCTCGGGATGGTCGCCCATGCGGGTGCCGCCATAAGCATGGGTGCTGATGCCGGGTCCGTTAGCGGGTGGTTTGCTGACCTCGATGGCGCCGGCCGCGCGGAACCATTGCTCCATCTTTTCTTGCGCGTGCTGCAGAGCGCGCTGTTCATTCTCCCGGACGCCGCCGGCGGTGATGCGGCACACGGGATCGCCCAGGGGATCGCGCACCTCCGGATCCAGATCCAGGAACGAAGTCTCGTACGGCAGCGTGTTGGTTTGCAGATAGGTCGAGGCGACCCGTCCGGCGTTCTCATGCACGAATTTCTTCCATGCCGATCCAAACAGCGGCGCGCGGCCGTAGGTGTTCATGGCGGCGGCATCGATGGGGTGGCGCTCGGTATAGACATGCAGGCTTGCGCCGCCGATGAAGCCGAGTCCGGTGTGATCGAAGGAATCGTCGGCCCACTCGTCCACCGTCACACCCTGAGCGGGAAGTCCATACCAGACGTTGATGTCGTAGGGAAATAGCGCGCTCACGTTGCTGTTCCAATGTCCGAAATAATGGCGGCCCACTTGGCCGTGATTGTTGGACAGTCCGTTGGGGTAGGCTTTCGATTTCGAAAGCAGCAGCAGGCGCGAATTTTCGTAGGTATAGCCGGCGAGCATCACGATCCTGGCGGGCTGAAAATACTCCTTGCGATCGCGAATGTAGTTGACGCCGGTGACGCGGCCGCTCGAATCGCCGTTTGAATCGGTGATGATTCGGGTGACCTGGGCTTTATCGAAGATGGTCAGGTTTTTGGTGCGGATGGCGCCTGGAATGGTAGTGATCGCCGTGGAGTTCTTCGCGCCCACGTGACATCCTCCGGCGCTGCAATAGCCATGAAATACGCACGAAGCGCGCCCACGATAGGGTTGTGAATTGATAGCCGCGGGCGGACGGAAGGGCTTCCATCCGAGCTGCCGGGCCGCGTCCATCATGTGATCCGTGAATCCCGCGCCGCGCAGCGGAGGCATGGGATACTCGCGCTGGCGGGGGCCTTCGAACACGTTGCCCTCCGGATCAAGGCGGCCTTGAATGTTGCCGGCCTTCCCGCTGACGCCCACTTCCTGCTCGATGATGTCGTAATACGGTTCCAGTTCATCGTAGGTGAGCGGCCAGTCTTCCAGCGTGGATCCGGTGGGAATCGAGTTGGGACCGTAGCGCCGGATGGATTCGGAGCGGGTACGAAAATCCCACGGTTTCAGACGCCAGCTTTGCGCCCAGTAATGAATCGACGTGCCGCCGATCGCATTCATCATGGGATGAACTCCGGCCGATCGAGCCTGCTGCGAGGGTGTCGCGCGCACGGTGGGGCATTCGAGCTGAGCTTTGCGCGAGCTGCTCACCAGACGCCGGACGTTGTTATACACTTCGTCGGCGTGGAAATCCCGATGCGGATCCATCCAGGTGCCCGCTTCGATACCTGCGACCTTCAGGCCGGCGCGAGCCAGCGGTAACACGGCGACGCCGCCCGCCGCGCCCAGGCCGATCACCGCGACGTCGACTGCCCTTAGATTAATGGCCATACTTGTTTCCGTAGGCCGAGACTCGATAAGGCTTTGCGTTTACATTCAAGGCTTGATCCTGGGCGGCCACCGCCGGGCGCGGACCGGGATAGCGAATCAGATCCCATCCGGCGAAATTCTTGTTGCCGCCGTAGTAGGGATCGGAGAACATACCTTCGAGCGTCAGTCGGCGCGCGCGCATGAAGAATGCGGTGTCAACCATGTCGTTGAGTACCTGGTCCCGCTTCTCAACCGAAAGGTCCGCGAGCGCCGCGCCGTGAACCCGCGTGGCGTAAGCATCCATGGCTTCCAGGCCCTGGACGAAGTTGCTTTTCTCGTTCGCGTTGGGTCCCGCCAGGACACGGTCGATATAGATCTGGGCACCCGCTTCGACGGCTCCTGGTCCAAGGTCGTCACGCGGGATCAGGCCGTCGATGAAGGCCACAAGCGTTTTCATTTGCCCTGGCGTCAGGGCGCCCTGCTGCGCCGGCGGCTGCCCCGCTAGCGTCAGGGCGGCCAAAGGTACGAACGCGGCACTTTGAAGCAGAGTTCGCCGCGAAACATCGCCAGGGTCGTTGTTCGTACGGTGCATGCGATCAATCATACATTGCGACGGAAACGTTGGGCGATACAGGGCATCTACATTTGTAGGCACTCTGGATGATACGAAGTTTTCTTTTCTTATGGCTATTCCTAGTTCTGGTGGGGGTTTGGGTGGTGGGCTGGCTGGCGTTTCACATCGCGGGAGGTCTCATCCATCTGCTGCTGATCGTAGCGGTCATTTCACTGATTCTGCACCTGTTCCACAAGACTCGCTCAATTTAACGAACCCGCATCCCATCTGATACAGGCCGAGGCCCTTGACACGGCGATTTAAACTTTAGCCGGGAGGGTACTCGAACTGATGGCCACGTTTAGAACGGCCGCCATTGTCGCACTGGCCGCTGTTCTGTTCCTTGCGGCAGGCTGCCGGAAATTTGGGAAGTCGCTGGCGCTGCCCGCCAGACCACAGCTACCCTACGCTTACTCGCAGAAGGACTACGACGTGGATATCGCCGCGTACAATGCGAACGCCCCGGTCATCACCGATGACGCCAAACAGAAGCTGGCGCAAGCAGCCCGGAATGACATCGCCTGGGGCCTGATGAGCCTGATGGACGATATGTACAACGTCTATTCGGCTAATTTGTACGCCGGTAAAGGGGCGATCGCCGCGGCCGGTGACACAGCCAGCCTGGGATTGACGACAGCGGTCGCGATCGCCAGCCGGACCGCTGCGAAAACACTGTTTGGCGCGCTGGGAACGGCGGTCACCGGGATCAATCTGACGGTGGACAAGAATGCGTTCGCGCAACAGACCTACCAGGTGATCGCGTTGGCGATGGAGACGCGGCGGACATCGATTTATACCGAGATATCCGACGGGCTGGCGAAAAAGACGGTGCTGGAATATCCCCTGAACGCCGTCAAACGAGACTTAGTTTTGTATCTTTACGCGGGCTCGCTGCCGGGAGGCTTGCAGGAGATTCAGAAAGAAGCCGGAGCGGCCTCAGCGGCTACCGACTCACAGGCGAAGCCCGCGGGAGCGCCGACTAAATAGCCGGAAGAGCCATTTTATCGGGAGGAATCCAGCCCAGTTTTGCAGCTTCGCTATCGAGAATAGCCGGGGTCCAGAAGCGGTGGAGCAATTCGAGATTGAGACGATGCCGGTTGCTCGTGATGAAATCTTCGAAGCTCGCTTCCTGGTGAGTCGCAAGCAACTTCACCCACGCTGTTGTGAGCGTTTCATGGTAAACGTGAGACGCGCCGTGATGCGCGGCGAATCGCTGAATGCCCTCGCGGATCAGCGTGAGAGCTTCATCGAACGGCATTCTGTGTAGCAGAAGCCAAGCCAACCGCAGGTGATCTCCGTGACGGAACATAGAGGAAGGCAGTACACACGTGGCGAAGGCGTCGAGAAAGTCGTCGTCACTTAGGCTTATGGACGCAACGACGATCGCCATGCAGAGAATTCTATCAGATGGATATCACCGGTATCCGGCCGCCTGCAACTCGAAAAGCTGCGCATAGCGCCCTCCGGCTCGCAGCAATTCTTGGTGCGCGCCGAGTTCGGTCACGTGTCCGCCGGCGATAACGGCGATCCGGTCGGCGATGCGCACCGTCGAAAACCGGTGCGAGATCACGATGCCGATCCGGCCTTTGAGATTCTCTTTAAGCTCGGCGAAGATGGCCGCTTCGGCCTCCGGGTCGAGCGACGAGGTGGGTTCGTCCAGAATCCAGATATCGGCATCCCGGTACATGATGCGGGCCAGAGCCAGCCGCTGCCACTCGCCACCGGAAAGATCGTGCCCGCCTTCAAACAGCCTGCCTACCTTGGAATCGAGGCCGCGCGGCATTTTCTTCAGCAGCCAATCGCTGCGTGCGTCGCGCAGAGCTTCCATGACGCGCTCGTCCTTAACCTCTCCATCCGGCCGTCCCATCACGACGTTTTCACGCACGGATAGTTCGTAGCTCACGTAATCCTGAAAGAGCACCCCAATCCGGCTGCGAAGAACGGATGGATCGAGATTCCTCACATCGACGCCGCCCACGCGAACCGAACCCTGATCCGGATCGTAAAAGCGAAGCAGCAGCCTGACGAGTGTACTTTTCCCGGCTCCGTTCTCGCCTACCAGCGCAATCAGTTCACCGCCGCGGATGTGCAGATTCAAGCCTGCCACCGCGGGCTCCGTTCCACCGGAGTAGGAGAATGTCACGTTATCGAACTCGATTCCGGCGGCGCCGATCGCGTTATGCCAATCCGGTTCCGGATGCGGCTCGGCCGGCACCGGCACCAAAGGTCCGATCGAAAGAAACGAAAAGTAATCTGCGAGAAACGTAGTGTGCTGGTCCACCGCCACGAAGGTGCTCGAAATCTGTCCCAAAGTTCCGGAAACTGCCGTGAAGGCGCCGATCACCAGCACCACGCCGCCAGGATCAATGGTTCCCGCCACGCCGCGGATCGCCAGAAACACATAGGCAAGCGCGAGAGTAGTTCCGCCCACCAGGCCCGTCAGCATGGAAATGCGTGTGGCCGAGCGGTACATCAGCTCGCGTTGATTGAACAAATCCTCGGACAGTTTGCCGTGCCGGCCGAGCAAGTAGTCGGCGAGAACGTAGGCGCGGATCTCTTTGGTGGAGCGAGGTTGAACCAGCAGGTCGCCCAGATACTCACGTTCCCGCTCTTCGGGCGTTTCTTTGTAGAAATACTCGTAGAGGCGCGAGGTCACGCGACGCTCCAGCGCCAAGGAGAGTGCAGCCGCCGCCAGCGCGAGCACGACCAACACCCAATGCAGGCTGGCGAGGATTCCCGCCATCAGGACCACGGTGACGATGTTGCCGGAGAGTCCCAGGACCGACCAGGTGAGATCCCCGGGTCGCCAGGAAACATCGCGCTTGGCGCGCGCCAGCCGATCGTGCCAGTCGGAATTATCGAAGTGGCCGATATCGACCTTGGACGCCTGCGCCAGCAATCGCCGCTCGGCTTCCAGTTGCACGCGGCGGACGAACAGATTCCGGCCGTAGCCCATGTAGGCGCCCACGGCGCGCTGCACGGTGGTGGCGAGCCACAATCCGAGAAGGATGGGGACTAAGTCACGGAATTGTAGTGAATGGAGGCGCGCTTCAGCGATGCGGTTCACGAGGGCCGCGCCCAGATAGACGGCGACGGGAGGCATCGCGGCGCTTAGCATCCCCAACACGGAATAACGGATCAAGGAACTCGGCGAGGCGCTCCAAGCCAGACCCATCCCTTGCCACAGGTTCTTCCTCACTCTGCGGCCGCGGCCCTTGGTTGTGGGAGGGCTGTCCGGCATCCCTTTACAGTAGGCGAAAAGAGGGAAGGGGACAAGAACCCGGCCCGGGATGCTACAAATGAATTTCGGACGGTGTTAAATGGACGTTACAAAAATCAGCGCGGGTCGAAACCCACCTTCCGACCTGCACGCGATCATCGAAATACCGGTCGGAGGGACGCCCGTCAAATACGAGCTCGATAAATCCTCCGGGGCGATGTTCGTGGACCGATTCCTCCACACCGCCATGTTCTATCCCGGCAACTACGGGTTCATTCCGGATACCTTGTCGCAGGACGGCGATCCGATTGACGTGTTAGTGATCGCGCCTGTAGCGGTCGTGTCGGGAGCCGTCATTCGCTGCCGTCCGGTGGGCGCCCTGTTGATGGAAGACCAGGCTGGCCTGGATGAGAAGATTGTAGCTGTCCCGGTGGACGATCTTCATCCGTTCTATACGGGTATCGGTTCGTATCTGGATCTGCCTGAGATCATGCGCGAGCAGATTGCGCACTTTTTCAATCACTATAAGGATCTGGAGCCAGGCAAGTGGACCCACATCGGAAAATGGGTGGATGTCGAGGACTCCAAGCGGCTGATCATGGATGCGATCGATCGGGCCGTGAAACGCGGGACCCTAGTCCCGCGACCGTAGGTCCTCAAGTTCTTCGAGTGTTCGCGGCCAGTCTTTCCCCAGCAATCGGCTGAGTGCGCGATCGGCCAGCAGGCGGCCGCCAGTCTGGCACACGGCGCAGTAGTTGGTCTCGTTCGAAGCGTAGCGGATGCGCTGGACTTTGGCGCCGCAGCGGGGGCAAGGCAGCCCGTAGCGTCCATGGACGGCCATCTCTTCGCGAAATGCCGTGACCTTTTCGGGGAATCCCCCGGCGGCTTCGGCGCGAAGGCGCCCAATCCATTCCTGTAATACCCCTTGTGTGGCGGCACGAAGCGTCGCGATCTCCTCGGCCGTCAAACGGGAGGTCAGCGTGATGGGCGAAAGCCTGGCGCGGTGCAGGATCTCGTCGGAGTACGCATTGCCGATCCCGCTGAACACGTGCGGATCGGTCAGCGCGCGTTTCAGCGTGTGGCTCCCGACCATTAGACCGCGCGTAAACTGATCGAGTGATGCCGTCATAACGTCCATTCCGCCGGGATCAAAAGCCGCCAGGCCTGCCTCGCCCTGCGCCATATGCAAGGACGCCCGTTTTTGGGATCCCGCCTCGGTCAGAGTCAGGCAGCCGTTGTCGAACAGGAACGCGGCCGGGGTGCGGCGGCCGTCGGGCTTCTTGGCTTTCTCGAACCAGTGCAGGCGACCGGCGATCATCAGGTGCAGCACCAGCCAGATGTCGTTATCGAACCCGATCGCGATCCGCTTGCCGATGCGCCGGAGCGACGAAACTTTGTGGCCCACGCAGGCATTCACCGGAGGGTCGGTGGTACGCAGCAGGAAGGCGCTCGCGATCTGGGCCTGGGTCAGCGTGTGACCGGAAATCCGCTGCTCCAGCGCTTCGATGTAGACTGTGATGTCGGGAAGTTCCGGCATAATACAAATATGACTGCTGCCGAAGCCTTAAGGCATCTTCGATACTCTGGCTGGGCATCCCGAAAGCTGCTGGACGCCGCCCGAAATCTCAACCCTGAGGACCTGACGCGCAACGTTGGAATATCACATCAGAGCATTCTGGGAACGCTGTGCCATGCTCATTTCGCGGACCGCATCTGGTACGCGCGCGTAGTGGATCCGCAGGAACCGCTGATCAAAGAGGCGGATCTGCCTACTCTGGAGCGCGAGTGGTCGGACATTCAGGGGAAGTGGGAAGCGTGGGCCGAACGAGCGTCCGACGCCGACCTGGCGCGCGTGGTGGCTTATAAATCGTTAGATGGAAAGCTTTCTTCTGAGAGCGTCGTGGCGGAGGTTGTGCTGCACGTGGTCAACCATGCGACCTTGCATCGCGGGCAGGCAGTGGGAATGATCCGGCAGTTGGGAATCGCACCGCCGGTTACCGACCTGATGATGTACTATCGCGAACTCAGTGCGGCAGCGGTGTCCTAGAAGGCGCGTCTCAGAACCCCATCACCTGATAGCCGGCGTCGACGAACAATACGTTGCCGGTGATACCGCGGCCCAGGTCGCTCGCCAGAAATACCGCCGTATCGGCGACTTCTTCGGGCGTGCAGTTGCGGCGCAGAGGCGCCCGCGTGGGCATGGTTTCGAGCATCTTGCCAAGCCCGGCCACTCCGCGAGCCGACACTGTTTTCACCGGCCCGGCCGAAATCGCATTGACGCGGATATTGGATGGACCCAGGTCGCTGGACAGGTAGCGCACGCACGCTTCGAGAGCGGCTTTGGCGACTCCCATCACGTTGTAATTGGTAACTACGCGGGTGGCGCCCAGGTAGGAGAGCGTCATTACCGAGCCGCCTGCGGTCATCAAAGGAGCGACAGTGCGGGCGGCGGCTACGAGCGAATAAGCGGAAACATCCTGTGCCAGCAGGTAACCCGCGCGGGACGTTTCTACGAACGGGCGGCTTAAATCTTCCCGGTTGGCGAAAGCGATGCTGTGGACGAGAGTGTCCAGCCGGCCGTGCTGGCGAACGGTTTCAGCCAGCTTGGTTAGATCTTCCTCGCGGGTGACGTCGCACTCGAAGATCGCGGCGGCGCCCAGTTCGGAACCCAGCTCCGTGACGGCTTCCTTCTGGCGTTCCCCCTGATATGTCAACAACAGTTTTGCGCCTTCGCGCCGGAAGGCTTGGGCGATGGCGTAGGCAAGACTCCACTTGTTCGCTACGCCTAGAATCAGCGCGGTCTTCCCCGCGAGCAGGTCAGGCATGAACTGTTAGTTTAGCGTGATGCCCAAGGCGCACTGCAACGCCGCCAGAAGCAACTCATTGATGTGCGCGACGATGGAGAATATATCGGGCATGATGGCCACGGCGACGGTAGCTACAAGGCCGCCCATGAGCGCGTATTCCGTCATGTCCTGCCCTTGCTGGTTCTGCCACAGCTTGTTCCGGTAGAGGCTCTTGAATATTGCCATTGTCGTCTCCTGTGCAGACAGGTTATCGCCTGGCCGCGGGCAGGCCATCCCGGTCCGAGGTACTACGAGTACCAAACCAAGCGGAGGACTGGAGTCCCGTCAGACTGTACACTGAACTTATCTCTCTGATAAAACTGTTGGCCTGATTAAACCCCGTTGGATCTCCTCACTCCACTTATGTATGTGAAAGGCGTGGGCCCAGCACGCGCGGCCATGCTCGAAGCCAAGGGCCTTAAGACCGTCGAGGACCTGCTTACTTACGCCCCCTTTCGTTATGAGGACCGCAGCAACGTCAAGCAGATCCGCGCTCTGGCCCCGGGTGAAATGGCGACCGTGCTGGCGGAGGTGCGCACCGCGCGCCTGTCCGGCTTCCGGCGGCGGGGTCTGGGGATGTTCGAAGCCACCTTCACGGATCCTTCAGGGGCAGTACTCACGGGCAAGTGGTTCCATGGCGGATATCTGAACGACATCCTGGCGCCGGGCCTGAGAGTCGCCTTATTCGGCAAGGTGGAGTACGATTCCTATTCGCGCGGCATCGCCATGATGCATCCGGAGTTCGAGATTCTCTCGGGGGACGACGACGGCGATTCCTCGCTGCATACCGGCCGGGTGGTCCCGGTTTATGAAGCCGCGGGCAAGGTCAATACGAGAGTATTTCGGTCGTTGATTCATCGCGTTCTGGAGAGTTTGCCGCCGCAGCGCGATCCTTTGCCGCCGCACCTTCTGCAACAGATGAAGCTGCCGGACCGCTGGAGCGCCATCCGGGGTCTGCATTTTCCGCCGCCGGATTCGGACCTGCGGCTATTGAATTCGTTCCGCTCGCCGGCGCAGTGGCGGTTGATCTTCGAGGAATTCTTCTGGCTGGAATGCGGGCTGGAACTGAAGCGCGCCCGGGCGCGGCTGGATCCCGGGATCGGCTTTCAGTTGAACGAACGGGTTCGGGAACGCATTAAGCAAATGCTGCCGTTTAAGCCAACCGGAGCGCAGAAGCGGGTGCTGGGAGAGATCGCGCACGATATGGCGGCTCCGCATCCCATGTACAGGCTGCTGCAAGGCGACGTCGGCAGTGGAAAGACGCTGGTGGCCGCCGAGGCCGCGATTATCGCCATAGAGAACGGCTACCAGGTGGCCGTGCTGGCGCCCACGGAAATCCTGGCGGCGCAGCATTACTTCTATTTCAAGAAACTATTTCAAAAGCTTGGGTACACGACGATTCTGCTGACTGGTTCGAGCACCGCGCGCGAGAAGACGCAGCTTAAGAAGCTGGCGGCGGCAGGGCTGGCGAAAGTCGTCATCGGGACCCATGCGCTGCTTGAAGCCGACGTGGAATTCGCCAAGCTGGGGCTGGCAGTGGTCGATGAGCAGCATCGCTTCGGGGTGGAGCAGCGCCAGAAGCTGCTCGAAAAGGGCGGGGAGCATCCCGATGTTCTGGTGATGACGGCGACGCCGATCCCCAGAACCCTGGCTTTGACGATCTACGGCGATCTGGACGTGAGCGTGATCGACGAGATGCCGCCGGGCAGGAAGCCGATCGTTACGAAGCATGTTGAAGATGCGCGCGTCGAGCAGGTCTACAGCTTCGTGCGCACGCAGATCGACCAGGGCTCGCAGGCTTACGTGGTGTATCCCGTTATCGAGGAATCTGAGACGCAAGCAATGAAGGCCGCCCAGAAGATGCACGAACATCTTTCGAAGGTGGTATTCCCGGATGTGGCGGTGGGTTTGCTGCATGGCAAGCTTTCCTCCGACGACAAAGAGTCGGCGATGGAGAAATTCCAGCGCGGCGAGACCAAGATTCTGGTGTCGACCACGGTGATCGAAGTCGGAGTCGATGTGCCCAACGCCACGGTGATGATGATCGAGCAGGCCGAGCGCTTCGGTCTGGCGCAGCTCCACCAGCTGCGGGGGCGCGTGGGCCGGGGCGCGGAGCAGAGCTACTGCATTCTGGTCACCGAAAAGATGAACCCGGCGGCGAGCGAGCGAATCCGCACGCTCGTGGAATCGTGCGATGGATTTTACATCGCCGAGATGGATATGAAGCTGCGCGGTCCGGGCGAGTTCTTCGGAACCAAGCAATCCGGGATCCCGGCGCTGCACATCGGCAATATTCTGCGGGACGCGGATATTCTGGAGATCGCGCGCAATGAAGCGGCTGCGTTTGTGGCGCATCCGCCGCTTGAAAGCGATCTGCGTAAGGCGATCGAGTTCATCCGCGACCACTGGCAGCGGCGGTACGGTTTAGTTCAGGTCGGTTAGCATGCGAGTAATCGGTGGTGAGTTTCGCAGCCGCGCGATCAAGTCCGTTCCGGGTCTGGACGTACGCCCGACTCCGGATCGTCTAAGAGAAGCCTTGTTCAACGTGCTGGCGCCGCGCATCGCCGGTGTGGTTTTTGCGGATCTATATGCGGGAACGGGCGCCGTGGGGATTGAGGCGCTGAGCCGCGGAGCATCGAGAGCTATCTTTTCCGAGAATGGCCGTGCCGCGATCGGCGTATTGCGCGAGAATCTTAAGTCGCTCGGGCTCGAAGGGCGAGCGGAATTGCGGCAGGGGAAAGCCGCCGCCCTGATCGGCAGGATCACGGCCGATATCGTGTTCCTGGATCCTCCCTATGAGCTGCTCGGTGAGTATGAGACGGCGCTGACAAAGCTCGGCCAGATTCCGCCGGCGTTGGTTATCGTGCAGCATGACGTGCGGCTGAAGCTTGCGCCGGCTTATGGAGAGCTTCGCCAGACGCGGGTGCTACGGCAGGGGGACAACTGCCTGAGCTTCTTCAGCCCCGGCCGCTAAGGCTGGCGCGGGGCAGAGAGGTAGTCGCGGTACAGCCAGACGCAGGCGACCACGACCGAGATGGCGATTACCACCGCGATCACGATCGCGACCCATCGGCCCGAAACTGTTGGAGTGGACGCCATGTTAAGGGGAACTGACCGCCGCCGACGGGCCTTGCGCATTCGTCAGCGTCACGCTCACCTTGGTTATCGCCGTGGCGCTGCCTTGGGTGACACTGAACGGAACGGTCAGCTTGAACTCGCCGCCGGTGTTATTCGATGAAGCATTGCTGAACCAAGCAGCGTAAGCGGAAGTCAGAGGAACCGTGAGTGTGGCCTGGGACAGCGTGTTACCGCTCGATACCGTGAACGTAAAGCTGCCGCTGGATACGGCGCGTGTGTTGGAATACCCGGTCACCACCACGTTGATCCCGCCGGTTACCTGCTGGAGCGCGACCTGCGAGATCACGGGCACGGCGGGATCGATGGTGATGATCCTGATGACGTCCGGGTTACCAAGCACTTTGGCAGTGAGTGTAATTGTGCCGGCCACCGTACCTGTAATCACGGTGACATTGGGAGAGGTGGTCGAACCTTTCGGAATGGTGAACGCAATCGACCGTGATCCGTCCGAGAAGCCCACCAGCTTGTCATCGCCTCCGGTCGAGGACGTAAACGCCAGCGTTAGGGTGCCGCTGATATCGCCCGCCGCGGGAGATGAGACGGTCACCGCAACGTTCGGCTGCTGCCCCGAACCAGTTCCGCCCGGTATAACGATAGTGACGGGCAGTGAGTTGACGGTAATCGTGATGGGGGCATCCGCGATGCGTCCGTCGTTGTCGGTGGCCCGCAGGTTTAACGAAAATACTCCTGTAACGTTCGGTGCGCCGCTAATCGCACCACTGGATGCGCCCAGCTGCAATCCTCCCGGCAGGCTCCCCCTGGATACTGAGAATGTGTACGGCGGAACGCCCCCCGCGGCGGTAACGGTCTGAGAAACGGCCGAGCCGATGGTGGTGGTGAACCCGGCAGCGCTGATCGTGACCTGGGTGGACGCGATCGGCAGGGAAAAGCTCTTGCTAACCGTCGACCCGGCGGAGTCCAGAGCCTGAACCGTAAAGGAGGATGGTCCCAGACCTGTGGGTGTGCCGGTAATCTCGCCAGTGGACAGATTCAGGGAAAGCCCCGCGGGCAGACTCCCGCCGGTCAGAGACCAGGTAACGGGTTGCACTCCGCCGGTCGCGGCGAGCGTCTGGGAATAAGCCTGGTTCAGCGCGCCGCCGGGCAGCGATATGGTTGTGATGGTCAGCGGCTGAATGTTGCCGATAACGATGGTGAAGACTTTCGTCGCGGTGCCTCCGAGAAAATCGGTTACCTGCACCGTAAATCGGAACGCTCCTTCTGTGGTGGGTGTTCCGCTGATCCGACCGCTGCTCTGATCCAAGACCAGACCTGGGGGCAAATTCCCGGCTGAGACGCTCCAGTGGTAGGGTACCGAGCCGCCGGCGCCGGTGATCGTAGCGGAATAGGGGACATTCTGCGGACCGCTCGGAAGCGAAGCCGTGGTGATGGTGACCCCATTGCCCACAATGAGCGTGTAGTTTTGTGTAACCGTCGCGCCGCTGGAATCACGAAGGGTCACCAGGACGGGGAACGTTCCGCCCGTGGTTGGCGTTCCTGAGATGATGCCGCTGCTGGAACCTATGCTCAAACCTGGCGGCCCCCCAATTCCCAGGCTCCATGTGTAGGGCGGTATCCCGCCGAACGCAGTAAGCATCGTCGAGTAGGCTGCATTCTGCGTTGCGGAAGGCAAGCTGGGCTCGAGGATACTCAACTGTCCCAGGGTTACCAGGAGAGTGAAGGTCGCGGTCGCGGGTGAATTCGGCGCCTGCGAGTTTACCAGTTGGACCGAGAGGGTGAAGGCACCCGTGCCGATTCCTACGCCGCTCAGCAGCCCGCCGGTGGAGAGGATGAATCCCGGCGGCAGCAGACCTGGAGACCATACCAGATTTGGACCGGTACCCTGCAATTGGAAAGAGTACGGCTGGTTCACGATCGCGTTCGGCAGAGCAGTGGTGAGAATGGCGATGCCGTTGACAACGGTAATACTGAGCGCCTGCGTTACGCTCTGCTGCGTGACCTGGTCGAATACCCGAGCGGTAAACGGGAACGTTCCGTTTAAGCCGGGCGCGGTACCTGCCAGTATGCCCTTCACGTTGTCTGTAAGCGCAATGCCCGGAGGCAGCGAGCCGCTCGCGATCGACCAGATAAGACTGCCGCTTCCCCCGATAGCCCGCATCTGGGTGGAATATGCCTGGTTGGCATTCGCATTGGGAAGAGACGTGGTGACGAACTGGAGTGGATTCACCACCACCAGCGTGTAATTCTGAAAAGCTTGCCTCTCGGTGGTCTGAGAAGTCGCGATGATGGTCACCGGGTACTGGCCCGCGGCTTCTTGAACGATGACGCCGGTGCACGAGGCGTAGCAAAACACGCCGGTGGTGGCACTGAGCGGCCCCACCGTCCAGTTGGACGGTCCATCTATGCTCCATCCCATGGGACCCGCATCGCCGGAGGTCTGCAGAGTCACGTTCGGGTAAGGTTGGCCGATGGTCGCCGTAGGTAGCGCAGTGGTGGTAATGGTGAAGGGGGTCTGTGCTGAAACGGTCAGGGCCGGCGCCGCGACTAAAAATGCCAGAGCTGCGAGCCGCCTCATTGCGCAGCTCCTTCGGTTTCGGCCAGAGGTCTGTCGAGAGCCAGAGGGACGAAAAGAATTTCGCCGCTAGCCACCGCGAACAGCTTGAAAGCCCCACTCTCCAAACCGGTTAACCGAAACGCCGACGGCCCGAGGCCGAACAATCCGGCCGGCTGGCAGCCGCAGTCGTAGGAATTCGCGTTGGTGGAAGCGACATCGACGGCGGTTACTGAGCCGCTGTGATCCGCCAGCACCAGAGTCCGGTTGTCGGAAGTTGCCGCGACGGCCACCGGCTGAAGGGAAGAGTCGCCGGAAGTCAAAAGATTCGATACCACGGCGAAACTATCGATGCCGGTCGCCATTTGCAGCCCGGCGGCTCCGGCTGCCGCCACATCGTGCGTTCCCTGAAAAAATGCGAGTGCGCTGGGGCTCTCGAGCGGCAGGCGATTCACTTGGCCGGCGGGACCGAAGGCGTACACGCCGGATGTCCAGGTTCCGGCCAGCCAGGCCCCATCGTCAGAGATCGCCAAAGCGCCGGGGGCCGATTCCACGAAGGGGACGTCCATCTGCCGGACCGAGGGTGCGTCCGGTAATCCAGTTACCACCTGCATCCGGTTGAGGGAGGAAAACCACAGCGCCGCGGAGGAACCGCGCGGGCTCAGCACAACGCTGTCAGGAGCGCTGCCGGCGCCGACGAGCGGGATGAACCCATGTTCCGGCGCATACACCAGCACGGCCCCGGTATCGGCGGCGGCAAGCAGGACGTAATTTCGGGCGGGGGATGCCGCGATTCGCGAAAAGTCCTGATCAGCGGGAATCGGCGCTCCCACCGCGGCGGCGGCGGGGATTCCGTAGACCGGGCGGATGGCGAGCCCGTCGGGAATCCAACCTAGTTGGGGCGCGTCGACCTGCGCAAACGCGGAACTCACCGAAACCGAGGCCGCGCCTAAATAGAACGCTATGCGAAGAAATGGGCGCCGCATTTTTAAGGAGCTCCGACGCTAGGGGTTCCGGGTGATAGCACGACAGTGGAGGAGGACGAACTGCCACCGCCGCCGTGCGTGGCGACGATGGCGCCGGCCGCCGCGGCACCCCCGGCTATGCCCAAAATGATCGCCAATTTCGCGGCCGTACTCAGGCCGGCGAATCCGGATGCGGCCGCGGCGCCGGCGACATTGCTTTGCGCGATCACGGAACTGGCGGTCAGTCCCTGAAACGAGGCGGTTACGCGAATCTGCATCGGGCCGCTCTGGCTATTGGGGCGAATGCCGCGAGCGGCCGCCCGGCCCTGGCTATCGGTCACCGCCATGAGCATATGAGATCCGTCCGCGAATGTTCCGCTGGCGCCGCTGTCGGGAAGGAAGAAGACCACCACGGCTCCGGCCACCGGTTTGTGATTCTGATCCTCCACCTGCACGATAGGCTCGCGGTTCACCCGCTGGCGAATGTTGTTGATGGCGCCTTCTCCTTCGACGATGTTGATGCTGAGTCCTGTGGGAGCCTGCGCCCAGGCGGGCGTATGAAACATATTCAACAGGATCAGCAGAACCAGCGAGACCCGCTGTGCTGCGACGGTCATGGGCACCCTCCGAACTCATAACAGTAGCATTCCCGCGAGGCCGCAGTGATAGGGGGCCGCTGCCCGCCCGCCGAGCGCGCTAGGGTTACGCAAACACACACCGCGCGGACTAGTGGTAGAGTGGGCATCTACATGGGTGACAAAGACCACCTTGAATCGATCGACTCCTCGGTAAAGACTATCAAGAACCTAATGTTCTGGTGTGCACTCGGGGTAATCATCTTGCCGGTGATCTACTTCGGCGGGCAGCTGTACAACACCAATCCCGTCGCCAAAGCGAGTCAGGATATAACTCCTAAAATGACCATTTTCCGTGCTGGTATGGCTGGTTTGGCGCTGGTTAACTAAGGATATCCGTATGAAAACTATACTACTGCTTCTGATGTGCGCTACGGGCTGGGCAAGCACGATCACTGCGGACACTACGTGCACCGTGAACAACACACCCGCCACATGCACTGGATTAACTGGAAGCCCCGGTGCCTCGGCCGGTGGCGGAACCTCTGGGATTGACACCACCGAGATATTTACAAATATCAGCGCGTGGGTTTGGACCCCGTTTCAAAGCAGTATTACCAGTGCCACCGCACAGGTATCTACGGACTTCCTCGGAAGTACTGACGGCCTAGAACGGCAGGGACTAGCTACGTACTTCATCTATACCGATGGTGATAGCGGTGGTGGAGGAGGAGCATTTCCAAGTGCATCCATCGAAGGTCTAGGTGAGTGTCATGGATACATATGCCATACCCAGGGCTCACTGGTCCCATTCACCCTCGGCGTGCCGTTCGAGGTCACAGCATCGATACATGCAAGCGCAAGTTCAATTTCCTGGGTTGAGGGAGCAGGTGGTGCGGTAGCGCAAATTCGGCTCCAATTATTCGAACTCGATGGGGCGCCAATTACGATCAGCGCAGTGCCGGTACCAGAGCCGGTTTACGGCGGGATGGTAGGGTTGATTCTCGGCCTTTTGTCACTTAGGAGGGTAAGGAAGTGACGTGGCAGGTATGGATCATAGCGGCGATCGTAGCGGCTGACGTTTTCATCATGTTTGACCCGTTCTATTGGTTTCTGGGGAGGCTCTCCACGCGTGAGCGACCCGAGACATA